>Ga0194047_10001502_pt1 | contig 14164 bp, 13 predicted proteins | sample JunL225m_MetaG_2_FD_160070 | JGI IMG/M metagenome (GOLD analysis project Ga0194047, IMG submission 160070) | Anoxic zone freshwater microbial communities from boreal shield lake in IISD Experimental Lakes Area, Ontario, Canada - Jun2016-L221-5m | ecosystem: Environmental > Aquatic > Freshwater...
GTAATTAGGGATACTTGCCGGGTGAATAAACGCCGAAAGCATCCTTCCGCCTATCAATATTGTTTAGACCCCTCCCTTGTTGCTTCTTAGCTTGATGCCTATGGGGCGGTTCGTGAACCGCCCTTCTTTTATTGCCACATCACCAACAAAAAACGCCACCAAACGAGGGTGCATCGCGATGCGCCCCTACAAAATCACCTAGCACCCTTGTCCAAACCCCTTTGAGAACCGTTTTATAGAGGACAATTCCTTTCTTGCAACAGCCCTGCGTCCCTTTTCTAAGTTGGCAGCATTTTAGAAGCCGAATCCCCTCGATTTAAACCTTTGCTTAAAGCTTTCGGTAGCGCTATCAGAGCAAATGAGGGCGTTGCAAAAAAGAGGAAACCGCCTTGAAAGCTGTTTTCTGTTATAATCAATCCCGAATATTGCTGAGTTTTTAAGAATTTAGAGGGTAAATTCGCTTACTGAGGAGAGAAACGTGCAATCCCAAAAAGTTCGGGTCTTGGTTTTACGTACCGCTGGAATTAACTGCGATCAGGAAATGGTGGATGCTTGGCACAAAGTAGGCGCACAGGTTGACCTGAAACATATTAATGAGATTGCCGGAAAAGATTCGACTAAAAGCCTAGAACGATACCAGATAATGGCTATACCGGGCGGTTTTTCCTACGGGGATGATTTGGGAGCCGGTAAGCTAATGGCAAACGAGCTGATGTTTCGAATGAGAGAAGCCTTTTTAGCATTCGTTGAAGCTGGCAAGCCTTTGATTGGTATCTGTAACGGGTTTCAGGTTCTGGCAAAAGCTGGCTTGTTTGGCGATATTACGCTGACCAATAACGCTTCCGGCAAATTTGAATGCCGTTGGGTACATCTAAAGGTTGAACCCGATAGCAATTGCATCTTCACCAAAGGACTGGACAAGCTATACTTGCCGGTAGCACATGGTGAAGGGCGCGTAGTGGTAAAAGATTCTTCAACTCTTTCGGAAATTGAGAAGAACGGGCAGGTTGCCCTGCGCTATACCAATGAATTTGGTAATGCGCCGGAATATCCCGATAACCCGAACGGTTCGGTAGCACATATCGCGGGAACCAGCAATAGCAAAGGCACTGTTTTTGGCTTGATGCCGCACCCGGAACGGTTTATTTCTCCGCTCAATCACCCGCGCTGGACTCGTATTAAAGGCAGTGAGGGCGAAATCCAAGAGGGAGATGGCGCGAAAATATTCCGTAACGCAATTGAATACGTTGCCGGATAAAGGCTGCGCCCCGTTTTTCAGTGAAGAAGTAAAAGAGGTAGTAAAGCAATGCAAGATATACTCAAAACCATAGAAGAATGGCGCGAAGCGGGCGAAGATATTGCCCTCGCTACAGTGGTAAAAACCACCGGACCCGCCCCGCGCTTTGAAGGCTCCAAAATGGCAATCACCCGAAGCGGCAAATTGGTCGGTTCGGTTAGCGGCGGTTGCGTGGAAGGGGCGGTTTTTGAAGAAGCCCAGAAAGTGCTAAAATCCCGCAAACCCAAATTGCTGAAGTACGGTATCAGCAAGGAAACGGCGTGGGATGTGGGGCTTGCATGCGGCGGTGGAATTGAAGTCTATCTTACGCCGCTGGAGTAAACGCAATGTCTTTCTACCAGAAAATACGCGACCATATTCAGCGTGAGGAAATGGTCAGTCGCGCTACGGTGGTACATGCTCCCGATGGTACAAATATCGGCGCGGAAATGCTAGTCTATCCTGACGGTATAACCGATGGTTCGCTTGGCAACGCCACCCTTGATGCCGAAACGATTAAAAATGCCGTCTCACTGATGCAGCACACCGGCTCGAAAACTTTCCCAATTACTACCGATTTGGGCGATTTTGAGGTTTTCGTGGATGTCTTTCCACCACCGCCTACTTTGTTGGTTTTTGGAGCGGTGCATATCGCCATTCCGTTGGTAAAAATGGCTAAAGAACTCGGCTTCCGGGTAAAAGTCATTGACGGGCGCGAGAAGTTTCTGACCAAAGAGCGTTTCCCCGAAGCAGATGAGCTTATCTTTGCATGGCCCGATGAAGCGGTCGAGCAACTCAAGATTGACAGTAACACCTATATTGTAATCCTGAGCCATGACGAAAAGTTTGATGAACCAGCGCTGCAATCCACCTTGCCCAGTCAGGCGCGTTATATCGGAGCAATTGGCAGCCGTACCACCGTTGCCAAGCGGGTTGATAGGCTTAAGAAGCTTGGGCTTACTGAGGAGCAAATATCCAAAATCCACGGACCGGTGGGCATTGAAATCGGCGCGAAAGAACCAGCCGAAATTGCAGTCAGTATTTTAGCCGAGATTATCGGGGTTAAGTACGGGGTGGTTAAATAAGCACTTTCAATTGAGGCGGATTACGAGTTTTAAAAGGGGCAGGGTTTAACTGAACCTTTTTTATAGACCGAGCAACGCTTCGGCTTCCGTCTCGAAAATGGTGAACACTTTATCCAGCGCCATCAGTTCAAAAATCGAGCGCGGACCCGGTTGTAAGCCTATTAAGCGCAAATCGCCGCCCTTTGCTCGTAATTGCTTCATCCCACCCACCAGCGCTGCTACTCCGGCGCTATCAATAAAGTTCACCCGGTGTAAATCTACCAACAGGCTGTTTATACCCCGTTCGCTTTGTTGCTCAAGCGCCTTTGTCAGTTGGTCTGCGCCTTCTTCATCCAACCGCCCCTGCAAAGAAATAATCCCGATTCTAATAATTATCTCGCGCTGTTCAATATACACGCATTATCTCAATTTCAACTCGCGCTTGCGAAGGTCATCCACGCGCTGTTTGACAGCGTTGATATAGCCGTTCACATCGTTATTATCTTCTTGGGGAGCATATACCGGAATGATTTGGTCAAGCGTCCGCGCCCCATTGTCACTGTATTGTTTTAGGAGACGCGCCCAATCCACCACGCCTTCAGTCCAGTTTGCATATAGCCGAAACGAGCCGTTTGTGCTAGTCTGATAACAATTATAACCGGGAGTACAACGGATATTACCCACCGAATGGGTTATTGCTGCCACACCTTGATTACCGCCGGAAGATTCGTGTTCAAAAAAAGCCAGCATTAGAGCCGGGTCGCAACCTTCTTTCAAACAGGCATCATACATCTGGTCTGCTTCAGATAATGCTGGGCTGTTCATTTCTTTGAGAAAAGCTTTGAAATTTGTACGGGTAACGGTGGGGTCAGCGATGGGGTTATAGCTTCCGGTTGAAACAATAGTTACATCCCCAACTCCGGCGATGCTGACATTACTCTCATTGCTGGTGTAAGGACGCAAAAGCATGTACAATGCCATCAACCCGATAACAAACCCTATCAGTAAAGCAAGGCTAGAAAGAATACCGCGCTCTTGTTTGCTACCGTAGGATAAAGTAGCCAACACCGTTAAATATTGGCGTTGCTGCTGCTGGATAAGTTGCTGGTAAGCTTCTTCAAGGTTAACAACTCGCATCGGCTGTGAAGGTAAATTTAAAACGCGAGTTTTCACCAACGCCGAACCCTGAATCGCTACTCCGTAAGGGCTACCAACTTCATCGAACCAGATTACTTCTCCGCTCCGGGAAATGGCAAAGCACGAAAAAAGCCCTTCACGGCGGTCGCCCTTTTCCAGTTCTTGCAGGATGTCGAGCGCCTTCTCATATTCTTTGTTGGGAATCGGACGTTGCAACATTTTGGCTGTCACACACAGGGCAGGACACGATTATACGTGTCCGGTTTTATTTATAAAATCTTATTACTGGGCAAAAGCTGGAGGGACAGGGATTTGACTGGAGTTAACGCCTTCTGAAAAGTGCTTGCGCCAATACCGATAATACCATTGCAACTCTAGCTCATCGAAAATCTGGTAAATATCCGCTCCAGATGAGGGCATATATTCGTTCCCATGCACATGGGGGAATACGGTTTTTGCCAAATACGCGCCGAACAGCGCCTTTTCTTTGGGGCTAATAGTGCTAAGGAAATCTCCTCCAGTTACGATATGCGACACGGGCGCATTAATCGTTCGGATTTGCTGGGTTGCGGCACTGTTTAGCAAAGTTGGCTGTTTGCCCTGCGACAACTGGTTGTGTTCATCAACGATACCCAGCGCGGAGAGTTCCAACGGGCGGGTCAGATATTTTGGCGCATCCGGTTCGGTAATATCTACAAAGCGGGGCTTGCCATAAGTCTCTAAATTATAGCTAATCATCTCGGCAATTGCGCTGGGTGGTAGTTTCCACAACAACTGGTTTTCGTCCTGTTCAGTTTGCGGCTTCTTAACCGTTCTATCAATGCGGTTTCCTGCCGGCAAACTGCGATTGGTGTTTGAGGCGCGATACCGATTTTGCAACAATGCCATATGTACATCTGGCGGTAGCGCTGCAAAAGTATTGCCGCTGAAATCATACGCCCAAGCATCCCCGCCCAAATCGGGTGGCACAAGCTCAGGATGATTCTGGGAGATTAGGTTGACAACCGAGTCGTGAATCGGTACAAAGCGTTGCGGATTAACTGAAAGTTGCTTCCACACTTTCGCGGTTTTCGAGCGAGCGCTATCTCCCGCGTCAATCAGCATTTCTTCGGCGATAGCGTTCAAGCGTTCTTCCACTTCCCGCCGAATCTCTTCACTGGTACTGGTACGCATTACGGAGGCGCACCGCAATAAAGTCAGAAAGTTAAGTATCGAAAGTAGCAAAATAGTCAGCCCGGTCACTTGATCGCGTGCAAGGTAACGCAAGGCGGAGTCAAGGTTGGTTTGCTCGGTAACGCTCAGAAATAACAGCATGAAGTCAATCGCAATAGAAGGCAGCAGCGTAACTAGCATTATCCACCACCAGATTGACCCCCGCATGAGTCTTACTTTTAGGCGGTCGGGATGGCGTAACCACACTACCTGCGCCATTTCGGCTATAATCAAGCCTTGAATGACGATAGCAATGACAATCACCCCGATTGTGCCGATTATCTGCAAGAATTGTTCGCCTTTTAGCAGATTATCAAAAATCGGGATACTGCGGAGACCTTTCATAGCGATGAACACTGCCACGAAAGCTTGATATGCCAAAGACAGAAGAAGAACAAGACTAAAGTTAAGACCGAGTTTATGCGTGTACATCCACAGCCCACGACGTACCGCGCCCATATCGGAGGCTGGGCGGTCATCCACATCTTTAGGCACGTAAGCAATCACTCGCTGCTCGTTATTCATTTTCTACCTTCTTAAAACCATTATCTAGAAAAGGGTACATTTCGGGTTTTAGAATTGTTATACACAACTTGTCATAATTATAACAAACAAGGAATCTTATGACAAGTTAAGATTTCTATAAATTTATACCTATTTTTTTCAATGGAAGGATTTATCATTCGTGGGTATTTATATTACTTTATGCGGCAACATCGGCGTTGGCAAAACCACCCTTGCTAAAATAATTGCCTCCCGTTGGCGTTGGAAATTATACGAAGAAACGGTTCAAGACCACCCTTATCTGGCAGATTATTATGCCAATCGAACTCGCTGGGCGCTTGGTTCGCAACTGGTTTTCCTTGAACGCACCTTTCGCCAGCAAATAGAGATTACCAGCGGTGACTCTAATGCGGTGCAGGAGCGCAGCGCGGCTGAAAACCTGAAGGTATTCGCCCATAGCCTTAATTCGCAAGGCATTTTGCCCAATCGAGAATTTGCCACCCTCAACGACCTTTACAATATGCTGGAAGGGTTGGTACGCCCTGCCGATTTGCTGGTATATCTACGCGCCAATGAAAACACTTTGATGCAACGTATTGCAAAACGTGGGCGTTCTTTTGAGGCTGCCGGGGTAAATCACGCTTATCTTGCTTCGCTCAACAAAGGTTACGAACGCTTTTATAATGAATACTATGCCGGTCCCAAAATAGATATAGATATGAACCGCTACGATGTTGAAACGCAACCGACCGATGCCGATGAAGTTCTCTGGAAAATTTCGGAAGCGTGCGGCTACGACCCAACCCTAGTATTATTTTAGTACAAGCGTTCGTATTTGTAAAGGGCTTATTTCAAATCTATCAGGGATTATGCAAACAAAGCGTCTATTCTACCAACGCGCTAGGCATAATCTGGCAAAATATATAGTTTTGGTTGCGTTCGTAGATTAACTTGTAATCCGCTCGCTGGCGAAAGCGGTTAACCTCGTCTGCCAGTTGTGATTGCTTTATCGGGTTACGTTCAACTTGAAGTGAAATAATAACATAATCCGTTATCACATCCGGCTGAGACACTTCCGGCGAGAGAAGGGTTGCAATAGTTTCCCGATGCGTAAGATGCGGAACCAAAGAATCGCTGGCTAGTACACTTGCCTCTGGCGGTATCAGGCGCAGAGCTTCCCATACCGAACTCCGGTCTTGGAATAGATAGGCTATATTTGTAACGCCATTCCTGATTAAAGGAGCATAAACAAAAGCATTGAGCAAAAGTATAATTGCCAACCCTAGCTTTAAAAGGGTTTTTGGTAGGTAAAATTTACCCCAACGCCCATTTTGACGCTCATAAGTTGCTAGAGCTAGGATTATCGCATAGGTATAAAAGGGGGTCAGGATTACACTATAGTGGTAATATACCAACCAGCGTAAGGGGGAAGGATTAAGAAACCGCTCAATAACATTCGGTATCAGAATCAAGAGCAAGGTTGGTCGAAAAAAGAGTGCGCCACCACAGGATATAAAGAAAATCAGCCAAAGTTCCCGCTTAGAAGGCTCTCCAAAAAAAGCGTTGAGAAGTTTGCCGGGGTCTTGAAGTGAATTATTTACCACTTCACTCATGCTATGACCCAGTTCGCCGTAATCAGTGTAGTAGTACGGATGACCTGCGACTAAAGGTATAAGCAGATTTAGCTCGATAAAGAATAAACCAAAACCGCCTAAAAATAATCCGGCATGCATGTAACGTTGTCGAGGTTCGTGCCATCTGGTAATTAAAGCATATAAAGCCCAAAAACTGAGATAGACCGGAAAGGTTTCTTTACAAAGTAGCGCCAGCCCCAGAAAAGCTAGGTAGCGGGCGGTATAACGTGCCTCGAAAGCCCAAACCGCCCACATAAAAGCAGCCGCTGCAATGGTATCGGTGTGAAAATCAAAGTCCAGCGCGGATTGAACGCCGAAAAAAAGGGTGAAAAATATAGGCGGATAATTGCAAAGGTTGGTTTTTAGGTATTTTCGGGACAGGTGGTATGCCGGAAAAGCGCCGCTCATTATGGCTAAGACCTGTAATACAAGCAAGGTTTCCGGACCGTTCCAAATCCAATAGAAAGGGGCAGCCAACGCCAACACCAATGTAAAATGATCGCCCAGCAAATTCACCTCTTTTATTGAGGAATAAGGGGCTTCTAGGCGACTGTAGCGCCAAGTTCCCTGATCAAAAATCCCCAAATCATAGGCATGGGTGTCAAATGAATACTGACGTATCAGAACAAGAAATATAAATAAAGCGGTTAAAAAACCTAGCCACCACCAAAGTGCTTTGGATTCCTTTTTGTTAAAAGACAATTTCTAGCTTTCAAAATGAGCCTAAAAATAGAGACAAGGGGTTTATGCCCCTTGCCTGAAACGAAACCCCTATGAGCTTTCTTTGTAAAATATGCAAAACCAAGCTCAGAATGTTAATCGCGCCCGATTAGCTCTTTGGCGATAACGGTACGCTGAATCTGGTTAGTCCCTTCGTAAATTTGCTTGATTTTAGCATCGCGCATCAGCTTTTCAACCGGATAGTCGCGAATATAGCCATACCCGCCGAAGATTTGCACAGCATCCGTGGTAACTTTCATCGCTACATCACTTGCTAGGACTTTCGCCATACTGGCAATTTGGTTTAGAGGCGCACCGCTATCGGCTACTCTGGCGGCTTGCCATGTCAAAGCGCGTGCAGCCGCAATTTGGGTTGCCATATCCGCCAGCATAAAAGCTATAGCCTGATGTTTGGCAATCGGTTGCCCGAAAGTTTTCCGCTCTTTAGCGTATGCCAACGCATAATCAAACGCCGCTTGCGCCACTCCCAAAGCGGTTGCCGCCATAGTCACGCGGGCTTCTTCAAGAGCGCGCATCGCTCCCAAAAAGCCCTTGCCCTCTTCCGAGAAGCGATTCTCAATCGGGACGCGCACATCCTCAAAGATTACATCCCCGGTGTGGGCGCAACGAGTTCCTAACTTCTTCTCTTTTTTGCCCGCGCTCAGACCCGGAGTTCCGGCAGGTACAATGAAAGCGCTAATACCCTTGTGACGTAGGCTGCGGTCGTGGGTAGCAAACACGAAATAAACTTCAGCTATACCGCCGTTAGTGATAAAACATTTGCGCCCGTTAATAACGTACTCGTCACCATCGCGGCGAACACTGGTACGCATATTCGCTACATCGCTACCCGCTTCCGGTTCGGTAAGGCAATAGGCGGCAAGATTGGCTTTAGCGCTATTGGCAATGATTGAAATCCACTTCTTAAGCTGTTCCGGGCTGCCCATTTTCATCATGGGCGTACCGGCAAGGTGAGTCGCTCCGATAATATCGGCTACTCCGGCGCATCCCCACGCTAATTCTTCCAGAATAACGCACTTGGTTGAGATGCTAGTTAGCCCAAGCCCTCCGTACTCTTCTGGATAGGGATAGCCGAAAAATCCGGCTTTGGCAGCTTTGTTAATCAAATCCGTGGGTACCTTCTCAGCTTCATCATACTCTGCTGCAACTGGGCGAATTTCCTTCTCGGCAAACTCTCGCGCCCACGCCTTGATTTCGATTTGGTCTTTGCTTAAATCCACATCAGACATTTTGTTTGCTCCTATTTACCCTTATAATCGGGTTTGCGCTTTTCTACGAAAGCTTTCGCGCCTTCTTTCTGATCTTCGGTAGCGAACAGGTTAGCAAAGGCGAGTCTTTCAATTAGAATCGCGGTATCAATTGGCACGTCTGCCCCTTGATTAATGGCGGCTTTCGCCAGCATTACCCCAATCGGGGGCTTGCTGGATAGTTTCTTTGCCCAAGTTATAGCTTCCTCTCGCAATTGTTCCACCGGGACAATCTTGTTTACCAGACCAATGCGATAAGCTTCCTGCGCGTCAATTTGCTCACCGAGCAGTACCAGTTCTTTAGCTTTGGTCATCCCCACCAAGCGAGTGAGTCGTTGAGTACCGCCCGCGCCGGGAATAACACCGATATTTATTTCGGGTTGTCCAAACTTGGCATTTTCGGCGGCTATCCGAAAATCACAACTCATTGCCAGTTCGCAACCGCCGCCAAGCGCAAAGCCAGAAATTGCCGCGATGGTAGGTTGGGGCATGTTGGCAGTGTAATCCCACATATTGCCCGCGCCAAAGGTTTTGAACATATCAACATTCGTAGCTTCAACAAAACCGCTGATGTCTGCGCCAGCAGCAAATGCCTTTGGACCACCGATGATAATAATCGCCCGGATTTCAGGGTCATTGCGGACGCTAGAAAGCGCGTCCACTACCTCGTTACGCAAGGTTGCATTTATGGCATTAAGCTTGTCTGGGCGATTGAGGGTAATAATAAAGGTATGTTCCTCACGCTCAGTCAGAATTGTCTCGTAAGCCATATTATCCTCCATTAAATATATTTTGCCGGGTCAAACGCCCTACTTGTTATAATCGTAGAAACCGCGTCCTGCTTTGCGCCCAACCCTTCCTTCTTTGACCATTTCTTCGAGGAACGCAGGGGGTTTGAAACGCTCGTCTCCGGTTTCTTTATACCTTTGCAACATCACGAAATTCCAAATATCCAATCCGCTAAAATCCGCCAGTTCAAAAGGTCCCATCGGGTGATTCAAGCCCAATTTCACGGCTTTATCAATGTCCTCGAAAGAGGCATAACCGCCGCCATAGAGACTCATTGCCGCTTCCATCATATGCGAGAGAATATAGTTGACGATGAACCCAAATACTTCTTTTTGCATCAGTACCGGTTCTCGCCCGATGCGGCGGGTCAGTTCCATTGTAACTGCGATAGTCTCATCGCTGGTATCAGGACCTTTGACAACTTCTACCAATTGCATTACCAGCACCGGGTGAAAGAAATGCATGTTGCATGCTTTATCCTTGCGTTGGATTACATCGGCGATTTTGCTAATAACTATGGTGCTGCTATTAGAAGCAAGAATAGTATGGGGCGGACAAATTCTGTCAAGATTCTTGTAAAGCTCGTGTTTGGCTTCCAAATCTTCGAAAATAGCCTCGATTACGAAATCAGCATCACCAGCGGCTTCTTCCAAACTAGTAACTGCTTTAACCCTCGATAAGGCTTCATCGCACTGTTCTTGCGTCAGTTTGCCCTTATTGACTCTGGATTGTAGCAAAGCGCGATTTCCGGCAAGGGCTTTATCCAAAGCAGGGGCGATAGCATCAGTCAACGTTACATCATAACCGTTCAAAGCACACTGCTGGGCAATCTGGGAACCCATTGTACCAGACCCCACCACACAAATCCGACGCACCTGTTCAATTGTCAGGCTGCGTTCATTCTGATTACTTGTCATCTTTGACTCACTTCCTTTTAAAATTTTTTTACCGAAATAAAGGAAACAACCCGCGTAAGCAGGTTTTTCAAGAAGCAACCAACTTCAGAGGCAAATAGATTGTGCAGTAATTCTAACTATGATGAGTATAAGAGACGGAAGCCGCATGGGTCAAGTTGAAAAGGAATCGTAAAAAAATCGCAAGGTAGCATTTAACGGCTCTTTCAGCTAAAATAAGCGTAGTTTTCAAGTAATGGAGGTAGTTTATGCCCGGAAACTTGAGAGGGCAGCTTGAAGAAGCGCGGAGACGGCGCGAAGTGGAACAGCGCGAGTTTGAACGCCAGCAAACGGCTTTGCGCGAGGGCGATATTGCGCGGGGAACGCGTCAACGCATCCTGATAGTGGGTCCATGCGCTTCTGGCAAAAGCTTGCTGGTGGAAGCCTTGCGCCAGCAGGGTTATAACGCCCATTCCGCCGCACAGGAGCATAGCCACGTCAAGGCGATGTGGTTGATGAATAAGCCGAGTCACTTGATTTACCTTGAGGTTGGCATTGAGGCAATCAAACGGCGGCGCAGCATTAGTTGGGGCGCAGAGTTTTTACAGGACGAGAATCTGCGTTTGGCACATGCCCGCGCTCACGCCGATTGCATTATCAATACCAACAACCTGACTCCAGAACAAGTGGCGGCGCACGCTATCACTTTTTTGCGTGAAGCCGGGTTGCGCGAATAATCTCTTAACACCCTAGCAGGGCGCAGATTTTCATCAGGTTATCACCATATATGACACTTCGCTTTTCACTGTTATTGCTATCGTTAATTTTGGCGGGGGCGTTGGTACAAACTGCCCTTCCCTCCTTTGCTGCCGCATCGAATCCCGGTGACGATTGGACGCGCTATGTGGTTGCGCCTCCTGCCCGTGACGTTTTCCCACAGCGTATAGTCAATACTGCTCTCAACGGCGGGACAATAGATACACCGGAAGGGCTATTGCTTCCGGGCGGGGAGGTTGCGACTATCCGGCGCATACCCGGTAGCGACCCACAATTGGCGCTGGATTTTGGCATGGTTATCAGCGGGCGGTTATCGCTACAGGTGGCTGCTTCGAGCGGGGCGGAAGTGCGGGTAGCATTCAGCGAGTCGCTGCGCTTTCTCAACAAAAATACGGATTATAGCTGGAAGGAAAATCACACCTATAGCTGGCAAGCTCCGGCGCAGGGGGGAACGCTGGAAACGGGCGCGGTTTCTTTTCGTTACGTCCTGCTTTTTCTCAATAGCGATGGTTGGGTGAGTGTGGATTACCTAAAGCTACATTTCGATTCGTATTTGGGTACACCTTCTACTTACAAGGGTTGGTTTCTTTCCAGCGATGAACTATTGAATCGAATTTGGTATGCCGGGGCTTATACCGTGAATTTGAACACGCTCGAACCGGAATACCCGAACATAGAGACGGGAGGCGGCGCGTTGCGCGTTTCCAGCCAAAACGGGGAACAGCGTGTATTGTCCAGAACCGGAGCGGATTGGCGCGATTATACCCTTGATATGGAGCTACGCCGTCCCACTGGAGGTTTTGCGGTGGGCTGGATGTTCCGCTCGCCCGATGCCAATAACGGCTATATGTGGCAAATATCGGGTGATAGCGGTGCAACCGTCCTGAAAATGCACGTATTATCCGGCGGTCAATACCGCTTGCTGGAACAAATTCCCTTGCGCTTTGAGGATAATTTCTGGTACACGGTGCGAATAGAATTATCCGGCACGCTCATCCGTACCTTTTTCAACGGGCAACTGGTAAACGAACGATACGATAGCAGCTTTTCAGGGGGGCGCGTGGGTTTCCGGCAGTGCTGCGGCGAGACGGGCGAGTTTAACCGGGTGCAAGTTAGCGCAACCGATGGGCGAACGCTGCTGCTGGATGATTTTAGCGGCGGTTTGGATGCGTGGGATGTGGTGGATACCTCCGGTGTGCTGGTGGATGGTACCAAGCACGACCGGGATATATGGACGGGCGATTTGAGCGTGCAAGGGCGCGTGAGCTACCTGACCCAGAACCGCCCCGGTTCGATGCGGGCTTCGCTTGCACAACTGGCAGCGGTGCAGCGTCCTGACGGTTCGATACCGCCTTCCAGCTATAACGGCTATCAAATTGAACTGTACGATTATAGCGCGTGGTGGGTTTATACGCTTGCCGATTATTATAATTACACCGGAGACCGGGCGTACCTTGCACGCTATTACCCGAATCTAAAGCATCAGATGGAGTGGTTTCCTACTAAAGTCAACCCTTCCGGGTTATTGGTGAAAGACAGGGGCTTGGAATGGTCGTACAGCCTTAACCGGACAGGTGCGGTAACTTATCTGAATATGGTATATTACCGGGCTTTACAAGATGCCGCAAAGCTGGCGGATACGCTTGGACAAAGCGGGGATGCCGCTATCTGGAGAAAGCGCGGCGAGGCTTTGAAGCAAGCGATTAATCAGCATCTGTTCGATAGCAATCGCGGCGTGTACATCAGCGCAGATATAGATTGGGCGCATGTGCCGCAAGATGCGAATGTGCTGGCGGTGTTATTCGGGGTTGCTCCGCCCGAACGGTGGGGCAGTATTCTGAAATATGTGAAGGATACTATGTGGACGACCTACGGCTCAACCACTGTAGATGTTTCCTACGGCTTGAATAATATGCACGACAAGCGCATCTGGCCCTTTATGGGTTATTACGAGGTGGAAGCCCGTTTCGCGGCGGGTGATGAAATTGGCGCGTTGGATTTGTTGCGGCGAGAGTGGGGGCGTATGTTAGAGCAAGACCCAAACTACACTACATGGGAATGGATGACTGCCGATGGTCTGCCGGAAAGCCCCGATGACAGCTTGGCGCATGGTTGGTCGGCGGGAGCAACGGCTGCCCTGACCGAAAATGTGCTAGGGGTGCGGATGACTGCGCCCGGTTACGCCAGTTTCGAGATTGTGCCACATCCGGGGGATTTGCAGTGGGCGCAAGGGAGTGTGCCGACTCCGCATGGCGCAATTGAGGTTAGCTGGCAGCGGCGCGAATCGGGCTTTCAGGTAATTTTGGAAGTGCCGGAAGGAACGCTGGCGCGGCTTGGACTACCTAGTATGGGAAATCCGGCGGTCTTTTCCGCTTCCACTAATGACAACGCTTTTCAGCCCTATAGCCCGGTCTATCCGGTGAGCAAACAGGCGGATGGCTATTTTTACATGGATTTACAACCGGGTAGTTATGTGGTAAACAGTTAATAGAGTATGTTGGTAAATCTGCGGAAACTGCAATTGGAGCATAAGCCATGCCTATAAGGGTATTGCCGCCTGAAATCGCTCAGAAAATCGCGGCGGGTGAGGTAATCGAACGCCCTGCCTCAGTAATCAAGGAACTTGTAGAAAATTCCATAGATGCGGGCGCGAAAAATATCCGGGTGGAAATCAAGAACGGCGGGTTGGCATTGATGCGCGTTTCGGATGACGGTTGCGGCATCCCCTTTGAACAAGTGCCAACCGCTTTTGAGCGTCACGCCACCAGCAAAATTGTAGAACCGGACGACCTCTACCGCCTAACCACGCTCGGTTTTCGGGGCGAGGCATTGCCCAGTATCGCTTCTGTCAGCCAAATGACCCTACTCACCCGCCCCCGCAACACCGAGG
>Ga0194047_10001503_pt1 | contig 14163 bp, 14 predicted proteins | sample JunL225m_MetaG_2_FD_160070 | JGI IMG/M metagenome (GOLD analysis project Ga0194047, IMG submission 160070) | Anoxic zone freshwater microbial communities from boreal shield lake in IISD Experimental Lakes Area, Ontario, Canada - Jun2016-L221-5m | ecosystem: Environmental > Aquatic > Freshwater...
AGAAGGATTCATGGGAAAGCGCTATATTAACAAGTTACGCTAAAAAATCATGAATAACGAAATTAAGATCCGCGGTGCCCGCACCCACAACCTCAAAAATATCAATCTAGACATCCCTAGGGAGAAGTTGGTCGTCCTTACTGGCTTATCAGGTTCAGGCAAAAGCTCATTAGCCTTTGATACCTTGTATGCGGAAGGTCAACGTCGCTATGTCGAATCACTTTCAGCCTATGCTCGTCAGTTTTTACAACTGATGGAAAAGCCAGATGTCGACACAATTGAAGGTCTATCGCCAGCGATATCAATTGAGCAAAAAGCGACGAGTCACAATCCCCGCTCGACCGTTGGTACGGTTACCGAAATTCATGACTACTTGCGATTGTTATTTGCTCGCGCTGGTACCCCGCATTGCCCAGATCACGACTTGGCTCTAGAGGCCCAAAGCGTCTCTCAAATGGTTGATACCGTTCTTGCGATGCCAGAAGATACCAAGCTCATGATTCTGGCTCCAGTAGTCAGTGAGCGTAAAGGTGAATTTGTAGATCTATTTCAAGACCTACAAGCTCAAGGCTTTGTCCGCTTCAGGGTGCGCTCAGGCGGTGGTACAACCAATACCGCCAAGGCAGAAATCTTTGAAGTAGATCAATTACCAAGCCTAAAGAAAAATGATAAGCACTCGATTGAAGTCGTGGTTGACCGCATCAAAGTAAAACCTGATATTCAACAACGTCTTGCTGAATCATTTGAAACAGCCCTTCGCCTTGCAGACGGTAAAGCCATGATCGTAGATATGGATACTGGCAAAGAGATGATTTTCTCTAGCAAATTTGCCTGCCCGGTTTGCTCGTATTCATTGCAAGAACTAGAGCCGCGTTTATTCTCATTTAATAATCCGATGGGTGCCTGCCCTTCATGTGACGGCCTAGGACATCAGTCCTTTTTTGACCCAAAACGTATCGTGGCGCACCCAGACTTATCGCTTGCATCTGGCGCTATTAAAGGTTGGGATCGCCGTAACCAGTTTTATTTCAAGCTCTTGCAAACGCTAGCGAAACACGGAGGCTTTGATGTAGAAAAGCCCTTCGAAACGCTTTCCAAGAAACAACAAGACCTGATCTTATTGGGCTCTGGTGATGTCACCATTCCGTTTGAATACATTAATGAACGTGGCAAAAACAGTATTCGTGAGCATGCTTTCGAAGGGATTGTTGCCAACTTTGAGAGACGCTATCGCGAAACCGATTCGATGACGGTGCGCGAAGAGTTATCACGCTATCAAAATGTACAAACTTGTCCAGAATGTAATGGCAGCCGTTTACGCAAAGAAGCCCGCTTTGTCAAAGTAGGTGAAAAAAAGCAATCTCGTGCTATTTATGAAATCAGTGCCCTTCCACTAAAAGAAGCAAAAGAGTATTTTGAGGCACTTGAACTCAAAGGTGCTAAACGAGAAATAGCAGACAAGATCGTAAAAGAAATTAGTGCACGTTTGCGATTCTTAAATGATGTTGGCTTAGATTATCTCTCCTTAGAGCGCAGCGCTGATACCCTCTCCGGTGGTGAAGCGCAGCGTATTCGCTTGGCATCCCAGATAGGCTCTGGATTAACAGGTGTGATGTATGTGCTTGATGAACCCTCTATTGGATTACATCAACGCGATAACGATCGCTTGATTGGAACCCTCAAACATCTGCGCGACTTAGGTAATAGTGTTCTGGTAGTTGAGCATGATGAAGACATGATTCGCGCCTCTGATTGGGTGATTGATATTGGGCCTGGCGCAGGCGTTCATGGTGGCGCAATTGTTGCTCAAGGCACTCCCGCAGAAGTAGAGGCAAATCCAGACTCCTTAACCGGTGCTTATCTTTCAGGTCGCGAAGCGATTGCAGTACCCGAGAAGCGAATTCCAGTAAATGATCGTTTCCTAGAAATCATTGGTGCACGTGGTAATAACTTGCAGTCCGTGCATGCCAAGATTCCAGTGGGTCTATTAACTTGCGTGACAGGTGTCTCTGGCTCTGGCAAATCTACCCTCATCAACGACACCTTGCATCACGCGGTAGCGCAACATCTCTATGGCTCCAATGCCGAACCTGCTGCCCACGATACTATGAAGGGTCTGGAATATTTCGATAAGGTCATCAGTGTTGACCAATCACCGATTGGTAGAACACCTCGCTCAAACCCAGCAACCTATACTGGCCTATTCACACCCATACGAGAGCTCTTTGCAGGCGTACCTGCCTCACGTGAGCGTGGTTATGAAGCAGGCCGCTTCTCCTTTAACGTCAAAGGTGGACGCTGCGATTCTTGCGAAGGTGATGGCGTTCTCAAGGTCGAAATGCACTTCCTTCCTGATGTCTATGTTCCTTGTGATGTTTGTCATGGCAAACGCTACAACCGTGAGACTTTAGATATTCGCTACAAAGGTAAGAACATTCATGAAGTGCTATCGATGACGATCGAACAAGCACATGAGTTTTTTGAAGCGGTACCCGTTGTTAAAAGAAAGCTAAAAACCTTGCTAGATGTTGGCTTGGGTTATGTGAAGCTAGGACAAAGTGCGACTACCTTATCGGGTGGCGAAGCCCAGCGCGTCAAACTATCACTAGAACTTTCTAAGCGCGATACCGGCAGAACTCTGTATATTCTTGATGAACCCACAACGGGTTTGCACTTTCACGATATTCAGCTACTACTGACGGTTATTCAGACCCTAAAGAAACAAGGCAATACCATCGTCATCATTGAGCATAACCTCGATGTGATTAAAACAGCTGATTGGATTATTGACCTTGGGCCCAAAGGTGGGGCTGGCGGCGGACAAATCATCGCTACTGGTACCCCAGAGGAAGTTGCTAAAAATGAGGCTAGCTTTACTGGCCATTACTTAGCACCACTTCTTACCCGCAAATCTCCACCTACTAAGAAGAAAAAATAAGCAAAAAAGTTTTGGGTATTTCGATCTCAGATTAATTTAGCCTCAGCTAAATCGGTTGCCTCTGAATTACCTGAGATTACCAAAATGTCATTAGCCTGCAATTGCAACTCTGGTGATAGCGCCAACTTCACATAATCAGCGTTATGGCCCTTGCGTCTGACTGCTTGAACGCTAACTCCTTCATTCTCCAGATGAAGCTCGCCTAAGGTTTTGCCAACTGCCTGTGAGTTTGGTAACAAGGTGATTGAATGTAATCGCCATGATTCATTCGAACCAAAGTCATCATCTGCCGAGCCGCGAAAGTAGCCTCTTAATAAGCTGTAACGCTCTTCTCTAGCATTAGTGATCCTTCTGACTACTTTGCGCATTGGCACACCCATGATCAGTAGGACATGGGACGCAATCATCAAGCTACCCTCAATTAACTCAGGAATTACTTCAGTAGCGCCAGCCGCTTGTAGTTTGCCAATATCGGCATCATCGCGAGTACGAACTAAAACTGTCATACCTGGACGTAATTGTTCTACTTGCCTAAGTACACGCATACTTGCTGCTGTATCTGCGTAAGTAATCACTACTGCTTTGGCCCTATTTAAGCCAGCGGCATTTAAATAATTTTCGCGACTGGCATCTCCATAGACGACATTGTCACCTGCAGCTGCAGCCTCCTTAACGCGATCTGGATCTAAATCCAAAGCAATATATGGAATATTTTCTTGGTCAAGCATACGTGCAAGACTTTGGCCTGAACGACCAAAGCCACAGATCACCACATGGTTTTCATTACGTACACTTTTCGCAGCCACACGTGTTAGTGCTAAGGATTGCAATAGCCATTCGTTGCTTGAGAAACGCATTGCTATTCGATCGCTATATTCAATTAAGAATGGGGCGCAGAACATGGAGAGCAGCATCGCCGCTAGCACGGCTTGGCTAAGTATGGGATCAATTAAATTTAAGCCATCAATTTGGTTGAGCAGAACAAAACCAAATTCACCTGCTTGAGCTAAACATAAGCCTGTACGAATAGATACGCCAAGACCAGAACCAAAAGCGCGAGACAGAATGGTGATCAAACTAAATTTAAAGATCAGAGGTCCAATCAATAAAAGTAAGACCAAAACCCACTGCTCCCGAATCACATTGAAGTCGAGCAACATCCCAATTGTGATGAAGAATAGTCCCAATAAAACATCGCGGAAGGGTTTAACTTCTTCCTCCACCTGATGGCGATATGGCGTTTCCGAAATCAACATACCTGCCAAGAAAGCACCGAGCGCTAAAGACAAACCAAAGTACTCGGTAAGGCCTGCCATACCCAAGACAATTAACAAGAGGTTGAGCATGAATAACTCTTGGGAGCGAAGCTTAGCGACCAATCTAAACCAGTGGCTCATCAAAGATTGACCAACAATGAAAATTAATACCAATGCAATGGCGATCTTAATAGATGCTGCAGTTAAAGCGACAAATAAGTCTGCCGAATTTTTTCCGAGTGATGGCAACAAGATCAACAAAAAGACCACAGCCAAATCTTGGAACAGCAAAATACCGACAACATTACGACCATGCTCAGCCTCTAGTTCCGAACGATCTGAGATCAGCTTTGTCACAATCGCTGTCGAGGACATGGCCAAGGCACCACCCAAAGCAATAGCCGCATGCCAAGAAATGGGATAAATCCAGTTCATCAATAGGCTAGCTGGCACTGCCAGAAGCATGGTCAAGAGAACCTGGCTACCCCCCAAACCAAATACGGTCTTCCGCATTGCCCGCAGCTTATTGAGATTAAATTCCAAGCCGATCGAGAACATCAGGAAAACTACCCCGAATTCAGCTAAATACTTGACAGTAGCGGTATCACTCGCGAGGCCAAGGGCATGAGGGCCAATCAGGACCCCGATAGCCAAATAGCCCAAAATAGGGGGTAAGCCAAAATAGCGGAAAATAACCACTCCGGCCACACCTGAGGCCAAGAGAATGAGGGTTAACTGAAGGACTGACGGCATATACTTACTCGATGATAGCTAAGACTCGTGAACGAACCCTAAAGCTTGCGCGCGATACCCTCACTATTGAGGCTGCTGCTTTGCAAACCATGCGTGATCGCCTAGAAGGCCCCAATGCTGACGCCCTTGTTCTTGCAGTAGACCTTTTGCACGGCTGTAAAGGCCGCATAGTGGTCTCTGGTATTGGCAAGTCTGGCCATATTGCCCGCAAAATTGCTGCCACTTTTGCCTCCACTGGATCTCCCGCCTTTTTTGTACACCCCGCTGAAGCTAGTCATGGCGATTTGGGGATGGTAACTCGTGATGACGTATTTGTCGCTTTATCGAACTCTGGCGAAACCGAAGAACTACTTACCATTGTTCCTATCGTCAAAAGGACTGGCGCTAAATTAATTGCACTCACTGGAGCCCCACAATCTTCACTTGCCAAATTGGCTGATGCCCATTTGGATACTAGTGTTGAGAAAGAGGCTTGCCCATTAAATTTGGCACCCACTACTAGCACCACAGCTTCCTTAGCCATGGGCGATGCTTTAGCAGTAGCTCTACTCGATGCCAGAGGATTTAATGCAGAAGATTTTATCCGTTCCCACCCTGGCGGTCGCTTAGGACGGAAACAATTAATGCATGTTAGCGAAGTGATGCGCACACTGGAAGACACCCCAAAGATCTCTAACAAAGCTTCACTACAAGAAGCCTTGTTAGAGATGACTGCCAAACGCATGGGTATGGTAATTACACTAGACGATGCCAATAAAGTTAATGGCATCTTTACTGATGGTGACTTACGTCGCTTGCTAGAAAAAACTAGCAATCTTGAGGGTGTCAGTATTCAAGAGGCAACTACATCTAAGCCACGCACCATTCCAGCAGAATTAATTGCTGAAGAGGCAATTGAAATGATGGAAAAATATCGCATTAATCAATTGGTGGTTACTGATGCTTCTGGCACTCTTCTAGGCGCCCTCAATCTCCATGATTTATTTGCAGCCAAAGTTATTTAATACATGCCCAACGCTTTTACTACTCACGTTACCAACCCTGAAACCCAGTACCCACAAGCATGGGAGCGGGCAGGCTTAGTCAAGCTACTCGTTTTAGATGTCGATGGTGTATTGACTAGCGGCCAAGTATTTATTGGCGCTGATGGTAAAGAATCCCTTAAGGCATTTGATATTCAAGATGGTTTAGGAATTAAATTATTAGAGCAATGCGGAATTCCAACTGCGGTCATTACCGGTCGTAATTCCAAAATGGTTTTAGCACGCTGTGAAGAGCTGGGAATTAAACACCTTCATATGGGTGTTGAAAATAAAGCGCTTGCACTTGCTGAAGTCCTAAAAACACTAGGACTGAGCTCAAAGGATTGTGCTGTTATGGGTGATGATTGGCCAGACCTCGCAATGATGAAGAATGCAGGTTTGCGAGTTTGTCCCGCACAAGCCCATGAGGCTGTCAAAGAGTTTGCGCATTATGTGACCACTCAAACTGGTGGTAGCAGTGCAGTGCGCGAAACATGCGATCTGATTCTCAAGGCACAAAACCACTATGAGGAACTCCTGAATAAGGCTCGTCTGTAAGTAATGGCTCTAAATTCCCAACAAATCAAAGTAGGTCTCTTACGCGCATTACTAGGCTTAACGCCTTTGCTATTGATGGGTATATTGACACTTATTACTTTTTATCTAGTTGAAAAAAATACGCCCCAAGAAAAATCTACCCTTGAGCGTGTGCGGCTACATGAGCCTGACTACACCATCAAAGAAGGAACCTTGTCGGCCCTGAATGAAGCGGGTAACACTAAATACCGTGTGATCGGCAAAAAATTGATTCACTACGATGATGATGCTTCGATTGATATTCTCACGCCACGCATGCGTCTCTTTCAAACAGACAAGGCACCGGTAACTGTTAAGGCAGATACAGGCCATTTAGATGGTGACCTCACCATCATGGATCTTTACGACAATGCTCAAATTTTTCGCCCTGCCCAAGCGGCAACTGAAACCCAGCCTGCAAGCCTTCGAATGCTTGCCTCTTCGAGTTATTTCAAAGTCTTTATTAACGATGACATTATTGAAACAGATAGGCCGGTGACCCTAGAGCAGGGCATGTCGATCATGAATTCTACGGCGGGTGGCACCTTCTATAACGTAGATCAAAGTATGAAGCTCTCTGGCCAAGTTAAAGGTCGTATTGAGCGCGCGCCCAAAGGGACTCAATAAGATGAATGGCAATCAAATTCTTACGCGTTTACTTATTGCAATTTTGGTATTGCTTGGTATGCAACTGAGTAAGCTGGCTTATGCTGAAAAAGCTGACCAAGATAAACCCATCATTCTTGAAGCAGAAAAAGTTTCTGGCAACGACACTACACAAGTCTATGATCTAAATGGTGATGTCTTATTAGTCAAAGGTAGCATCATCGTGACTGGCGAAGATGGCAACATCCGCATTGATCCTGAGGGCTACGAATTCATCGACGTAAAAGGCACGCCAGAAGCGGTTGCCACTTTCAGACAACGTCGCGAAGGACTGGCTAATGAATTTATGCAGGGGCGTGGAGCACATGCTACTTACGATGCGAAAACAGAACTACTGGTGCTCACGGGTGACGCAAGCCTAAAACGCTTACTCAATATGCAAATACTGGATCAATTACATGGTTGGAAAATTGAGTACGATGATGTAAAGCAGTACTATCGAGTTATTCCCCCAATAGATGCCAAACCGGATGATCTGCCCATGGCAAGAGCAGTCATTACGCCAAGACAAAAAGCCCTAGTGAATAAATGACAGCGGATTTAACTCAAACCAATCATCAACCCACCCTTTCTGCACATAACCTGCAAAAACGTTATGGGTCAAGAACAGTGGTTCGCGATGTATCTGTGCAAGTTCGATGCGGTGAAGTAGTGGGTTTGCTTGGCCCGAACGGTGCCGGTAAGACCACATCTTTTTACATGATTGTGGGCTTGGTACCTTTAGATGGTGGCAATATTGTTTTGGATGGTGCAGATATCACTCACCTCCCGATTCATGAGCGCGCGCGGATGGGCCTTTCCTATCTACCTCAGGAAGCCTCTGTGTTTCGCAAGCTCAATGTTGCAGAAAATATTCAGGCCGTATTAGAACTTCAAGTACAGGGGGGAAAGCCCTTAAGTAAGGCAGATATTGCCAAGCGTCTTGATGAGCTCTTGGGCGAACTCCAAATCAGCCACCTACGCAACAATCCCGCCCTCTCTCTTTCTGGTGGCGAACGGCGACGCGTAGAGATAGCCAGAGCCTTGGCATCCTCTCCTAAATTTATTTTGCTAGATGAGCCATTTGCCGGAGTTGACCCTATTGCGGTTGGGGAAATTCAGCGGATTGTGCGCTTTCTAAGGGACCGTCAAATTGGGGTCCTCATTACAGACCATAACGTTCGTGAAACCCTAGGTATCTGTGACCATGCCTACATCATCAGCGAGGGAAGTGTACTGGCCCAAGGCAAGCCTGATGAAATTATTCAAAATGACGCGGTACGTCGAGTCTACCTAGGCGAAAACTTCCGTATGTAAGCTAGGCAAGCATCCCAGCCCTATTTGTAATAAAAGTTGCTTTCCCCTCTTGGTTTTGAGCAAATTCGCTGATACGCTGGAGGTTCATGAATTTCCTTTCCAAAGATACAACCCACCGATTTCAGGGGCTTGCTGCGCACCCCAGGTATGAGCATGCGCAAGCTTATATAAAAGGAGTTGCTGATGAATTTGAAAATTAATAGCCGTCATGTAGAAGTTACGCCAGCCATGCGCACGCACCTTGAAGCAGGCTTAGCCAAAATTCGTAAGCACTTTGACCATGTGATTGATGCTTCTGCCTTTCTTGTTGTCGATAACGCCAAGGAAAAGGATTTACGTCAAAGTGCTGAGATCACGCTTCACCTAAAAGGCAAGGAACTCTTTGCCGAGGCGCATCATGCTGATCTGTACCATGCGATGGACTCGGTAGTCGATAAACTCGAGCGTCAAGTGGTTAAGCACAAGGAAAAGATCCAAGATCACCATCACGAAAAGCATTTTGAGTAAGGTCTTGCGTCAGGACACCTATAATCATTTGACATGAATGCCCTGATTAATCTTTTTACCCCCGACTGCATTGCATTAAATAGCCCTGCTAGTAACCGGGCTGATGCATTTGCAGCCGCAGGGGAATTATTTTCCAAACAAATTGGTATCGACTCAAATGCGGTTGTGCAATTTCTTAATGCACGTGAAGACCTAGGGTCTACAGCTCTTGGGGCTGGTGTTGCTATTCCACATGGACGCGTAAAAGGCCTTAAGCAGCCCACTGCTGCTTTCATGCGATTACAGAACCCGATTGAATTTGCGGCGCCTGATGGTGAGCCTGTTTCTATTCTGATTTTCTTGTTGGTGCCCGAAAAGGCAACTCAACAACATCTTGAAATTCTCTCCTCAATAGCGCAGCTTCTATCTGATGCTGATGCTCGCAAACTGCTTTCCTCCGCTAGTGACCCGTATAAAGTTTGTGAATTACTCCAACAATGGGGCTTACCAAAATGACACAGCCTTTACTCTTGGATGGAGTAACTGCCCAGCAGATTTTTGATGACAATGTTTCCGATCTCAAACTTTCTTGGATTGCAGGTCTAGAAGGTGCGGAGCGTGCCTTTCCACCAGAAGCAGTTAAGGCAGCAGCAGCTAGCTCAGACCTGGTTGGCCACTTAAACCTGATTCATCCAAGTCGTATTCAAATTTTTGGCGCACAAGAAGTTGACTACCATGCAGCTCTGGAACTAGAACAAAAACAGGCGCAAATCTCCAGCCTGATTTCCAAGACGCCACCTTGCGTCATTGTGGCCGATGGAAAATCGGCAGATCCTGATTTACAGCTTTATTGTCAACGATCCTCTACCGCTTTATTCACTACCAATATTTCTGCGGCAGAAGTCATTGATCATCTGCGCATTTACTTAACCAAAATTGGTGCGCCCCAAATTACGATGCATGGGGTCTTCATGGATATCTTGGGATTAGGCGTCTTGCTCACTGGTGAATCTGGCTTAGGTAAAAGCGAATTAGGCTTGGAATTAATTTCCCGTGGTCATGGCCTGGTTGCTGATGATGCTGTGGACTTTGCCCGCTTAGGTTCAGACTATATTGAAGGACGTTGCCCTGTAATCTTGCGCAATCTTCTTGAGGTACGTGGTCTTGGCTTGCTGGATATTCGCACCATCTTTGGTGAAACCGCTGTTCGTCGTAAACTCAAATTACGCCTCATCGTGCAACTAGTCCGTAGAACAGACGGTGAGTTTGAGAGATTGCCACTAGAAGCACAACACATTGATGTACTGGGCGTGCCTATTCGCACTGTCAAAATTCAAGTGGCAGCAGGTCGTAACTTAGCCGTACTAGTTGAGGCAGCAGTGCGTAATACGATTTTGCAATTGCGCGGTATTGATACCTTAAAAGAATTCATGGAGCGTCAGCGTGTCCAAATGAATATAGAATCTGACTCAGCCAAATCCCAAGGGCGTCTGCTCTAAATCATGCAAATTAATCTGATTACCGGAATCTCAGGCTCAGGTAAATCAGTAGCCTTGAGGGCTTTCGAGGATGCTGGTTACGATTGCGTAGATAACCTGCCGGTTTCCTTGCTAGAAAGCCTTATCACTACTCTTGAGAGTGAAAAATGTGAACGAGTCGCTGTAGCCATTGATGCACGCCGGGGTCAGTCCATTGAGAATCTGCCTTTGATTCTAGAAAACCTGCGGCGCAATCATCAGGTCCGTGTCGTTTTCTTAAATGCCAATACCAATACCTTAGTCCAACGCTTCTCTGAGACGAGGCGTCGTCATCCTTTATCAAGCAATGCCAAGCAATCCCAGTCGGCCACCTTAATTGAAGCGATTGAGAAAGAACGCCAGTTACTTGAGACGCTGCGTGCACAGGCCCATAGCATTGATACTAGTAATATTCCAGCACATGCATTACGCTCCTGGATTCAAGACCTACTGAAGGATAAGCCAGTTGGACTGACAGTCATTTTTGAATCTTTTGGCTTCAAAAAAGGGGTTCCGAGTGAAGCGGATTTAGTGTTTGATGTACGGTGTCTACCCAACCCACACTATGACAAAGTATTGCGTCCACAAACTGGCAATGACAAGGCAGTAAAAGAATTTTTAGAAAAAATTCCTGAAGTTGTCAGCATGGAAAGTGATATCACCCAATTTGTTGAAAAATGGTTGCCACACTATATCGCCGATGGTCGTAGTTACTTAACCGTTGCTATAGGTTGCACTGGAGGGCAGCATCGCTCGGTGTATTTGGTGAATCGTATTAGCGAGCATTTTCGGGCACAAAAAGATCTTGCAAAACTCCAGCTCAATTTTTTAGATCGTCACCGCGAGCTAGACTCAATTTCTGCAACAAAACTTTGATCGGTTGCGGTAAGCCATACCTACCCAATTGACGAAGCGGGACCCACTTTAGGTCTGGACTTGAAAATTCATTTGGTTTAGACAAATTCAATTCCCAAATTTGCATCCATAAACGACGATGGGTAAATACATGTTTAATTTGCTCACCCCGAATCATTTTTTGGGATGCCTTAGATAAGGCTGCAATCTTTTCATTGGGCAATGCTAAAGCTAGCATGTCTTTTACAGTGACAGCAGATTGCTTGGCCGACAGCCTTGGCGCCCACGGCGTTTCTGGCAGAGACCAAAGTCCACCCCAAATAGCTTTGCTCGAACGCTTTTGTAAAAGAATGGAATTACCACTCCTCATTAAGACCATGTCGCAATTGAACTCGGGTGATTTTGCTTTCACTATTTTTTGTGGAAATAAAAGCACTTGATCGCTCAAATTGGCTTGGCAATCTTTCAGATAAGGGCATTTCTTTTCCCCAGTCAGACAAACAGGCTTACGGGAGGTGCACCAGGTTGCACCAAAGTCCATCAAGGCCTGGGTGTATACCGGCATATGCTTTGGCTCGGTTGGTAGCAAATCTTTGGCTATTTGCCAAAGACGATCATTTACTGCCTTGTCTTGGAAGGCCCCGTCAACTGCAAAAATGCGTGCAAGAATGCGTTTTACGTTGGCATCGAGTATGGGCGCCCGCTCATGAAAAGCAAATGCGGCAATTGCACCTGCTGTTGAGCGTCCTATTCCTTTAAGCTGCTCGAGCAAAAGAGGATCGCTTGGAAATTTTCCAGAAAATTCATTCACTACTTGCTGTGCACATGCATATAAATTTCTGGCACGGGAGTAATAACCTAAGCCAGCCCATTCAGCTAATACTTCATCAATATCTGCATCTGCTAATTTTTTAACCGTCGGAAATCGTTTCATGAACCGCGGGTAACGCTCCAGGACGGTAGCTACCTGAGTTTGCTGCAACATAATCTCTGAAACCCACACAGCATACGGATCGCGCTTATCTTGCCATGGTAATCCTGTGCGCCCGCTTTGCCGATGCCAAGCAATCAAGGTTTTAGAAAAGTGCTTGATTAACGTTTTTGACATTGTGGGCAGAAATAAGTGGATCGCTGACCCTGCACAATTTGCTTAATCGGTGTTTTGCAAATCCTACAAGGCTGGCCCTTGCGATCATAGACTTTGGTTTGCACCATGAAGTGGCCTGGATCCCCATCGCTATTGACAAAATCTTTCAAACTACTGCCGCCAGCTTCAATCGCTTTTTTCAGAATCAAGCGCACTGCATTTGCTAAGCGAGAGCACTGAGGACGAGTTAACTTACCAGCCGCCTTAACGGGATGAATGCCTGCCTCAAACAAACTTTCAGAGCAATAAATATTTCCTACACCTACTACAGCTTGACCTGCTAACAAAAATTGTTTGACTGCAATACTTCTACCACGCGAACATTGATACAAAATATTAGCGCCGAGCTCTCCAACAAACTCAGGAGAAAATGGCTCAGTACCGAGTTTCTGTAAAAGAGCATTGTTCTCAATAGGTCCTTTTGTTTTGGGATGCCACAAAACAGCGCCAAACTTTCGAGGATCATGCAAGCGTAGGCTCACCTTACCAAACTCGAATGTGACCCTATCATGCAGTTTGAGTGGCTCCGAGTTAGGTAGTACTCTTAGGGTGCCTGTCATCCCCAGATGTAAGAGCAGGCATCCTAAGTCCAGCTCCACTAAAAGATACTTACCCCGGCGCTCAATCGAGTGCACCTTTTGATTTTGCAAGATCTTGGGCAAATTACGTGGTACAGGCCAGCGTAAGCGCCCATCTATGACTTTGACAGCCGTAATCTTGCATCCTAGCAAGTGGGGCGCAATTCCTAATCTGGTGACTTCTACTTCTGGAAGTTCTGGCATAAATGGATTGTAGATTCGCAGATTAGAATGTGCTTATGAGCAAATTAAGATTTAAGGCACTTTTCCAAGCTTTACTACTTGCCACACTCGCTGGTGGAGCAAGTCTTCCTGCAAACGCCCAGCCGGACGGAATGCAATCTGGACAAGCGATTTTTGAGGTTCTTGCCTCAGAAATCGCCCTGCAAAGGGGTGAGGCTGGTTTAGCCTTCAATACCTATCTAGAAATGGCCCGCCTGTATCAAGATCCTCGTCTTGCCCAAAGAGCAATGGAAATCGCCATTGCCGCTGGCTCACCCAATTTGGCGCTACAAGCAGCCCAATCCTGGGATAGCTTGGTGCCTGCTGCGGATACAAAACCTAAAGAAGTACTGGTCACCTTATTGATCCTGAGTGACCGTTGGTCTGAAGCGATCAAACCAGCAATTAATTTATTAAAAGTACAAACGCCTGCTCAACAAGAAAATACGCTTTTGCAATTACAAGCCTTACTTGCTAAATCAAAAGATGAAACAAGTGCACTAACTGCTTTTTATGAAATTGCCTCTACCGTAAAAATTCCGGCCAAAGAAAATAACCTGCTGTACACCTACGCGCTATCTGCTGAAAAGGTCGGTCGTTTAGATGTCATGGAAAAAACTTTGCGCGAAGCTTTGCGTAAAAATCCAAATGATGTCAATGCCCTCAATGCCTTAGGATATTCCCTGGCAGATCGCAATCTCAAATTGCCCGAAGCTTTCGCCTTGATTAGCAAAGCCCATCAACTTTCTCCTAAAGATAGTTTCATCTTAGATAGTTTAGCTTGGGTGAACTTTCGACAGGGTAAAAATGCGCTTGCCTTAGAACAACTTCAGCAAGCTTTCAATACAAAA
>Ga0194047_10001504_pt1 | contig 14154 bp, 21 predicted proteins | sample JunL225m_MetaG_2_FD_160070 | JGI IMG/M metagenome (GOLD analysis project Ga0194047, IMG submission 160070) | Anoxic zone freshwater microbial communities from boreal shield lake in IISD Experimental Lakes Area, Ontario, Canada - Jun2016-L221-5m | ecosystem: Environmental > Aquatic > Freshwater...
TGACGCCCGCTGAATTTACCGCAGCTATGGCTGCACCGGGCGCTGGTATGGCGGGTGCAGGTGCAGCGGGTGCAGGTGCAGCGGCGGGTGCAGCAGGAGGCGGTATGCTTGGCGGATATGGCCCAGCAGCGTTATTAGGCGGTGCTAATGTATTAGGTAGCATCTACGGCGCAACTGCGTCAAAAAACGCTGCTCAAGCACAAATTGATTCGGCTAAACAAGCAAATCAACTTGCTTATGGTATATACCAACAAAACCGTGCAGATCAATTGCCTTTTATGCAAGCAGGTGTAGGCGCGTTAAAACAACTTACGGCTGGTACGGCTCCTGGTGGCGAATTTACACAAAACTTTACGCCGGCTGATTTAACCGCAGGAATGGATCCAGGTTACGGATTTAGATTATCTGAAGGCAATAAAGCGCTTAATGCAAGCGCTGCTGCTAGAGGTGGTTTAATTTCTGGCAACGCTCTTAAAGCCGCGCAAGACTATGGTCAAGCAGCCGGGTCACAAGAATATCAAAATGCGTTTAATCGTTACCAAGTTAATCGTGCAAATCGTTTAAACCCATTACAAAGCCTTGCTGGTTTAGGTCAAAGCTCTATTAATACAACAGGCGCTATGGGTACTAACTATGCAAATACCGCGGGGTCTAATATTACGGGCGCTGGTAACGCAAGCGCTGCTGGAACTGTAGGCGCTGCAAATGCGGTTATGGGCGGTGTTAGCGGACTATCTAATATATACGCACAAAATAGCTTGTTAAATGCTATTCAAAATCAAAATCGTACAGCGTACGGCGTTTAAAGGAAAATAATTATGCCAATTGATCCTAGTATCGCTATGGGGGTTCGCCCCGTACAAACGCCAAATATGTTGGCTAACTATGCACAAGCGCAAGAACTTAATGTTAATGCTCTTAAAATGCAAGAAGCGCAGCAGTCTATTGAAGATCGTAACTTTATGCGTGGGTTAGATCCTAGCTCACCAGAATACATCAATAAGATTGCATCCCGTAACCCTGAACTTGCAGTAAAGTTGCAAAAAGGACGTATGGAAGCGCGTACGGCGGAACTTGACCAACGTACAAAAATAGGTACTTTACTTAAAGCATCCGCAACGCCTGTCATAGCAAATCCTACATTTGAAAATGCAGTTATGGCGTTGCAAAATTTTTCAAAAGCTACAGGCGATGATGTAACCGCTGAGTTTAATAATTTACAAAAAATAGGTAATAACCCTGAAGCTATTAAAAAATGGGCTATGGGTCATGCTTTGTCAGGTGATCAAATCTTGGCTCAGACAGATTTAAACGCAAATCAAAAAGCGCAATTAGGGTTAACCAAACGTGGTCAAGATTTAACTTATTCCGCTGCTACACAGCCTATATTTAACGAAGCTGTTGGTGGTTTTGTTACACGTCCAACGGCGGCTAACCCATCTAGCACGGTTATTCCTTTAGCTAATCCAGAAGATACTAAAAAAGGTAAAGAAACCGAAAAAGGTAAAAATTTGGTTTCTGATGTGGCTACGCAAATGGGTAATTCTTACCTTACTTTGCAACAAACAGGCGGTATCAAATCTACACAAAAAGGTGCCGCAGCTAATATTGCCGCAGCTAGTCAGTCATCTATGCTTGGTCAACTAGGCGGCGCTGCGTTAGGTACACCTGAGCAAGCTGAACGTGATTTTATTAAATCTCAACGTCCTTTGCTTGTACAAGCTATTGTTAAAGCTACTGGTATGTCTGCAACGCAAATCAACTCCAACGTTGAATTGAAAAACTTATTAGACGCGGCTACAGATCCAAGTAAAGGCTATGAAACCAACGCTAAGAGTTTAAACTTAATTAATAAACGTTTTGGTACCGGCGCTGAAGTTATACCAGTAAATACAGGCGGTGGATCAAATATTGATGCTTTATTAGAAAAGTACAAATAACATGGCTACTTACGAACAGTTAAGTTCAGCGTTAGTAAAAGCTGATGCGGCGGGGAACGTTGATGATGCAAGAGCATTAGCTTCTGAAATGCGTAAGCTAAAGTCGGTTGCGCCTATGGGCGAAGGGATGCCAGGGCAACGCCAACGTAGTTGGTTAGACGTGCCTGTTGAAGCTATTGGCAACGTTATTCCTAGCGGTATCAAAATGGCTGGCGGTATATACGAAGCCGTAACTAGCCCTATTCAAACCGCCAAAGGTTTAGTTGACGTCGGTGCTGGCGCGTTACAAAACGTATTGCCAAAAGGCGTTGTTGATTTTGTTAACCAATTTGACAAAAATCCTGAAGCACGTCAACGTGCTATAACCGCTGCTGATGCTGTTGGGGGTATGTATAAGGAACGCTACGGCAGCGAAGAATCGCTTAAAAACACTATGGCAACGGATCCTGTTGGCTTTGCTGCGGATCTATCTACACTATTGTCTGGCGGCGCAATGGCTGCTGGCAAACTAGGAATGGCTAAAACAGCAGGTGGGCTATCTACGGCGGCTGATGTAACCAATCCAATGCGAGCTATTACGCCTGTTGTGGCTGCGCCTTTTAAAGTAGCTGGCAAAGGTATCAAGTATGCTGAACAAGTGCTTAATCCTAAAGCAAATGCTCTTTTGCAAGCGGCTGAAGGCAAAGGCCCTGAAATCATTAATGCTTTACGCGCTCAACAAGAGTTAGTGCCAGGTGCTATGCCTACTGCTGGTGAAATTGCCGCAGGGCAAGGAAGCACTCTTTATCCTGCGTTGCAAACACGGGTTATGGAAAAGTTACCTACTGAATATTTACAACGTGCGGCTCAAAAAGCTGAAGCAATTAAAAGTCAACTTGGAACTGTGGCTCAAACACCTGAAGCGATGGCGGCTGCTGAAAAATTAAGAACAAAACTTACTAGTCCGCTTTACAAAGCTTCAGAGCAAGCAGGTAACGTGGTTGATACAGCGCCAATTAAAGCGTTTGTTGACGACATGATTGAGAAAAAACCTGGCAACGCTGAATTGGTTACAGAATTTAAAAAGATTAGCTCTCAATTGATTGATGAAGCTGGTAATCCACGGGCTAATGCTGAACAAGTGTCATCCATATTAGACGGCCTTAAAGCCACGCTTGCTAAAAAAGAAAATACCTATATTAAAGGTCAGCTTATGGAAGTTAAAAATAAGCTAACTAAATCTATTCCTGGGTACGAAAAAGCACAAGAAGCGTTTGGTGAATTAAGCAAACCTATAAATCAAATGGCAGTTGGGCAATATCTTGAAAAACAATTAATTCCAGCGTTAGGCGGCGAAGCTAAACTTAAATCAAGCGCTTTTGCCCAAGCGGTTCAAGATGCACCTAAGACTATTGAACGTGCTACAGGTATACCTCGTTATCAAACTTTGGCTGAAGCATTAGCGCCAGATCAACTTAGGGCGGTTGAAGGAATTAGTAAAGAATTACAACGTCAAGTTAAATTTGAAGAAGCGGCTGCTGTTGGACGTAAAGCAGGCATGGAATTACCTACGACCAAAGTATCTAAGATCAATTTGCTTAACAAAGTTACAACTGTTGCCAACTTGATTATGGCTAAATTGCAAGGGCATATTACTGAAAAGTTAGCTATTGAATTAGCTACAGAAATGCTTGATCCTAAAAAAGCCGCAGATTCATTACAAAAAGCTATTGCCCATCAAAAGAAAATGCAAACCGTAGCAAAACCGTTTAAAGAAATTGGCACAATTGCCGCAGATATTACTTCACGTCAACCTGCAATTGCAGCCGGTCAATTGACCAATGCTTTAGCAACCCAACAACCTAACCAAAACGCTCTTGCGAGGTAAATCATGGATTGGCAATATTTATTTAATTTAATTGGTGCTGGCGCGGCTCTTGGTGTTGGTTGGTGGTGTCGCCAAATATGGGACTCGGTTCAACAGTTAAAAAAAGATGTTCAAAGCATTGAAGTAGGTTTACCAACAAATTACGTTCGTAAAGTAGATTTAGATGCTAAGTTTGATAAATTAGAATCTACTTTACAACGTATTTTAGACAAACTAGATCAAAAGGCTGACAAATGATGGCTAACATAATGGGCGCATTAAAGTCCAAAACAATGTGGTTTTCTGTTCTATTGGTGCTTTTTGGGGCTTTGATGGATAACTCGGTTTATCTTAAAGACTTGATTCCACCACAATATTTCAGCTTAATTATGATCCTCATCGGCGTTATCGTAGCAACGCTAAGAATGGTCACTACGCAGCCTCTCGCCGCAAAATGATTTCGTATGTACGAATCGGAATTTTGGTTGGTATTTTTATTGCTGGTTTGCTTTTGGGCTGGGGTTATGAGTATCGGAATTTGGTGGCCTTCAAAGCAGAAGTTGAAGCGGTGGCTAAAGTTCAACAAGCCAAAAACGAATCCATTGCCAAGCAACAAACGCTAGTCAATAAAGGAATTGAAAATGAGTATCAAGCTAAGTTGTCTGCTCTTAAGTCTTATTATGGTGGGCTGCGCCAGCCCGGTAGCGGTTCAATGTCCCCCATTCCCCAATCCACCATCGGTATTGATGGAAAAGCCACCAACCTTGAACTTGCTTGCGCCTATACAACGCAGCAATTAGTATCACTTCAAGATTGGTTGCGTCAGCAACTTGAAGTTAAATGAGTCCAAATTTACAGGCTTTTCTCGATATGATTGCGGTGTCTGAAGGCACTGCTGGAAAGGGTGACGATGGTTATAATGTCATTGTTGGCGGCAGTTTATTTGAGGGCTATGCTGACCATCCAAGAAAACTGGTATGGCTTCGTCCCGGCCTTGCGTCCACGGCGGCGGGTAGATACCAACTCTTAAGCCGCTATTACGATGCGTATAAGAAACAACTTAATTTACCTAATTTCAGCCCTTTATCTCAAGATTTAATTGCTATTCAGCAAATTAAAGAACGTGGTGCGTTGCAAGATATTGAAAAAGGTTACATTAGCATAGCCATTGATAAGGTCAAAAACATTTGGGCGTCGCTTCCTGGCGCTGGTTATAACCAGCATGAAAACAAGCTAGATAAATTAATTACAGCTTATAAAGACGCAGGTGGTACAGTAGCGTAACTAAGTTGTCATAATTGCCTGATTTAATTGGCAAAATTCTATTAAGGTAGATATGAAAAATTCAGCAAAATCTGATAAAGAGTTTATCGCTTTATGGAAAAAGTTAGGCTCCCCCACCTTAGTAGGAAAAGAACTAGGTATAAACCCTAGAAGCGCTATGACAAGGCGTAGTAATTTAGAAATACGTTACAACATAGAATTGCCTACTACTAATTCTCAGCGTGACGAGAAAAAAGAAAAGCCAAAAAAAATAGAGTTGGCAGCGCACAATGTTCGCAGAGGTATTGATATTGATAAAGTCAAACACGTTATTGTGTTTTCAGACGCTCATTTCACCGATACGACCACCACGGCGTTTAAAGCCCTCTTAAAGATGATTAAAGAGTTTAAGCCACAAGTGATCATTTGTAACGGCGACGCCTTTGACGGGCAGGTTTTAAGCCGTTTCCCAAGCATTAACTACGATGCCAAACCCACAGTCTTAGAAGAACTAAAAGCTTGTCGTGATCATTTAGATCAAATTGAAAAAGTAAGACCTGCTGGTTGCCGTCTAATATGGACGTTGGGGAACCATGATATGCGCTACGAAGCTTGGTTGGTTAACAAAGTGCCTGAATACAGCGGCGTAGATGGTTTTAGCCTTAAGTATCATTTTCCTAACTGGGAAACTTGTTGGAGCTTTTGGATTGGCGAAGAAACCGTAGTCAAACACCGATTTAAGGGTGGCCGCACGGCAGGTTATAGCAATTTGGTTGCGGCCGGGAACACAAACATTATTACAGGCCATACGCACGTCCTCTGTGTTAGCCCAATTAGTAATTACCAAGGCAACTTTTTTGGCGTTCAGACCGGATGTTTGGCTGATCCTATGTCGCCCACCTTTGAATATGTGGAAGATAATCCCCTCGACTGGCGTTCAGGATTTGTCATGTTATCGTTTGACCAAGGTCGAATGTTAATGCCAGAGCTTATTATGGTTAGCGATGAACAAAATGGCGAATATGAATTTCGTGGCAAAATTCATGCAGTATGAAGGCATGATGGCATGAAATTAACATCAGAGATTGTTAAAAACCTATACGCTTCGCTGTATTGTTGCTATCCATTTACTAAATGGAAAATGCCCTTGCCTGAAGAAATTGAATTTGTAGTCACATCTGACCCTGAAACAATGGGCACTTATTTATACGATACGGGTGAAGATTATGAGCATACAGTTACTATCTCATCTGCCCGTTGCGGTCATTACTACACTGTCATTACTACTTTAGCTCACGAAATGATACACATGAGCTTTCACCGTCAAGAAGGTGCTAAATGGGCGCAACATGGCAAACCTTTTAGAACGCGTTGCAAACTTGTTGCTAACGAACTTGGATTAGATCCGTTAGAATTATGACGGGGTGTTAAGCCACCATTGTAGGATGCAGTAAGTTAGGTTTTTTGTGGCTTTCCACCTAACGAGTAGCAACTGCCAAATACAGCCCTGTTACTAATTGTCGGTATTTGTAAACAATAAGAAACATTTTGTAACTTATATATTTTGTATATATATTGATACCTATGTGTATAGTTATTGACAAAAAGTATACATATCAACAAGGTTGTAGACACTTTTGTAAAGTTTTGGCGATTAATTGTAAAGTTGTAGACAATGTAAAGTTTCCCTATCGGTAAATTTGTGTAATATATGCTACTTTTTTAAGCAATTATTCCTTATCGGGAAACTTTTTCTTACAGTGCTTAAGTTGTTTTTTCACATTACAACTTTTATTTTGTTATTGTCGGCCGACCTATTTTAAAAACGTTTGTAAATGCATGAAATATAAAGAAAAAGTCATGCAAAAATAGGACATGGTTGTCCGATATTTGTATATATATTTGAGCCGTATTTTATACATTTACGGCTCATAAATAAAACTTTTTACTTAGTAAACATCTTTAAGCTAGTGGTAATAGCATCAATCCAAAAGTCATAAACTTGTTTGGTTTGTTCGGCTAATTTTTCAAATGTTTTTAATTGATCTTGATACATAGCAATCTCCTATTAAATGTTGCATTGCACCATTTTACATTATTTTGCTAGTATGTAAAGACCGACATTACTAAATGCGTAGCCTGTATATACGACTGCCATAGGCATATTGCCTTTAAACCCTTGCTCTATACCAATATAGGCATAAATTAAACCAGTAACAATAATTAGCCAACTACTCATCTGACTCTACATATTTTTCAAGTCGGGCAATGCGTTGCATTTCAAAGCTGCATAGTGATTGGTAATACTCAGAGTGGGTTTTATGCTCCAAATAGCTACGCTTGGCGCTTTCTAGCTCTTTAATTGCAATGCTTCTTGCTGATGGGGGATTGACTAATAACATCCAAAATCTTTTTAATGCGTTCATTTTGATTCCTTTTCGTGGTGCAGTCTTGGCAAAACCATTTGTAAGTCAGACCGCCTGGGTTATTTATTACGCTGCCAGTTACATTATTTTTGCGTTGTTGACAATTGTTGCAAATTCTTAAGGTCATCGTCCAAATATCGAGTCATAAATAGGTGTCATAGATGATGGATTATAGACGGGGGCAGGCATTACTAAAGGAACAACAGGAACCATTATTGTGGCTACAGATTGACCTTGTGGGCCATAAACGTAAGTAGTATTGCCAGATTGCATTGCAATGCCAGCAGATTGACCTTGTGGGCCATAAAAATATTGTGTATTGCCTGACTGTTGAACCGTGCCTAGGCTTTGCCCTTGAGCGCCGTATAGGTACGTTGTCTGAGCATGACAGCCTGTAATAGTAAATAAATAGCCCACAATAAAGCCAGCTACAAAAATAAAGATGGATTTCATTTGATTCTCCTTGCGATCTCTCGTTCTATGTACCACTTTGCTTTGCGTAAATCCTCAATGGCGTCATGCTTCTCATCTGCCCGCCAAATGTATTTAACAGCGTTACCAAGGCAAAAGCTCATGTGTTCTGTTATCTGGATACATTCCACCCCTGATGGATGGCTTGTATAGTGTTTTGGATGGTTTACAGCATCATGGTCGCTCATGGGTTCTTTGCCTCTTTTAAAAGTTCAATACGCTCGCGTGATACACGTAATACGTTATAGCGTTGATGTAGTCGTTGTAATACAGACGCTCGCTTCTCACCAAAACGCTCTTTTTCTAACATAGCCCAAATATCAGCTTCGGTCATATTACAAAGCACGTCATTTAACTGACGCCAACTTAGTTTGCTCATGCTCAATTCTCCTTTCTAATTCAGTAATGGTTTTCCCTAACTTAATCACCGCACGTTCTGCGGCGTTATAAGTCCTATGCCGAATAATGCTTTCAGCTTTAGCGGCTTTTAGTTTTGCTTTTAGAAGCTGCAATCTTTTCATTTATAACTTTCTCTTGTTGTACGATAACTTGTACAAGTTCTCTAAGTGTCCAAGCAATATTGGTATGCGGCGCATATTCGTCAATATCATTGGCTAGTTTTAATGCTTCTTCAATTAATGTCATCTCAATTCCTCAATTGCTATGTCTGAAATTGCCCTCTTATCTTTAAGGGCGTCCCAAATCCTTAAGTCAATCGTTTTATTGGTTAACAAAAGGTAAACCCATACATCGTGTTTTTGACCGCTACGATGCAAGCGTCCTACTGTCTGTTCGTACAATTCAAGGCTCCAAGGCAAAGATACAAAAACCATCTTGCTACCGCCATGCTGAAGATTAAGGCCATGCCCTGCGCTTTTAGGGTGAATCAATAGCAACTCAATCTTGCCATCGTTCCAACGCTCAATAGCTTTAGGGTCATTGATTGTCTGTGCGGTAGGATACCGACGCTTAAGTTCAGCTAATTCTTCAACGTAGTTGTAAACAATAATCGTGTTGGCGCGTTGATTTTCTTGTAACAACTCATCTAATAAATCAAACTTGTGGTGTGAAAACCATATAGGCGTCTGCGTTACGTTCATGCGCCCTGGTCGATTAGACGGTGTAGTCACAGTTTCATAAACCCAGCCACTTGCCATCTGTTGTAGCTTTCCGGTCACAACGGCTGCGCTAACTGCCGTGATCTCTTTGTCCTTAAACTCTACAACGTAGTCCTTCTTCATCTTTTCGTATGGGGCGCGGTCTGTTAGTTCGCAACTTAACTCGACAACATGGCAGGGCGGTAGCGTATCGGCGTATTCGCCAGCTTCTAAAACAAACGTAGCAGGCTTAATCTTTTCCATAACTTTTCCTAATGAGCCTACACGCGGCTCCCACTCGCCAAAGTCTTTATTGACTAGGACGAAATACTGTTGCATAAACGCGCCTTTGGCACGTCCTAATAAATTTTGGTCAACAATCTTGCATTGACCAAAGACATCTTCTAAACCATTGCTGGTGAAGCTACCAGTCAAGCCCCAACGAATTTTAAATGGCGTTAGCACTTTAGATAACGCTTTAAATCGTGCGCCTGATGGATTCTTTAGCCTTGTTAGTTCGTCAAATACAATGCCATCAAAGTCTAGGAATTGTTCTGATAACCATTGCAAACTGTCGTAATTAACTACTACTACCTTGGACTTACTACGCAAGGCTTTAAGGCGTTGGTCTGGCGTACCTACAGCAACACTTAGGGTTAACCCTGTAGCCCACTTAATTTGTTCTACAGGCCATACATCCGTACAAACGCGTTTAGGGGCAAGAACTAGCCAACGCTTGACTAACCCCTGCTTGATGGCGTCTTGCATCGCTGTGAGCGTTATAGCCGTCTTGCCAGCGCCTACAGGCGCTAAGATCATGGCTCTGTCTTTCTCAAACAAAAAGTCAGCAGCCGTATCTTGGTAAGGGCGCAGCTTCATACGTTAGCCATCCAAGTGTCGATATGGTCTTTAGTCCATAAGCAAGCGTAGTTTTGGTTAAGTTGTTTAAGGTTGCGGGCGTGGATGCCTTGTAGGGCAGACAGTTTGCCGCCTGTAGTCTTTAGCTCAACAAACCACGTCTGCCCACTAGGTAGGCAAGCGATGCGGTCAGCTACGCCGCGCTGGTTGGGTGATCTGAACTTGTAGGTAATTCCCCCAAGGGACATTACAGCCCAGACGAAGTATTTTTCAATTTCGGTTTCTTTTGTCATGTGGCAAATATATCACAGTAAAAAAGTTTTGCACAACATTTATTTTTGTGATACAGTGGAATCTCAGTCAACTAAAGTAAAGGAAACAAAATGAACGCTCCTGTCTTACATTCCCGTGTAGTTGGTGGCTCTACAGCCAAGCGGGTTATAGCTTGCCCTGGCTCAGTAGCCCTATGCGCTGCTATGCCACCTAAACCTTCAAGCAAATACGCTGACGAAGGCACCCTACTTCATAACGTCATGGACATCATTCTTTCAACAGGTCAAACGCCTGAGTCCTGTATGGGCATGAAATATGGCGATATTAAATTAACCGATGAACTCATTAATGAGAAGGTTTACCCAGCGTTACGGGCATTAGATGAGATCGACCCTAATAAGGAAATGGAATATGCAACAGAAACCCGTGTTGGCTTCGGTGATTTTCTTCCTGATGTGTTTGGCAGCACCGATCTGCTTGGCCGTATTGGTAGACGAGCTTTCATCCTTGACTGGAAGTTTGGCTCAGGAGTTGCAGTTGACGCCGTAGAAAACGATCAACTTATGTTCTACGCAGCCGCAGCTATGCGAACCCCCGAAGTCCAATGGGTATTTGATGATTGTGACGAAATCGAGTGCATCATTGTCCAGCCACCAAGTGTAAAGCGTTGGGTTACAACAACACAGCGCATTAAAGAATTTGAAACCGATCTTAAAGCCGCCGTCAAAATAGCGTCTAAGCCTGATGCGCCATTGTTTGCAGGTGAGCATTGCCGTTGGTGCGTTGCCAAGCCTACCTGCCCTATGATGACAGGCGCAGTAGAACGCGCCCTACACGCTCAAATTGACATCCTTAACGTAGCGCAAATAGCTGACTATCTTAAAAAAGCCGATACATTAGAGCAGTGGATTGCTGATTTACGTGGGCTAGCGCACCAAGTGTTAGAAGTAGGTAAACCTATCCCTGGCTACAAATTAGTGGCTAAACGAGCTATGCGCCAATGGATTGACGAAGATCAAGCTCTAGTAGCTATGATGAACGAGGGTTTATCCGAGGATGAATTGCTTGTGAGTAAGGTAATATCTCCTGCTCAGGCAGAAAAAGTATTGAAAAAGCATGGCAAGCTATTGCCTGCCGATCAAGTAGTAGCAGTAAGCAGTGGCAGTACGATGGTTGAGGACTCTGATCCAAGGCCAGCGGTTTTACAAATCGGGCAGCAACTTACCGCAGCCCTTTCTAAACTTCAATAAGGAATCAAATCATGTCAAATATCACTACATTTTCAGGTGCAAATTTACCTTCAGTAAAGTCATTAGCAACAGCCTTGCGTACCATTGAAACCGATGTAGGCGCAGCAGGTACTGTCATTATTAAGATGGACAAAACAGGTCATTGGGTATTTGGTGCAGATCAGACCGAAATCGAAAGTGATTCAACTTGGGCAGTTAATCCTTTTTCATTTGTTCATGGCTACATTGCATGGGGTGATGGCGAAGTATTGGCTGAGAAGATGGTTAGCGTAAGCCAACCATTGCCTGAACTTGATGCAGCGCCCCCAGGTGCTAAAAAGGGTTGGGAAACTCAAGTAGGTATGTCTATCAAATGCTTGACTGGTGAAGATAAAGGTATGGAAGCCCGTTATACAACAACTTCGGTTGGTGGTAAAAAAGGCGTTCAGGCTTTAGCTGTTGCCATTGCTACGCAAGTAGAAAAAGATCAAGCTAAACCCGTCCCCGTGGTTGAACTTGGTAAAGAGCATTACACCCACAAATCGTATGGCCGTATCTTTACCCCTATTTTCAAAGTATTGGATTGGGTTGGTATGGATGGTGAAGATCAAGCAGAAGAAGCGCCTGAAGAATTAGACGCGCCTGAAGCCGAAGCAGCGCCAGTTCGTCGCCGTCGTACAGGAGCTTAATATGAACATTAATTTAGAACTCACGATTGAAGAAGTGAATGGTTGCCTTATGGCATTGGGCAAAGCGCCTTATGAATTGGCTCAACCGATCATTGATAAGATCAAAACACAAGCTATGCCACAAGTGCAAGCAACACCTGCACCTGTTGAAGTAGTAGAAGCAGAGTAAAAAATAGGGGCGGTTGACATTATTCAGGTATATGGCTCGCAGAGATTTCATACCTAAGAAGGATATCGCCCCTACCCTATATGACAATACTTTATTTGGATTACGAAACGCGTAGCCGTTGTGACTTACGCAGTCGCGGCGCTTATAACTACGCAAGGGATTCTAGTACTCAAATCATTTGCATGGCATACGCTTTTGATGATGAGGACGTTGCTTTGTGGACGCCTGACCAAAAATTCCCTAAGCGTGTAGCGCAACATTTTTTTGATGATGGTCAAATCAGGGCGCATAACGCTGGTTTTGACCGCCTCATTACTGAATACGTTTTATGCCAAGATTTTCTAGTGCCTACGCCATTATTAACGCAGTGGTATTGCACCGCTGCACAAGCGCGGGCCAATTGCGCTCCAGGCTCGTTAGAGGATGTTGGACGATTTGCTAGTAGCAGTATGCGTAAAGACCACCGAGGCAATCAATTAATACGTTTATTGTGTATTCCAAGGGCAGATGGTACATTTAATACAGACCCTACCTTGTTAGCAGAAATGGGTAACTACGCCCTACAAGATGTCAGAACCATGCGGGCTATATCACAAGCCATGAGGGAATTATCTTCTGATGAACTTATAGATTATCATGTCAATGAGCGCATCAATGATCGCGGCGTGTTACTAGATAAGCCATTAGCTGAATCGGCGATTCGTTATGCGAGCCACGAGCTTGCAGAGATCGAGAACCTAGTATCTGAGATAACCCAAGGCGAAATATCATCGGTGCGCTCACCTCGCATGAAAGAATGGGTGCTTGCCCGTGTTGGTGATGATGCCAAAAAACTCATGGAGAACTACAAAGATGGTGATAAAAAGTATTCAATTGACAAAGCTGTTAGGGCGAACCTTCTCATCCTTGCCGAAGAAAACCCAGAGCAGATACCGCCGGAAGTTGCTGATGTTATCCAATGTGCGGACGACCTTTGGGCGTCGAGCGTTGCCAAATTTAATCGTTTAAAGGACTTAGCAGATGTCGAAGATGATCGAGTTAGAGGTGCTTTTGTATTTGCTGGGGGCAGCGCCACCGGACGTGCTTCAAGCTATGGAGCACAAGTCCATAACTTCACCCGCAGATGCGCCGTTGACCCTGACGCCGTTAGACAAGCAATGGTTAGAGGCCACGCAATTGTCCCTGCTTTTGGACGACGGGTCACTGATGTCCTCAAAGGAATGTTACGACCTGCCCTTATACCCCAACGGGGAAAATCATTAGTTGTTGCTGACTGGGCAGGGATTGAAGCTAGAGTAAACCCTTGGCTATCTAATTGCCCTGCTGGAGTTAAAAAATTAGAGCTGTTTGAGCATGGCGATGACATTTACAAAGTTAACGCTTCTGCAACCTTTCACGTTCCTGTCGCAGATGTAAACAGTGAGCAACGTCAGATTGGAAAAGTCCAAGAGTTAGCCTGTGGCTTTGCAGGGGGCATAGGAGCGTTCGCTGCAATGGGGCGCGCCTACGGCATTTTGTTACCTGAGCCTCAAGCCAAGCGAATGGTCGCAGCGTGGCGTATGGCTAATCCTTGGGCGGTTCCGTATTGGCAAGACCTTGAAGAAGCGTACACAAGAGCGATGCGAAATCCTAAGCATGAATTTAGCGCAGGTAGGGTTTGTTATATGTACGATGGCTTACATCTTTGGTATGCTCTACCTTCTGGGCGTGTACTTTGTTACCCGTTTGCAAGAACAGAAGCGGACGGAATAACGTACGCTAAGTCGGCATGGAAGCCTGCTGCGGATGCAAAGGAATGGCCTAGAGCAAGATTGTGGAAAGGATTGGCTTGTGAAAATATTACTCAGGCTGTTGCTAATGATTTACTGCGTCATTCTCTACGCCAGTTGTGTC
>Ga0194047_10001506_pt1 | contig 14144 bp, 10 predicted proteins | sample JunL225m_MetaG_2_FD_160070 | JGI IMG/M metagenome (GOLD analysis project Ga0194047, IMG submission 160070) | Anoxic zone freshwater microbial communities from boreal shield lake in IISD Experimental Lakes Area, Ontario, Canada - Jun2016-L221-5m | ecosystem: Environmental > Aquatic > Freshwater...
ATTTAATCCTGATTTGCAATGCGAAATTTCTGAAATGTTTACCGGAAGAACTTATGTTTTGTTCCGTTATAAATTATTAAAAGATGTGAGGTTGGTGTATGTTCCTGCTCGTTCTATTGGTGAGTATGGAGGTGAATTGGATAATTGGGTTTGGCCTCGTCACTCCGGTGATTTTTCTTTTCTTCGTGCATATGTTGCGCCTGATGGAAGTGCTGCAGAATTTAACGAGAAAAATATCCCTTACAAACCGGCAACTTTTTTAAAAATAAATCCAAAAGGAGTAAAGGAAAACGACTTTGTGTTTATTTTAGGTTATCCCGGAAGAACCTTCAGACATCAGCCTGCAGCATTTTATAAATATCACGAACAGTATATGCTAAAATATATCAGTGATATTTATGATTGGCAAATTTCTAAAATGGATGAGATGGGAAAAGGAAACGATAGTCTCCAGATAAAATATTCCGCTAAAATTAAAAGTTTGGCAAATGTTACCAAAAACTATAAAGGTAAATTGCAAGGTTTCAGGAGAGCCGGTTTAACTCAGCAAAAATATACTGACGAGAAAATGTTGAATGATTTTATCAATGCTAATTCTCAGCTTAAACAGCAATACGGAGCAGTTATTCCACGAATAAATACGTTGTATGAAGAGGTGATGAAATTTGCTCCTCGTAATTTATGGTACGATCAGATTTTTAATCTATCACCCATTTTTCAAACTGCGGCAATGATTGATAATTATGGAAAAGCCTACCACCTTTTGAAAACAGATGATGAGAAAAAACTTTTTAAGGACAAACAATTGCCTCGAATTAAAGCATCATTTTATAGACTAATAAACCAGTACGACCCAACGTTTGAAAAAGCAGCATTCAAAAAAATGCTATTGGATGCTCAGAAATTTAATAAAGATAATGAAGTAAAATTTGTTTCAGCTTTTATGAATGATGTTAAAAACGAAATTGACCTTGATAATAAAATTGAAAAATTGTATGCTAAAACAAAAATTAAAAACATCAGTGATATTGGTAAGCTCGTTGAAAATGATCTGGAGAAATTATTTAAATTAAAAGATCCATTGATAGCTTTTTCAGCGCAACTAAATACCGAAGTTAATTTTTATGATGAAGAAGATAAAAAGCGTGACAGTGAAATTAATTTATTGATGGCAAAATATGTGGATATGAAAAGTGCCTGGAAAGAAAAACAATTTGTTCCGGATGCTAATGGAACATTACGATTTACGTTTGGTTCTATCAAAGGTTACTCTCCAAATGATGCCGAATATCAAAAACCAATTACAACACTTACTGGTGTTATTCAAAAAGAAGATGGAAAGGATTATGAGTTGTTAGATGTGATTAAAGAATTATATGCTGCAAAAGATTTTGGCACATACATTCACCCTGATTTAAATGATTTGCCTGTAAATATTTTATACGATTTGGATACTACAGGTGGAAATAGTGGAAGCCCGGTGATGAATGCTTATGGCGATTTGATAGGAGTGAATTTTGATAGAGCTTACACAGCCACAATTAACGATTATGCTTGGAACGAAAGTTACAGTCGCTCTGTAGCAGTTGATATCAGATACGTTTTATGGATAGTGCAAAAAGTTGCTAAGGCACAAAATATTATTGATGAGTTAACGATGGTGAATAGATAAAATTTCGGATGGCTATTAATATTTTGGAAAATATTTTACCAATTCATCTTCTGGAAATAATCTCTGGATCTTTCGAATCCAGTGTGTTTTAACTTCGTATAAATTGGCTGCCAATAAAATGTCAGATTAATACTCTTTTGAGTGTTATGTATAGGCAACATACTATATTAAATCAGCAATGTTTGGTAAATGGCATCCCTTAGTTTTTTCTGAACATGAACTTCGTCTGCATATTTTTTCCAATTGCTTACAGAATTTGTAACTTCTTCAATGATGCTTTTTGCTTTTTTGATATTCATTTGTTTGGCTACAGCCATAAAATCTTCATGTTTTATATTTTGACGTTTGCCGTTAACTGTTAATGATTGCTGGCTTACCCAACTGCTTCCCGGACGATATGCATGGCATACATCAAATGCAGGTGATAATTTCCATTTCCCGGTATTATCCATTAAGAATGCAAAGTTTTTTGTGTGATCGTCACAGTTGCGTGCTACTACATTAAATACCATTCTTCGAAATAATTGCTCAGCTTCAGGAAATGGTAATCCAAGTATTCTCATTGTTTCGAAGAGTTGCTCGTAACTATAATATCCAACATTGTTAAAATCGAAATGGCGAAGAGCGCAAAAACTTTGCAGATGTAACTTTTCATTTCCTTCAATTCTATCGAAACGTTTGGTCATAAAATGTGCTCTTCCATTTTCTTCATACAAATCACATTCGGTCATTTCAATTCCTGCTGCTTTTGCCATTAAATGATAAGCCATTTCAACTCTTCCATATCCCTTTGATGCTCCAAACTGACTGTCTGCAACACCATCAAATTTGATAATCCAATGCGAAAATCCTCTTGGTGCATTTGCTTGTCCGCTTCTTACGTCTTTTGTTTTTGTGTTGTATGCGATAAGAGCTTTTGCTCTCGCTCCACCTGCAGAAGAACCAATTTTTAAAATTTCAAGCAATGCTTTCTTTTCATCCTTTGAAAGGTCAGCATGAAAATCTTCACGCTTATTTAAAATGTTATCAGCAATTTCAATCAAACTTTTTATTTCAACTTTTGAAGATGTACTTGATTCCTTTGGATTAACAGGTTCAATTTCCAATGCTCCCATTGCTCGTTTGCCAATAAAACATAAGGTTTCAACAGGGTTTAAACTATCGGTAGGACGACCTTGCGTTGCAAGCCAACTATTGATTAATGCATTGCCATATTTATCAGGCAACATATCCGCTAACAATCCGGGAAGCCCTTTAAAAGTTGCCGAATTTTTATTTTCAGGAAAGGAAAAAATACGTTTACCTGTTTTTGATAGCGGCATCATAATTGGAGAAATATCCCAATCTTTATCCCTGAATTTATTATCAAACTCGAATGAGCCTAATCCGGTTTGATCATTCCATGCAATAGCTCCGATCCTTACATTCCAAATATTTATAAAAGCATTGTTTACTTTATTTGCCATTACCAATTCGATTTAGGTTTCTGTTTTACTATCGTTTTGCGTGAAGCTCTTTTCCTTTTTTCTTCATCCATCTTTGCCAATTGTATTGGACTTAATTCATGCTTCACCTGAAAGTGTTCGAATGCGTGAAGTAAATTCAATGCTCTAATTAATTGAACAAGCGTAATTAAATTTCCTCCTTTTCCATTTTCAAACTGCACCAAGGTTGAACGGTTGATACCTGCTTCAGTTGCGAGTTGAATTTGTGTTTTGTTTTGTTCGAGCCTGTGATGCTTAATAAATGCACCGATGGTTTCAGCAATGGCAGAATCGCTCATTGCAACCCAATTCATGTTGGTTATATCCGTCATAAAGTTAATTATTAGCCATTAATGTTGGATTTATCCGACAAATGTAAAGGTAAAAATTCTAAATAAAAAGAAAATTGGATTTAGATACTTTATCTATTGATAACTGATAAAACAAGACTTAAAACTACGCAGGATTAATCAATTAAACTGTAAATATTTTATAGGACGAGTAATGAATCATAGCAAAAAATTGGCTGCCATAATTATATCTGCCCTAAATAATTGTGTAAAGAGATATTGAAGAAATATTTTGAGAATACAGTCTTAATTGTCTACTCAGTGCGGAGTCAATTTGATAAAACTCTTTTATTCATCAAAACCGGCACGAATAAAACTACGTGCGGTTGGAAATTCTTTTTCAATTTCATTTCTTAGTTTATCGAGGAGCAATAAAATGGAAATCAAGTCATCGGTTTTTTCTGGAAATAGTTGTTGAAGTTTTCCCCATGCTGAAATAGAACGATCAATTCCGATAAGCGCTACTTTTGCCGAGCCATCTGAATCGCGAGGAAAATCATTTTCATCAGCAAATTCTTCTCCGTTAAATTTACCGGACAGTGCACGCTTCATTTTTACTGTTATTTGAAGGCTATACCAATTGATAATTTCAAAAATATCTTTTACCTCATCAGCTTTAATTAAAATATTTCCTTCATTAATACCCAATTTTAATTGAGTATTTAAGTCGTTTTCAAAATTCTCAATAAATGATTTCTCTCTTTCAAAAAACTCATGAGCCATTGTATTATATGATTTGGCTTGAGTAGAAATTAAATGCTTGCTTGCTTTTTTTTCAGAATCATCTCTTTTTTGCGAATCAGCATTATCCATTTTTGTTAAATCTATACCTTCCTTTTCGGCAATATGCAATATGAGTTTCATTGTATCGGCAAATGTTGATTCCAATTCATTCCAATATTCTTTGTTTTCGGTATCGAGATTTTCAATATTTTTATTTCTAATAGAGCGCTTATCAAAATTTAGGCAACGGTTGGTAAACGTACAACGTTCGCACCAGCGGTCGCAATAATTGTAAATGCCGGAAATATTATTTGGATTTTGTGCTCGCTTTAAAAATTCTTCGGGTTCCATTTTATTTGCATTCAACTTTCTTCTTATGATTTGTTAAAACTTTTATTCAATCATACATAAAAAAGATATTCGTAATGAATTATTATTAAATATTCTGGAAAATTGAGGTAGGTTAAAGTAAAGAAATGAATGTTATTAGAAGTTTATTACAAATGATCTTAAATAATAAAACCACTTGAAAATCAAGTGGTTTTATTATTTAAGTTGTGATCCCGCTGGGATTCGAACCCAGGACCCCTACATTAAAAGTGTAATGCTCTACCAGCTGAGCTACGGAATCTTAATATTTCCTTGTTTAAGGGGCTGCAAAAATAGAGCGATATTTTAATTTCACAAATCAGATTATAAAATAATTGAAAGATTTATTCACATTTAGCTTTAAAATCTAATTCTTAAAAACGTAAAAGGTTAATGGTTATTGATTTAATGTTATTTTTTAAGTTAAGTAATTATTTACTTTCCATCACAATTAGTGGAACAATCATCTCTTCAAGTGAAATTCCGCCATGTTGAAATGAATTTGTATACATGTTTACATGATGATTGAAGTTATTTGGATAAGCCATGAAATCATCTTCAGATGCAAATACAAACCTAGAACTGATATGTAACTTAGGCAAGAATGCTTCAGCAGGATCTTTTATTGTAAACAATTCATTTTCGTTATAATTTAAATTTTTACCTTGTTTGTATCGCAGGTTTGTGCTGGTATTTCTATCGCCAATAATTTTTATAGCGTTTCTAACCCGTATCGATCCATGATCAGTAGTGATAATAAGTTTTGCTTTTTTTGATGCAATACGTTTCAATGCTTCCATTAGTGGAGAATGTTCGAGCCATGAAGCTGTAATTGAACGATACGCGGCTTCATCTTCAGCAAGCTCTTTCATCACATTCATCTCAGTTCGCACATGGCTCATCATGTCTACGAAATTATAAACGATCACATTAAACTTATTGTTAAACATATTCGGTACATCATCAACGAGTCTTTTGCCTGCATCGAGGTTGGTTACTTTTGTGTATGAAAATTTATCATTAAACCCTAACCGCTTAAGTTGCATTGCCAATAACTCTTCTTCATATTTATTTTTGCCTTCATCTTCTTCTTCATCAACCCATAGTTCCGGATAAATTTTGTTTATCTCATAAGGCATCATTCCTGCAAAAAATGAATTTCTTGCATAATGCGTTGTAGTTGGAAGAATGGTTAGATAGGTCTCATCACTTACCAAGTTGAATAACTCGCTAAAAATTGGCTGCGCAATTTTCCATTGATCATATCTAAAATTATCGAGTAGCAATAAAAATACAGGCTCTTCTGATTGAAGTTCAGGAAGCACTTTTTGTTTCACTACAGTATGGCTCATTGGTGGAGTTTGTGCATTCGGCTTTCGTAAAAAGTTGATATAATTTTGTTTTACAAACCTTTTCCATGCATGATTTGCTTCACTTTTTTGCGACAGCATGATTTCATCCATCCCGGTATCCGAGCTTTGACTTAACTCAAGTTCCCAATAAATTAATTTTTTATAGAGTGTTACCCAAGCGTCATAACTCAAATCATCATTCAATTCCATACCAATTTGCCTAAACTCTTGTTGGTAGCCTTGTGTGGTTTTTTCGCTTACTAAACGCTTATTGTCTAATTGCTTCTTTATAGAAAGTAAAATTTGATTTGGGTTTACAGGTTTGATGAGGTAATCGGCAATCTTGCTTCCAATGGCTTCTTCCATAATATGCTCTTCCTCACTTTTTGTAATCATTATTACCGGAACGTCCGGCTTAATATTTTTTATTTGTGATAACGTTTCCAGTCCCGAAATACCCGGCATGTTTTCATCTAAAAAAATAATGTCGAAATGGTTGTTCCTGCATGCTTCTATGGCATCAAGTCCATTGGTAACTTTTGATACTTCATAGCCCTTATTTGTTAAAAATAAAATATGAGGTTTCAAAAGATCTATTTCATCATCTGCCCATAAAATGTGTGTATTCTGCATAAAAATCTATTTTTGTTTTGGTGGATGTATATTTTTGTCCCTTATTACATTAATTTTATTTCAAGTAAAGAGAGGAATTAATGTTTTTTGAACGACAACTATCATCTACGAAATAACGTAATTAAATTCTTTTATTGTGCAGCTATCAAATAACAAGAAAAAAATAATAAACGATCCTGTTTATGGATTTGTAAAAATTCCCAGCGATTTGATTTATGATCTTATTGAGCATCCTTATTTTCAACGACTGAGAAGAATTAAACAGCTTGGGTTAACTAATTTGGTGTATCCTGGTGCTTTGCATACAAGATTCCAACATGTGATTGGAGCAATGAGCTTAACTGTTCAGGCTATCGAAATCTTGAAAGGAAAAGGAATTGATATTACAGACGAAGAAAAAGATGCTGTTTGCGCAGCTGTTTTACTTCATGATATGGGACATGGCCCATTTTCTCACGCACTTGAGCATGTATTGATAAAGGATGTTGATCACGAAATCATCTCGTTGGCATTTATGAATTCTTTAAATACAGAAATGAATGGTAAGCTCGACCTCTGTATTAGTATTTTTAAAAACGAGTATAAGAAAAAGTTTCTTCACCAATTGGTTTCGAGTCAACTGGATATGGACAGACTTGATTATTTAAGAAGAGATAGTTTCTATACAGGTGTTCAGGAAGGTGTAATTGGGCATGATCGGATTATTAACATGCTAAATGTTTCCGATGATGAAATGGTGATTGAAGAAAAAGGAATTTATTCCATTGAGAAATTTTTGATAGCCCGCAGATTAATGTACTGGCAAGTATATTTACACAAAACAGTAATTGCTGCAGAAACGTTGTTAGTGAAAATTTTGGAACGGGCTTCTATGCTTGCAGAATCAGGAAATGAGTTATTTGCATCTCCGGCATTTCATTACTTTTTATATAATAAACCTGATAAAAAAGCATTTCTGTTAAATGATGATGTGCTTAATATTTACAGTGAACTTGACGATTTTGATATTACAAATTCAATAAAAGTTTGGTGCAATCATGAAGATAAAATATTAAGTGAATTATGCAAAATGCTGCGCGATAGAAAACTTTCTAGAATTGAAATTCAATCTCAAAAATTTGATGAAGTAAGAATAGCTGAATTACTGAAGGTAACAGCAACAAAAAAACAGATAGCATTAGCTGATGCTCATTATTTTGTTTTTACTGATAGCGTAAAAAATGAGGCATACAGCCTCGATGGTTTTAATATAAAAGTGTTATATAAAGATGGCAAAACATTAGATATTGCAAATGCATCTGATCAATATAATATTACCGCACTTGCAAACACTGTTACCAAGTACTTTTTATGTTATCCAAAAAATTTATAAATTGCCAGCTTTATAAATAATCATAAATGCAAATAACTGTAGGAGAACTTGGGAAGTTATTAAATGGAGAGATTGTTGGGAACGCTGATATTCTCATATCAAAAGTTGCAAAAATTGAAGAAGGTGAACATCAAGCCTTGTCTTTTTTATCTAATCCAAAATACGAGCAATATCTTTATATCACTGAATCATCGGCAGTAATTGTTAACAAAGATTTTGTTCCTTCATCACCCGTTTCTGTAACCTTGATTAAAGTAGATGATGCTTATGCAAGTTTCACGTATTTGCTTGGAAAGTTTGGTAATTCGTCATCAAATAAAATTGGAATTGATCATACCGCAGTGGTTTCAACAAAAGTAATCATAGGCAAAAATGTTTACATTGGAGCACAATCTTGTATTGAAGAAAATGTTGAAATTGGCGAAGATTCAAAAATATATCCACAAGTTTTTTTAGGTGAAAATGTTAAAGTAGGAAATAACTGTATCATTTTTCCGGGAGTAAAGATTTATCATGATTGTGTTATCGGTAACAATTGTATTATTCATTCGGGTACTGTGATAGGTAGTGATGGTTTTGGATTTGCACCTTTACCCGACAGGTCATATAAGAAAATCCCTCAAACCGGAAATGTTATTATTGAAGATGATGTAGAGATTGGAGCAAACTGTTCGATAGACAGAGCAACAATGGGCAGTACTTTTATCAGAAAAGGAGTGAAGCTTGATAACCTTATTCAGATTGCCCATAATGTTGAAATTGGTGAGCATACTGTTATTGCTGCTCAATCAGGTGTGGCAGGTAGCTCTAAAATTGGAAAGTATTGTATCATTGCGGGGCAGGTAGGATTTGCAGGACATATTACAGTGGCCGATGGTTCTGTTTTTGGAGCACAAAGTGGTATTAACAGTAGCATTAAAACTCCTGAACAAAAATGGTTTGGCTCACCTGCATTTGAATATAAAGACGCATTAAAATCTGCGATATATTATAAAAATTTATCTTCATTTGATAAACGAATAAAGCAACTTGAGCAGGAAATTAAAGAGCTAAAAATAAACAATCAAGAATAGTCTCTCGTCAAAATTAATTTAGTAGAAAAGGAAAAATAATGAAGCAAACAACAATTAAGAAGGCGGTATCAATAACAGGAGTAGGGCTGCATACAGGGAAAGATGTGACAATGACATTTAATCCCGCAATGGATAATTTCGGAATAAAATTTCAACGAATCGACTTGGATGGAATGCCAATGATTGAAGCAGATGTAGATAATGTTACTGATACTTCTCGTGGAACTACTATTGAAAAAAATGGTGCAAAGGTTGCCACAATTGAACATGTCATGGCATCACTTGCAGGTTTGGAAATTGACAATTGTCTTGTTCAAATCGATGCACCCGAAACACCAATCATGGATGGTAGTTCGAGATATTTTGTAAAAGTGCTAAAAGATATCGGTATCCAAGAACTTGATGCCGAACGCGAATATTTTACCATTCCACAAAATATTTATTATCATGAAAATGATAGACAAGTTGAAATGATAGCAATGCCTTTGGATGATTATCGGTTAACTGTAATGGTTGATTATAATTCAACAGTCTTGGGTAGTCAACACGCTTCAATTACTAGTCTGAAGGAGTTTGAAACAGAGATATCTTCGTGCCGTACTTTTTGTTTCTTACACGAACTTGAAATGCTTTATAACAATAATTTAATTCGTGGTGGCGATTTAAATAATGCAATTGTTATCGTTGATAGAGTGATTGAAGATAATGAACTGGAACATTTGGCTAAGATGTTTAATAAGCCAAAAGTTGAAGTAAAAAAGGAAGGGATTTTAAATAATGTTGATTTACGATTTCATAATGAACCGGCACGACATAAACTTCTTGATCTGATTGGAGATTTGGCATTAATTGGTGTTCCGATTAAGGCTCAAATTATGGCAGCAAGACCAGGCCATGCTGCAAATGTTGCTTTCGGAAAAAAAATAAAAGCGCTTATTAAAAAAGTTCGCAGCAATGTGAATGTTCCTAAATACGACCCAAATAAAGCACCAGTATACGGCATTAACGAGATAACCAAAATGCTTCCGCATAAGTATCCGTTTTTGTTGCTCGATAAAATTATTGATATAGGAAAAAATTATGTTGTTGGTGTAAAAAATGTTACGATTAACGAACCTTTTTTTCAAGGTCATTTTCCAGGAAATCCTGTGATGCCTGGAGTGATGATTGTTGAAGCAATGGCACAAGCAGGTGGGATTTTGGTATTGTCACAAGTTGATAATCCGGAAAATTACAAAACATTGTTTATGAAAATTGATGGAGTGAAATTTAAAGATATGGTATTACCTGGCGACACTTTAGTTTTTCGTTTGGAATTATTGGCTCCGATTAGAAGAGGTGTGTGTTTGATGAAAGCAACTGCTTTTGTTGGCGATAAATTGGTATGTGAAGGCGAATTAATGGCTCAAGTTACTCCTAAATAAAAAACAGAATTCAATAATTGATTGATATAATTAACTAGATAATATAAATGATTTCAAATCTCGCAGATATAGATAAAAGAGCAAAGCTAGGGGCGAATGTTGTTGTAGATTCTTTTACCAAAATTTTTGATAATGTTGAAATTGGTGAAGGAACATGGATAGGCTCGAATGTTACCATTTATCCAGGAGCACGTATTGGAAAAAATTGTAAAATATTTCCGGGATCTGTGATTTCTGCTATTCCACAAGATTTGAAATTTGAAGGAGAAGAAACAACTGCTGAAATTGGAGATAATTCTACCATTCGCGAATGTGTTACCATTAACAGAGGAACAATAGATAAGTTTAAAACGGTAGTAGGTAAGAATTGTTTGATCATGGCCTACGTTCATCTTGCGCATGATGATATGGTTGGAAACAACGTAATCATTGCTAATGGGGTACAACTTGCAGGACATGTAATCATTGAAGACAATGCCAGAATAGGAGGGTTATCAGCAGTTCACCAGTTTGTAAAGATTGGTAGGCACGTGATGATCGAAGGTGGTTCGATGGTAAGTAAAGATATCCCTCCATTTGTTAAGGTTGGAAGATATCCCATTTCTTATGAGGGTGTTAATACAATTGGACTTAAAAGAAGCGGTTTCACTCCCGAAAAAATCAATGAGATCCAAAGTATTTATCGACTATTATTTGTTCATAATTCCAATGTGAGTAAAGCAATAAAGATTGTTGAAACAACCATGAATATTACTCCTGAGCTTGATGAGATTTTGGAATTCATTAAGAAATCAGAACGAGGAGTGATGAAAGGTTTTCAATTCCGCAAAAACAATTAATTTGAGAATCGAGTTACAACAAGTCAGCAAAAAATTTAACCGGCAGTGGTTGTTCAGAAATATATCTTTCAGTTTTAAAGAACAACATTCGTATGCAATTGTAGGGAATAATGGAAGTGGGAAATCCACTTTATTACAAATGATTTATGGTTTCCAAACAATAAGTAGCGGAAAAATAATTCTGCATAATGGACATCAACTATTGGGCGAGGAGCAGGTGTTTCAGCATACTTCATTTGTTGCTCCTTATCTTGAATTACTCGAAGATTATACTTTGAAAGAAATGTTACAATTTCATTTTCAATTTAAACAGATACAGGGAAACCTCTCAATTGATGACATGATGGTTTTGTGTAAATTGGAAAACAATCGTGATAAACAAATAAAATTATTTTCGTCAGGAATGAAACAACGCTTAAAGTTGGCGCTTGTTTTTTTTAGCAATACACCTCTTATTTTGTTAGATGAACCTTGCAGTAATTTAGATATGCAAGGAATACAATGGTATCATGAAATGGTAAAGGAAGTAATTGGGAAACGAACGCTAATTATAGCTTCTAATCAAAAGTTTGAATATGATTTCTGTGATGATGAATTAAGAATTGAAGATTATAAGTAAATCAGAATTTGTTTCTTTAATGATGTTGCAACATCGCCCCTAAAATGATTATACTTATTGTTATTGCTTTAAAAAGCATTTGAGGTATTACGTTTTTTTTAGTCTTCATCATTTCAGCTTATGTTTTCTATCCGTCTAACGAAAACATCATGCCAAAAATTTTATAAATTCAAATTAAAAAAACGATCTAATTTTTAGATTCAAAAAATGCTTACAACAAAATTAGAGCAGGTTCAGTTTTATTGGTAAATGAATCCAATACTTCATTAATTGTTTTCTCAGCAAGAAATAATTCTCTTTCAATATCATTTTTGGAGAAACTAAATTCTGAGGATTTAAGTTTATAGTAATTAATTCCTTCAAGTAAATTAGAGCAAAAATTCTGATAATATTTTGTAACTTTTTTATCAATTTCGTCAGACAGTTCACCTACTTGTTCTTTAAGATAAGTTACATATAACTGTAATTCTTTAATAAAAAAATGTGGTCGGTAACCTTCACTTAACAAATTAGCACGTCCATAAATATGATCAATCATTTCTTTTAAAGATGCAATCTTGTTGAAATAAGCGATGTTTGGACCTGGGCATATTGTAACACCTATTGATTTATTAAGTAACGGCTTTAAATGATATAAATGAAGAGATGAATTACTTAACCCTAAACATAAACATTCTTTGTCAAGTACTAATTTGCGTTGTTTAAAAAGTTCTTCTTCAGGTAGATTAAGAGAGGATAATTGTTCTAGTTTAAGTTTTTGAAATTTTGCCGAAGCACTGCAAATAGGTTTTGAAGTGAACTCCGTATTTGTTTCTAAAAACTTCTCAGGACAAGGGCTACCTGGGATTCCTTTTTCTATTCGATCAAATTTTTCTTTTTCACCGGATGTGTGTTTTAGGTAATTAAAGCGAACACCTAAAGGCGAATTTTTACTTAAAATAATATCATCTTCTTTAGCCAGACAAAGTTGTTGTAATGTTTCTTCATCAACAGTTGTTGCGTCAGGAACTAGTAAGAAAGGTGTTCCCCATCCGGTTGAATCTATATCAAAGTAGTTTAAAAGCAATTCGTTTTCTTCAAATGTTCCTATACCCCCTTGAGCAGTTATTTTTAATTCAGGAATTTCAGAAGGAATTTCTTTTCCTTTTTCAGATAAGCCTTTACAGTAAGTATCGAAAAGTTCATTTAAAATTTCTTTTCGTTTTACTTTAAACTCTTCCAAAATTGGACCCATTAAATATCCATCACTTGCGAAAGCATGGCCACCACAATTTAGTCCTGATTCAATTCTGAATTCTGATACCCATATTCCTTTTTTTGCTAAATATTTTCCTTGAATAAGAGCCGAGCGATAATCACTAACTTTAATGGTAATTTTTTTATGAAATGTGTTATTTGATTTTTCATAAAACTGTTCAAGTCTTTCGAGATAACTATATAATCTAGGGTTAAGACCTGCTGAGAAAATTACAGAAGAGTTTTTTAAATCACTGTTGGCGTATCCTCTAAGAGATGCTACTGCATCAGAACCATCTTCGACTATTTGTCCATCCTTGTCAAATTGGTTTCTGTCAGGCTTTGTCATAATATTAACATCAATACAGCCTGGTTGCATTTCAAACAATAATTTGTTTTGAATTTCCTTTTTTAATTTATCATCATCAGTTTCTGTCATCAATAAATAAAGTTGCTTTAATTTACTGTTTTCAGGAAGCATTTCAAAGTATTGAATCAATTCAGAACCTTTCTCGAAAGCTGATGCTTTTAATTTTTCAAATTGCTCATGAACAATTTTATTCATAAGATTTAAATAAGCTGTAACACGTTTTGCGCGGAAGTCAGGTTCTTTAGAAAGTATCGGAACGAAATGTTCTTTTTGTTGTTGATGATAATATTCTCTCATACGCTCGATAAGAGAATCTTCGATAATTGAAACAACCGATGATATACCAAATCGTGCAACTTTTATTGGCGAATCAATAGTGTATGATAGGCCCATTACAGGAATATGAAAAGTATGTGTTTTATTTGTCATGCTATCTTTTTTAAGAGATTACTACAAATATATAGAAATGTATCGTCCTGAAAAAAGTTTACACTTATTAATTCACTAGTAACCGACTAAATCATAAAAATAAGTGAGCAACCTAAGTTGCTCACAAAATGTTGTACTTTGTTTTTGAAGAAACTGAGCAAACAACATGGACAAAAATACAGAAATAAAATTAGTCGGA
>Ga0194047_10001509_pt1 | contig 14130 bp, 16 predicted proteins | sample JunL225m_MetaG_2_FD_160070 | JGI IMG/M metagenome (GOLD analysis project Ga0194047, IMG submission 160070) | Anoxic zone freshwater microbial communities from boreal shield lake in IISD Experimental Lakes Area, Ontario, Canada - Jun2016-L221-5m | ecosystem: Environmental > Aquatic > Freshwater...
ACCGAGATGAGTTCACAGATAGCTACCTCCCCCGCGCCGATAGAGGGCATTCAGGAGAACAGCGGCAGGCTGCTTCCCTTCCGCGAGATCATGGCATCAACGGATGGAGAACTGCTGGTAAGGGGAACCTGTCTCTTTCAGGGCTACCTCCGGGAGGGAAAAATCCAGCCTCAAACCGATAACGACGGCTGGTTCCACACTTCGGATATCGGAAGTGTTACCGATGACGGTTCCGTCACCGTGGCAGGCCGAAAAGACAACATGTTCATTTCAGGGGGAGAAAATATCCATCCAGAAGAGATAGAAAAGGCGCTGATGATGATTGACGGAATTCTTGAAGCGCTTGTCGTGCCTGTGAGCGATGATGAATATGGCCAACGTCCTGTAGCATTCATCAAAACCGTTGAAGAGAATAAACCTGATGAGGTCACGCTCACCAGGGCCATGCACTCCATGACCGGAAAACTGAAAAGCCCGACAAAGTACTATCGGGTAGAGGAGTGGGCAACACTCCCGGGATCACAGAAAATCGACCGGGGATTTTACAAAAAGCTCAGCCTCTTGCCGCCTGACGCTTGAGCCTGCGCACTGCATACGCCCCGCCAAGACCGGCTATCGGCGCATAAAAAACACCGGAAAAGGCCATATTCATCAGGATATCCGTGAAGCTTAACGAAACCGGTGCAAGAGCAAGCTTCTCCGCAGCTACAAGCGTCTGCACCTGCTCCTGAAGCTCGGGACGCCCTTTGGCCATTTCAAGCGCCCAGTCGATCACAAGGGCAAGACTCTCCGTCCCCGGCCTGTAATGTACAAACTCCATCAGAACAAAAGTGACAACCTCGGAGAGTACTCCGCCCATAAAACCCGCCATACAACCAAGCGCAAAAGCCTCCCTGAAGGTCAGTGTCACCTGAAAGCGCATGATCGTCTGATGAAGCGAAATCACACCAGCAAGAAAAATTCCAACGAAGAGAAAGACATTCACCAACGTCAGGTAGGGAACCGTTGTTGTCAGAATAACAATGACAGCACCAAGCAGAACAGCGTAGAGTTTACCCTCAACAGGCAAAAGAGATTGAACCGGATTTTCAGCAGCCATATACCTCAGGAAAACTTCTCATTCAAAAAATCGTTACAAATTATAACCATCATAAAAAAAGAGATCGCTGGCACACCATATCAGCCCTGCTTTTTCTCATTTTGTTGTTCTCGAATTTCAGCAAGAACGTCATCCAAAGAGAGCTGATCGAAAAGTGCCGTTCGCTCCTCAGTATAATTTCCAGTACCAGTAGAAAATTGCCCGATAAAACGCATGGTGTCAGCAGAACCAATCTCTCTGGTAAGTACATGGAGTGCCTGATTGGTCACCTCCGTTAAAGACTTTGCAGGAATATTCATAGTTCAATTACCTCAATAAGTTCCAAAGGAGAAACAACCGTTGTTTGTTCGGTTTCAACTTGTTTGGCCCGGCGAAAAAAACGTTCATCACAAGTGCAGAAATAAGTTGCTTGCGCGTCTACTGCACAGGCAAGATGCAAGGCATCCAATACTTTAATTCCATTATTGCAGTACCCTCTGGCACGTTGCTCTACAGAATCAGAAGTCTGAATAATCTGGCTACTTTTGAATAAAGTTTCTTGAACAAAAGCTTTTCTTGCCGGATAAGGGTTGTGATCAATTTCGTAACTCAAAGCAACAGAATTAAGCAATTCAGCATTTCCTGATTCACACCAAGTCAATATCCCAAGAATGGCCTCGGCTTCCAGGTGAATGCGAAGATGTGTTTGATCGTCCATTGGGCGCTGCAAACAACACATGTCTAGACAAATTCGCATAAAAAATGTTGAATTGCCAACCTTTTGATATGGAATCCCCAAAAATTACCCGTCAAACTTCTCATCAAGGAAATCCTCCATCGTATAGAAACCCGGAGCTGTTTTGTGGCGCAAAGCAAGCCACGCTGCAGCTTCAACCGCTCCAGCAGCAAACCCTGAACGATTTTTTGCGGTATGGGAGATCACAATTTCATCAGCCTCCGAATCAATAAATGCAGAGTGCTTTCCAAAGACACTTCCAAGTCTCAGAGAGGCAACCTGCAGTTCGTCAGGCGCAAGTTTTTTGTCGTCCGAAAGCTGCCGGACAACCGTTTTTTTGCGGCTGTTTGCCGAAAGAATCATATCGGCCGCCCTCACTGCCGTGCCACTTGGAAAATCCGCCTTGCCGGTATGATGCTGTTCGGCAAAAGCAATATCGAACTGCTCAAACGGGGCAATCAACCTCGCAGCTTCACGCACCGTGCGTAAAAAAATGTTAACTCCAAGCGAGAAATTTGCCGAATAGAGCAGAGAAGCGCCAGCAGCCGTTATCTGCTGTTTCACCTTATCCTGCACATCATCCCAGCCCGTAGTACCCACAACAACCGGCACACCAGAGCCAAGCATGGCGGGAAGGTTGGCAAGAAAAGCCTCCCTCACCGTAAAATCGATGATGGCATCACTTCCCTGAAAAACTTCAGGCGAAATCGTGGCATCAACATCAAGCACAGCGGCAACCTCATGGTTACCAGACTGTCGAATCACCTGGGCAACCTGCTGCCCCATTCTTCCATTCCCGACAAGGGTAAACTTCATAATCTGTTATCGTGATATTTCATAGAAACAGCAGCCGTTGCAGCAAAAACTCAGTCGTGGCGCATGAGTTCAAGAAGCCGGTCGAGATCATCGTGTGAGAAGTACTGGATATGAATCTCTCCCTTGCCCTCTTTCTTCTCAACGATGCGCACCTTCGTTGCAAGGTTGTTTCTCAACAGCGACTCAAGCTCGACGAGGTGAGATGAGCGTTCGGTCGACGTGGCTGACTGTGGGGATGATAATGCCTGCTCCTTGAACATCCGGTTCACCAGCGCCTCTGTCTGACGAACTGAGAGCTGATTGGCGAGAATCTGTTTCCACACCTTCAACTGCTGTTGCTCACCGGGAAGATTAATGAGCGCCCTTGCATGACCGGAAGAGATTTCCCTGTTTCTAATGCTGTCCTGAATCTGCAGCGGCAGTTTAAGCAGGCGAAGAAAATTGCTGACGGTCGAGCGATTCTTGCCCACCTTCTGGGCTATCTCTTCCTGCGAGAGATTACATTTCGTCGTGAGGCTCTTGAGGGCAAGCGCAACCTCAATGGCATTCAGATCTTCACGCTGAATATTCTCAATCAGGGCAAGCTCAAGCTTGGTCGAATCGTCATGCGCCTCAATAATATAAGCTGGAATAAACTTGAAACCGGCCTGAATGACCGCCCGGAGCCGTCGTTCTCCGCTGATGAGCTGATAACCCTCCCCATCCCTGCACACGGTAACCGGCTGGATAACCCCGTTTTCAACAATAGAGTTCTTCAGCTCTTCAAGAGCCGTTTCATCAAACTCCTTGCGTGGCTGAAAAGGGTTGGCATGTATTTTCTCAATCGGCAAAGTGCCAATTCCTCCCTCACGGGAAAGTTCCTGTTCCTCATCCTGTTGAGTAACAGATACAAATCCTTCATCAGAAATAAGCGCTTTCAGGCCTCTTCCCAACGCTTTTTTAGGCATATCACCCATCAGCTTACCAGTCAGCTACGGCTGACGAACTTTAAATTTTTTAATATTGCCGTCACGCTCAAAAATCTCCTGAGCAAGATCAAGATAATCTTTTGAGCCTATACACTGGGCATCATAGAGCAGAGCAGGTTTTCCGTGACTCGGCGCTTCTGACAGCTTTACATTCCTGCGGATATAGGTTTTGTACACCTTGTCCTTGAAAAACTTCCTTACCTCTTCGGCAACCTGCGATGCAAGACGAAGCCGGGCATCGAACATGGTTACCAGCACGCCCTCGATTTCCAGTTTCGGATTCAGGTGCTTGCGGACGATACTGATCGTATTAAGCAGTTTTCCCAACCCCTCAAGCGCATAATATTCCGCCTGAACCGGTATCAGTACAGAATCTGCGGCCGTAAGTGAATTAAGAGTTATAAGCCCAAGCGAAGGCGGACAGTCGATAATGATGTAATCGTAAAGATCGCGAATCCCCTTGAGGGCTTTCTGCATCACATACTCGCGTTCCCGCATGTTGACCAGTTCAACCTCCATGCCGACAAGATTGACGTTGGAGGGAAGAACATCAAGATACTCCAGACTGGAGGATTTGATGGCATCCTGTATGTTGCCGCCTTTTACCATTACCTGGTAAAAAGTATTATCAATCTCATCACCGATTTCAAGACCGAAGCCAGAGGTAGCGTTGGCTTGAGGGTCAATATCTATAAGCAATGTCCTGAACTCAGAAATAGCAATAGAGGCTGCTATATTGACAGAAGTGGTTGTTTTTCCTACCCCACCCTTCTGGTTTGCAATCGCAATTACTCTACCCATGTACCAACCAGGGAAATTTTCAGCAGTTGAAGTTTTTTCATATCCTGATACATTATACTACTTACCGCAACCATTACAAATATTAATCTTGCGACCCTGAAAAGCGGAATATCCAAAGACAACGTTACATGCTTGTAAAAAGAGAAAAGGGAATTGGAAAGTTCCAGAAAATAACTCTTTTTGGTGCTGAGTATTTTTGTCAGGAAGTGGCCATAACCCTCACTCAACCTCTCTTTTCATGATCGGAAACCCAATATTACCTGAAATCAGGGAACTGATCGAACAGCGCAACTTCAGCGCACTGCAGAGACTTTTCAACGACTGGCTGCCGGTTGACCTGGCCGAACTGATCTCCGATCTTCCTGAACACGAGCAGGCAATCCTTTTTCGACTCCTGCCAAAAGATCTGGCGACAGAAACCTTTGAATACATCGATTTAGACTCTCAGCAGAACCTCCTGACTGCGCTGACCAAAAAGCATGTTACCCACATTCTCAACAGCATGTCGGCCGATGACCGTACGGCCCTGCTTGAAGAGTTGCCGGGTGCTGTTGTACAGGAGCTGCTGAAACTGCTCTCCTTTAAAGAGTTCAAGATTGCAAAAACCCTCCTGGCTTACGGTGAGGGGAGTGTTGGACGACTCATGTCGCCCGACTACCTCAGCGTGAAAAAAGATTGGGATATCAACCAGGTGCTCGACTACATCCGCACCCACGGCCATGAGAGTGAAACCCTGAACGTCATCTACGTCGTGGACGACATCGGCAAACTCAGGGGAGAGCTGCTGGCGCGAACGCTTCTGCTCTCCTCTCCTGAAAAAACGGTGAGTGATATTATCGACGAAGAGAAGATGATTACCCTGACCGCCGCACAAGATCAGGCCGATGCACTCGATGCCTTCAAGCGCTACGACAGCGTTGCCTTGCCGGTTGTCGATTCCAACGGCTACCTCATCGGCGTGGTGACAGTTGATGATATGCTCGACGTGGCCGAAGAGGAGGAGACCGAAGATATCCAGAAATTCGGCGGTATTGAAGCGCTTGAAGAACCTTACATCGATCTGCCGATACCCCAGCTTATCAAAAAGCGGGCGGGCTGGCTGATTATTCTCTTTGTCGGCGAGATGCTGACCGCCTCGGCCATGGCCTATTTTCAGGACGAGATGGCAAAAGCGATTGTACTCGCAACCTTCATCCCGCTCATCATGTCGAGCGGGGGAAACTCCGGTTCACAGGCTGCCTCGCTGATCATCCGTTCACTCTCACTGGGAGAGATCACCATTGGCGACTGGTGGAAAGTGATGCGCCGTGAACTGGCTTCAGGGCTGGCCCTCGGCTGTATTCTCGGTACTATAGGTATTCTAAGGGTAATCCTCTGGGCCCTGGCGCTCGGCCATCTGAACACCCAATGGTTTTTCATCTCTTTAACGATAGGACTCTCTCTGGTGGGAATTGTGATGTTCGGCACGCTAACCGGCTCAATGCTTCCGCTGCTGCTGAAACGGCTTGGCCTCGACCCGGCAGTCTCTTCAGCCCCTTTTGTAGCAACGCTGGTTGACGTCACGGGAATTGTGATCTACTTCAGCGTAGCCTCTATGATTTTAGGCGGGATCCTTCTTTGAGCAAACTGTATGACAAGAGATCTGCCTGAATCAACGCTTCATTGAGGTTTGGCAGGCACGGCCTTGTTGGATGAAGAGAAAACAACAATCTGAGCAGCGCTGATAAAGTCGGCCATCGCGCCGGGAATATCTCCTCCAGAGAATTTTGCGGTCGCTCTCGCAGAGTAAGCCGTCGCTGACTTTGGATTCAGCTCTATCGCCTTCGTAAGGTCGGTCATTGCCCCCTTGTTATCACCTGTGGCATATTTTACAGCCGCTCGACCAGCAAAGGCCTTCGCTGAAGTTGAATCAAGTTTTATTGCTTTTGTAAATTCAGCAATGGATCCCTGGACAGCGCCACTACTCAATAATCTGTTCTTTGATTCATCTGCGGCGTTCTCACAAGCTGAAAGAGTGGTGCACAGAAGAGCGATAACCAAAAAAGAGTGAGTTCGTAATGCGTTTTTCACTGATGTCCTTTATTTTATTAACGTTAATGACGCGTTATGCTTGTGATTATTTGAAATATTTTCAACCGTCAACTCTACTCTCTGCCTGCATTCGGCCTTACGGAGAGCACAACCCTCTTTTTGGCAGATTTCACACAAAAAGTCATGACATCCATCCGTATGGACAGATAACTCAATCGTCTCTCCAAAATTATTGTTGACCAGTTGGCTGAGTTTGTCGATTTCCCGATGAGCTTCGTGAACATTGAGATACCATGGAACCGTCAGATGGCAATCAAGGTGCAACGTGCTGCCATACTTGATAATGCGCATATTGTGCAGATCAATCCACTCCGGAGGACGATGCGCCTCCAATAAATCGACCATTTTTTTCAGTAACTCTTCATCTGCCTCATCCATAATTCCTCTGAGAGAGTCACGAATAATCTTGTACCCTGTATAAACGATGAGCAGGGCAAATATCAGAGCCACAACACTGTCCAGCCAGACCATCCCGGTAAAAAACAACAGAATCAGTCCGAGAATAATACCAATCGTAGAGTAGGTGTCTGACTGGAGATGTTTTCCACTGGCAACAAGGGCAAGCGAGTTGTTCTGTCGTCCTTTTTTTACAGCAATCGCGCCGACGAAATAATTGATGACAGCGGTTACCATTATCAGGAGTATACCATAATCAAGCTTGCCGATCGGCTCAGGAGTACCAAAAAGGTTTTTGATCGCCTCAAAGATGATAAGCAAACCAGCGCAGGCAATCAATGTTCCTTCGATGGCGGCTGAAACAAACTCTACCTTCCCATACCCATAAGGGTGGCGGCTATCTTTTGGCTTGGCAGAAATAAAAAGAGTGTATAATCCAATAAAGGCGCTGGTGACATTAACAGTACTCTCCAGTGCGTCGGTCAGAATCGCTACAGAATGAGTGATGAACCACGCGGCCAATTTGATGACAAAAAGCAAAACGCCAGTAACCACAACAATCTTCTGAAAATCATAGTTTTGTTTTGCTTTCGTCATTATGGGGCCACGCTATATTTTCGATAAAAAGAGAAGCGATAATCGTTAATCAAACAGTTCACCAAGAAATCCAAACGCCCCTCCTTTTCTCTTTCTCCTTCCCGTTTTAGGATCAATGTAATAATCGTGATCATCGTCATTATGGTGCCCATGACGTAACTCCTCCTGGCGAGATTCTCGACCATATTCACCGGTAAGCGACTGGGGTGCCGATCGTTCAATAATTTTATCCAGCTCACCCCGGTCAAGCCAGACTCCCCGACATGATGGGCAATAGTCAATTTCAACACCCTGACGTTCAGAAAGAAGCAAATCGGCATTACAAGCAGGACATTTCATGATGCTTTCCTTGATTGGTTAAGACAATTTTTCACTCTCTATCTCTTTTTTTGAAGGCAAAATATATCTGACCGAACCTTAAAAAAGTCGAAAGCCTAACTTAAAAAACAATTAAATCTCAAGCTTGATACAGGGTTTGTTTATTTCGGACGAATGGACGGAGAGAAGGAGGGTTTAAATGCAGCCTTACAGCGTCTCCCACTCAAACCTGCTGACATTCCTTGACTTGGTGTCAAAAACGATGCCAATCAAATACCGTTCACCATCATATTTTTCGTAATACTTCATTGCCCTGATCTGCTCAAGTGGCTCCCCGTCGGTCACCTTGAATTCAAAGAGAAAGGTTCTCCCTCCGACCTGCAGCGTAAGGTCAACTCTCCCCTTGTTGCTCACATCCTCGGCGATGATGTCCACCACGATACTGGAAAAACAGGCATAGAGTACGCTGGCATAAAAGCCCTCATAACGCTCAATATCATTGTTGGTGTAATTATTATAGGCGATACTCGCAAAAAGGCGTTAGATAACGGGTTCCAGACCTCCGACATCTCCTGCCTCAAGAAGATCAAGCAGCTCATTGCGGATCAGCTCTTTTTGTGACGCTGGTCATCAATCGCAAAATATACTCGTTGAAACTAATCTGAACCTCTTTATTAGGAAACCCCAACTCGTATAGAACTCCCATGCCCGACGGTATCACGCGCTTGATGGTTAAATAGCCGGTCTGAAACAGAATGGTCTCCAGATTCAGATTTTCAAGGTCAAAGCTGTTGAGTAGACTTTTGTCAACGATGATATTCAATAAATCAGGGATAACATAGCTGTTCTTTTTGATCAGCTCAATCAGGAAGCTTGGCGTACCAGCTTCAAACCAGTAATTGGCAAACACATAATGGTTCTTGATAAAGAGCAGGATATCGGACGAATTATAAACACTGTCACCCAAAAAGTTATACCCGTTATACCATCGTTTGACCTGCTCCATATCCACTCCTTCGAGATAAGGGGCAAAAGTGGTGTCAAGGTCAAGCTGGGTGTAACCGCAGATATGGCCAAAGTCAGGGTTCAGGCTGATATCTTCAAGATTATTCAGGCCGCTAAAGATCGACGCTTTGGGGAATTTGCTCACTCCGGTGAGGAAGGCGAAGCGCAGATACCGGTCATTATCTTTGATTTGTGTGTAAAAGTCAAGCATTCCATCCCGAATGAGCAAAGCTTCGGGAATGTTCTTAATATTGTCCAGAATCGGCTTGTCATACTCATCAATCAGGATGACAACCCTTCGATGATATTTCTCACAGGCTTTTTCGATTAATTCTGCGAAACACTGGTTGGGATCCTCTTTTTCGTCACACACAATATCAAGCCGCTTCTGATTGTCCTCCAGGATATAGAAAAGGTTGTTGCGAAGAGTTTCCTGACTGCTTATTCCGCCACTGAAACTAATTTTGATGACCGGATATTTCACCTCCCAGTTCCACTGCTCCTCAATCAGCAGGCCCCGAAAGAGCTCCCGTTTGCCCTCAAAAATATCTTTCAGCGTATCAAGAAACAGACTCTTCCCAAATCGTCGGGGCCTCGACAGACAGACATATTGATAATTGTGAATCAGTTTACGGGCAATCTCCGTTTTATCGATGTAAAGGTAATCATCCTCAATGATTGTCCTGAACGTCTGTATTCCTGTTGGCAGCTTTTTCATCGTCAACCTCCATTACAACATTAGCTTATCATAAGCGTAAATACATCACCAATACAGCTTGGCACTTTTCTACCATACGCTGAAATATAAAACTTTTTGACAGGAAAACAGAGAGAGGGATAGGGTTTAAGCCTGCCACTGAACCCAGAACGTGGCTGGACTCACTCGTTCATTCTACAAACCAGCGGCATACCAGATGGTCAACCATATTGAACAGTTTTGATCGCTTCCCCTGTTCTTTGTCGATCAAGAGCTGGCAAGTCGTACAAAAATCTTTTATCTTGATTCGTACAACAGAACGAATCACCATGCGCCTGACAACAGAGCAAATCAACACCATCGTCACCACCTGCCGCGCCTTTGCGGGAGCGGGTGCCCTCGTCTGGCTCTATGGCTCACGGCTCGACGACACACGTCATGGTGGCGATATTGACCTGCTGATAGAACCGGAAGAGAGCGTCAATTTGCTGCTCCGTGCACGCATCAAAACTCGTCTGGAAAATACGCTCAGCCTCCCTGTTGATGTGATGGTCAAAAACCCTGGCACCGCCGACAATCCATTTCTCTCCATCGCTCACGCTCAAGCAAAATTACTGGAAATTACGACATGAAGTCATCAACATCTGAACTATTGTTTTCAGAAAAACAGCATCTGGCCAACCTGCTTGAAGCAATCCAGCGGTGCGTTTACTTCCTCGACGCATCGCAAAGAACCATTGAATGGCCACTCACTGGCTCTGTGCTGAGTCTGCAAAAAAAAGACAACGACCTCTTCGAAGCCTTGTCCGCAATCAATGAGCGCTTTGCCAAACTCCAGGACACGTTGGGATCAGCCATGCGCCACAGCCTGTTGCTCTCGGGTGAGCAGGCGGACAGCTTCATCAAAGTGCTGGCCATCTTCGAAAAAAACCAGGTCATTCGATCCGTTGAAGAGTGGCAAGTGGCCCGAACTGCAAGAAATCTGGCTGCCCATGACTACGAAATCAGCTACAGCGACGTTGCCGACCACTTCAACACCCTGCACAACCTGACGAGCATCCTCTACCAGATCGCCCGTCGCTTTATTGTTTACTGTGAACAAGAGCTGGGGATAAGCCCCCGCACTGCCGACTTTTCTGAAGAGTTTTACCTGATTACCGGATGAAAAAATCTTTGAGACAAGCTGAATCCATCTAATTTCCTGCACTGCAAAATCAACCGGCTTTTTTATTTCTTGCAAAAGGGCCTTATTTCCAGTTACCTTTTCGCAAAGGATTGGGCTTTTCCCGGTCGACGAAAAGGCTTTGGACTGTTTCCGAGGCCTTTTTTGCTTTTTCGAATTATCTTTGTACATTTGAGCAAGCCTGTTTTGCATGAAGGTCGGCTTCAAGCCGTTGAAGGGTATCCTTCTTAGTGTAATGATGGGCTTTTTTTATTTTCTGTATTTAAGGCAGTTATCTCTTGATAATTTGTTCACCCGGCTGTAATAGTTTCCTCCATTACCCCATTTTTCAAAGTCATATAAATCCTGCACCATAACTACCTGATCACTGATATATTCGTAATATCTGGCCTCGCCTCGCTCAAAAACACGTTGAACTGCCCAGCAGAAATAATCCGATAGATTCAATAACGGCTCTGCTGTTGGTTGCTGCACATTGAAGACTACGTCACAATCATGTGCTTTTTCGGGTGATTGTAATTTTGCCCTATGGACGGCTTTATCCAAGCCTTTCTGAAGATTATGGTGCGTGGTGCACTTGCTCCGATGCGATATATTCAAAACCAGTTTTCCGTATTTATTAAGTTTGTTTTTCAGCAAATGAGAAAGAAGGTCTGCATAAAATTCAGCCTCTTTTCCATTATGTTTGCTTTCATAAAGTGTTGGTATTTTTCGACCGACAACAGCTTCAAAACTGCAATCAATACTTTTAATCAACTCAAAAGCCATTTTCTTTACTTCCGGCAGATCATCCTTTGCATGAAGAAAATATCCATAGGAGGCTTTCTTCTTTTCAATACTTGGCACCCCATAAAAATAGGCATTTTCGGCAATGGCTTTCTGAAGATCAACCACTTTTTTTCTTACCATATCAAGCGGCTCATTGATTTTCAACATACCAAGGATAAAGCAGTACGAGGAGCCATCGTCGCCAATAGAAGAAATCTTTCCTTTGCCATAAAAAGCGGTATCACCAGCCTCGTCCAGAAAGCGATGATTCATAAAGGATTCGTTATTTTCAGGCTTTATCTCATCCATAACATTTCGTTATACGATAAAAAAAAATATTTCGGGTTCATCTGACAATGCACAACCAGCTCTACAGGTTTCAATCATTACCACTTACGAGCCATTCAATGCGACAAAAATCTGACAGTCACTCATCAAACAGCCCTGGCTTTCTGCCCCGCTGGAGATTGTCGATTCTTCTGTTTTGACTATCCAACACCCTCTTTTGTTGTTCCAAGGTTTTTTGCTGTAGAGAGTTGCCTCTCAAAGAATCTGACTCGTAGCTTCTTTGAGCTTAGGCATGTTTATCAATACGACGAGTCTGCTCTTCAATATTGTCACTTATAATTCTGGAATTCTCATTTGTAGCTGTTAAGATATCATACAGTGATGCGTTGAGATTATGTGATAAATCATTGAGCGAATATGTGATACGATCACCCAATGAGTAAATTGCATCTCCTAAATTTCTGAACCCTTCATACAGAAGTTTATTTGTTTTGCGTTGTTCATAGATTGTTGAAAATTCAAAATTTTTCTGTGCCATTCTTACTGTTTTCGCAAGACGATTGGCAACTGCTATAGGATCAGGCAACTTCCCTGGCAAGACACATAACTTTACTTGACTATTATATGTTTCATCCAAATCCTGAATGTATTTCCAGTACTGCTCCATACAAGAATTGATTCCGTGCAAATAATTATTGTAAGAGGCAAGCTGATTGGTTGCGGTTTCAATTTCGTCCCAAAACGGAGCAAAAAAGCCACCTCGAAATTCATCTTCTGCGTGATCGAGAGCGTTATTGGCACAAGGAATTGTATCAATTATTTGATCATAAAGCTTGATTACTGAGCCAACTTGATCATTCAAAACCTGTACAATACCCATCATTTTTGAATGAAAGGCTTCTTTTTCCTTTAGCTCACGTTCATCATCATCTTTTTGTTTTCGGGCTGCTTCTTTGGATTTTCGTTCATCTTCATTCGACTTGTCAATAAATCTATATACAAATGCATATATAAGAAGTCCTGCAAATATGAGTAATACAATGGTATTTTTTTCCAATTTCAAGACTGTTCATTTTCAGCTTTAATTTTTACGATTTGAGTAAATATTTAAACTTTTTTACACGTCACACCCAATCCGGCAAATGAATCTGTTTTGTAGCTTGCAACATCCCAAACGCCTCAATACATAATGCCGTTTTACTCACCTCTCCCCCATCAACACATCCCGCACCTCCCCAACACCCTTCACCACAGCGCAACGCCAGCGACCGAACCCGCCATGAGTGTTCACCGCCTGCACCCACTCTTCCAGATAGCGCTGTTTGACTTTATCCTGCTCGCTCTCCTGACCCTTGGTTTCAAGAATGAGCATGGTGCCATCAGCAAGGCGCACCAAAAAGTCAGGGCGGTATTTTCGGACTACTCCACGATAGATGTAGAGAATCTCGAATCCGAGGTGGTCGTTTTTGGCCCAGGCGGCAACGTGGTCGCTGTTGTCGAGCACAAAGGCATCGGTTGCTTCCCAGGTGCTATCGTGGACGCTGACGTTGATGTGCGATTTTTTGGTTCGTTCGCAGGGTTTGCCGGTGTACCAGGTACGCATGTCGGCTGTTGAACGGAGTGGATGGTCGCGGTCGAATACCGGCATGAGCTTTTCGGTGTTTTCCTGACGGACGGCATCCCAAACGTGCTGCACTACCCGCGACATGTTGAGGGTGATGATTATCCGGCGACGAAGCTCATCCTGATAGAACAGGGGTGGAGAAATGGCAATATGCTCTGAACGGATGAACTCTTCAACAATGCGCACCAATTGGGCAAGCAAAAGCTCCCAGCCTCCCCTCCATGATGGGCGCATCTGGTCAAAAACATCCCGTGCTGTTTCAAAGACAATGCGCTGCTGGCGGAACTCGCGGGCCAACTGCTCCAGTTCAATGCGATTGACGAAGTTCACGTTCGGTTTTCCTTCAAGCACCGGGGCCAGTTCAGCCACCTGCAACGCTTGTGCAGCATCAAGTTCCAGCGTCGTGACCTTGCTCCAGTCGATCTTCAATATCGGGTAAAAAAGGCGCTCAATGCGCACCACGTTTGGCCAGCGGATTTCGAACTCCACCTTGGCGGGATCTGCCTCAACGATGGTTTTGGGCGAGGGCGGAGGAGGAGGGCCATCTGTGCCACCCTCATGGGGCAAAAAGGTGAAGGGCACCCCGAAAATGTTGACATATTCGGGATCAAAGAGCCCTGTCACCGGGTCAACCTCATAAGAGGTTCGACGCAGGCCGCGTCCAACCACCTGCTCACAGAGCAACTGACTGCTGAAGGCACGCAGGCCCATAATATGCGTTACGGTACGGGCATCCCAGCCTTCGGAGAGCATCCCGACTGAAA
>Ga0194047_10001512_pt1 | contig 14129 bp, 9 predicted proteins | sample JunL225m_MetaG_2_FD_160070 | JGI IMG/M metagenome (GOLD analysis project Ga0194047, IMG submission 160070) | Anoxic zone freshwater microbial communities from boreal shield lake in IISD Experimental Lakes Area, Ontario, Canada - Jun2016-L221-5m | ecosystem: Environmental > Aquatic > Freshwater >...
CTATGAGGCTAAGCCTACGCCTGAGGTGATACACCCTCAGGCGTAGGCTTAGCCTCATAGCCTTGATATAAGGCAATAAATGTCACCGCTACACCAAAGACCATACTTTTAATTAAGCCGTTTCCGATATCAGAAAAGAGATCTACACCGCCCTGCATCTGCGACCAAAAGGCCCCAGAATCAACCCCAATTAAAGGGACGCCGACAAAATAGCCGCCCATTACACCCACTGCAGTAAAGATAGTTGCCAAAATAGGCATTGAAATAATGCCGGCCCATAGTCGTGGAGCTATTACGCGGCTCAATGGATCAACAGCCATCATTTCCATTGCACTTAATTGCTCGCCCGCTTTCATCAAACCAATTTCTGCGGTCAAGGACGTTCCCGCGCGACCAGCAAACAATAAAGCGGTAATCACTGGGCCCAGCTCACGCGTCAAGGATAAAGCGACTAATAGTCCAAGTGCTTGTTCTGATCCATAACGGTTCAAAGTGTAATAGCCCTGCAAACCCAAGACAAATCCCACAAATAAACCAGAAACCGCAATGATCACAAAGGAGTGATTACCAACAAATAAAATTTGATCAATGACTAAACGAGGACGTTTCAATAAAAATCCTGAGCGGAAAATCACCGCTGTAAACATCCGCGCTGCTAGCCCCAGAGCACTTAAGTTGCGACGGACGAAAAATCCGATATCACCAAAAAAATTGAGAAGTGCGGTCATGAGGCTTTCACTCCAAAATCTTCTTCAAGGTTTTGTCCTGGATAGTGAAAAGGCACAGGGCCATCTGGGGCTGCATCCAAAAACTGTCTTACGAAAGGATCTTTAGAACTACTTAATTCCTCTGGAGTTCCTTGGGCACCTATACAGCCATTAGCGATAAAGTAAACATAGTCTGCGATTGCAAAGGTTTCTTCAACATCATGAGTAACCAACAAGCTAGTAGCACCAAGTGCATTATTCAAATCCCTAATCAGGCGCGCAGTGATGCCTAGAGAGATTGGATCTAATCCTGCAAAAGGCTCGTCGTACATGATCAAAGGAGGATCTAAAGCAATTGCTCTAGCTAAGGCAACTCGTCTTGCCATACCACCAGAAATTTGTGATGGCATCAAGTCACGAGCACCTCGCAAACCCACTGCATTCAACTTCATGAGAACTAAAGAGCGAAGAAGCTCTTCACTTAAATCAGTATGTTCACGCAAAGGAAAAGCGACGTTCTCAAAGACACTCAGGTCGGTAAATAATGCGCCAAACTGAAACAACATGCCCATGCGACGACGCGCAGCCATTAGTTGTTCATTATTCATCTTGCCAATATCTTTACCCTCAAATAAGACTTGGCCAGATTGAGCAGTAAATTGCCCGCCGATCAAACGAAGAATCGTGGTCTTGCCACAACCTGAACCCCCCATAACTGCAACCACTTGGCCGCGGCGGAATTCCATATTGAGCCCAGTCAAGATCTGTCGCTCACCTGGAGCATAAGAAAAGTTGACGTCTTTTATGGAAACGACAACTTCTCTTGCGGGCTGCTTGATGACATCCAAAGAGTTGGGGGGGCCAGTGTTCATATCCTCGACATTATCGAGGTAAAACAGATGACCCCATTAAATACTGGTCTACTGCCTGGGCGCATTGACGACCCTCACGAATCGCCCAAACCACCAAAGACTGTCCACGGCGCATATCACCAGCAGCAAAAACCTTTGAAACGTTTGTTTGATATGCATTTTGGCCATCCACGGTTGCTTTAGCATTACCGCGTGCGTCTTTTTCAACGCCAAATGCATTTAAGACTTGTTGTACTGGGGATACAAAACCCATAGCCAAAAGTACTAAATCTGCCTTGATCTCAAATTCAGAGTTTGGAACTTCGGCCATCTTGCCGTCTTTCCATTCCAAACGTACACCAATCAGTTTCTCCACTTTGCCGTTTTTTCCCTCAAAACGCTTAGTCCCTACCGACCAGTCACGATCACATCCCTCTTCGTGAGAAGAAGAAGTACGCAACTTTGTAGGCCAATAAGGCCATACCAATGGTTTGTTTTCAACCTCAGGGGGTTGCGGTAACAGCTCGAACTGAGTAATTTGTTTTGCACCATGGCGATTCGATGTACCTACACAATCAGATCCCGTATCGCCACCACCAATTACGACCACATTCTTATCGGTTGCACGAATTTCGTTTTTGAAGTCGCCAGCATTTTCTTTGTTCTGTGGAATTAAAAACTCTAATGCGTAGTGAACACCTGCTAATTCACGGCCAGGCACAGGCAAGTCGCGCGGCTGCTCTGCACCGCCAGTAATGACTACAGCGTCAAAATCTTTCATCAACTGCTCAGGAGAAACAGTTTTGGTGGAGTAATTTTTTACTTCAGCACCCATGGCTTCTTTGCCAACAAAAACACCCGTTTCAAATTTCACACCTTCAGCTTGCATCTGCTCTACACGACGATCAATGAGCCACTTTTCCATTTTGAAATCAGGAATGCCATAACGGAGTAAGCCGCCAATACGATCATTCTTTTCAAACACAGTGACGTCATGACCAACCCGCGCTAATTGCTGAGCGGCTGCCATGCCTGCAGGACCACCGCCAACAATCGCGACTTTTTTACCAGTCTTGCTCTTAGAGGGCTGAGGTTTTACCCAGCCACTCTCCCAACCCTTATCAATGATGGCATGCTCAATTGACTTAATACCAACTGGTGCACGATTGATTCCCAAGGTGCAAGCAGCCTCGCATGGAGCTGGGCAAATACGGCCAGTGAACTCTGGAAAGTTATTAGTTGACTGCAATACATCTAAAGCATTTTTCCAGTCATTATGAAAAACCAAGTCATTGAAGTCAGGAATAATATTGTTTACTGGGCAACCAGTATTGCAAAACGGAATACCACAGTCCATACAACGTGCGCCCTGAATCTTTGCTTCTTCATCAGTTAAAGCAGCTACGAACTCTTTGTAATGATGAAGGCGTTTAACAGGCGCTTCGTATGTTTCATCGACACGCTCAAACTCCATAAATCCAGTGACCTTACCCATATCTAATCCTTAGTATCTTTTCTTAATGTCCACATGTATTAAGCAACAACCGTTTTTTGAGCCTTTTCCCAAAGCTCACCTAAGGCGCGCTTGTACTCAGTTGGTAGAACTTTCACAAAGCGGCTACGAGAATTTTCCCAATCAGCCAAGATTGCTTTAGCACGCTCAGAACCGGTGTAACGGAAATGGCGCTCAATCAAACCCTTCAAAATTTGCTCGTCTGTTAAACGCTCACCGCCATCTTTCACATCAACTGGGGCATGCCACTCAGACTGGGGCATCTTGGCAATTTGCTCAGCTGATGGAAGAACTTTCTCTAAAGTTGCCATACTAGTATTACAGCGCTTATCGAATAAGCCATCTTCGTCATAAACGTATGCAATGCCACCGCTCATACCAGCAGCAAAATTGCGACCTGTAGCACCAAGCACTACAACGGTCCCACCAGTCATGTATTCGCAGCCGTGATCGCCAGTACCCTCTACAACAGTAGTGGCGCCTGAGTTACGAACTGCAAAACGTTCGCCAGCGACACCATTAAAAAAAGCTTCACCAGCAATTGCACCATATAAAACAGTATTGCCAACGATAATATTTTTGGCTGTATCACCGCGGAACTCGTGTGGAGCTCGCACAATAACTCGGCCACCAGATAAACCTTTTCCAACATAATCGTTGCCGTCACCCACTAAATCCAATGTAATACCGTGGGCCAAGAAAGCTGCGAAGCTTTGGCCAGCAGTACCATTCAATTGAATATGAATAGTGTCATCTGGCAAGCCTGCATGTCCATAGCGCTGGGCCACTTCGCCTGATAGCATCGCACCCACAGTGCGGTTCACATTCTTTACTGGAACGATAAAAGAAACTTTCTCGCCATGCTCTAAAGCAGGCTCACTCTTTTCAATCAAAATATTATCAAGCGCGCTTGTCAAGCCATGGTCTTGTGTTAGCACTTGATAGCGCGGAACATCTGCTGCCACTTCAGGAGCAGCAAAGATCTTACTGAAATCTAAGCCATGTACTTTCCAGTTATCAATACCTTTACGGGTATCAAGCAAATCAACGCGGCCAATCAGATCATCAAACTTACGAATACCTAATTGCGCCATGATCTCGCGTGCTTCTTCAGCAATATAGAAGAAAAAGTTCACAACATGCTCAGGTTTGCCAGAGAACTTCTTACGTAGTTCTGGATCTTGGGTAGCAACACCAACTGGGCAAGTATTTAAATGACACTTGCGCATCATGATGCAACCTTCAACCACTAATGGAGCGGTTGCAAAACCAAACTCATCTGCTCCCAATAAAGCGCCGATCACAACATCGCGACCTGTCTTCATTTGGCCGTCAGCCTGAACGCGGATACGACTGCGCAAACCATTAAGCACTAAGGTTTGCTGCGTTTCAGCCAAACCAAGTTCCCATGGTGAGCCAGCATGCTTAATGGAAGAAAGTGGTGATGCACCAGTACCGCCATCATGGCCAGCGATCACAACGTGATCTGCTTTCGCCTTTGCCACACCAGCAGCAACCGTACCGACACCCACTTCAGATACCAACTTCACAGAGACATCTGCTTTGGGATTGACGTTCTTCAAGTCATGAATTAACTGAGCAATATCTTCGATCGAGTAAATATCATGATGTGGAGGAGGAGAAATCAAGCCAACGCCTGGTACGGAGAAGCGCAACTTCCCAATATAGTCAGATACTTTTCCGCCTGGCAATTGACCGCCTTCGCCTGGCTTAGCGCCTTGTGCCATTTTGATCTGAATTTGATCTGCAGAGCGCAAGTACTCAGTGGTTACGCCGAAACGACCAGAGGCCACTTGTTTAATTTTGGAGCGTAATGAATCACCATCTAGTAATGGGATATTCGCTTCCACCACATCGCTACCCAAAACGCTTGCAAGGGTTTCACCTTTTTTAATTGGAATGCCTTTGAGTTCATTCATATAACGGTTTGGATCTTCGCCACCCTCACCAGTATTAGACTTACCGCCAATGCGGTTCATTGCAATTGCCAAAGTAGCATGGGCTTCGGTAGAGATCGAACCCAAAGACATTGCGCCGGTTGCAAAACGTTTAACAATTTCTTTTGCTGGCTCAACTTCGTCCAATGGAATTGCTTTTGCTGGGTCAACTTTGAACTCAAATAAACCACGCAAAGTCATTTGACGCTTAGTCTGGTCATTAATGATGTTGGCATACTCTTTATAAGTCTGGTAGCCCTTTTCAGCGCCAACACGTGTGGAGTGCTGCAACTTTGCAATCGTGTCAGGAGTCCACATATGATCCTCACCGCGGACACGGAAGGCATATTCACCGCCAGCATCTAGCATATGAGTCAACACTGGATCATTGCCAAAAGCAGCAGCATGCATACGAAGTGCTTCTTCAGCCACTTCAAATACACCGATACCACCCACATTCGATGGGGTGCCCTTGAAATAATGATCAATGATGTCGCGATTTAAGCCGATAGCTTCGAAAATCTGCGAGCCGGTATAGGACATATAAGTAGAGATGCCCATCTTAGACATCACTTTCTGCAAACCTTTACCAACTGCTTTGATGAAGTTCTTCACAGCCTTTTCACCAGATAACTCACCTGATAAACCCTTGGCCATCTCGGTCAAGGTTTCCATTGCGAGATATGGGTGAACCGCTTCAGCGCCATAGCCAGCAAGGAGAGCAAAATGATGTGTCTCACGCGCGCTACCCGTCTCAACAACTAGGCCAACGCTAGTACGTAAACCTTTTTCAACGAGATGCTGGTGAATCGCAGAAGTTGCTAATAATGCAGGGATAGCCACGTGCTTCTCATCAACCTGACGATCGCTCACGATTAAGATGTTGTACCCAGAGCGGACTGCATCAGCTGCCTCTGCACACAATGAGGCTAAGCGCGCTTCGATACCCGCTTTACCCCAAACTGCTGGATAGCAAATATCGAGCTCATATGAACGGAACTTACCATTGGTGTAGTGGCCAATATGACGAATCTTAGTGATGTCATCAAAATCCAAAATTGGCTGACTCACCTCTAAACGCATTGGCGGATTGATATTGTTGGTATCTAACAAGTTCGGCTTTGGCCCAATGAAAGACACTAATGACATCACCATATTTTCGCGAATGGGATCAATCGGAGGATTGGTCACTTGCGCAAACAATTGCTTAAAGTAGTTATACAAAGGCTTGTTCTTATTAGAAAGAACTGCTAATGGACTGTCATTGCCCATTGAGCCAATCGCTTCTTCACCATTCATGGCCATAGGAGCCATGAGGTATTTAATATCTTCCTGCGTGTAGCCAAAAGCTTGTTGGCGATCTAATAATTTAGCTGCGGGACGAATCGTCGTTTTTTCATCGACCAAGTCCGCCTTGCTTGCATCAACTTCATCTAGCTTGACTCGCACTGCATCGATCCAGCTCTTGTATGGCTTGGCTTTTGATACTGCATTCTTAAGCTCTATGTCATCAATGATGCGCCCTTGCTCCATATCAATCATGAACATCTTGCCCGGCTGCAAACGCCATTTTTGAACAATCTTGCTCTCAGGAATTGGCAATACGCCAGCCTCAGAAGCCATGATGACCAAATCATCGTCAGTCACGTAATAACGCGCTGGACGGAGCCCGTTACGATCTAGAGTTGCACCAATCTGGCGGCCATCAGTAAAGGCCATCGCTGCTGGACCATCCCATGGCTCCATCATTGCGGCATGGTATTCATAGAAAGCGCGGCGATTGTCATCCATTAATGCATGCTGTTCCCATGCTTCAGGAATCATCATCATCATTGCTTGTGCCAATGGATAACCAGCCATTACGAGCAACTCTAAGCAGTTATCAAAACACGCCGTGTCTGATTGGCCTGGATAAATTAATGGCCATAATTTTTTTAAGTCATCACCCAAGACTGGAGAGCTAATTGCACCTTCACGTGCATTTACCCAGTTGACATTACCTTTAACAGTATTAATCTCGCCATTGTGAGCAATCATGCGATATGGATGGGCTAATTCCCAAGCGGGGAAAGTATTGGTAGAGAAGCGCTGATGTACTAACGCAAGTGCTGATACGGTACGTTGATCTTGCAAGTCTTGGTAATAAGCGCCTACCTGATTTGCCAACAGCAAGCCCTTATAAACAATGGTTCTCGCAGACATTGAAGCAACAAAATATTCTTTACCATGCTTCAAATGTAAATCTTGAATGGCATGACTTGCGGTTTTACGGATGACGTACAACTTACGCTCAAGCGCATCAGTGGTCATGATGTCACGGCCACGGCCAATAAAAATTTGGCGGATGAATGGCTCTGTCATTCGAACTGTTGGAGACATTGGTAACTTGATATCTACCGGCACATCTCTCCAACCTAAAACAACTTGACCTTCGAGGCGCACAGTGCGCTCTAATTCTTGTTCACATGCCAAACGTGACGCATGTTCTTTTGGCAAAAAAATCATGCCAACACCATATTCACCTAATGGTGGCAATGTCACGCCTTGCTTGGCCATTTCTTCGCGATACAAAGTATCTGGAATTTGAATCAAGATACCAGCACCATCGCCCATCAATGGGTCCGCACCAACTGCACCCCGGTGATCCAGGTTCTCAAGAATCTTCAATCCTTGAGCAACAATCTGGTGGGATTTTTTCCCTTTGATATGCGCGACGAATCCTACTCCACAGGCATCATGTTCATTGCGGGGATCGTATAAACCTTGAGCGATTGGACGAAGATCTGTTTTCAATTGTGTTGTCATTTTTATTTCCGAGCGGCGACAAAGGCCTGATAACTTTTGGAGGATCAAATATAGGTGAATACCCACACAGATGCAATAGAAATAAAATGACTCTGTCCCATTTAATTTGATACCGCACCAAAATGTATTATTAATATAGGGACAGAGTCATTATCCCTTGATGGGATTAAATAGCTTAGTGATTCTAACTAATTGAATTTAATGGAGTTATTTTCTTTGGACGGCCACGCTGGCGTATTTGAGCTATCTCTGGGGTATTTTTAAATAGCTTTTTAGCGTAAATATCACTCACCCATGGCTTTGATCGAAGCAAAGATTCTGTGATTTGCCTGTCCTCCCAGTGGGGGGCGCCTTCTTTTACAAAACTTGACCAAGCCATTTGCCGTTCAAAGGGGGTATTACCCAACCTCCAAAAATGCTGGTGATCAACCAGCCATGGATCAGCATTAGTGCCAATATGCGTTGCAAAACTAGTCCATGCGGAATCCTGGGGGCTAGATTGGTATCCAGCTCGAACTGGATTGAGTTCTATATAGCGCTGGCAACGCAAGAAATAATCTGGGTCGATCAAGGATGAGCGATAGCGGCCTTCCCAAATGGTTCCTGAGCGATGATGTTGTTGATTGAAATATTGGGCATAACGCCTACCTAAAGACTGCATTGTTTTAGCAAGTGAGTCTTCGTGCTGAGGAGTCAGCAGTAAATGCACATGGTTTGGCATTAGTGCAAATGCATGAACCGAGCAAGAAAATTGTTTTGCTGCTTCTCGCAACCACTCTAAATAGATACGACGATCTTCATCACTATAGAAAAGGGTTTCGCGATTATTGCCACGAACCATCACATGCATTACTTGGCCAGGGATTACAGTGCGTGCTTGCCGGGCCATGTTAAAAACGAACTACTGTAGTTCGCGCATGCCGCCGCTACGGGAAAACTCTGGAATAAACCAATCTCCATCAAACTGAGTTACGCCCTCTGGCACTGCACGAGATTCTTGAGGTGCATCTTTTAAAGCAGTAGACATATAGGAAATCCACATTGGTAATGCAAGGCCACCGCCCGTCTCACGATCACCTAAGCTTGCTGGTTTATCAAAACCAATCCATGCAATTGCAACAATTTTAGGGTTGTAGCCTGCAAACCAAGCATCATGGGAGTCATTGGTAGTACCCGTTTTTCCAGCAATATCACTTCGACCTAATTTGGCTCTAGCAGAAGCTGCAGTGCCCGTCTTTGTTACCTCTTGCAACATACTATCCATTACAAATGCAGTGCGTGCATCCAGAACACGCGGAGCGCCATCACCTACGCTCACGGGTTTAGCCTCAAACAAAACTGTCCCCTTGGAATCTAGCATCTTATTGATCAAGAAAGGATCAACCCGATAGCCACCATTTGCAAATACGCTATAGGCAGAAGCCATTTGCAGAGGTGTTACTGAACCTGCGCCTAAGGCCATCGTCAAGTACGGGGGATGTTTTTCAGGTTCAAAACCAAAACGCTGAATATATTCTTGGGCATAAGATGGACCAATAGCGCGAATAATACGAACAGAAACCAAGTTCTTTGATTTTGCCAAAGCATTACGCAACCGTATCATGCCGTCATATTTACCATCGTAGTTCTTTGGCTCCCAAGCCTGGCTTCCAGTCTCCATGCTTCCAATAGATAAAGGCGCATCGTTCACCATTGTGCTTGGTGTAAAACCTTTTTCTATAGCAGCAGCATAGATAAAAGGCTTAAAGGATGATCCGGGTTGACGTAAGGCTTGGGTCACATGATTAAATTGGTTGCGACGAAAATCAAAACCACCTACTAAAGACAAAATCGCGCCCGTCTCTGCATTCATAGAAACGAAAGCCGCTTCGACTTGCGGTAACTGGGCTAATTTCCAAACGCCACCATCTAAAATTAGTCTTACTACTGCGCCTGGACGTAAACGTTTTTTAGGTTGAGTGCTATCGGTAATGGATGCAGATGCAAGCTTCATTCCTTCGCCTTTGAGAGTAATCGTATCGCCGGTGGCAATCATGATTTGCATCTCTTTTGGTTTGACATCAAGTACTACACCAGACTGCAAGTCATCTAATTGAGGATAGGCAAGCAAGGCTTCGTCAATCGCACGCTGGCGTTTTACGGGATCCTCAGGCAAATCAATAAAGCCTTCTGGTCCACGATAAGCATGGCGTAAGTCATACTCAAAAATGCCGCGGCGGACCGCTTTATAAGCTGCATCTTGATCGGCCTTCAAGATAGTCGTGTAAACATCAATTCCTTGGGAGTAAATAGCCTCACCATATTGAGCAAACAATAACTGTCGAACCATTTCAGCAGGAAAATCAGCGCGTACTGAAAATTCATTTCCTAAGCCGCGGATATGCAATTCTTCAATCATGGCTTTTTGATAATCCTCGGAAGTGATATAACCAAGGTCACGCATGCGCTGCAAAATATATTCTTGTCGAATTTTGGCTCGACGGAAATTGGTGACAGGATTATATGCAGAAGGGGCTTTGGGCAATCCCGCTAACATTGCAGATTCTGCAATAGTGATGTCTTTTAAATCTTTGCCGAAATAAATCTGCGCCGCACTGGAAAACCCAAAAGCCCGCTGACCCAAGAAAATCTGATTCATATAAATTTCAAGAATCTTATCTTTTGTTAATTGTGACTCGATTTCCCAGGCTAACAAAACTTCATAGATTTTTCTACTAAAGGTTTTTTCGTTACTTAAGAAAAAGTTGCGGGCAACCTGCATCGTAATCGTCGAGGCGCCCTGAGAAAGATGACCACGCAAATTCGTTACGGCCGCTCTCAAAATCCCTATGTAGTCAACGCCACCATGCGAATAAAAACGATCATCCTCAATCGCCAATACTGCATTACGCATATTTTTAGGGATCTCATCTAAAGGGATGACCTTGCGTCGCTCCTCGCCAAACTCTCCAATCAAAACCTTATCGGCTGTATAAATACGCAAAGGTGTTTTAGGGTTGTAATCAGTTAAAGCAGAAATTTTGGGTAAATTGGGTTTGGCCACCAAAAATGCATAACCCATCAACAACATCACCACCAAAGCAAATACAACTCCAATAATGAGCAAAGCCTTTATTAAGGGATTGCTAGATGATTTCTGAGGGCGCTTGTCGAGTGGACGTATTGGCCGCTGGTTTAGTGCCGGCTTATCTTTTGGAGTTAGGGCCATAAGGTCAAATTATAGGGTGCTTAAGTAATTTGCTTAAAAGCTCCAAAACCCCTGTTTTTTGCAGTCTAAGGCATTTTTCCGACACCAGATTCAATCTAAGCTGATAGGCATCACTCAAACTCGCCTAAACAATATCGGCATGCCCTCTCGCCACATTTCCCCCCGCTCCTTTGATGAAATACTCAGTGAACTTGGCGACGATCCAGCTATTCCTGATCCTCATGGAATACGCAAGACTGAGCACCCCAAAACAGAGCCTGAGGATTCTAAAAAACAGCCCAAAAAACACTTTAATATCGAGTCTTTGAAAGATTCAGGCGGGCACTTTCAAATTCACAAATTGGGGGCTTTTTTGGGGTGGGCAGCCTGCCTGATAGGGCTTTCCATTCTGCTATTCATAGCCTATAAATCCATTAATTCGAGCTCCCTAGCGCTAGCTGAAGACACACAAAAGAAAATTTCTGATCTTCAAGAGGAATTAGCCCTCATACGGAGTGATTTCCAAAACGACCAAGATGACTTATATGAAGCAATTGATATATTAGAAGTAAGCATTCACTTACTAAAGGAAAATAAAGTGCCTCAGAAGGTAATTGCTAAAGTTCAGCCGCTTTCTCATGAAGCAGAACTGCGGCGCTGGCGGTATTTAGGGACAAGCCAAATGGGGTCAATTCAGCAAGCCTTTTTCCAAGTTGGCAAACATTCTGCTGCCTTTGAAAAAGGTGCACTTACTCTGGGCGATTGGCGACTGACACAGGTCACAAAAGAGAGTGCCACCCTCACCCATCCTCAAGGTAAAAGCATTGTTTTAAAGCCCTTTCAAACCGAATGATTCAGGCCCCAAAAAGCATGACTATTGAATTAAAAAGATTTGGTCTTGGGTTAGTCTTCATGCTGACTTTTTCAATCATGCCTATGCGAGTAAATCCATCAACACAAGATTTACTCAGCACACCAATTAGTTTGCAATTTACAGATATTGAAGTCGTGGAGCTTTTGCAAGTTCTTGCAAAGCTTGGCAACACCAACTTTTTACTCAGCGAGTCCATTAAAGGCAAGATAACGATTGACCTGAATAACACTCCTTGGCAAACCGCCCTGCACTCCATCATCGCCAGCAGAGGTTTACGCCTTGTCAGAAATGGTGATATTTACTGGATTGGACCACACTCTGAAATTGCCGCATTTCAAAAACACCGTCGTGAAGATGCTGCGCTTCCTTTTGGGGGAGATCACATAAATAGTCCTCGTCAAATACTCATTGAAGCTCGTATTGTCGAGGCGGATGAACGTTTTGCGCGCGAGCTGGGAGCTAAGCTTGGCTACCAAGCAAGCTCACTTAATGGCATGCCAGAACAAAAAATATCAAGCAATATGGATTTAGGTGGTCTTGGTATTAATGGGTATAACCCCGCCACTGTAGCTGCAACTCTTGTCTCTCGAAATGCTAGTCGTCTTTTACAAATGGAATTGTCAGCACTCGAATCCGATGGGCAGGGAAAGATACTCTCCAATCCACGCATCATGACTGGCGACCAAGTAAAGGCCACTATTGAGCAGGGTACAGAACTTCCTTATCAAACAAGCTCTCAAAATGGCAGTAAGTTGCAATTTAGAAAAGCCAATTTACGCCTAGAAGTCCTACCCAAAATCCACCCAGATGGAAAAATATCGATGTTGGTAGGCATCAATAAAGATACTGTTGGCATGAAAACTGAGCAGGGGTATGCCATCGATACAAAAAGCCTCAGTTCAGAGGTCACTGTTGAAAATGGTGGAACCGTCATCATAGGAGGAATTTTCCAAACTACCGAACGAGATGACGAAGTCAAGATCCCATTATTGGGAGATATCCCCCTCATTGGTCATTTATTTCGTCATAAATCTAAATTACGCGATAAAACCGAGCTTCTTGTCTTCCTAACCCCTACCGTTCTCGACAAACCCTAATAAAATCGAAGGGTGAACTCTTCGACAAAAAATATCTTTCTCATCGGCCTCATGGGCGCTGGCAAGTCGACCGTAGGAAAAGTCCTTGCAAAGAAATTAGGGCGTCGTTTTCTAGATGCCGATCATGTCATCGAAGAGCGCTGCGGTGTAAAAATTCCCGTCATCTTTGAAATGGAAGGTGAAGATGGGTTTCGAAAAAGAGAGGCGCAAACAATCCGTGAAATTACCGCTGAGCATGACATTGTTTTAGCTACTGGTGGAGGGGCAGTTTTATCTCCGGAAAATCGCCAATTGCTGAACGAGCGCGGCACGGTCATTTATTTGCATGCAAACCCTGTTGAACTTTGGTATCGCACCAAAGGCGGGGAAGGTCGCCCCTTACTGCAAAATGGTGATGCCAGAAAAATTCTGGAAAGCTTGTACTCTATTCGGGATCCGTTGTATCGCGAAATCGCTGACCATGTGATTGAAACTGGTAAGCCCAGCGTTAATCAATTAGTCAATACCTTAATCATGCAGCTTGAACTGTCCGCTTGAATACTATGATGAAAACACTTGAAGTTGATCTTGGTAACCGTAGTTACCCAATTTATATTGGCACTGACCTCATTGACCAAGCAAATCTCTTTAGCGCTTGTGAAAAAGCCACATCAATTTATATCGTCACCAACACAACGGTTGCCCCCTTGTACGCGAAGAGGCTTACCAAGACTTTAGAAACATTCGGTAAGCCCGTTAGAACAATTACCCTGCCCGATGGTGAGTCATATAAAGATTGGAAAAATCTCCAGCTTATTTTCGATGACCTATTGAAGTTTGGTGCCGACCGCCAAACAATGTTGATTGCCTTGGGTGGGGGAGTTATTGGTGATATGACTGGCTATGCTGCGGCCAGTTTTATGCGGGGCATTCGCTTTATCCAAGTTCCAACCACTCTTCTTGCTCAAGTTGATTCTTCAGTTGGCGGCAAAACTGGAATTAATCATCCCTTGGGTAAAAATATGATCGGGGCTTTTCATCAGCCTGCTGCTGTTATTGCAGATCTTAATACCCTAAAGACATTGCCCCCGAGAGAGCTTTCTGCAGGCCTGGCTGAAGTAGTGAAACATGGTGCGTTCGCTGATTCAAAATTTTTAG
>Ga0194047_10001513_pt1 | contig 14120 bp, 10 predicted proteins | sample JunL225m_MetaG_2_FD_160070 | JGI IMG/M metagenome (GOLD analysis project Ga0194047, IMG submission 160070) | Anoxic zone freshwater microbial communities from boreal shield lake in IISD Experimental Lakes Area, Ontario, Canada - Jun2016-L221-5m | ecosystem: Environmental > Aquatic > Freshwater...
AGCAAGCGGTAAGGCATCGCTGGCATACTACAGCAAGGGCTACAACCGCGAAAGTGTCTTTTCCCTCTCAATCACCGTAGGCAATGTGGGTATGGCACTAGGACCGCTGGTAGGCTCAATGCTGCTAAAATTCAATTTTATGGTGGTAGGAATGGTTTCCGGCGGAATCTATGTGCTGTGCTTCCTACTCATCTTGCTATTTGTACCAGAAATCGAAAGAGCCGAAAAAGCGCAGAAGAGCGTCAGACCGGGTGATATATTTGGCAAATTAGGGCTGGTATGGCGTAACCGCCCTTTCGTATTAGTCCATGTCCTTTTAATTGGCTATTACTTCCTGTATGTACAAATTAATATCTGCCTACCACTGATAGCGGTGGAACTGACCGGCTCAGAGGACAGCGTAAGCCTGATTTTCGCCATCAATAGCGGCATGGCAATCTTGCTGCAATTCTTCAGCATAAAATTAATCAGCAAGTGGATGAAACCGATTAGTGCCATTGGTATCGGCATCGCTTTCAGCACAGTGGGCTTGTTCGCCATTACTTTCGTATCAAACTATGCTCTATTACTGTTCTGTGTAGCAATTTACGCCTTTGGTCGCCTTCTAGTTGACCCCATGGCTTTTACGCTCACCTCGCGCTACGCCACCGAAGATACGCTGGCAAGCTTCTTCGGCTTTAGTTCGCTGGCGCTGGCATTTGGCGGGATGGCAGGTAACTTGCTAGGCGGTTGGTTATACGATACCGGAAAAGCAAACGGCTTTCCAGTTTTATGCTGGGTGGTTTTCGGGGCAGTGGGAGGGCTAGTCATCATTGGCGTAATAGCGTTCAAATTCTGGGAAGAACACTATTTGACCTCTGGCAAAGTTGCGCCACAGAACGAAATACTTGCCCCTTCTCCAGAAAATGAGTGAACCACCGCGCAGACAAGAATAAGGGGGCTAAAGGCGCATGACCTAAAGCCCCCAATATTTTAATAGATGAATACGGTAGTTCCGGCTTTAAGTTCGTAAATCAGACCTGCGTCATATACAGTAGCATTTACGCAACCGTGACTGCTCGGATAGATGCCAAAACTAGCATGCCAGTAAGTCCCGTGAATAGAGTAATCATCGTGAAAATAGCTCACATTACGGATTTGCTCCAAACGATAATAATCGGGGTTAGCCTTATCGCTGGCGCCACCCTCCATTGCCTGATTTCGGGGGCGATACCCACCCTCGATTTTATACGAGCCGGGAGGCGTGCCAAAACGCCACGAACCGCTAGAAATCAAGGTTTTATAGAGAAGTTTAGGACCGTCATACACCGCCATCATTTGGCTAGATAGAGAAACTGCAACCCAAGGACCTGAGAAAATCTGGGGAGGGGCAGGCATATCCGGCACAATAAACTTTTTGGTACTGCCGCTATATACGAATAAGTCAGGATTCTCATAAAACTGAAACCAGTTATCGTTAACCCCATCCAGTTTTTCGCCCTTAACTGTCTTCAAAGCTTGAATATGATTACCCTTGTATAGCCTTTGCAAGTAGGGTAAGGACTCAGTTTGAATCGGGTTTGGAAAAGAAGTACCGGGACCAGTACGGACATTCAGCATATCTGAAGTAACTTCATACCACTCCGGCTTCGTACCTGCAAAAATTGGTGTAATGGGAGAGCTATAAGCAGGTAATTTACCCTGATACCGCCATTTTACATAGTGCTGCCCTACATTGCCCATCTCAACCTTGTAGCCGTCTGGATTAGAGGGAGTATAAGTCAGAATACGTCGCTCGAAAGCCTGAAACAACACATCTTTATCTTTGCCTGCTACCTTCACCTTTGTCCAATAAGCTTCGGTAATGGGATAACCGGAACTGAAAAGCCAATTGTTGATTAATTCATCAGCGTATTGCCCATTTTTGTAAACGGGACCGGTTTTATTCAAAAACCCCCAAAAAGCAACCGGAATACCCAAATTACGCTGGATTGTAGTAATTTTAGCTTGTGGGTCGTTCTGGAAAGCATACTGAGGCTGGATACCACTAGGGGAAAGCGTGGTTTGTACCGTTGCGCCAACCTGATAACCAAGCGAGATATTATAATATTTGTTCAGGGAAGCATAAGTCGGGAAAACATTACCCGGATCACCTGCAACTGAAATGTCAGCCGGAGTACGAGCTTCAAAAGAGGTATCACCCTTCTGTAACGCACCAGTAATCATTTCAACGACAATCAAACCGTTGGTAATCGCTTCAGGCGTATTGCTGTCGTTAATTTCCATACGAGACTTGTCGAAATATTGCACAAGCCGGCTATTATAGGGTTTTGAGTCAGTATATTCTTCGTAGAAACCATCACCTAACGGCTTAGGTCCCCAATACCAGCTTCGAGAAGCCTTATTATCTACTATTGCCTGATCAGAATGCTGCCACACATTATAGAAGTTAGGATCGGCAAAGGTATTAATAGCTTGGTTTGTAGAACTAGCAGCCATAACAGGTGTTGGGGTTAAAGAGTTTAGTACAACGGTGAGGGAGAGTGTGATAATCAGAAATAAAATGAAATTTTTATGGGCTTTGCCCGACAAGAAAGTCATTATCTAACCTATTTTCTACGTTTCAAATTAAATCACTATGTCTGCACTTAATATGGCATAATCTAGAAACGGTAAACTACTGTGTATTGTAGTAATTCCATTAAAAATAGCTTAAAATGCCAAAAGTGCAAAAGTAGTGGTTAAGTGATTAATTCTAGTAAAAGTATTCTACAATAGAAAACGTATGAATTCCAGAGCGGTTACGCAAATAAAGCAATTATTTGGAGGGAAATAGGAAATATTGGCTAAACATTAAATTAATAAAATTTTATAACTTCTTGATTTGACGAAAAAAGGGTAAGCTTGTATAATCCACAAGGTTATGTCTGTAGAAATTCCGATAGAATTACCGTAGTTAGCTAAAGGGGTGAGCTTTCAGTAATGGTTAAACGAACTTGGCAGCCCAAGCGCATACCGCGCCGCCGTAAGCATGGTTTCATGTCTCGCATGGAAACTTCCGACGGACGCGATGTATTGGCACGCCGCCGCCGAAAGGGTCGCTGGCACTTGACAGTCAGCAACGAGCCGCGAGAGCCGCGCTAGTTGGGTCTGGAATGTTATGAAGCGGGCCTCTGGCTCGCTTTTTAATTTTTTATGGAGACTATCTTATTTTGCACTTGTGTATTATAATATACAAGGCTTTGGTAGCCCTAAATAAACTTGCCTATGAATAAGTTGTATCGGTTAAAAAAAGGGCGCGAATTTCAACGTGTGCGTGCAACTGGCAAAAGTTGGTCGCATCCGCTGTTGGTGCTTGTAGTCACAGGTAATCAATTAGGTGTTACCAAGCATGGCTTTGCAGTAGGAAAACGTTTTGGCAAAGCGCACGCCCGTAATCGCATCAAACGAGAAATCCGAGAAGCAGTACGTGTGCGGCAAGCAGGTCTAAAAATTGGTTATGATCTAGTTTGGATTGCGCGTAGTCAATTGAGCGAGCAAACCTCGTTCTGGGAAATTGATTCGGCAATTGAAAATTTGTTGAAAAGAGCGCGTTTACTAGAATTTACTCCTCCAGAGGTCACATCCAGACCAAAGAGTGAGCAAACAGCGCTGGTAAAAGGCACTTAGCCAACGCTTTCCTATTTTTTTTAATCTATTTTTGCGCTATTTGAGTATATAATAAATTTGTAACTGTGCTGTTGCCCGTTAAATGAGATACGCTTTTCTAGGTATAATTCGTCTCTACCAGCTAACATTTTCCCGCCTGATACCGTTGGGAACCTGCCGTTTCTATCCAAGCTGTTCCCATTACGGATACGAGGCTGTGCGGAAATATGGAGCGCTTAAAGGCGGTTGGATGGCAATCACCAGAGTGATGCGTTGCAACCCTTTTAATGTGGGTGGTTACGATCCTGTAGATTAAGCTAAATAATTCTTATCCATAAATAAATGCTCACAAGGAGGCAGTCTTAGTGTCACAAATATGGGATGCCATAGTTGAAGGAATGGCAAGCATTGTAAAGTTTTTTGCCAGCCTTGGAGGCAACAATACTGCCATAGGCATCATCCTGTTCACTATTGCCGCCCGCCTCATCATACTGCCGTTGACACTGAAGGCAGTACGCAGTAGCCGTGCAATGCAGGCGCTCCAACCCGAAATCAAGAAAATAAACGAACGGTACAAGGCTAAAGCGGGTGAACGCCTTTCACCTGAAAAAGCGCAAGCCAAACAGACTGAAATGATGGCGCTATACCGCGAATACAGCGTTAACCCATTGGCTAGTTGTTTGCCAGTAGCTATCCAGATACCGATCTTCTTCGCGGTTTACGGTGCGGTTTCCAAATCAATCGGCACAAATGACCCGCTAATTCAATTTGCACAAAACACTTGGAACCAATTCGCTCCTGACGCACTTGCCGCTACCACGCAAGCGGTAAATCTGGACTCCAGTTTTCTCTGGATAAAAACTCTAAAAGAGCCAGATCCATTATACATTCTGCCTATTTTGATGATTGTTTTCCAGTTCGCTACCCAACGTATGGCAATGCCCAAAGGGGGAGGCGCGGATGACCAACAACGCCGTCTGAATAGTATTATGCAGTGGATGCCGATTATATTTGGTTTTACCGCGCTAAGTTTCCCATCTGGGCCAGTTATCTACTGGGTAGCAAGCAGTATCTTCAGCACTGTTCAGCAGTATTTTATCACCGGCTGCCAATCGTTAAGCGATATACCCGGTCTGGGATGGTTGCCCACCAAAGAAATCAAATTACCGCAATTGGAAAAGAAAGCATTTGATGCCAGCCAGCCCCGCAAAAAAACTTTTATGGAGCGAATGGCAGAACAGCAAGATAAAATTGCTTCAGAAAAGAGTCAGCAACCCGGCGAAGGGACTTCCATTGAAACTGCTGCTGATGCCGGTAAGCCCATTTCTAATAATTTTGGGCGCAAGCAAGGCGCTGGTCCTATTACCAGCAAAGTAACAGCCGAAAGTGTAAACTTTGAGAAAGGTTCTGGCAAAACCGAAGAAGTAATCAAAGAGGCATACCGGCAACTCAGTACACGCCCACCAAAAAAACCTGCAAACGGGCGTAAAGGCAAGAAGTAGTTTTTTCTAAGTTTGGGGGAAATCAGGCAAATAAGCAGCAACCTTATTACATCGCTGCAAAACAACCGGGAGGATGAAATTCCAATATGCAGAGCGTTGAAGTACAGGCTCGCACCGTAGATGAAGCGGTTGGCATGGCCCTTGGGCGACTTGGACGAAGGTTTGATGAAGTTGATGTTGAGATTTTGAGACCGGGCAGTTCGGGGGTTTTAGGTATAGGCGCAGAGGATGCACTGGTTCGGGTTACTGTACGCAATCCGACAATGGCTCCACATAATGCCTACCAGCAAATGCCGCAACTGGGACAAACTTTTTACGGCGCACCGATGCCGCCCGCTGGCATCAACCCACCGCCGCGTCAAAGTTTTAGCCCTCAGGAATTGGCTGAAATCGGGCGTGAGGTAATCATGCAGATGTTAAGGCGGATGCGTTTGCAGGCACGCCCTCAAATTCAGATTCACCAGCAGATAATTGACCCTAATAGTGGAGAAGAGAACGAAAGCCCACTTGTTACTATTAACCTAGTTGGGAACGACCTAGGGCAGCTTATCGGACGGCGCGGCGAAACTCTGACCGATCTGCAATTCCTCTTTAACCTTATCCTGAATAAAAAGACCCGAATCTGGGGTAGGGTTATGATTGACGTGGAAGGATACCGTACACGGCGCAAAGATAATCTGATTAATTTGGCACGTCGCATGGCAGAACAGGTTATGGCAACGCGCCAGTCTATCACGCTTGAACCGATGCCCGCCTATGAGCGCAGGCTCGTTCACATGGCGCTGATTGACCACCCATATATTCGCACCGAAAGCTTCGGTGAAGGTGAAGAACGCAAGATTACTATCTTCCCCAAATAATTTTAAACTCAATTTAACCCCCTTCTCTTGAAAAGAAGGGGGCTATGAGGTTTTATGCGCCCTTCGCTCTTCTTTCTTACTATCGGGCATATAGCCGAAGATTTATTGCCGGATGGCTCCATTACACCCGGTGGAAGCGTTTCTTTTGCCGCGCTAACCGCTCGTAATCTAGGAGAACGCGCTGCAATCTTGACTGTTTCTCCCGATTATGTGCGACATCTAGACCTGTTCCACGATATTGAAATCAGAGGGCGCATCTCAGAAAATTCCACCCGCTTTGAGAATATTTATACACCGCAAGGGCGCATCCAATACCTACGTGGACGCGCTCCCAACATAGATATTGCCGATGTCCCCGAAGAATGGGCGCAACAAGCCGATATTGTCCACATTGGACCAATTGCACAAGAATGTGGGGCAAATTTGGCAACCATTTTCAAACACGCGCTGATTGGGATAACACCACAAGGCTGGATGCGTGCTTGGAATAGCGCCGACAATCGCGTGCGTCCTGTAGCATGGGAAAAAGCCGAAGAAATACTCAAGTATTCCGGTGCGTTGGTGCTAAGCGAGGAAGATTTGCCTAGAAATGAAGAAGGTGAAAGACTTCTTCAGAGTTATATTACCCACTGTCCGGTGGTAGCCTTTACCAGAGGTATTCATGGTTGCACCGTCTATTGGGAAGGGCAATCCTTTGACTCACCCGCTTACCCGGCGCGGGAGGTTGACCCTACCGGAGCGGGTGATGTGTTCGCCGCTGCCTTCTTCATCAAATTACGCGAAACCAATAATCCGCCAGAAGCAGCCCGCTTCGCCAATGCCGCCGCGTCTATCAATATCGAACGACCCGGTTTGAGCGGCGCTCCTACCCTTGCCGAAGTATTACAACGTGCCGCTAAATAAACCCCCTTTTTCAGATATGATACAATAACTTTACATCCACTTTTCCTTTATTTTCTGAGGTCTAATTGGCAGAACAACAGAGTAACAAAAGCATTGAACGTCACCTTATCAAGGTAAGCGGTATTGTGCAAGGTGTCGGTTTCCGACCATTCGTATATAGTTTGGCGTTACGTTTGGGCTTGAGCGGCTTTGTGCTAAACCATAGCGCGGGAGTTACAATCGAAGTGGAGGGAGAGAAGGAAAGCATCGCCCTGTTTCGGCGTTTGCTTGGCGAAGATGCGCCCCCCCTAGCCCGCATCAACTCGATAATAGCCGAATCGCTCGAACCATCAGACGAGAAAGGCTTCAGTATTCGTGAAAGCGTGCAGGGCGCAGAGCGGCTAACACTAATTTCACCTGATACTGCCACTTGCCCGGACTGCCTCAAAGAGCTTTTCGATACCACAGACCGCCGCTATCGTTATCCCTTTATTAATTGTACCAATTGCGGACCGCGCTTTACCATCGTGGAAGATGTCCCCTATGACCGCGCTAAAACCACCATGAAACATTTTCCAATGTGTGCAGAGTGCTTAGCCGAATATGCTACTCCGGCTAACCGCCGCTTTCACGCCCAACCTAACGCTTGCCCGGTTTGTGGTCCTCAGGTGCAATTACTTGGTATAGCAGGGCTTTTAGTGGAAACAGCCGACCCAATCCACGAAGCCGCTTTGCAATTGGCGAACGGCGCGATTCTAGCTATCAAAGGTCTGGGTGGTTATCATTTAGCGTGCGATGCCTATAACTTTGAAGCGGTTTCGCGCTTGAGAGAACGCAAGCGCCGTGAAGCAAAACCCTTTGCCCTAATGGTAAGAGACCTCGAAATTGCTGCTAAGCTGTGTGTTTTGGACAAGGACGAAGCCGCTTTGCTCCAATCCTACCGCCGCCCTGTTACCCTGTTGCAGCAACGCAAGGATAACCCTGCCGCTCCCGGTCTCGCTCCCGGCATGCAAACATTAGGGCTGATGCTTCCTTATACGCCCCTTCATTATCTGCTGTTGCACGATTTCGCAGCGATAGGGCGGGTGCCAGCCCTCGTAATGACCAGCGGCAACCTGAGCGATGAGCCGATTGCATATCGGGATGAAGAAGGCTTTAGACAGCTTTCAAGCCTTGCCGATGGCTTCCTTACCCATAATCGCCCCATTCATATGCGCTGTGACGACCCGGTTACACGCATCGTAGCGGGTAATATCCAGTTCTTCCGGCGCTCGCGTGGGTATGCCCCTGAGCCGATAAATTTGTCCTTTGATTCGCCGCTGCCGTTGCTGGCGGTGGGCGCATTTCTAAAAAACACCTTCTGTCTGGTAAAAGGCAAGCAAGCTTTCATAAGCCACCATATCGGCGACCTCGAAAACCTAGAGACTATCACCTCTTTTACCGAAGGAATTGACCATTTCAAACGCCTGTTTGATATTGAACCGGAAGCGGTGGCATACGACCTGCATCCCGATTTCCCTAACACCCGTTACGCGCTTGCGCTGGAAATGCCCCATAAAATAGGGGTGCAACACCACCACGCCCATATAGCAAGCGTAATCGCCGAACACGGGCTGGAAGGGAAAGTTATCGGCGTAGCGGCAGATGGTACAGGCTATGGAACGGATGGGAAAATTTGGGGAGGTGAGATAATGGTAGCGAACCTGTCCGGTTTCGAGCGACTCGCCCATCTGGAGTATGTGCCGTTGCCGGGAGGTGAGCAGGCAGTTTTACAGCCTTGGCGTATGGCGGCAGTCTATTTACAGAAGGCATACGGGCGCGATTTTACCACACTGGAAATACCCTTCACTCGACAACTAGATTTGAAAAAGTGGGAAATACTTTCAAAAATGATTGAACGGGGTTTGAATAGCCCGCTCACTTCCAGCTTGGGCAGGCTATTTGATGCGGTTGCTGCTCTTGTAGAAATCAGAACAGAGGTAATATACGAAGGGCAAGCAGCAATTGAACTGGAAATGCTGGCAGAAAGAACCGAAAGCATTTATCCTTTTGAAATTTTATCCGAGCGTTTGGATTTTTCTCCCGTTATACGGGCTATTGTGGAAGATTTGCAAAAGGGCGTAGGCACACCCCAAATAGCCGGACGTTTCCACCGCACCGTAACAGAGATGCTGGCGCAAACGTGCATGAATGCTCGAAACTCAAGCGGACTGGCGCAGGTTGCCTTGAGCGGAGGCGTTTTCATGAATCGCTTGTTGCTTACTCGATTGATAGCACGGTTGGAAGAACTGGATTTTAAGGTTTACATTAACCGTAAAGCGCCCCCCAACGATGGCGGTTTGAGTTTCGGGCAAGCAGCGGTGGCAATCGCCCGCTTGAGAGAAGGGCTGCTTTAGATTAGCAGGAGTGTAGGCAAACGGTCATATAAAGCGAAAAGTGATGCGCCATTGCACCACTTTTTAAACGGGAAAATAATAAGGGTATTTACAAATAGCTTACCGACGCGCTTCGGCAGTTACCCACGAACGGTGATATAACCAACCAGCACAGCCCATTAGTAAGAGGCATAGCGGCAAATAAGCCAGCGACCTGATTTGCACCATCGCCACAAAAAATAATAGCAATCCACCGCAAAGATGCGCCAATATAGCCAATTTAATATTTCGATCCGAAACCAGTTCCAAAAGAGACATTGTTATAGCGAACCAACTCGCGGCTATAAGCGCATATTCAATCGCCCCAGTCTGAAGTGACACATTGAATATTCCAAGAGAAGGAAGGATAAGCGCCATGCTTAATATAAGCAGTAAAAATTTCTTGTCTTTGCCATGGAAGTTAAATATTTGTTTCATTGCTAAATTCCTTCAATTAATTCGCCAAAAAATCTCTTCACAGAAATTCTATAATTGTTTTTGCGTTTTGACAATCCACATTTAGTACAAATCGCATAAATAGCTTTGTGCATTTTGCACAAATTAGGTTTTAAGTTTCGAGTACCTTAAAAATACGAGTGGTTTATTTATTTCACAAAGCTAAGCAACAACACGAATAAAGCCAACCGATTTAGTTTTGGGGAATATTAGAACTTATTTTATGTAGATAAGCGAAAAGTTGGAATTAAAAGCAGGGTTTTATCGGAGGGATAAGGGTTTCCCGTCATAAAAACAGGAAACCCCTCTTTTGAATCTAGCTCAAAAACAGTATTTCGCGATATTTAGGCAGGGGCCACAGGTCATCAGATACGATTAGTTCCAGCGCGTCGCAAACCTCGCGGATTTCGACCATCGCCGGCAGCACCTTGTAACCCAGTTTTTTCGCTTCTTTGTCCAAGTCCTCGTGATCGCCATGCTCGGTGGTCAGTTCCTCAAACTTGTCCATCAACTTGTGTAGCTTGTTGATTAACTTGCTAAGGGTCTTGAGTTGATCTACCTGATGACCGGGAGCATCTTCGCCTAGCACATCTTTCAGAGCTTGGATTGAAGAAGCCAACTGCTGCTGCTGTTTGTAGGCAGCCGGCAACACATAGACGTTTACCAGTTCCTTCAACATCTGCAATTCGATGTCCACGTCCTTAATGTAGCGCTCAACACGGACAGCGTAGCGGGCTTCGACTTCTTCTTGGGTAAAGATGCCGGACTTGATGAAAAACTCGATGGACTCAGGCTTAACCATTTCAGCCAACGCTTCAGGAGATTTGCGTAAATTAGGCAGACCCCGGCGAGCGGCTTCTTCTACCCACTCTTCGGAATAGTTATTGCCCTCAAAACGAATCGCTTTGGTTTCAATAATAACCTTCTTAACCACTTCCAGCACTGCCTTTTTGAACTCAACGCCGCTATCAAGGCTGGCTTTGATTTGGGCATATACCTCGTCCAACGCTTCGGCAACAGCCGCATTGAGTGTGGTCATTGCCGGAGAAATGGCGGCAGAACTGGCAACAGCGCGGAACTCAAACTTGTTGCCGGTGAAGGCAAAAGGCGAAGTACGGTTGCGGTCGGTGTAATCGCGGGCTACATCGGGCAAGTGCGAAATGTTAAAGCCGAGAATGCGGTCTTCAGTACCATTTTCGGTTTTTGTACCAGCCTCAATCGCATCCAAGATTCCGGTGAGTTGCTCACCGAGGAAGGCAGAGATAATCGCGGGTGGGGCTTCGTTCGCGCCGAGGCGATGGTCGTTACCGCTACCGGCAATAGCCGAACGCAGCAGACCGGAACGCTTGTACACGCCCTTGAGAGTTGCCACCAAGAATACAAGGAATTGCAGATTCTGGTTAGGGGTTTTGCCGGGTTCGAGCAGGTTGTTACCTTCCGAATCCTGCATAGACCAGTTGTTGTGCTTGCCGCTACCGTTTACGCCGGCGAACGGTTTTTCGTGCAGCAACATCGCCAAGTCGTGGCGGTCAGCTACGGCACGCAAGTATTCCATCACCATCTGGTTGTGGTCGGCAGCCAAGTTCATTTCTTCAAAGATAGGAGCAGTTTCAAACTGGCTAGGCGCTACTTCGTTATGGCGGGTTTTGATGGGAATACCGAGCTTATAGAGTTCAAATTCCACTTCCTGCATAAAAGACTGAATACGGTCTTTAATCGAACCGAAGTAGTGATCTTCCAACTGCTGACCCTTCGGCGGGGGCGCGCCGATGAGGGTGCGTCCAGTGGCAATGAGGTCAGGGCGAAGCATATAATAGGCTTTATCAATCAGGAAGTATTCCTGCTCAGGACCAAGGGTTGCAACTACGCGCTGCGCGGCGCTACCAAAGAGTTGCAAAATGGGCAACGCGCTCTTGTTGAGCGTCTCGATAGAGCGAAGCAGCGGGGTTTTATGGTCGAGCGCCTCACCGTTATAGGAAATGAAAATCGAAGGGATACACAGGGTTTTTCCATTTGGCTCATCCGCGATAAAAGCCGGGCTAGAAGGATCCCAAGCGGTATAACCGCGAGCTTCAAAGGTACTACGTCGTCCGCCGGAAGGGAAGCTGGAAGCGTCAGGCTCACTCTGGATTAGCTGAGAGCCGCTAAACCGCTCGATTGGCTGGTTTTCATCATCAAAGCTCAGGAAAGCGTCATGCTTTTCTGCCGTCAAACCGGTTTGTGGTTGAAACCAGTGACAAAAATGAGTTGCGCCGTTTTCGAGAGCCCATTCTTTGATGGCATGAGCTACTTCATCAGCAATGCTCCGATCCAACTTTTTGCCCTGCTTGATGGTAGCTTGAAGCTTCTGAAAGGTTTGCTTGGAAAGCTTTTCTTTCATAGTTTTCGTGCTGAAAGTGCTGGTACCATAAATATCAGTGACACGAAGATACTGACCGTCAGCGTTGCGGGGCCAATTGAATTGGCGAGTTTGCCGATGACTTACTTGATTAAGCGCCCACAAACGCGGATTGCCGCTAGGCAAATTTGCCATTTGCTGTTCCTCCTGAAAAATTTTGATGTAGCAGTTCTGTGGCATAAAAAAATCTCTTACGTATTATAACAGGTTTTTTAAAATGCATGAGCATATTGCACAATGAGTTTTTCGGATGCGATGACCAATTGGGCAAACAGTCTAATAGTTATGTTTTTAACAGAAAGCGATTAACGGTAAGTTGCTAGGTTGAGATTCCGCTTTTTTACAGCCAATAGAGGTTTAGAGAGCTTTTTACTGTGCCTGATTGTTGCAACTTCACCCTAATGAATCGGGACTACCCGCTTATCTGTTTTAATGTTTTCCAGTGAAATAATAAATCATTTCTATATTAATTTATTATTAACGCAAGGTATAGGCAAAATCCTTGTAGGACTGTATCATACTCTCAACTAGCGGCAATTTTAATTCAGGAGGAAAATAATGACCTATAATCCGCAAGAAGATATTCATAAACTGGTACAAGCCCAATTCGGACCGGTTGCCTCCGCTTATACCATAAGTGTAGGGCATGCTAACCCTGATGCGCTTGAGATAGTGGTTAAATTGGCACAACCGCTTGCCACCGACTATGCGCTAGATATTGCCACCGGGGCGGGACATACCGCCATGGCGATTGCGCCACATGTGGCTGAAGTAATCGCCTACGACCTCACATCACAGATGCTAGAAGAAACCGCTCGAAACGCTGCCGAGCGCAATCTGACAAATCTTGTCACAAAACAAGGCACGGCTGAATCTTTGCCATTCCCGGACAATACTTTCGATATTGTGACGGTGCGAGTTGCGCCCCATCATTTTGCCAACATCAAAAGCGCCGCGCTTGAGATGGGGCGCGTGGTAAAACCGGGTGGGCGGGTGGTAGTGGTGGATACTACCGTACCAGAAGATGAAACGCTCGACCGAGAAATAAATTACATCGAAAAGCTTCGAGACCCTTCGCATGTAAGAAACTACCGTTCCAGTGAGTGGGTTGCGATGCTGGAAGAAGCAGGTTTTAAAATCTTTTACAATGAGGTGGATTATTACACCGAGCAAGGTCAGATGAATTTTGCCAACTGGACGGGACGCATGCGTACTCCACCCGCAGCAGTAGCAGAGCTATCAGCCCTGTTTCGCAACGCTTCCCCCGAACTGATACAAGCGTTGGAGATTAATCTAGTTGGTGATGAGATATTCTTTAGCTTGCCAAAGATTACGCTTGGCGGGATAAAATAGTTCATAGCATTATCAGCCAATAAAAAAAGCGCGGGGCAGAGTAGGAAACTCACTATAACCCGCGCTATATTATTTTATTTTTCAGGCAAGGGGTTTAAGCCCACTTGCCTAGCGTTCCAATCAATTAGCGCATATCCTCCGCCACATTCGATACGGTGTTAGCGATACTGCGGGCATCCGCACGAGGCAGATAGATATAATGCCCACCAAGGCGACGCGCCAGATTAGCGGCATCCCCTTTGCTCAAGAAGCTAGTTTGAGTATCCAGCACTACACTGTTCAAGCCATTGCTTGCCAGCACCCCTGCCAATTGCTCTACTTCTTGAGTAGCGCGGGATTTGCGCTCTTCTTTGCCCAACCCAACGGTATCTTCAGTTTCTTCCAGCAGCACATTGCCGCGCCCATCGGTAATCAATACCACCATCGTTTTATTGATGCCCTGACGTTTTGCGCTCTCGCTCATGTTATAGGCGGAGAGCAGCGCAGAGGCGAGCGGAGTTCCACCGCCCACCGGAAGCACATCAAGCGAACGCTTGGCGAGTTCCACGCTCTGGCTTGGCGGTAGCAACACATCTGCCTGCCTACCTCTGAAAGAAATCAAAGCCACTTTATCGCGGTGAACATAGGC
>Ga0194047_10001515_pt1 | contig 14106 bp, 17 predicted proteins | sample JunL225m_MetaG_2_FD_160070 | JGI IMG/M metagenome (GOLD analysis project Ga0194047, IMG submission 160070) | Anoxic zone freshwater microbial communities from boreal shield lake in IISD Experimental Lakes Area, Ontario, Canada - Jun2016-L221-5m | ecosystem: Environmental > Aquatic > Freshwater...
CTTTTCTACGGGGCTTTAAATCAATTCCAAGCATCCCTTGTATTTTCGACATCACAACCTCCAATAAGAACACCCCTGCACTGCTTAGAGCACAAGGGTGTTGTGGTAATGGTATGTAGCAGTAATCAAGCTGCGGTTTTAACAGGTCTTATTTCAAGCTTGCTGTAACCAGCTTTTTCCTTACACAAATTTGGATATAAGTCTGGGTATTGCTTTTTCAACAGACTTGCATCAACAGTCATACTGGGCGCTATGGATGTTACAACCAAGTCATAATTATCACTACGACCTCTGAATACGGGACCTGTAAAGTCCATGATCTCCCGTCTTAAAGCCTGAAGCTCTTTCTCAGCAAGATTTTTGGTGCGGTTCAACTCATTATACTTGCCGGCCATAGCTTCTATTTCTGTAGGTAGTACAACTGATGGTAGCGTCATAGCTGGACAATCTGATCGGTACGAACAATAACCACATAAATTACTTGGTGAAGGTCTTGCTTCGTCCTCCTCATTCAATACATCCAACAGGTGAAGGCCACGGTTGATCAGATAATTAAAAGTGGCGCTATCGTATTCGTAACCGTTGAACTGATGAATCTGTCCAGCATTCAAATCAATGACCAGTATCGAGCCACCTATCTCAGCTTCTGGATAGTTTAGCTTTAACATTCCTAGCTGGAACAACAGCTGATCCTCATGATTTGGGTAACAGGTACTTGGGATTGAAGAGACCGATTTACACTCCACAACGTGGTATTGAGGTGTTCCATTGATATCACTTTTAAGCAGGAAATCTATGTGAGCAAGTAAATTATAATGTGGGTGTTTTAATAAAACCTGGGTATCAAATGATAATCCTCCGGCAGTGAAAATGTTTTCAATCAATGTCTCTGCTGCAAAACCTCTTGAATAGCGAAGCAATACATTAACACTGGGTGTGATTGGATTCTTTCTTTGCAGGTAAACTTTGCGGGCGCACCCTGCAACATCACTGGAACCTATATATTGAGTACGGTCACCCAGTTCTGCAGTTTTCTTGTTACTGAAGGCTACTACAGCCTTTTCGAAAAACGGTGTGAGATCCATGATGGATTCCTTTCTTTAAGCAGCCTCTCTGATAGTCAGACTGTCTGCGTAACGAGTGCCAAGTATTGCAAGTACCTGGCTTACCTTTTCCGCACAGCTCAGGCAAACGATAATCTCACCTCTGTCGTAATCTCTGTTAACATAGCCGTCAGCAACCTTGCAGTAGGTGATGGAATATACACTTTGCCCTATCTCCATGTCATGCCTGCACTGGTCACAGACCATCGTGCTGTTACCATGTCCATCTATATATCTGGTCATTTTTCTACCTCCTAGAATGGTTCATTGATGAATTTGTACAGCCAACGCTTAGAATCAGGTGACCATCTGAAACCTGCAGATTTCAGCAGCTCTTTCTCGTCATAAGACTTGGCTGAAATAAAGCCGGTATTTTCCTGAATGATGATGTCATAGCTGATATTTTTTGCATCAAGCAGGGCTATGATTTCCTGAGCAGCGGCATCTAATAGCTGCTCAGGTTTTGGTGCAGGAAGATCAGGCCATTCCGTTTCTTCATCCTCTTCAATAACCCTGGGGGTTGCTGGAGCTGGTGGTACTGATACTGTTCGAGATGGGGCTTCAAGCTGTGCGGGTTTAACTATTGAGAGATGGTTTTTGTCTTCGATCCGTATGTAATCGGCATCAGCAGTTTGAGAAATGATAACGCCATTCTCTGTTTCATAACTACCCATCTCTTCAGGAGCATAAACACCAGATATGTTGAAAGCTTTCCTTAACACCTGACTTTCAGCCACCTTCTTAAGCATTGTTTCAGGTTTTTCAGCCCAAAACTTAGTCGGCTTACCTTCTGCAGTTTTCTGCACATATTCTGAATATGCTACAGATCCTGTGAATGGTTTATTCGAATCTTTACGGTAAACTGTGCACTCTGCAATTAAATCATCTACAACAATCCAGTTCCCATTAGCATCAAGCTGCGGTACTTCTTTGATACTGCAACAGGTCGAAATACCAGCTAACTGTCCAGATTTATGAGCTATCGACAAATAGCCAGAGACTCCCACTAGAGGCTCGGTTTTGCATATCCATTTGTCACCCACCTTTGATCGCCTGGGTACAAAATAAATTTCTTTTAATATAGGATTCAGCCCCAATTCACGGGCTACGGAATAACAATATTCCTTTTCTACTTTAGATATTGCCACACCTGCAGGGAAAAACTGGCTATCAATGACTGCCAACATTTCAGCATCAAAATCAATCTTTGCTACTGCATTTACACTCATCAGGTTTAACCTCCTTTTCTTCAGTTTTCATATTCTCCTCGAATGTTTCTAAAGCCGCTTTGCCTAAAGCTATGGCTACCTCTGTAATAATGATTTTAGCCAAAGACATAACACTCTCCTTTTTGATTCAACTCTGTTTACAAGCCCAGACCTCAATACCAGGTTGGATAAATTCACGAACATCAAGCCCATAATCAAAAGCGATTCTCACTTCATTACGGATATCCAACAGGTCTGCGGCGTTCATAGTAAGCGCTTTCTCACCCATTACACGGGCTAGCTCTGCTATTACATCCTGCATGGTTACAGCGTAAATTACCTGTGAAGGAGAGCCTGCAACCCTCACCAACTTCATACTTAATTCAGTTACGATTTGCTCTAATGACATCGTGATGCTCCTTTCACCAAGTTTCTAAGATGGTTTTGTAAACATTGAGTTTGTGGTAGGCAATGAAGTTGGACTGCCAGACTTTGAATATTTCTCTACCTGCAGATATGGGGTGTTCCATTCCAAAGTGGTTGAAGATCTTCAATGAAAAGTCAAAGTCGAGACACTTGCACAGATCACAATGTGGCGGCTCCCCAAAGTAGGTAAAATCTGTGATATACATGATACTTCCGTCATTTTTTACTGCTACCTCTACTGGATGAAAACCACCAGCTTGTGGCGTAAAGTCTGGATCGTTGAAGGTTAAGCAAACATCATCATCAATACCGGCACTTTCCAACTCATCATTCAAAATCTGGATCAACCGTTTGTCTAAAGTCCACGGTAGGCTTAAACTATTTATGTGCATTAGTTTTTTCTCCTTGAAACGAAAAACCCATACCCTTTTATTAAAGGTATGGGTAACTTCCGTTTTGTGAGGTCCTCCCCTAACATGCAACTCGGATACATGTTAAGCTATCTCTAAGAGAATCCTCTCCTTAATGGCAGGGTCAAGCCATGCCTCATTTTGCACAAAAATTGAGATAGTGTATTGATTATTGTGCTGAACTACCACATGCCAGCAGTTAAATTCCTGATTGAAGCAGACACCCTCAAACATGCTCTCAGACCATCTCCTGCCAATTTTTTCACACAGATTGCTGTCTGTATCTCGTGGTGTAATCAATACAAAATGTCCATCATCTTCTGAAATGATATTTTCTGGCGGTGTTGTAATGCTGATTATGAGCTGTGTAATGAACTGGGCAAGATGAGGGGGGACTTTTGCATTGCTTAGATCTGAAGGTGACCGGATAACTATCATTGTCATATCTCCTATGTATTAATTAATTAACATAGGAATAATATGTAGTTACAATTTAGTTAGATACGGTAATCATTGAAAAATGAACTATTGATGCTCAATTTATTTCATCATAATTCTTTTCCACATATTCTCTGACACCTTTAAACCAGCCGTCTTGAAAAAACCTCATAGCTCGAGGTGCCTTATTGACTAATGGAATCCTGACTCTTAAATCATCACTGTATATAATCGTTAGGTGACAATCTTTATCAACACCTCTGAAGCAAGTATTTTCATTTATAATAGGCTTAAAATAATTCAATATTTCTTGAACCTCTTCATTTTCTATATCAACCTCATCTAAATCAGAATCTGGAATAGTTACAGGTTCCGTAACCAGCTCTATCTTTTCTTTCTTATTTGAATATAGCTGAATATGTCCCTTAATACCTTCAGTAAATTTATCAATGTTATCAGCAAAATAATCAGCAAAATCCTTCAATTTTTCATTACCAGTTACGCTTATTATTGCCAATTCTAAAGCTTTTTCACTTGCGGTTGATGCCCATTGAAAGCTTCCCTCATAACCCTGTTCAAAGTAAAAATCATCAAGAGTAGTATCTACCCCATCACATATTTTAATCACAGGTTTTACTATAGGCGGTTTAAATAAAGATTTACGTTTACCTCTCATAACTTTTCCTCCTTCGTTTTATTCTGAATGTATTCATTCAAGGCAATATGTTTCTATCCACTGTTCAATGATCTGGATAATACTTTGATCAGTTCTGATGGCGTGAATCTTCAGCCTAATATGCAGTTCTTTGGATATATCTGTTGTCATGCGGACTATGGGATGAGACACCTTCCGAACAGCTTTAAGATTGTTTTTAGGTTGAAGCGGGGTGTTTGTTGACTCCTGTTCTTCTGATTCAGTAAGTATTATGTGTTTCCTTCTGACGTTGGGATTACCTGTTTCTGGTTGTTCTACATCAAGCTTTTTATTATGACGACCAAGTTCAATATCGTGTTCGTCATACCCTTCATACTCATCTGGATTATCTTCTCCAGTAACCTTTCTGCTGTTATCTATTTTTGGTGGCTTTATAAAAAGTGCCATATTTGGGGTACTCCATTCAGAAATGAACTCCGCTACAATTTATTGTTATGCGGAACTACGGAGCTACGGAGCTACGAGAAAAGAGTATATCCCCCTATGACTTTTTAGGTCATAAGGGGGCGTTACATGGAATTAGGCGGAGATATGGGACAAAATCATTTCATTGATTATAACGTTGATCCGCTTCTGGACTGTGGCAGCGAAAGTGTATAATTTAATGTAAGTGCTGTGGGGTATGTCTGAACTGAGCCTAACTTTGCGTTCTGATATGCTACAATTTGCCGTGTCATCTTCTGCAGTTGTTACATCAGTCATCTCAGCTACAGGTTTTTTCTTACCTACTCGGAAGGGTATTTTATCTGTAGGCTTTTTGAGTGCGTTTGACGCTGATATTTCATTCCTTATCTCTTCAACCTGAGAAACACGTTTAACCATTTAATACACCTCCTCTGATAAAATTCCCCAAAATCCGTACACACAGCACATAGAACATTTTGATATTTATAATGACAAACTAACTGACTACGTCGTTTTTACAAGGGTTGGATGAATGCTATACTTAACGAAAGGAGGATTCTAGTTATGACGGAAGTACGGATTTTGAGGGTAATATAATGTTACGGCTGCTTAATAGATAAATTTAAGGTGGTACCAAGCCAAAAGGGAGCTTTTAGGATATGGCTATGAAATCAATATTCTGGTATAGACTTATCCACCGCTGAAGATTTGTCACCTTGTCTTGGTTTCACATTATTACCATTCAGCTATAGGGTAGTGGATTTAATATTTGTTGCTAAGCTGTGTATCTCAATAGGATCATTTATGCTCTCTTTGCTTTTTATATCTGACAATAACAATGTGGAATACGTGAAAAACGTATTAAAGCCTACTCTCAAGCTAATAGTAAATATTGCTCCAAATTTCGACATTGGGCTGCAGGAGGCTATTGAAAAAAGGCCCAACATAATATGCCTCAAGGATCAGATAAAAGGTGTCAGCGGTGAAGAGGTAGCTCGACATATTCAGATGCTACTTGGAAATGCCATCCCGACTTTTATTCTTATGCATGAAGGCAGCAACACGCCTCAAAAGATAGTAGGACTTTTCGATTACATCGTTGATCTTAACCAACCGAAAGATAGTTTAGCTGAAGAAATAACGAATATCATAAAGGTAATTGCTGGTGACAAATGGGGTGAAATTTTCATTCCTGCCAGTCAGGCATCTCTACCCAAGGCTTTGCAATCAGTTGCTGCGATGAAAGCAGATAAGACCGTAACCCAAAAGCGCTCCGAACCTGTTGAAGCCGCTGCTAATAAATCATCAACACCTGCTAATACACCCGCCACTAAAAAGCTGGATGCAGTCACACATTCTGAATCACTTCCCACCAATAATAAACGGCCCGTCACTGAGAAAGAAGTTGAATTAGTAGAATTTGTATTCAATGGCTACGAAAGCGGGCGATCCCCTACAGCTTTTGTCGACGAACCAGTATCGGATGACCACGCCGCCTTTCGAATTATTAGTTATAAACCAGCTAAAGAGGAGCAAATAACTACTAATGCAGCCATTGTTAAAGAAAGTAAACCAACTAAAATTACTAGTGGGTCCTCTGTTGAAGAAAATAGACCAACCAAAACTGCTGATGTCACATTTTACGAAGAAAACAAACCATCCAGACTACATGTAACACCAGTAACTACAAGGCTAATAACTATCGCAGCTGCTCTAATTATAGTTTTTACAATCGTGGTCTCTTATTTATTAATTAGGAGTCGCAACTTGTCGGTTCCCTCTGTAAAACAGGCTAATACAGTTACCAAGCCAATCCCTTCACCAGTACTTACCCCAATATCATCGGAGAAAAAAACTGCTCAAGTTGATATTAACAAGCCGTCAACGTTACCAATACTTCCAGCCTTCATCCCTGCTGAAGGGCACGATAAAAAGTTTTCTGCTAATAACCCGGGATGGGAACGTTATCTGGGTAAAAAGATAGAATACAGAATGTTCAGAGAGAACGGTAGGATCAAGGCAGTGCAAATTATTGCCAATAAGGGCGATGCACTTCCCCAATCTCTTGTGAAAGCTGTTTTGACTGAATTGACTGGCAGTGCTGATTACGAGACAACCTCAACGGAGAATAAATCAGGTTTACAGCTAGTGCGGGGGATTGCTACACAAAAAAACGATTTGCTGTTCTATAGCAAGGACTCGAAAGTACTGGCATTGGTTGTAACTATTTACTGACCTATCATGCTCAGTAAAAATAGGATGGCAGCTCTTGCTAGCAAGACTATGTATGGGGTCAATCTATAAGATTCTTAATGACAGATTCAAGTGAGAAAATCTCAACTGAGGAAATTGTATACAGCTTTCACGGAACAAGAGGATGTAGGTTAGGTTACAAGGTTGGGTAAGCTTGATTATCTGCATATGCTGATTCCATAGCAGTCTTTAGGTTGCGCAAATCAGATTTTGCTGACGAATTGTAAGCTTTGGCTCTGTAAGATGAAAACTGGGGTATTGCAACAGCAGCAAGGATTCCGATTATCGCAACAACGATTAGAAGTTCAATCAGCGTGAAACCTTTACTATTGAGTATTGATTTTAGCATTTTAAAACCCTCCTTAAATTTGCCACAATTATAATAAAAAATAGATTCTGTCAATCATTTACTCTTTACCAGCAAAGGTTAGAATCGATTATTGACTCTACGATAGTGTGACAAAATCAGTCATAATATACTACATTTCTCGTTCTTAACTGATGTAGCTGCCCACTTGGTTGTTTTTTGGGGGCAGTGTGCTAGTGCTCATACAGGCATACCGATTAAAAGGTGACTGGTTGAAAGATAATATTTGCATCCCTACTCCCCACCTTCATTAATAAACGAACCAAATAGATAAGAATAACAGTCCCTTCCGGCTTAATTGCTATATATATTTTCATTGATTAGTTTGCTTGGTTCGTGTAGTTTTGCATCATGCAGAATCAAGGTTCTGAACATGTCTATGATTTCCCACTGAGAAATGGGATTATTCATAATAGCTGTCAACTGGGCAACCAGCGTGGCATGCTCATTATGAACATGGTGATAATTTTCATGCTTCTAGGCGTAATGGCTGTTGCTGGAATGAAGTTATACGGCTCAATGGTGGCAAGAGGCAAGATCACTGATACAAAGTCTGGATTAGACAGGGCAGTAAACGCCATCGTCAGTTGGTCCGCTGCAAACGGCAGGATACCTGATACAACTGCCCCAACAAGTTTTGCCACCATTATCCCAAACCCAAAAGATGCCTGGGGTAAGGATATCGTCTACCTCTACGCTAGCGAACTGACCACTGCAGGTTCTCTTTGCGGAAGGACCACAACCGCCAGCACCTATAGCGGTGTACCGGTTGCCTTTGTACTGCTATCAGGTGGTGATGACTTTACCGTTAACTCGACATTGAATACAAGTGGTGCACTACCCTCTGGCGATATATCTGCAAAGCTATCATCATCTGATCTCTTTCGTGTGGTAACTCTTGAGGAATTAAAAAGCATGGCTGGTTGCTATGGCCCGACTGGTGGCAGACTGACTATATTAAACAACGAACTGCCAAATGTATGCGCCGGGAGCATAACCTATTCAGCAAACCTTTTTGCCGCTGGCGGAGTACCTCCATATACATGGTCATTAACGACAGCGCCATCCGGACTAACAATCAATTCATCAAGCGGAGCTCTCACATTATCATCCGCTCTTTACTCCGATATTTCTGTCACAGCATCGCTTGTGGACAGCCAGTCAACTACCTTGCAACGAACCTATAATCTTAAAGTTTCAAATACAGGTGTCTGCGCCACTTCCATTAATTTTTCTCAGTCACAGCCTGCAGCTGATTTTACAGACACCTCTAAATGGAACTTTGTGAGAACCAGTACAAACGCCATGCAGTTTTCAGTAGTTAACAGCGAGAACATGCTTAATTTTGGCAATAGCACTAATAGCGCAGCCTGTGCCTGGTACTCTGATATTTATGCGTTGTCCGGCAAAAGATTGGGTGCATTTTGGAATTTTTGTTTTAACGATGTGGATAATTCTTCAACCAGTGCCAGTTATGGCCATGGCTACACCTTTACCATCATGCAGGGGAGCAACCCCGTCACTCTTTGCGGCAGTAGCGGTGAAGGTATCGGCTACTGGGGACTTTCAGGCAAAAGCATAGCTGTCGAATTCGACACTTACTTCAGCAGTTCAACTCACAATGATCCTGCCTACAATCACGTGGCCATCGTGAATAACGGCAACAATACTCATTCTATAGCCTCAAGTAACCCGGCATGCGGAACATGCAACGGAACAAACAACGGGACAAATATTGCAAACAGCACCGCATGTCAATACGACAGCATCTGTGCAGCAGTAAGCCACCCGGTCACTTGGCTTGAAGATGGCTGCAACACTAACAAAGATAATCACAGCGCTTGGGTGGAAATAGATACTCGCTGCAATTCTGACTGCAGTGTGTGCAATACGGATACTTGTTCAGCTAACCCTTACTCGTACGTTAAAGTCTGGATAGACAAAGTAAGTGTTACTGGCAGTTGTACCGGCACCTGTACGGACAGTGCCGGAGCAACAACCAATAAGACAAATCAGACATGCGATGGCGTTTGTTCAGGAACGTGCAATGGAGTTGTTATTGACGATACAAAATTCGGTGGCGGGACCTGTTACAACTGGTACCCAACAGCAACGGCGCCAGACCTCACCTACTGCACCAGCCTTGATACCAATTTGAATCAAATTATATTTGGCTTTACCCAAGGGACGGACACCAAATTACAGAATGCGTATATTTCCAATGCGGATCTCGGTACCTACGGCAAATGTTTATCACCAATAATTACACCATCATCCTTAACCGATGGATCCGTATCCATGCGATATGCGATACAGTTCGATGTTGCTCCCTTTGACGACGGTACGTTGCCACCTACTCCTTATACCTGGACAGTGAGCAACCTGCCAGCAGGGCTGACTTTTGCAAACTCAGGTGAATCATGCACAGATGACAATTCTGGTGATACATATACTTGCACTTCTGATTCACCTTGCATCTGCGGCTCTCCCACTACCAGCGGAACATTTAACAACATCATCGTTTCATTGAGTGACAGTTGTACTACTGATGGCTGCACAAACACTTCTACCCAGGCCCTTTCTATTAATGTGCAACCAGCACCTGTATATAATTATTACGTTTTTAACCGTACCGGCGCCAATCTCTTTTATAAGAACAGCAGCAATGTCTGCACACGAATCAGTAATGGCGCAAGCTACAGCATGTTGTCCACGGACTCTGCCAAGACCTTCTATTACAGCACCAGCAGCAAAACCAGCAGGGGATGTTCCTCAAGTACAACAATATCCGTAAGCGGTGCGAGTGCTGTGACTGCGGATGCAAACATCGACAGGAAGGTACAGATCAGTAAGCCTTCGAGCTCCCTGCAGTTGAGTGACTACTTGTTCTGCGCCAGCAGCAACTACAGCGTTTACAATACCGGTTCTTCGTCGCGGGCATATAAGATAGGAACATGGTGCCATGTGGTTGCTTCAGGAAGTGAAATCACCGATGCTACACATAAATTGACTTCCAGCAGCGGCAATATAAGCAGATACAGTTCTGGTTCAACAAGCTGCACAGGTAGTTCTACGTCTAGCATTTCCTTTACTACTGCTGTGACGGCCGATGCTAACGGTAATTGCAGTGTCAATAATGCATCAAGCAGTACTTTAACTGATAGGTGAGCCTGGTCTCTGCACACACAGATTGGTTACGCTAAATATATTATCGGCAGGAGGGTGTGCGTGTACACAATTATAAATACAATATTTTCGCTCAGATCAGAGATACAATCGCATCTGCCTATGATTGTCTGGCTAACTGTCGGGCCATTTATTGCCGTAGTTTCTTGTCTTATTCTGACAATAGTAATCCCTCCATATATACCTAATACATTGAAACAGGTGTTTACAACGATGCCGCAGCATACCAGCAAATGGACAATTTATTGTTTATTTAGTCTTACAGGTGGCTTGGGTATGATGGTAAGCGGCATAATAGCTCATATTAACGATTATATGATGTTTTTTAAGCTGGACAGGTTATTTCTAGTATTATTAGTTACTTTTTTAATCGCTTATCTGCTTTTTGCAATCAAAAGTATTACCGTTCTCAGCCAGCGAGGACGCTGAACAAAAATAACCGTCTTCAAACATTTCACACCATCTTTTTTGTATTATTCGTTTTATTCTTACCCATTCACCTACGTTGTCACTCACCATAACTAAAGAATAACGAAGCCAACAGGTGTATTTAACTTATATTGTAATTCTATCCTATTAGGTTATGATATCGTACTTTCTTTAGCCTTTATATGATTTCCTATGAACAGAGTAATTTGCCACTACTCAATAACGGTAAATTCGAAGTTGCAACTTTAATAATAATTGGAGACCGCCAAAATGGGAATTAAACTGCTTGTTGTTGATGACCATCCCCTTTCTCGATTGGGATTAGTAGAACTCATTCAGAGAAGAATGCCCAATATGATGGTCGTAGGTGAGGCAGAGAATGGCGTTGAGGCTATCCGACTCACCCACGAACTGCATCCTGATGTCATAATTATGGATATACAAATGCCAGTTATGAACGGAATAGAGGCTACTCGCAGAATTATGTCTGAACGGCCAGAAACTGGAATCTTGGTTTTTTCAATGGAATTGGACAAAAGCTTTGTAGAAGAATCGCTGATTGCAGGAGCCAGAGGGTACTTGTGTAAGTTAGCAGTAGATTTTACGGAAATGGAAACTGCAATTTGTACAGTTGCTAATAATGAAATCTATCTGGACTCCAAAATATCTGAACTGATTGTCAAAGAATATTTACTGCAATTTCACAATCAATCGCCTTCGCCTTCAAAACTGCTTACAATTCGTGAAAGGGAGATTGTTCAAATGATTGCCGATGGATTTAATTCCAAAGAGATTGCATCCAAATTAGAGGTCAGCGATAAAACCATACAAGTGCATCGTCACAATGTGATGAAGAAGTTGAATCTCAACAGCGTGGCAGCACTTACAAAGTATGCTCTCAGAGAAGGTCTGACAACATCCTTCTAAAATTTAAGCCGCATAATTGACTGATAATCAATGATTTCAATTAATATCTATAAGGAAACTAGTAATTTCAACTTTGTTTTTTGGTGCGATGAAGCTGATCTACTGTCAGAAAATTGCTTATAATTTGTTGAGAAGTTCTGTTATAATTCTCTATAAAAGCTTCAAATGATACCAGCAGCTCATTTGTTTTTTCAGATGTTGTAGGGTCCCAGGCGCACCAGTCACGTATGATTTGTGCCGTCACCTCCGGATGAAACTGGAGCCCCCAGACAGAATCACCTACTCGGAAAGCCTGATTGGGGCATGCCGCCGAAGACGCCAGCAACGCTCCACCGTCCGGAAGGTCAAAACTGTCGTGGTGCCATTGAAATGTCGCAAACTCGGAAGGTATTCCCCTGAAAAGTGAATCCGCTTTTCCCTCGTCGCTCAAACCGATATTCATGGTGCCAATCTCTTCCCAACGGTTGGCGACTACCTCTGCCCCAAGTGCTGCAGCCAGTAGCTGTCCTCCGAGGCAGATTCCAAGATATGGGATTCTGCTCGAAACTACAGTATGAATCAAGCTCTTCAATTCGGTGAGGAACGGATAGCGCTCGTCGTCATTTGCCCCCATAGCGCCGCCCAATACGATTAAAGCTGATATTTGTTCAATTTCAGGGAGTGCTTCACCTTGATACGGCTGGTAGATAATGTAAGGTATGTGGAGAAAATCTATTAGATTGCCAGGAGGCACCTGCGGATCATTCTGAATTATGCAAAGCATAGGATAATCCTCAACCCGGAAGACAAAATATTGTCAAAAAACTGTTCCAGTGCGTTTAGGCCGATGATATGTGATAGCTTGAGTTCAGGAGTATAAGGTGGAACCACATCAGTAATAATTGACGAATCCATGATTGCTCCTACTTGAAAAAGTGCCAGAGCTAAGCGAATGGTATGTGTTATATAGTTACAATATTGGAGTAATTCTGAATTTTCAATATGAAATTAGTAAAAAATGTCTACAAAGAGACAAAGATATGAATGAAGGAGATGATTTTCACACCGAATTTTCAAAATCGACACACTATTGTAACAATCCCGTGTTAATATCCAAGCTTATGAAGACAATATTGATTGTAGAAGACGAAAGAGACTTGGCCGATCTCCTTGCCTTCAATCTGGAGAAGGAAGGGTTTAAGCCATTGATAACCACAAATGGCTCAGAAGGTTTTGCTGTTGCCTGCAGAGATCATCCTGACTTGATCCTGCTTGATATAATGCTGCCGGGCATGCTGGGCACAGAAGTTTGCAGGGAACTGCGCAAGCGGCCTGATACGGCAGAGATTCCCATAATCATGCTGACTGCCAAAGGTGAGGAAATAGACCGAGTGGTTGGCTTTGAACTGGGTGCCGACGATTATCTGGTCAAGCCTTTTTCTACAAGGGAACTGCTCCTCCGGATCAGGGCAATCCTGCGCAGGGCGCAGCCATTAAAGATCAGCCCTGACTCTTCAGTTATACATATATCCGGTATAATCATAGATCCGGAACGCTGTACCGTCACAACTTCAGAAGGCGAGATCAGCCTGACCACCACAGAATACAAGTTGCTCATCTATCTTGTCGAAAGACCTGGCCGGGTTCAGAGCAGGGAATTGCTGCTGCAGAACGTCTGGGGCTACAACTACCTTGGCGATACCCGTACGGTTGATACCCATATGACCCGCCTGCGATCAAAACTGGGCGATGCTGGCGAGGCGATAGTCACCGTCCGTGGCTTTGGCTATAAACTGGAGATATTATGACCTTCCGCTGGAAAATGTTCCTTTCCTACTGTCTGCTGGCTCTTGTTATGTCAGTAGCCTTTTATGCCAATGTCAACGGTTTTCTGGAAAAAAGACTGGTAGAGGAAAGCCGCCAAGGCTTGCTTACACAAGCCAGAATGGCCAGTATTATCCTCGAACAGGAAACAAGTTCAATATCACTGCAACAGCTTTCTGAAAGGATTGCCGCAACGAGCCGGGCCAGAGTGACCCTGATCAATGTAGCCGGCAAAGTACTTGCCGACTCGGGCATTAAAACGGAGCAGTTGTCTGAACTGGAAAATCATCTGTCAAGGCCGGAGATACAAGCAGCACTTCAGCATGATACAGGCGAATCCCTGCGCTATTCGCAGACGCTAAAGACGGATATGCTCTATATCGCCTTGCGCTGCCTAGCTTGCAGCGCAAGGCGATATAGAGCATATCCGTCTTTA
>Ga0194047_10001519_pt1 | contig 14086 bp, 10 predicted proteins | sample JunL225m_MetaG_2_FD_160070 | JGI IMG/M metagenome (GOLD analysis project Ga0194047, IMG submission 160070) | Anoxic zone freshwater microbial communities from boreal shield lake in IISD Experimental Lakes Area, Ontario, Canada - Jun2016-L221-5m | ecosystem: Environmental > Aquatic > Freshwater...
CCCTAGATTTTGATTTATACGTTTTGAAATGGTATTGTAAATATATTTTCATTATTTATTATTTCTCTTTCGTCAATGAAGGGATGTCTCAACATGTTAAAACTCCTGTTTTGGAAACAAGTGTGAAATTCACAGAAAACAAAACACAATGGGACAAAAGAATAAGATTCCGCGCACAATTGGATGGCGGGGTACTTTTCTTGCAAAACAATTGTTTTACATATAATTTTTACGATAAAGAAACTTTGCGTAATAATCATATTGGAAAACGAACAGAAAAGTCAATTTTAGGACGTTCAACGATACGTTCGCATGCCTTTCGTATGAGTTTTCAAAATGCTAAAAATGCACCAAAAATTTCGACCGGGAAGGCTACTTCTGATTACTGCAATTTCTTTATTGGGAATAATAAAAGCCATTGGTCAGGAGGAGTAAAAAATTTCAGAGAAGTCTTTTATAAAGGTTTGTATCAAGGAATTGATATGCAAGTGCTAGGTATGGAGAATAGTGTAAAATATAATTTCATTGTTGCTCCGCATGCAAATACGGATGAAATCAAATTATTATACGAAGGACTTGAAAGGATTCAACTGAACAAAGGAGCCTTAACACTCACCACTTCAGTAAATGAAATGCAAGAACAAGCGCCAATAGCTTACCAAATTATTGATGGGAAAAAAGTCGAAGTGCTTTGCGATTTTGTGCTCCAAGATAAGGTGGTTCAATTCAAGTTTCCAAATGGGTATAATAAGAATTTTGAGTTGATTATTGACCCTATATTGGTATTTGCTTGTTCTTCGGGTTCGTTAGCCGACAATTTCGGAATGACTGCTACCTTTGATGCTCAAGGTAATTTATATTCTGGTGGTACTTGTTTCAATCAGGGATTCCCCACAACACTAGGTGCTTACGACACTTCATACAATGGGAATGTTCAGCCAGGCCGAACAGATGTAGTTATTACAAAATATGATTCATCTGGAACTTTTTTAAAATATTCAACTTATTTGGGAGGAACCACAAGTACGGAGATTGTTACAAGTTTGATTGTAGATAGGCAAGATAATCTATTAATTTATGGTGCTACTGGCTCATCTGATTTTCCAACCACATCTAATGCTTTTGACACTACTTTTAACGGAGGTACTTATTTAAGTTTTTATTTTAATGGAACCACTTTTGGTGGAGGTACCGATATTTATGTCGCAAAGTTCAATCCTTTAGGTACAACTATTCTAGCCTCAACTTATTTAGGAGGAAATGGTAATGATGGCGTAAATACAAATAATGATACTGTTCTAATTGGGGCTAATACTTGGGAATATCCATTAGACTCTTTGCAATACAATTACGGTGATCAATATAGAGGAGAAATCAATGTCGACTCTATGGGTAATGCCTATGTTTCAAGTTCTACTCGCTCAAATGATTTCCCTATTGTAAATGGATTTGATAACACATTGGGCGGTAAACAAGATGCTGTAATTTTCAAATTGAATTCCAATTTCTCACAACTTATTTGGAGTTCCTATCTTGGAGGAAGCGATAATGATGCTGGTTATGCTTTAGCTTTAGATGATTCGCTAAATGTGTATGTAACTGGTGGCACACGTAGCACAGATTTCCCAACCACTTCAGGTGTTCTTAAACCTAATTATTCAGGGGGAAAAGCGGATGGATATGTTGCGAAAATCAAAAAAGACGGAACAGCTATTCTCTGTGCTACTTACTGGGGAACTAGCAGCTATGACCAAACCTATTTTGTACAATTGGATCAAGGTTCAAATGTATATGTGGTAGGGCAAACAGAAGGCTCTATGCCAATAAGTGCAGGTGTATATCACAATTCTGGAAGTGGACAGTTCATTACAAAAATGAATAAGACCTTAAACACATTGTCTTTTTCAACTGTATTCGGAAACGGCAATGGAATGCCTAATATCTCACCGGCAGCATTTCTTGTTGACGACTGTGGGAACATTTACGTAAGTGGATGGGGAGGAAATATAATAACGGGAATTGCAACCAACGGAATGCCTCTCACCTCAAATGCAATTCAACCCTCAACGGATGGATTTAATTTTTATTTATTTGTACTTTCTCCAAATGCCACTTCACTGGTATATGCAACTTATTTTGGAGGACCACTTAGCAGAGAGCACGTGGATGGAGGAACCAGTCGTTTTGATAAAAAAGGAATTGTTTATCAATCGGTATGTGCTGGATGTGGGGGGAATGACGACTTCCCGGTAAAACCTGGATGTTGGCCATATACATCTCCAAATTATTCAACCACTACAGGAATTAATTTTTCGAGTAATTGCAACAATGGAACATTTAAATTTGATTTTCAGGTACCTCCAGTTGCCGCACAATTCACAGTTGATAGCTTAAACGGATGCGCCCCTTACAGTATCACTTTCCATAATCAAAGTACTTCTTGGGGAAATTATCTATGGAACTTTGGTAATGGCGACACCACTTCTATAATATTCAACCCAACGCACGTATTCTCAATTCCAGGAACATATTCAGTTTCCTTAGTGGTGAATAATGGCACTTGTGTTATGGCAGATACTGCTATTCACAATATTGTTGTTTATGAAAGCATAACTAGTAATTTTGATTTTATAAATACTCCTTGCACAAATATACTTCAACTGTATGATTCATCACATACCGCTCCTGTTAATTGGCAATGGAATTTTGGTGATGGTCAGTTGTCTAATGTTCAGAACCCAATTCATGTTTATGCAAACACTGGTAATTATAACATAAGTCTCATTTCAGCAAATATTCATGGATGTAAAGACACCACTATTATTCAATTCGATAATTTGTCAGGTATCTCAGTAAATGCACCTACTAGTGTTTGTACTGGAAACAGCACTGAATTATTAGCTTCTGGAGGCATTAGTTATTCTTGGGCACCAGCCATTAACTTGAGTTCCCCTTCAATTGCGAACCCAACTGCGAGTCCTGCAACCACAACTACTTACACAGTTTCAATAACTTTTGTTAATCCTCAAAATGATACCTGCACACAACAATTAACTACAATGGTTTCAGTTTATACACCTGCTACTTTCCCTTTAGTAGCCACTAGTGATAAAGATACAATAAGTAACGGTCAATCAACGATTCTTCATGCGCTCACCGATACTACCTTAAGTGTTATTTGGAGCCCAGCTCTGGGATTAAATTCAACCGCTTCCTTTAACCCGATAGCTTCACCAACCGTAACAACAACATATACTGTTACCATTTCCGATTCCTCTGGTTGCCCTAAGACAGCCGTAATTACTGTATATGTAGTCTCTATGAAATGTAACCTTGATGATGTCTTTGTTCCGAATACATTTACACCAAATGGAGATGGGACAAATGATGTTTTGTATGTCAGAAGTAATAGTTTATCTTCCGTTTATTTTGCTGTATACGATAGATGGGGAGAGTTGATATTTGAAACAACTGATATTAAAATTGGTTGGGATGGTATCATAAAAGGAGAACCTGCTAGCCCTGATGTTTTTGCTTGGTATATAAAGGCTACATGCTACAATGGTGAGGAATTAAAAAAGAAAGGTAATGTTACCTTGATAAGATGATTCGAGATCAAGAAAAATGAATAAAGCTATTCGAATATTTTTTATATTAAAAGGGGTGATGTCGCTTTCATTTGCTCAGGATATTCATTTTTCTCAATTTAACAATTCTCCTCTAAATCTTAATCCTGCTCAAACAGGTTTATTTAATGGAGATTGGCGCTTTGTCGGAAATATGAGAAATCAATGGTCAAGTGTGCCAGTTCCATACCGAACATTTTCATTATCCACAGACACTCGTTGGAAGAACGAAATTCTGCAAGGTATCCCAGCAGTTGGTCTATTAATAAATACGGACAAATCGGGAGATTCGAAACTGACCACTACCAACGTTTTGCTACCAATTGATTATATCAAAAAATTAAATAAGGATTCTACTCATTTTATTTCATTAGGCATACAACCAGGAATGACAACTAAAAGTTTTAACCCTTCAAATCTTTCGTTCGACAACCAATATGATGGTGATGCTTATAATCCAGCCCTAGCAAGTGGTGAAAATTTTTCATCTTATCGAATCACATATCTTGACATTGGCGGAGGCATTGCATATTTATACAAAATGAACAACAGAAAAATGGTTAATGTGGGTATCTCTCTTCAACACTTGACTCGCCCCAAACAGAAATTTTTTAGCGATGGAACTGATCGCTTAGATATAAAAACGGCTTTTAGTGGAATGAGTGAGTTTCCTGTATCCGAACAATTGGATTTAGTGCCCTCCTTCATTTATCAGCATCAAGGAAAGTACAATGAAACAATGGTTGGAAGTTTTGCTAAATATATACTTACTCCTGTTGACGGTATGACCTCTGCTATTTCGTTGGGTGCGTTTTACCGATTAAAGGATGCTTTCATTATTGCAGCTACAATGGATTATAGGAACTTTAATGTTGGAATGAGTTATGACATCAATACATCTAAGCTATATGCAGCAACAAATCATAGAGGAGGTTTCGAGATTTCAGTAATCTACATTTTCAAAAAGGTAATACCTTTTGTTGCAAAAAAACGTGTTTGCCCTATATATATGTAATTGACATTTCGGTTTAGTGACTAATCAGTGAGTTTTATTTTATAAGATGAATTAGAATCTTTTTCTCCAGCTTATCGTAAACAGCCAAAGCAATAAGGCAGCCCACACTATTCGCAATAAAATCGAACACATCTGCCGAGCGTTCAATAAAAATTGTTCCTTGCATGATTTCTAAGAGTCCTCCGTAAATGATACAAGTGATAACAGAAAAGGACTTTGCATAAAGTTGAAGAGAAGAGAAAAGCGTCTGTAGTGAAAATCCACGTACCGTAAGTAAAAGAAGAACAAAAAATATCCCCGCATGAACAAATTTATCGAAACTTAGGAGTTCCAGAAAAGAAATATGCGGAATGCCCCTTCCAGGCATTCCGCATAAAACAAGAATAACCAAAGCCCAAACTATGGACCATTTGGTATATTTAAAAAACATAGTTGGTTGGTGAATTATTAAGAAGGTTAGGCTTTTACTTAACTAAAAACAGTAAAACACTCGTTCTTAAAACTCATTAATTAATGTCCTATTAAAGCTTTGTAGTCATTAGCTGATAACAATGAATTTACTTGTGAAGCGTCTGTCATTTCAACTCTAATCATCCAGCCATTTCCGTAAGGATCATTATTCACCGCATCTGGTGTTGTGTCCAAACCTTTGTTAACTTCTTTAATAACCCCTGAAACTGGCATAAACAAATCAGAAACAGTTTTAACTGCTTCCACTGTACCAAAAATCTGTTCATGTGCAATTTCTTCACCTAGAGTTGTGATATCTACATAAACAATATCACCTAATTCACTCTGTGCAAAATCTGTAATTCCAACAAATGCAACATTACCTTCAACACGTATCCATTCGTGGTCTTTTGTGTACTTCAAATTCTCTGGGAAATTCATAATAATCTATAATTTTTATTTTTAATATTTTGCAAATTTATAGTTAATTCTCAAATGGCAATGTTTTTTTTAACTAGTTGTTTGCTTTAAGCTGAAAGTACCGAGGTAAGCGTCTACTGATAGACTTAGAACAAAAAGTTACGGGTAAGGTTATTTTTCGTATAATTGCAGACAATTTTTAAAAATAAAAAATGAGTAAAATAGCATTAATTACAGGAGTAACAGGTCAGGATGGCGCTTATTTAGCCGAATTGTTGCTAGGCAAAGGTTATATTGTACATGGAATCAAGCGTAGAAGCTCAATGTTTAATACAGGACGTATTGATCATTTATATAAAGACCAACATGAGAAAAAAGTAAACTTCTTTCTTCATTATGGTGACTTGACAGATTCAACTAGCTTAATCCGCATCATTCAAGAAGTACAACCTGACGAAATATATAATTTGGCTGCACAATCACATGTGAAAGTATCTTTTGAAACTCCAGAGTACACAGCTAATGCAGATGCAATTGGAACATTGCGTATTTTGGAAGCAATTCGCATATTGAAGATGGAGAAGAAAACTCGTTTTTATCAAGCTTCAACTTCCGAAATGTATGGATATGTGCAAGAGATTCCTCAGAAAGAAACAACTCCTTTTTACCCTCGTTCACCCTATGGAGTTGCAAAAGTTTATGGTTTCTGGATTACTAAGAACTACCGTGAAGCTTACAATATCTTTGCTTGCAATGGTATTTTGTTTAATCACGAAAGTCCGATACGAGGAGAAACATTTGTAACAAGGAAAATAACACGAGCTGTTGCAAAAATTCACTTAGAGTTACAAGAAAAGCTATACCTTGGAAACCTTGATGCTGAGCGCGATTGGGGACACGCAAAAGATTATGTAGAAGGAATGTGGATGATGATGCAACAGGATGAACCAGACGATTTCGTATTAGCTACTGGCAAAAAAATTACGGTTCGCAAGTTTGTTGAACTAGCGTTCGATGAAGTAGGCATCAAACTAAAATGGGAAGGCAAAAACGAGCATGAGAAGGGAATTAATACTGCAACAGGCAAGGTGGTTGTAGAAGTTGACCCTGAATATTTCAGACCAACAGAAGTGGAGCTATTAATCGGTGATGCATCAAAAGCGAAGAAAAAACTTGGATGGGAACCAAAGCATACCCTTGAGCAATTAGTAAGTGAGATGGTTGATAGTGATATAAAATTATTCAAGAAAGATAAGTACTTACTTGAAGGTGGACATAAAATAATGAATTTTCACGAGTAGATGAACAAGGATTCTAAAATTTACATTGCTGGACATCGTGGAATGGTTGGTTCGGCCATACATAGAAAGTTAGAGAAAGAAGGTTTCACAAATATTGTTACTCGAACTTCAAAAGAGTTGGATTTAAGAAATCAGCAAGCAGTTGCTGATTTTTTTGCAAATGAGAAACCTGAATATGTTTTTCTTGCAGCTGCAAAAGTTGGCGGAATTGTGGCAAACAACACCTTTCGGGCTGATTTTATTTACGAGAATACAATGATTCAATCCAATGTTATTCATTTCTCGTACAAAAACGCTGTGAAGAAATTAATGTTTCTGGGGTCTTCGTGCATCTATCCAAAATTAGCACCTCAACCGTTGAGAGAAGAGTACCTATTAACTGGACTTTTGGAAGACACCAACGAACCTTATGCTATTGCAAAGATCGCAGGAATAAAAATGTGTGACGCTTATCGAAGCCAGTATGGATGCAATTTCATATCTGTGATGCCAACCAATCTTTATGGACAGAATGATAATTATGATTTAAACAATTCGCATGTATTGCCCGCTTTGATTAGAAAATTCCATACTGCAAAGATGAACAATTTACCAGCTGTAGAAATTTGGGGAACAGGTACTCCAATGCGTGAATTCCTTCATGCAAATGATTTGGCTGACGCCTGTTTTTATTTGATGCAAAACTACAACGAACTAGGACTCGTTAATATTGGAGTTGGCGAAGACATCACCATTAAAGACTTGGCTTTACTCGTAAAAAAGATTGTTGGTTATACAGGTGAATTAAAATTTGACACAACTAAACCAGATGGAACTCCCCGCAAACTAATGGATGTAAGCAAACTTCATTCTTTTGGATGGAAACATAAAATTAGTTTAGAAGAAGGCATTACTTCAGTTTACAACGAAGTGAAGAATATTCTTAAATCTTAAAATTTAATGAATCAACACTCTTAGTAAGAGTGAAAGAATGTGAGGAAATTAATAATGAAAAAAGTACTTTATATGCTCATCCTTTTTCCTGCAAGTATTTTTGCTCAGCAAAATGTGCAGATGAATAGAGAATGGGGATTAGAGTACGAAAGACAATTAAATTTAATTCATTCATCACATTCGTCTTCTGTAAATACAAATGACACTATAGGTAAATCAAACATTAGTCACCAGTTCGCTAAAGCTGACTCAGTAAGTGATGTTGACCTTTCTTGTTTTAAACCTTATATCACCAAATCGAAATTTTCTTCAAAAGACAAATCAAAAGGAACTTATCTCTACAGAAAATTCAGAGAAGAGAGTTTTGTGGTGGTGAACGACACCGCTGATAAATTCCGTTTGAATATTGACCCTCTTTTCAACTTTCAATTTGGAATAGATCGTGCCGATACGACTGGTGAAAAATTATACACCAACACGAGAGGTTTTATGGTGAGAGGTGGAATTGGAAATAAGTTTGCTTTTGAAACTTCCTTTTACGAGAACCAATCTACCTTCCCTCGTTACCTTGATTCATACATTGCTACCACCACCAAATTATTTCCTCAACCTGTTAATACTAACGAGAATTATGCGGTGATTCCTGGGCAAGGACGCTCGAAACCTTTTAAGAAGAATGGATATGACTATGCCATGGCTTCAGGATATGTTTCTTATACACCCAATAAATATTTCAACTTTCAAATTGGCAATGGCAAAAACTTTATTGGCGATGGTTATCGTTCTTTACTTCTATCCGATAATGCCTTTAACTACCCGTATGCAAGGATAACAACTACCTACAAGAATATTCAGTACACAAATTTGTACACTTCGTTTATGAATCTGACTGATGGTGGAGTTACCACTCCAGCCCATGTTGAGCGATTATTTCAGAAGAAGGTTGGTAGCTTTCAACTATTGAGTATGAATTTTTTCAAACGTTTGCAAGTCGGATTATTTCAAGGAATGATATGGGAAGCCGCAGATTCAACCAACCATCAACATGTAAACTTCAATACTTTCGATCCTGTGATTGGTGTGAATACTTTGAATTACGGCTTGCACAATACGAACAATATCGTGTTAGGTGCTACCATCAAAATTAAATTCACCAATAGCATTTCCATCTTTGGACAAGGCATGTTGGATGATGTGAACATAAAGAACGATAGAGGTGACAAGGTTAATAAGTATGGTTATCAAATAGGAATTAAGTATTTCGATTTGTTCACTATTAAAAACTTGCATCTTCAGTTGGAGTACATCAGTGTACGTCCTTACTCCTATTCTAGCACCAATCCAGAGCAAAGTTATACCCACTACAACCAATCATTAGCTCACCCTTTGGGAGCTAATTTCTACGAAGCTGTTGGTTTTATCAACTATCGCTTCAACAATTTTTTTGTTGAACTAAAAGGAAACTATGCTGTGAAAGGGGCTGATAGCTTGAACTTCAATTTCGGTAGCAATGTTTTCAAATCGGATAATGCTTATCCTATCTCACAAAACATGGAAAATGTGCAAACGACTCAAGGATTAAAAACTACGATAGTAACTGAAGACATTCATATTGGATACCTTCTGAATAAGTCATCCAACTTTAACATTGTGTTTGGTGTATCAAACCGAACCGATCAAACAGATAGAAAGACAAACAATACACAATGGGTGTACGTTGGTGTCCGAACATCTCTTACAAATTTATATTACGATTTTTAATAACCCTAACCCATGGAATTTTTAGTATTAGTATTTATTACAGCGTTTATGGTGGTATTGCTCGCCACTCCTTCTTTAATTAAGGTTGCTATTTTGAAACGATTATTTGACGACCCAACTGAAAAGCGAAAGCTTCACAAACATGCCATTCCCACAATCGGTGGTGTGATTTTATTTGCTGGAACCTTGTTCTCCTTTTCGCTTTGGTTTCCTCGAAATCTTATTCACGACCCCATCATCGAATTGAAAGCAATGGATGACTACAAATACATTGTTGCTACTTTGTTGCTCATGTTTTTTGTTGGAATAAAAGATGACATTATTGGTACTGCTCCTGTAAAAAAACTCATCGCACACATGATGGTGAGTATGATACTTGTTTTGATGGCCGACATACGTATTGTCAGTATGCATGGTATTTTTGGGATTCACGACCTGCCTTATTGGGCAAGTATTTTCTTATCCATCTTCACTTACATTGTGGTGGTAAATGCTTTCAATTTGATTGATGGTGTTGATGGTTTGGCGAGTGGCGTGGGATTAATTGCTACACTTGCGTTCGGCACTTGGTTTGCTTTTGTGGGCGATGCGGTGATGGCTGCTCTTGCGTTTGCATTAGCAGGTTCGTTGTTTGCATTTTTATTTTTCAATTTCTCGCCTGCTAAAATCTTCATGGGCGATTCGGGTTCATTAACGATTGGGCTCATCATTTGTATACTTTCCATCAAACTTATTTCGTACGATGTAAGCACCATTCCAAACGAATTCTTGCTTCACCTTTCGAAACCAATTTTTGCGATGGCTGTGTTGGTATATCCGCTTACAGATACATTGCGAATATTTGTTTATCGCACCATTCGTGGGTTATCACCATTCTCAGCCGACCGCAATCACCTTCATCACCGATTGCTCGACATTGGTTGTAGTCATGGGAAAACGGTGATTGTAATTTACATTGTCAATATATTTGTTATCGGCCTTTGTCTTTTTCTGAGTGTGCTTAGTCCTACTACTGCATTCGTCATCTTGTTTGCGGTGGTATTATTGCTAGCACAAATTCCAACCTTGCTGAAACGACAAAAAAACAAACGTGTTCATCATAAACAATGATTAAAAAAGGTACGCTATTCGTTGTTTTATTGATTTCCGTTTGCGGTGCTTTGCAAGCTCAGCAGATGAACTATACCTTGCAGCGCGACTATTTATGGGGCATTGATAAGTATTACAATAACAAAGAACAAAACTTTCAGACCTTTGTAAAACCATTTCGTTATGCTGATATTTATCAAATCAACGACTCCAATGCTACTTTCCCTAGAGGCTTTGTGGGCATCAAATCGGAAACGAAATCAAATGATAAAAATGAAGACAAATCGCGAATTGAAATTTCGCCTTTGGTGGTTGCCGAAACGGGTTATCAATTAGGTTCACTGTCGCGGATGACAAATGACTTAGCAATTGGAGCAAGTTTGAATGGTGACATTGGCAAAAAGTTTTCGTTCAATTTTAAAGCGCTTGCCGGAAGAGCTGTCTTCAACTCAAGCACCGATTCTATTGTACGACAAACTCACGTGGTGCCGGGCATGGGTTATGCGTATCGTGCCAATACCGATTCGTTGAATACCATGTATGCTTATCAATATTATTCGGGATACCTTTCGTATTCTCCCAATAAAATATTCAACTTTCAAGTGGGCAACGACAAACAATTTTGGGGAGATGGTTATCGAAGTTTGTTTCTGTCGGATGTAGCTGCTCCTTATCCTTACTTGAAAATAACTACCAATATATGGCACCTTACTTATGTGAACTTATACACCATGATGAAGGATGTTACCAACCCTTCGGGCATGAAAAGTGATTGGTTGAATAAATACGCTACGTTTCATTACTTGGGTTGGAATGTAACCAAACGAATAAACGTTGGTTTGTTCGAATCGATTGTGTGGCAAGGCAGCGACAGCACTCGCTACCGAGGCTACGATGTTAATTATTTGAATCCCGTTATGTTTTACAGACCAACGGAATATTCGCTTGGTTCTACCGACAACGCTTTACTTGGATTTAGTGTAAAAATTAAACTTTGGAAAAAACAACAAGTGTATGGACAGTTGCTATTAGACGAATTTCTGTTGAAGGAAGTAGGTGCCGATGTCAAACACGTTGTGCTATCCGACAATTCGGGCAAATGGGGTTGGTGGGCCAACAAACAAGCAGTTCAACTTGGCTTGAAGAGTTTCGATTTGTTTGGGTTCAATGGGTTGAATTTTCAAACCGAATATAATCTGGTGAGGCCTTATACCTACTCACATGGTAGTGTGCAGCAAAATTATGGACATTTCAACCAACCCTTGGCGCATCCCTTGGGTGCTAATTTCTGGGAACAATCTGCTTTTTTGAACTACCGCATCAAACGCTTTTTTATTGAAGCTAAACTGGTGTACGCTGTGTATGGGGCTGATAGCGCTGGAACCGATTATGGCAAAAACATTTTTATATCGTATACCAACCATCAGAGCCTTTATTACAACTTCACTACACAGGGTTTTCAAGCTACACTTATCACCAGTTCTTTGCGGGTGGCTTATGTGTTGGATGCTCGCATGAACCTAAAACTTGAACTTGGATTGGTAAACCGAACTATTAAAACGACATCCACCACACAACAAAGTCCAGGAATTTTCATAGCACTTCGCACTGACCTCTGCAACCTTTATTCGGATTATTAGGGCTTTTGGAGATGTGAGATGTGAGTATTGAGATATAAGATTTTCCTGCCACGAAGACACCAAGGCACAAAGCACCACATTCGTAAATTCGTACCATTCGTATTTCGTAAAGCCCTCTAACAACCAACAACTAAATCTCAAATCTCATATCTCATATCTCACATCTATTTGTGGCAGCCAGTTCATCACGCTTCGTTTCCTTTCCTCCTGCTTTCCCTTCCAATCTTTTTCTTTGCCCGAAAAGGTCAAAGAAAAAGGATTTCCACTTCAATCAGGTGCAGTTAGTCAGCACATCACGCTTCGTAACCTTTAATTATACACATAAAAAAACTATAGTTAAGCGTAGCGTCCCGCTACCTCATATACAACAAGTCCTCTGGACTTTTATTTTTAGTTTAAAGGCGGGACGCCTTGTTAAACTGGACGTAGCGGGACGCTGCCCAACGGGGGTGGAAAAGCACGATTGGGACAATACGGACTGCAAGGTGGGTATGCGTTAAAAACGAGCGCAAGAGGGAGCTTTCTTTCAAGCTGTTCATCAAGTTTAGTTTCTAATGTAAAACTAAAAAATCTTCTTGCCTTTCCCTGTAGTTATCAAGCTGTATAAACTTTTCTGAATAAGGTCTGTCCAAGCACCCGAACAACCACCATAACATTCTATTTCGGGAACTAAACCAGTATGTGTCAAACGGAGTTGCGTTTTGTTATCCTTTTCAGAGATTTCAAAAATGATTTTTGTTCCGGTCCATTCGTTTTTCTTTTTAACGAAAGTAAGCTCGCTTTCGGTAACAAGCCACACCACTTTTTTGTTAGGAATAATCTCCACTACTTTTTGTTTTGAAAAATGATAAGGCTCCATACGATAATCGAACTCCTCGTTTAGTTTGTCTGTGTTGCCTTCAATTTCTCCTTGCCACCAGCCACTAACATTATTGATGGCATCGAATGTTTCTTTTGGTGTTTTGTCAACCAATATGGTTGTTGTAAAATCTTTTGTTGTCATTTTCTAAATTGTTTTTATTGCCTTCTTTTTTTTCACCTGCAAATTCTATTCACTTAAAATATCACACAAATATAATAATTTTAAATACCCCCTAAAAAATCCCACCAAGATTCAAAGCAGGAAGTACGATTTATTTCACTTTTTACTATTTCAAAACTCACTTTTACTATTTTTGGAACCCTTTTTACTTTTTAAAATCCCCTTTTTACTATTTCAAAACTCATTTTTACTTTTTTTGAAAGCCATTTTACTTTTCAAAAACCACTTTTTACTATTTCAAAACTCACTTTTACTATTTTTGGAACCCTTTTTACTTTTTAAAATCCCCTTTTTACTATTTCAAAACTCATTTTTACTTTTTTTGAAAGCCATTTTACTTTTCAAAAACCCCTTTTTTACTTTTTTTATCAAAATAGTAACCCTAAAAAACAAATAGTAACCCTAAATAGAATAATAGTAACCCTAAATAGAGTAACAGTAACCCTAAATAGAATAATAGTAACCTTAAATAGAGTAAGAGTAACCCTAAATAGAGTAAGAGTAACCCTAAATAGAGTAATAGTAAGCCTAAATAGAATAATAGTAACTCTAAATAGAGTAAGAGTAACCCTAAATAGAATAATAGTAACTCTAAATAGAGTAATAGTAACCCTAAATAGAATAATAGCAACCCCGCCACCACATCGAGTACTTAAAAAGCATACCAAAAGAGAAGAAGTTACGGGTCTGTTCAATAAACTGTGTCAGGTTAAAATTATTTACCTTTGTATGTTGATTAAAACAGACATTGGCTCTGCTGGAGAGCAACCGATGAAGGGATAGCTCAACCAACTGGAATATCATAGAAC
>Ga0194047_10001520_pt1 | contig 14078 bp, 14 predicted proteins | sample JunL225m_MetaG_2_FD_160070 | JGI IMG/M metagenome (GOLD analysis project Ga0194047, IMG submission 160070) | Anoxic zone freshwater microbial communities from boreal shield lake in IISD Experimental Lakes Area, Ontario, Canada - Jun2016-L221-5m | ecosystem: Environmental > Aquatic > Freshwater...
CCCAAGAACCGTTGCGGCTCCTGCAGCAAAAAAGAGTGGGCGTGCAGAGATATTGTTGGTGTAGTAAATGGCAGGAATTCCGCGCTCTTTGGCGAATCTGTCGAGCGAGGTGGTGCCAATCACAAGGTCAGGTTCGTAGTCAATCACCGCCTGCATATCCTCTTCAAGATATTTGCGATAGCGAATCTCTGTCCCAAGCATGGAGAGCACGTTATGGTCTTCCTCTCCGAGAGCATTCCTCGCAATGGAGGTTGACACATAAGGCACCTCAAGACCCGCTTCAAGCAGCAGTCGGACAACCGGCAGCTCGTTGCCTTCATAACCAGCAACAATCACCTTGCCCTTCAAATGGCTGAAGCGGGCAAGCACATCCCGCGTCTTCTGGCCCTCCTCCTCAGCAACAGCCTGAACCGTTGCCGGATCAAGATCAAGAGCCTCCCCGATACGGCGTATCCACTGTGCAGTAGCATTTGCGCCAATCGGATTGCCTTTGACAATCTTAACACCACGCTCTTCAAAGAGCGAAACTGAACGTTCATAAAAGGGGTGAAGCACCGCACAAGCCTCAACCTGGCCAGCTTCGATATAGTCTTCAAGCGCCGTACCGGGCAGGGCAATAACCGCTTTAACACCAATCTTCTGGAGAACAGCTCCGATCATCATGGCATCCACCGGAAAAATCTCTCCCAGCACCACCAGCGATTTAGCTTTTTTCTCTCCGTCAAAACGTGCGAAACGCTTCAATAGTGTAGCGACAGCAACATCCTTTGCTTCGGGATGTGTTCTTATCTGAAAAGCAGGCAGACGCACCAGAAGCACCTCTGCATTGCCGATATTCCCGGGCAACAGCTCTTCGGCGATACCGGCAGTCTCAGCAACACAGGTACTGACAACCGGAATAAAACGCACCGCCGGATCAAGGGCAATACCCTCTATGGTGCGGCGAAGATCATCAATCATGGTGCCACCGGATATCTGCACATTCATTAATTCAGGGGAAACAATCGATTTACGGGCAGCATAAAAGTGCGAGACAAAGGTCAACCCGTAAAGACAGCCTTGATCCGCCACCAGACAGACCTGAACACCATCAATTCTTGTCAATACCCTCAGCCCCCCGAATGCCGGACACATCGACTGGGGATGCAGCATGTTACAACCCTTTTTTTCCATGAAGCACAACTGTTTTTTTGACCTGCTGAATATATGCGCCATCGACCATTTTTTTGGGCATTCCCTTGAGCCTCTCTGCCGCTGCAGAGTAGTTTGCAAATCTGCCAGTCATCACCCTGAAGTATTTAGTGCCATCCATCGATGTTGGCCAGACAAAAGCGTTGATTCCCGAAGAACGCAAGGGAGCAAGTTCCTTGTGCGCCCTCTTCTCTGTCTCGAAAGTAGCGAGAACAATGGCATAATCACCTTTAACAAGCACAAGAGAGTCCGCAAGACCTCCTGGTGACTTTATCGGATAAGCTTTCGGTACCGATGGCGGAGGAGCAGGGGCAACAGCACCCGCACTGCGATCTACTACAGTACCAACGCTTTTGGAAGGCTCCACGGTTGACGGGGAAAAAGTGCTCCACGACAACCGGCCAGACACTATGGCAAGCAACAGCCCGAGAAGAACAACCACGGAGAGAGGCAAAATAAATCCGGGCGACCTCCTCTCACGCCTTTCCACCTCATGCTGCGGCAGAATAACCTCTTTCAAATCCTGATACTCCCTGTTCAGCAGCTCTTCCAGCATCCGATCAGGAAAAAAGCTGTACGCGCCATCTTCAAGGGCGAAGCGACCCAACCCATGCAGTTGAAGCGCTTTTTCCTGCTGAAGGGAGGTTGAGAAGAGTGCAGCAAGAGTCCGGGAAAACCGTGCAGCTTCACCCTGACTCATTGAAAGTCGCGAAACAGCAAGGAAGAGCGAGGAGTCGCCACCGGAAAGAGCGCTCTCAAACCTCAACTTGTTGACCGGAGGCGCAAAAATCATGACCGACCCGTTGCTCCGTTTGGATGCCGGAACATGCGTTACATAAAACGAGCCAAGCCCTTTGATCGAAAGCTTCCGAAAAGCAAGCAGCTCAGCAACCATTGCGCCGCAAAATCCATTGAAAAGAGATGCCGCTTCCTGCCTCTCCAGATCAAGCATTACTGCCAGCTCCTCTGTCAATTCACGATTAATCATAGACCATCACTCTTGCGTAACAAGCGCTCTGCACCGTTCTGTTAATAAAAAACGAATATAACACATCCCCCACGAAAACCGTGCCACTCTTGCTTTTTGCTCCAAAACGAACGACATCGGCTGAAACAATCAACGGGAAATTTCAAAATGTTTTCCTTTATTGAAGGGCAAGATTGCAACAGCCCACTTCCAGCACAAGATGACATGGAGCCAATAATTCTCTCAGTCAGCGAACTGACACAGCAAATAAAAACCGGACTTGAAACTCTTTTTCCTCAAGTAAGGATCAAGGGAGAGGTATCAAACTGCAAGCGGCACGGTTCGGGGCACATCTACCTGACACTGAAAGATGAGGGTGCCCAGATACCCGCTGTCATCTGGAAAACCACGGCAAGCCGCCTTGCGTCGACACTCAGGGATGGCATGAATGTCGTAGCTGAAGGGCGCCTTGAGGTCTACCCTCCATCCGGACGCTATCAACTCATCTGCACGTCAGTCACCGAAGCCGGGCAGGGCGCGCTGCAACAGGCATTTGCAGAACTCCTGCAAAAACTTGCCAAAGCGGGCTATTTCAGCGCTGAACGAAAGAGATCAATTCCGGCTCTTCCAGAGACCATCGGACTCGTTACTTCACCGACCGGGGCGGTGATTGAAGATATGAGCAACGTGCTTGAACGGCGATTCCCCGCTGCAAGAGTCCTGCTTTATCCTGTAAGGGTGCAGGGCATAAGCGCAGCAGAAGAAGTTGCCGCAGGCATCGCCTTTTTCAACACCACGAAAAAAAAGCAACATAGACCCGAGGTGATTATTGTTGCCAGAGGAGGAGGCTCGCTTGAAGACTTGCTGGCCTTTAATGGAGAACTTGTCGCCAATGCCATCTATCACTCGAAGATACCGGTCATCAGTGCCATCGGCCACGAAACCGACCTCACCATAGCCGATATGGTCGCCGACCTGCGGGCTGGAACTCCCTCCATCGCTGCAGAACTTGCTGTGCCTGATACCCTGGAGCTGCTGCGAAACATCGGCAATCTCCAGGCAAGGCAGGAGAGGCTGGTTATGGCAAAGCTTGAAGGCGCAGACCGTCACGTCTATTCCATCTGCAGCAGTTACGCCTTCAACCGTCCGCCGATGCAGATGCTGCAGTTTCATGAAAGGCTCGATTCCCTTGTTGCCCTTATGTCGCGAACCATCACCACCACCTACAGTCAGCGAGTGCAACACTACACTTCAGTCAAACAGCAACTGGGACTCCTCGATTACCGGAAAACGCTTGGACGGGGATATGTTCTCGTCAGAAAAGAGGGAAAATTCATGACCGTCGCAAACAAGCTGCAACCTTCTGACGAAGTGGAGCTTCTGTTTCATGATGGAACTCTCCCCGCATTTATCAGTAGCGAGAAGCGGCCCTGACAAGACTCCGCACCAGCTCAAGATCCTCAAGCGTGTTCACCCCCGGATTATCCACAAGCGTTGTGACACACTTGATACGAAAGCCGTTTTCCAGCAACCGAAGCTGCTCAAGCGACTCCGCCTGTTCGAGCATGGAGGGCGGAAGGGAAGCGAATTGCTCCAGCGCCCCTGCACTGAACGCATAGAGACCGATATGACGATAGAAAATGGTTGACACAAGCTCGTTGCGCCTGAACGGGATTGGGCAGCGCGAAAAATAGAGCGCATATCCTTTGGAATCAAGAACAACCTTCACCTGATGGGGATCTTCAATTTGTTCGACATCATCAGGCTGAAGCGGAAAAACCAGGGTCGAACAATCAGGAGGATGATCAGAAAAAAACGGCTCCAGCGCAAGATCGATATTTTCAGGACTAATCAGCGGCTCATCTCCCTGCAGATTGACAAAGACATCTCCCCCGATCTGCCGGGCGGCTTCAGCGATACGCTCCGTTCCACAGGTCGCGCTTGGAGAGGTCATAACAACTTCCGCCCCATACACTTCCAGAACACTCGCTATCTCCGGGCTATCAGTAGCCACAACAACCCTTGCGGCCAAACGGGACTTCAGCGCCTGATGCCAAGTGTGAACAATCAGTGGCTCCCCTTCGATATCTGCGAGCATTTTTTTGTCGAGACGGCTCGAATCAAGCCTTGCCGGGATCAGAATTACAGCTTTTACAGACATTCAAAATTTTTCAAGAATAAGACTTGCAGCTTCAGAACCAACACCTTCAATCATCACGCTCTTTGTCCGGGAACTTCTGCCAGACACAATATGCACCCTCGACGGAGGAACACCGAACACCTTCGCAAAAAGTTCACAACACTCCTCGTTTGCCGCATCATCAACCGGCGCAGCTTTCAGGCTCACCTTCAAACCACCGTTATAGGCGCCGCAAATTCTGCTTTTTGATGAGCGAGGCTGTGCCTTGACGCCGAAAATCACACTGCCCCTTTTTTCACGGAGCTCGATCACCTGACCGTTACCCAATCACTTTTGGCACCTTGAAAAAGCGATCCTGCCGGTCAGGGGCATTCTGCAAGACCTCTCCTGATGACAGTGGCGGAAGCAGCACGTCCTCACGAAGCACATTGACAGAATCGTGGATGCTGCTGAGCGGCAACACTCCATCAGTATCGATCTCATTGAGCTGCTCGATATAGTGAAGGATATTATTCAGTTCACTGGTCATCGTCAGCATCTCGTCATCACTGAACCTCAGCTTGGCCAATTCAGCGATATAGGCAACATCTTTAGTAGTAACCGACATAAAAACGTCATCGTAACCATTAAAAAAAACAGCTCAGGGAGTTTCCGGAAAGATCATGAAAACTCCCTGACAAAAAACTACAGTCTGCAGACACCAAACTTCTGCTCATCAACCCTGTTTTTCGGACGGGTTTCAATCGGAACATAGGCACGCTCATCTTCGCCAAGATAGATCTGCCGGGGTCTTGAAATTTTCTGCTCCTGATCCTTGACCTGCTCGATCCACTGGGAAAGCCATCCCGGAACTCTCCCAATAGCAAACAGAACAGGGAACATCTCCAGAGGAAAGCCCATTGCCTGATAGATCAAACCGGAATAAAAATCGACATTGGGATAGAGCTTGCGTTTCACGAAATAGTCATCTTCAAGCGCAATTCTTTCGAGTTCAAGAGCAATGTCGAGCATCGGACTGCGACCGGTCTCTTCAAAAACCTGGAACGCTATCTCCTTGATAATTTTTGCCCTTGGATCATAATTCTTGTACACCCTGTGGCCGAATCCCATCAAACGTCCATCGCCATCTTTGACCGATTGAATAAATTCAGGCACCTTATCCAGAGAACCAATCTTTTTAAGCATGTGAATAACCGCCTCATTTGCTCCGCCGTGCAGGGGGCCATAGAGCGCGGCACATCCTGCGGCGATTGCTGAATAGGGATCAACTCCCGAACTGCCGACAGCGCGCACCGCACTGGTAGAACAGTTCTGTTCATGATCGGCATGAAGAATAAAAAGAACGTCAAGAGCATGCTCAAGAACCGGATTCGGCTTGTAGTGCATCTCGGTCATCTTGAACATCATGGAAAGAAAATTGCCGGTATAGCTTAATTCATCATCGGGAAGGACATAGGGAAAACCCATGCTGTGCCGGTAACTCATTGCAGCCAAAGTTGGGATCTTTCCGATAAGGCGACGTACCTGCAGCTTGCGTGACTCTTCATCGGCAATATTCTTGGCATCGGCATAAAATGTCGAGAGTGCGCCGATGGTACCGACAAGAATACCCATCGGGTGAGCATCATAGCGGAACCCGTCCATAAACTTGGTCATATTGGCATGCGTCAGGGTATTGTGCCGGATATTGTAGGTCCAGACAGCAAGACGCTCCTTGTCGGGAAGCTCACCCTTGATAAGCAGATAGGCCGTCTCAAGAAAGGTACTCTTTTCTGCAAGTTGGTCGATAGGATATCCACGATACCTTAAAATACCCTTGTCACCGTCTATATAAGTAATTTTACTTTTACAGGATGCTGTATTGAGGTACCCAGGGTCATAACCCAATAACCCAAAATCATCGGGAGATATTTTGATCTGCCGAAGGTCGATAGTGCGAATAGCTCCCTGTTCAATGGGCAGGTCAAAAGATAGACCTGTACGGTTGTCCGTAACGGTCAGGGAATCTCCAGGTTTTGTAACGGGCATAATGTTAACGGTATTAATTTGATTAAGCAATAAAAAATTGTGTCGCAAGATACATTTACTTCAAGAATTTATAAAAATCCAGTCAAATACTGCGGATGAAAAGTAAGAAGAAATAGAAATGAAAATACTTTTTGGATATTATGAACCTGCTCCTTACTTTAACTCCGTCTTAATGGAGCTGTAGCTCAGTTTGGTTAGAGCGCCTGCCTGTCACGCAGGAGGTCGCGGGTTCGAACCCCGTCAGCTCCGCATAAAAAAAAGCCTTTCCCCTGCCAGGAAAGGCTTTTTTCGTTTTGGGATATTTTGAGAACAGATAAGTGTTTTCAGCTTTTTTTGCGTTTGTCGCGAACATAAATGGCTTTTGACTGGCCTTCACCGATAAGACGCTCTTCGAAATCAAATAGTTTCGTGGCAGCCAAAAGTTCACCAAGCCTGATATAGCCGTAATTTCGGGGATCAAACTCGGGTGACTGTTTGGCAATATTGCTGCCTGTCGTTGCAAGATGCGCCCAGCCGCTTTCGTCTGAAGAGGCTTCAACGGCATTCCTCAATAATCGTACCAAACGGGTATCCTGCTTGAGTTCTGCCATTGTTTTTTTGGCAATCGGCTCATTTTCATTGATCTTTGCCCGCAACACTTCGATATAGATAAATTTGTCGCATGCTGAAACAAATGCGGCAGGGGTCTTTTTCTCTCCAAAACCGTACACAAACAACCCCGACTCCCTTATTCGCGAGGCAAGTTTCGTAAAGTCGCTGTCGCTCGAAACAATACAGAAGCCCTGAAACTTTCCCGTGTACAACAGATCCATGGCATCAATAATCATGGCACTGTCGGTAGCATTTTTCCCTTTTGTGTACCCGAACTGCTGTATCGGTTGAATGGAATGCTCCAGCAGCACCTCCTTCCAGCTCCTCAGGGCCGTCGAGGTCCAGTCGCCATATATCCTTTTAACACTGGATGTTCCATACTTTGCAACCTCCGCCAGAAGACCCTCTATAATGGTCGCCTGTGTGTTGTCGGCATCGATAAGTACAGCGAGGCGCTCGGTTTTCTCTACAGCCATGTCACGTTCCTGTCTATTGTTACCTTACTTTCAAAAAAACACCTGGCTCCGCTCACTCTTGCACCCGGAACCCCTGTTGCTCAATAACGGCTTTGACCGTTTCCATAGTGATCATTTCCGGTTCATAATCAATGGCAACAACACCTTTACGGTAAGAGGCCTCAACCAGCGTTACCCCCTTCTGCTCTTCAAGAGCTTCCTTGACAAGCAGTTCACAACCGCCACAGCTCATGCCGCTTACCTGTAGTTCATTTTTCATGGCTATTGATTTTATAAAGATCGTCTTTGAATGCGTAACTCATTTTATTACAAAAACTCAGCAACGCTTAAAATGTGAATTTACGCACAGTGACAGCCATTTGGAAATATTTCAGCAAAATCAGGGCTGTATACAATCAAGATTGGCAGATAATTCAGGGAGTGTTTATATTGCGGAACTATGAATCATTCACTAACACCTTCAAGAACCGGAATATCGCGTTTTTTCTCGTTCATTCTGTTCGCCGGGCTGGCACTTTGCACTTCATGCAACAGCAAACCGAATGAGATAAACAGCCTCCAGCAGCAGGTCTGGAAAAAACCTAAAGATGCAAATGCTTACCTGCTTCTTGGCAATGCTTTTGCCCGCAGCCAACGCTACAACGAGGCTTCGGAAGCATTCAAAAGTGCGCTTGCCATCAATCCAAAACTCGACGAAGCCACTCACGCCCTTGCTGCTGTTGCTTTCAACCAGAAAAACTATACCGAAGCACTGAAATTTTTTCAGCAACACCTTGAACACTCTCCAAAAGATTCCCTTCGGCTTTACGATCTTGGCAATGTCTATATGCAACTGAAACAGTTTGACAAAGCAGCGGAATTCTACAATGAAGCCATTGACAACAGCGAATCATTTGTCGATGCCCACTACAATCTTGCGGTCTGTTATCACGAGACAGGACGCAAAACTGAAGCAGAGGCGATTTACAAATGGCTTCTTGATAAAAACAATTATCTTGCCGTTTCTCTGCAAAAACATTTCAAAAACGAAGCCCGGTGATTAACGGAATTGAACCCCTATCCATAAAAGAGGCGGTTTCGTGCCTTATAGCGGCGTTAAACCGCTATCGTGACGAACGGACATCACCCGAACGCGGGGCTCAAGCCCGGCTTGTAACATTTCGTCAACCCGTTCAATCAACAGAGATTCCGGAATGGCTTTGCCAGCAGACTGTCTATCCAAAACTCTTCTGGATGAACCGGGAACAGGATTTTTCTGTTGCAGGCATCGGAATTGCTGACACCATTGCTTATGATGGCGCAGGAAGCAACAGTGCAAGTTTCCGGCAGTTCGGGCTTGCCGTAGCAGAAAAAGATCCCGGAGCACGCTATTTCGGCGGATTCTGCTTCAACAACAGGGAACAACAGGAGCCGATCTGGCAGAAGTTCACCTCATTTTCTTTTGTGCTTCCACTGGTTCAGTTGACCCTTGAAAAAAACAGTTTCACCCTCACCTGTCACCTTTTTCTTGAATCTGACGATGATCTCCAGTCAAAAATCAGTGCAATAACCGACACCCTTCATCTTGTTGTTACCAGCACGGACTGTTCCGACCTGAAGTTGCCTGAATTACTGAACATCTCCTGTAACCCGGATGAAAAAAACTGGATTGCACAGTGCCAGAAAGCAATCCAGAGCTTTGAGACCGACGGAATGGAAAAAATCATGCTGGCACGGCAGACTATTCTTGAATTCAGCAAAAACTTTTCACCGCTCTTTTTTCTGCTGAATTACCCCTATCCGCAGAATGCCATCTACAGGTTCTACTTTGAACCTGCTGAAAATCATGCTTTTTTCAGCTTCACTCCCGAAAGGCTCTACCGCAGAGACCGCAACATGCTGCTCACCGAAGCCCTTGCTGGCACTTGTTCAAAAGAGAGTATCAACGGAGATGACCAGCACGCCTCCGAAACACTCCTGAATTCAGAAAAAGATATCCGGGAACACAATTTTGTTCGGGAGATGATCAATAATGAGTTGCTCAAGATATGCAGCACTATTGATATGGATAAGGAGGTAAAGGTACTGCAACTGCACCGCCTTGCGCACCTCTATACCCGTTGTACCGCAACACTGAAACCCGAGTTTGAGCATGACAGCGATGTGCTGAACCTTCTCCACCCTACTCCTGCGGTCGGCGGAGTGCCCAAACCCCCGGCAATGCAACAGATTATGGAACTGGAACCATTCAGCCGTGGCTGGTATGCCGCCCCTGTTGGCTGGGTAAGCCGTGACGCTTCTGAATTTTGCGTGGCCATCCGTTCTGCACTGGTCAATGGACGTTTTGCCTATCTTTACTCCGGTGCCGGTCTTGTGAAAGGGTCTGATCCCCTTTCTGAATGGGAAGAGGTAGAGCAGAAAATCGGGGACATCCTTGCCATAACCCGACAGGAAGCATGAACAACCAGCAAATCACTTCGCTGTGGAGCAACGTCATGGTTGAAGAGCTGATTCGCCAGGGCGCAGGATTTTTCTGCATCTCCCCCGGATCACGCTCGACACCACTCACCATCGCCATTGCAAGAAACCCGAAAGCGCGATGGAAAATGTTTGTCGATGAACGCTCCGCCGCCTTTTTTGCACTCGGGTACGGAAGGGCAACCGGAAAACCTGCCGTGCTGATCTGCACCTCAGGCACGGCCGTCGCAAACTATTTTCCCGCTGTGGTTGAGGCATCAACAGACTTTCAGCCAATGATTGTGCTCTCTGCCGACCGCCCTTTCGAATTGCTTGAATGCGGCGCAAACCAGACTATCCGGCAGGACAATATCTTTGGCAACTATACCCGATGGAACATGCAGTTGCCTGCGCCCTCAACAGATACTCCCCTGAAGGCGCTCCTCTCAACAATAGCTTATGCTGTTGCAAAATCTCTTGGAGAGTCCGCAGGCCCGGTCCATCTGAACCAGCCGTTCCGGGAACCTTTTGAACCGGCAGCTCCTGATCTCAAAGATCCCTGGGTCGCTCCCCTTCTGCCCTGGCTTGAACATCCCAGACCATTCAGCAGTGCAATAGTCCCCGAAAAAGTGCCCGATGCAGGCAACATCACCATGCTTCGCCAACTGCTCGCCGAGGCAAAGCAGCCGATGATTATAGCCGGCAGCATGACAAGCCGTACCGATGCCCTGGCGGTCAGTGAACTGGCCAACGACCTGAACATTCCCCTCTATGCCGATTTTTCATCAGGCCTGAGAATGGTTGCCTCGGTACAGCCCTGGCAGCTCCTGCTCCAGTCACCGGAATTCCGTAAATCCTTCAAGTCTGACCTTGTCCTGCACTTTGGCGGCAACGTCATTGCAAAACACCCATCAACAGCGCTGAAAGAGTGGCAACCGAAAGACTATATTGTCGTCAAACCACAACCGGCCCGCTTTTCGCCTGATCATAACGTTACCTGCCGTGTTGAAGCATCTATTGCTCTAACCGCCGCTCAGTTGAAAGGGTGCCGTACCACGCCGCCAACACTGGACAGCAACACTTCGGAGCGCTTTTTCAGGGCTGTATCGGAAGAGATTCAAACCGAACTGCTCCCCGACAAACCGGTCACCGATATCTCTGCTGCCCGGCTGGTGTCGCAGCTCATCACGAAGCAACAGGTGCTTTTTGTGTCAAACAGCATGCCGGTCAGGGATATGGACAACTACGCCAGCAGCAGCCATGCCAACGGTATTCCGACAGCCATCAACCGAGGAGTAAGCGGCATTGACGGCATCATCTCCACCACTGCCGGTTTTGCCAACGGGCACCAGAAGCCAGCAACGCTGATGATCGGCGACATCGCCTTCCTGCACGACCTCAACGCCCTTTCGCTGCTCGGCACACTCCCCTTTCCGCTGCAGATCATCGTCCTGAACAACAACGGTGGCGCCATCTTCTCCTTTCTTCCCGTTGCAGAATGTCAGGATGTCTTTGAAACCCACTTCGCCACCCCACAGAACTACCGCATCCGCTCAGCCGCAGAGACGTTCGGGCTTGACTATGCCTGCCCGCAAACGAACCGGGAATTCAGCGAGGGGTATCGCGCTGCCTGTATAAGTCCCCGGAGTATTGTTATTGAGGTGAAGAGTTCACGGGCTGAGAATGTGCCTCAGCACCGGGCTTTGCGGGGGCGGATTATGGCGCTGGTGACGGAATATCTTGATCATTGATTTCGACACTCCCTTTTCAAAGTACAACGCCTTACCTCAATCAGAAGAAAAATCTACCCGTCAATGGTGTCGGTTGCCACAAGGTTGTAGACCTGTCCGTCAATGTTCAAGCACTTTTTTGATCCCCGAGAGAAGTACAGTAAAACTGTGTGAGCTGTTCTTTTCAAGATTGAGATACCCGCCGATAGCACGGGATCCTGCAACCTTCTGATATTTGCCGTTTGTCAGTTTATTCAATTCCTGAGAGGGAGAGCCAAGTTTATCCGGAGTTCTGTACCGACTCTGGCCCTGTTTTGCAGCCAATCCCCTGATACCCAGCCCACGTTCAACCGCAGCCAGGTCACCGAGATAAAAACTTTCCAATTCTTGGCAAGCAACACGAACCAGCGCTTCGCTTTTCCCTGCTTGCTTGCAAATCCCCGCAAGTCTCCTTTTAACAACATGGCAATCAGCGGCATCCTGATCACGCAAGACAACAAAGATTGAATTGGGGAGCAGCCAAAAGCGAAGTTTTCTTTCAAGTTGTTTTTCCAGATCACTTTTTCCCTGAAAAACCACATAGTGAACATTGATATCAGAAGAAATCAATCTCGGTAATACTCCTTCAAGCATTCGTCGAGCAGAGAGTTCTTCAAGAAAGAAAACAAGGCTCTTCATTGTGGGTCACTCCCCTCAAAAAAGCCCTGACCCCACAAATAGCCCATTTGATCGCCATCTTTCATATAGGCAACAACCTGTGCATTCTCATTGGCTCGACGGATTTGGGTATATCCCTCTTCTTTGACGAGCCAGAACACCTCATCAACAGTTGTTGCATTTAAAAAATCAGGTGAATGGGTCGAAACAAACACCTGCCCGCCCCGATTTGCATAGTTGCGAAACTCCTCAGCCAGCTCATGCAAAAGCCTTGGATAGAGCTGATTTTCAGGCTCTTCTACACACAGCAACGGGTGAGGGGAAGGATCATAGAGCAGCGTCAGATAAGCCAGCATCTTGATGGTACCATCCGAAACATAGCGGGCCAGAAAGGGATCTTCAAACGAACCATCCTGAAACTTGAGCAGCACCCGCCCCTCTTCGGTGGTTTTTGATTCTACCTGAGAGATCCCGGGAATACGCTGCTTCAGCAACTCAAGTATTTGATTGAACTCTGCCGGATGATGGTTATGGAGATACTGGATGACCAGCGACAAGTTTTCACCCTCACGTGACAGATGCTCAGCATAACCTGCCTCCTGCTCCGGTCGAGCCCGACTGATATGAAAATCAGAGACATGCCAGTTCTCGATAAGATTGCCAAGCGCCACCACAGCAGGAAACCGCTTGAACTGCGCTAACCCTTTAATGGCCAGAATATCCGGTGATTTCAGCGTCTGCTCTTCGCGAGTCAACTCTTTGACATCGTTAACTGACATCAGTTCATTGGTGACGGCACTTCCTTTCCCCCGCGAAAAATCAAGAAAATGCCAAGGCTGTCCACCACTGCCTCTGCGGTACTTGAGAATTTCACGCTCAATAATAACCCGACCGTTCTCCTCATTGATTTGCAGGAAGTAGGTGGTTAGAGGCATGTCATTCTCCTCACGGAACTTCAATTCAATTTCAATCGGCCCTGTAGCGTTACGGCTGCGCACCTCTGAAAACCCCCGGCTGCCTCCCAGCTTCGCCAGCGCCGTATTGACATTACTGGTAATGGCATCTTTCAAAAAGCCGAACACAGAGAAGATGGTGCTCTTGCCTGTACCATTCGCCCCTACAAAGACGCAAAAATTCGGCAGATCAATCAACTCGGCATCGCGGAATGCCTTGAAATTTTTTAACCGTATGGACTCTATTTTCATTGCTTGCTTCTCCCTGTGCAGTTATTCTTATGATTCAAGTACTTCAACCGCACTTGAAGTTTCGATTGATTCATGAGTTCACCCGAATAATTTACACTTCTGTTTTTCATTTCATCATATCCCAACACCCAGCACATACCAGTAAGGTTCAAAAGCCTGTTCAACAGTTTCTGCCATCAACGACAGAAATGGTTCATAGTCACCTTTTATGTGGGCAAGATCGAGGGTTTCGTAATAGCCGAGGCGCTTTTCTGCAAATAATCCGTTTTATTCTGCATTCTTTTCTGCAAGTCGCCAGAGAGGATCCTTTCGATGCCCCACATTATAAATGCGTTTTGAGCAATAAATCATCAGTGTCTATCGAAAGAAATCCGGCAACCGGCTCTTCCATTCGGGGAACAGCACCAGATCGCACTCGACATCGACACCATTATCTCCGACAAGGTCCAATTCTCCCACATGCAGCACCTGTTCAGCGGCAAAAGAGTTGCTCATGAGATTCAGGACGGCTTTTTTGTATTCCGTATCATCGTTGCCTGCAAGATGCTTGCCCTTCATCTCAAGCACAACCAGTTTGCTGGCATACTCACCATGTCGCACAGCAAAGATAAAGTCAGGATAGATTTTTTCGCGGCGCCAGCCTTGAACGGCATAATG
>Ga0194047_10001521_pt1 | contig 14075 bp, 14 predicted proteins | sample JunL225m_MetaG_2_FD_160070 | JGI IMG/M metagenome (GOLD analysis project Ga0194047, IMG submission 160070) | Anoxic zone freshwater microbial communities from boreal shield lake in IISD Experimental Lakes Area, Ontario, Canada - Jun2016-L221-5m | ecosystem: Environmental > Aquatic > Freshwater...
CGACATAGCTGCAGGTAAGGGTGATAACGGTTCTGGTAACTGCCCTCTCACTCAAGCCGATAAAGTGGTTGATGTAAATGGTGTCAAGATTGTGGGCTACACCAATTTAGCCAGCATGGTTGCAGCAGATTCTTCAGCGCTTTACTCACGTAACTTACTCGACTTCCTCAAGTTAATTGTGGATAAAGATGCTAAGTTAGTGATACCAACTGATGATGACATCGTTACTGCGTGCTTAATGTGTCGTGATGGCCAAGCCATTCGTAAAAACTAATAGTAAAAAATTCTAAGGAAATATCATGGATCTCGCTGCCTTTCAAAGCATCCTCACAGTCCAAAATATCACGGTGTTCGTGCTGGCTATTTTTGTTGGCTACCACGTGGTGTGGAACGTTACTCCAGCACTACATACTCCATTGATGGCCGTAACCAACGCTATCTCTGGAATCATTATTGTTGGCGCCTTACTGCAGACCGAAGTTATCGGCGGTGATGAAATCACCCTTACCAGTGTTATTGGTGCGGTTGCGGTATTCCTTGCATCTATCAACATATTTGGTGGCTTTATGGTCACCCGTCGCATGCTAGAGATGTTCAAGAAAAAAGCTCCTAAAGCTGATGCAGCTGGAACTAAATAAAACTAGAACAAGACCTGTATAGAGACTAATAGAGACCACAATAATGTCAAATATCACCGCTATTTCTTACCTCATTTCCTCAGTGCTATTTATTCTGGCGCTGCGTGGATTGTCATCACCCACCACTTCACGCCAAGGCAATACTTTCGGCATGATTGGTATGCTCTTGGCCGTCATTACGACCTTCTTCATTCCTGACTTCAAGCCAGTGATTTCTTTAATTGGTGTTGCCATTGTTGGTGGTGCCATCATCGGTACGATTGCTGCTAAACGCGTACAGATGACTAAGATGCCTGAGCTGGTTGCATTGATGCACTCCTTTGTGGGCTTATCTGCTGTCTTAATCGCGATTGCAGCGGTCATCAATCCAGCCCAAGACCACACTGGCGCGCAGAAGATTGAACTATTTATTGGCGCCTTTATTGGTGCTATTACCTTTACTGCATCGGTAATTGCCTTTGGTAAGTTGTCTGGCAAAGTGAGCGGTAAACCAGTCACTTTTGCTGGTCAACATTTGCTCAACTTAGTGCTAGCAATTTCGATGATAGGCGCTGGTATTGCTTACTACTTGGGTGATAGCCACGCAGCCTTCTTGTTAATGTGCGCGATTGCTTTGGTATTGGGTGTGACTTTGATCATCCCTATTGGCGGCGCAGACATGCCAGTAGTGGTATCGATGCTAAACAGCTACTCTGGTTGGGCGGCTGCCGGTATTGGCTTCACCTTAAACAACCCGGTGTTGATTATTGCTGGCGCTTGCGTTGGATCATCAGGCGCAATTCTGTCTTACATCATGTGTAAAGCGATGAACCGTTCCATCATTGCGGTATTGCTTGGCGGCTTCGGCGCTGAAGCTGCTGCTGGTGGTGGCGATGATGGCAGCCCAAAGAATTACAAAACGGGTTCACCAGAAGATGCTGCATTCCTCATGGAAAATGCTGATACTGTCATCATCGTTCCAGGCTACGGTTTAGCGGTGGCACGTGCCCAGCACGCTCTGAAAGAACTGACCGAGAAGCTTACGCATCATGGTGTGACTGTGAAATATGCCATCCATCCAGTAGCGGGTCGCATGCCTGGTCACATGAACGTTCTGTTAGCCGAAGCTGAAGTTCCTTATGATCAAGTATTTGAGATGGAAGATATCAACAGTGATTTTGGTCAAGCTGACGTAGTCTTAGTACTTGGCGCAAATGACGTGGTAAATCCAGCTGCACGTACCCCTGGCAGTCCCATCTTTGGCATGCCAATCTTGGAAGCTTTCAAAGCCAAAACCATCATCGTTAACAAACGTTCGATGGCTGCTGGTTATGCCGGTCTTGATAACGAACTCTTCTACATGGATAAAACCATGATGGTCTTCGGTGATGCTAAGAAGGTTGTTGAAGATATGGTGAAGTCAGTCTCTTAAACCAAAAGTATTCAATAAAAATCCCGCCCTCACCAGAGCGGGATTTTTTTATTTCAACTACATCCCCATCGTATAGTTTTGACGGCGAAGTACTTCAAGCCCGATCTTCGCAACTTCTTTATGCAACTTGCATAAAGCAGCAGTTGCAATAATTTCCAACATATTTGTGAAAAACTACTGTCAGAATTTCTTAAGCAAGAAATAATATCCCTCAACTTCAACATCGTTTTCCTGCCTTATGGGGCTCTCTAAAAAATATTCGATATTGAAGTTATGCAGAGATGCTAATTTTTGAATGTAGACCTTTGCATGACTATATCTTAGCGTTCTTGGGGATAAAACAAATTCGCTAGAGTCACTCTTTTCTACGCTGAAACAAAAAAGGCCGCCAGCTTTAATGAGCCTGGATAAGGATATGAAAATATTACTTAGCTCGCCAATATAAATAAAGACATCAGAGGAAATAACCAAATCAAATTTATCGTTACATTGATTCAAAAATTCTGAAATTTCTTCAGCAACCAACTTATCGTAAGCGCCCGTCAACTCCGCCCTTGAAAGCATTTCTTTCGATAAATCCACCCCTACAATTCGTAAGGCATGGGGCTTAAGCAGCTTCCCCATTAATCCAGTGCCACAACCAATGTCTAAGATTTCGAATTTATTGTTAATGCTTAAAGCAGATATTCTGCATATCCCTCTCGGCTATAGTTATATTTAATTGCATTTTCTAAATTCTCTATAGCACTGGCATGTTGATTAAGCGCAATATTCGTTAAACCTTTTTGATAAAAATAACTTGCTTCATCTGGTTTTAGACTTAATGCCTTATCGTAATGAGCAATAGCCTCGTCATACCGTTTAAGCTCATGCAGGGTATTGCCTTTATTGGACCAGCCTTCTGCATAGTCAGGTTTTAGACTTAATGCCGTATCGTAATGAGTAATAGCCTCGTCATACCGTTTAAGCTCATGCAGGGTATTGCCTTTATTGGACCAGCCTTCTGCATAGTCAGGTTTTAGAATTAATGCCGTATCGTAATGAGCAATAGCCTCGTCATACCGTTTAAGCTCATGCAGGGTATTGCCTTTATTGGACCAGCCTTCTGCATAGTCAGGTTTTAGACTTAATGCCGTATCGTAATGAGTAATAGCCTCGTCATACCGTTTAAGCTCATGCAGGGTATTGCCTTTATTGGACCAGCCTTCTGCATAGTCAGGTTTTAGAATTAATGCCTTATCGCAAGCCTCAGAAGCCTCTAGGAATCGCTTTAACTTATTAAGGGGGACACTTTTATTTGACCAGGCCTCGTGATAGCTCGGAGCAAGCTTAATAGCCTCGATATAGGCGTTGATAGACTCCTGATATAAATTTAAATTATTTAATGCAATACCTTTGTTGGACCAAGCCTCTGGGATATCGGGTCTTATTTGGATTGCCCTTTCTAAGACCTCTAATGCCAAAGGATAATTTTTAATATCATTACAAGTTGAACCCTTATTAATCAAAACCTCGGCATCATCGGGCTGAATTTTGAGAGCTAAATCATAGGCATCTAGTGCAAGCTGCTGTTCACCTTTTAATGAATGGATAAGTCCTAGGTTATAAGGAATTCTGACGTCATCATATTTATAGGGCTGCAAGCAGTAAAAAACAGTTGCTGCCTCCTTCAATCTATTGGCTTTTGCATAAGCAATACCCAATTCAAAAATAGCATCAGAACTGTTGATATCATTCTTCAGAGTTTCCCGCAGAACCAATTTAGCAGCATCAAAATTACCACCCTGGAAATTTTGGATCGCTTGCTGAAGTACTGCTTGAAGTTCGGAATTCATAGTAGGCATTCTATCGCGACGATACTTACTTTAAAGATAATATTAATTAAAGAAAAATACTGCTCTACTTTGCAAAAGCATACAGATGGGATTTTTTATTTCATCAAGGGATGAATACAGGAGGCCCGATTTACTCAGGCCTTTTAACTTAATATCAGAACTTAAACAGCGTATTTATTATCGACTTCTTTGCTCGGCTGAACATACCAATAGATCAGAACAAGAATACCAATCAAGCTAATTGCCAGTAACTGCCACCAACCCGATCTACCTACATCATGCAATCTTCTGCAAGCAACAGAAATCGAAGGCAAAATCAAGATGATATTGGCGAAGGAAACGATGCTGCTATCTCCAAAAAGTGAAGACAAGGCTAATCCAACAATGACACAAAAAAGACTAAACCACCAATATTCACTGCGACTAGCGCGACCTGTAAATGTTGCATATTTTTTGAAACAGATAGAAATCGATTCCGTAAACGTCATAGTATTTTTGTCTCCATTAGAAATATTGTAAAACTACATAAATTAAATTTACTATCAGACTTTATTTATCTCAAGCAAAATTTAAGACTATGCCTAAACCTATCTCCATTACTAGCAATGCATTCCAAAAGTTCTTCCTGGGGTTGTCACTGGGCGTTCTCTTTTGCTGGATGAATCTCTGCTTTGCTGCCGAAATACCTGTTCCAGAAACTGTCAGGGTGAATATGAAAGATTACAGCATGCCCATAGTCGTGCAAGTTTTTAAACCCGAAGGCGATGGTCCTTTTCCGCTAGTCGTCTTTCTGCACGGGCGCGCTGGCACTCCAGAAGCTCGAGCAAACCTTAAAAATCCAATTCTTCCTGGCCATGCTGCATATTGGATGCGCAAAGGCTTTGCAGTGATAGCGCCATTTAGGCCTGGTTATGGAGAAACTGGTGGACCAGATATGGAGCGCTCAGGTAATTCGATAACAAAAGATGGCCGCTGTATTGGTGAGCACAAATATAAAGAGGTTGCGGAAAATGCTGCAAAACCAGTAAGAGAGCTAATTGGGTGGGCAAAAAACCAAAGTTGGGTCAATCCCCAGAAAATCTTGCTAGTTGGACAATCGGTAGGTGGACTGACCGCAGTTGCCCTCGGTGCGAATCCTCCCTCAGGAGTTCTTGCTTATATCAATTTTGTTGGTGGCACAGGAGGTGACCCAATCCGCAACCCTGGTAATTCCTGTTTTCCTGACGTTTTAACTGAGCTCTATGGCAGTCTTGGCAAGACGACCAAAATACCCAATCTCTGGCTTTACGCAGAAAACGATGAGTACTGGGGTGCAACTGCACCCATTGAATGGCACAAAGCTTTTGCAGCGAGCGGGGGCTCTGGACAGTTTGTGATGACTGCTCCCCTACCAGGACGTGGCGGTCATAGCCTACTACAATGGGGCGGCCGTCTTTGGGCAGATCATACCGATCCATTTGTGAAGTCTCTTGGCTTTTAGTTCTTTTAAAAATAATTTTTCACACTTGAGCATCTACGTAAAGCTACTTTAATAAAATTGTGACCACTTCCTTGCCTGATAAAAAGCTGCTAGGCCTTGAGATCTTGAGGTTTATTTCAGCAATGGCAATCTTGGTTTTTCACTATCACCAATTTGCCTACGTTGGTCTTAAGTTAGTTGATTATCAAGCCGATCAACAGCCCTTTTACTCATTCTTTAAATGGTTCTATCTTCATGGTGAATTAGGTGTTCAGTTTTTTTGGTGCATTAGTGGTTTTATTTTCTTCTGGAAATACCAAAATGCGATCCATCAAAAAATCATCAGTGGAGGTCAATTTTTTGTCCTGAGACTTTCTAGGCTTTACCCCTTGCATTTGGCAACTTTGCTACTCATCGCTGCGCTGCAAATCATTTATTTCAGAGAGTATGGGAATTATTTCGTAGTTCACAATAATGATCTAAAGCATTTCATTTTGCAGCTTTTCTTAGCCAGTAATTGGGGTGGTCAAGGATTTAGCTTTAATGCGCCAATCTGGTCTATATCTGTTGAGGTTCTGATATATCTGTTTTTCTTTCTAGTGCTGAGATATGTTGGTAAAGCTGTCTGGGTGACTTTGTTGGTGCTATTAATTAGTGGATTGATTAAGTTCAACAATCTGACCGAGTCATTTATTGTGGACTGCATCATCTACTTCTACCTTGGTGGCTTAACTGCCCAGATATTCAAAAGCTTTGAAAACACAAAATACCAAAAATTTATTCTGGCATTTAGTCTTTTAGTTGTGATCAGTCCTCTTGTTCTGCTCAATGAAGATTCTTTTAGGCAAATAAAAACTATCTTCTTAATCATCTTCGCCCCAGCACTGATATACATTGCAGCAATAGAGCTTAAGGTTTCTCAGAACATCGGAAATTTGATTGAGGCCCTCGGGAATATGACCTATTCGAGCTATCTCATCCATCTTCCACTTCAGCTCTTGATTGTTTTAATGCTTGGAGCCCTAAATATAGCCATCCCTTTTTATTTGCCCTACTTCTTTATCTTTTATATGGCACTAGTCTTGTACCTATCCCGCATTATTTACTTAAAATACGAAAAGCCGATGCAAGATTTCATCCGTTTACGAGCTAGTAATCTTAAAAAAGTGAAATAGTCCGCCTAGAACATCCTATGCTTACAAATATTTTCAATCAACTTAAATCATTTACTAGACTGCAGCAATTTTTTCTAGTGTTTGTGATTTACTTCATTGGTTTTTGGATCATTCAGTGCTTTTATCTCATCCAATATCCCATTCCTACTGAATATCGTGATTGGGGCAGCATTGATCTTAGTAATGCCCTTTATGGTCAACTTTCACCGTATTCATTTTCTGATGGGCCGCCTTTTTTCTATATCTATGGATTAGTTTTTCCCCTTATAGCGGGAGGTTTAAGCAACTTTTTCCATGTCGATATATTTTTGCTCACGAAATTATTTGTATGCGCTTGTATCATCCTGACTGCTTTACTGATCGCCTCTGAGGTTTTTCAATTAAGTGGTCAGCTATTTCCAGCAATTTTAGGTTTTGCTGCAATACTGTGGACTGGGTCGGCAACCAATGCGGCATTCATACTCAATCCCGCTTCCTGTGGGCTATTGATCATCGTATTTGTTTTATCCAACATCAGAAAATCTCAGAGCTTCTTTTCGATTCTAGTAGCTGCACTAGGAACTGTTCTAGCCTTTTATACAAAACAATATTTTGTATATATTTTTGCGCCTATTTTTCTTTTTCTCTTCCTGAACTCAGGATTTACAAAAGCGCTGACTTATGCCTTAGCCTTCTTAGGTATTTTGGCAGCGTCTGTTCTACTTATAAGCCAAATCTATCCAGCCTATTTCTACGCCACAATTTTGGCGCAATTTTATGCAGTAGGCGGTGGGTGGGGTCATGCCCGTAGCCAACTGATTCTCTTTTTTAATCAATATTGGCCCCTCATTATCCTGCTCTTCATTTACCTTTGGAAGAGAGCAAAAAAACAGAGTGCCTATAGCCCTGATGAAAATTTGTATCTGTTGGTCTTATTGATTGCGGCGCTATGCTTAATTCCCTTAGGACGCAATACTGGCTCCTTCTTAAGCTACTACTATCAATTGGCCCTTCCAGCCCTGATCGTCATTGGACTCATTTCACTATCCAGATTGAGATCAAAAGCGGCCAGTGCTTTTTTCATTACCGGAATCCTAATCTTTAGTATTTTTCATGGTGAACTATTGAGCTATCGCTCAATCTATAGTGAGCAATCTTTGCAGAGATGGTCTTTTGCCAATCAAATCATTGCAAATATTCAAGGGCCAAAATTAATTTCTAGTCCTATCTTGGCTCCCATCATGGGTGATTCTGTTTTGCTAGATAACGGACACTCTGAATGTTATGTAGGTCTAGATACACCATCAACAACGCTAGATATCCTCTTCCCTAAAAGGCATACCTATTTCAATACTTTCAAAACCTATTATGATGACATTGATAGCCAAATAGCCCGCAAACACTTTAAATTAATTACCACCACCAAAGATTTTCATCCGATGATTGCCCAAGCAACTTTAGAAGCTAATTACTTTAAATTAGAAACCATTGACCTTCAAACAGGTGGACAAACTTGGGTCACTGAGTTTTGGGTCCCGAAGCATTAATTCTTGCAGAACTACATCTGCACTAATTGAGCTCTTGTATTGTTTGATCCACACATCTTGCTATTTTTTTATACCCCTCTGGATTTGGGTGAGGGTCATTCATAAAGTAATCCGCAGGCTCAAGACCACATTTTTTGAATCCATCTACCAGCTTACCGCCAGAGGAAGCTATTTTTTCTCTTGCTAGCTGACCTAGGGGATTGGGGGTATTACCACGCTCAAGCTCTTCTTTTGTGGGGATATGAATAAAAATAATATTATTCCCGTATTGCTTTATCAATGCTTCCATTGCAGGCAAATTAGGATTAGTGAATCTTAATTTGTACTCATTTTTAATGTATCCCCATATGAAATGAAGACTTGAGAAATATTGACGAAAGAATTTTTTCTCCTTGGCTGCGCTTTTATCAGCATATTCAGCATCTCTAAATTTTCTCAGCTTACTAACAAACGCTTCGTCATCTTTTTCGGGCTTTGGATAATATCCCTCATCGCCCTTACATTTCTTACTGTCGCCCAGACAATTTAAAACACGCTCTGGAAAATTCCAGACGACTCTTTGATAGTCATCAGATATAAACGGAACAATCACTTTATTAATACGGATATCTGAGTCGACTAATTGGTCATTGAGTAACTTCCACTGAGCAAAGCCCGTGCCAAGTAACCCTCCATTAATCATCTGTGTTGTTTTGCTATTTTTATCCTCGAGATCGTAAAACCAAGGCGTAGCACCTTGACCTTCCGTAAATGAATCGCCCAGTACTAAAGTACTTGCTAGGTCCTTATCGATATTGCGCTTTTGAACCAATCCCAAATTATTGGTCTTGAATTCGTAATCGTATTCTTTATGCAATCCGGGACCATCTTCATAATAGGCAATGGCACGAACAGTTGTGTTGGGCAAATACGTAAATATTTTGCCTTGATTGCGAAATGCAGAACCCTGATCTGATGTACCAAAAAGCATATACCTACGACTACGCTCATGGTCGTTGGTTAGCTCTTTGCCAATAATGAGGCTAGCAATCATTTCAAACAGCAGCAAGCCAATCAAAATCGACCCTATTGCTATCAGAATGTTTTTTGCTATTGTGAGGGGGTAATTAGTCATGTTTTGTCTAATTTTTTAAATACAATAACAGTTAATAATGAAATTTTAAGCCCCGCCTATGAAATGGTCACATCTGTGAAAAAACTGATTGTTATTGCCTCTGCGATTGCAGGCCTAGCGCTCTCCCAAATATCGCTTGCCGCTTATCCGGAGAAGTCGATTCGTCTAGTGGTGCCATTTGCCACTGGAGGAACCTCAGAAATTGTGGCCCGCTCAGTAGCCAGTAGTCTGTCGACAAGTCTTGGTCAATCCGTCTATGTCGATAACAAGCCTGGCGGCGCTGGAAATATTGCTATGGAAGAAGTCAAGCGTGCCAATCCAGATGGCTACACACTGATTTTGGGTCACGTGGGCACCTTGGCCGTCAATCCTGCTTTGTTTGGTAGCAAGCTACCGTACGATCCCAATAAAGATTTTGCTCCCGTGACTTTAGTTGCAAAAGTACCCAACGTTATTGCGGTCAGCAGTAAAAGCTCATATAAAACATTAGCGGACTTGGTGGCAGATGCTAAAAAGAATCCAGGAAAAATTAATTATGGTTCTGCGGGCAATGGTAGTGCTGGCCACTTAGCGATGGAATACTTTTCTGCGGTTGCCGGGATTGATCTGGTCCATGTTCCCTACAAAGGATCTGGTCCGATGCTGACTGATCTTATTGGTGGACAGATACAAGCGACCTTTAATGGACTTCCCTCTTTAATGGGACAAATTAGTGGTGGCGCTCTCCGCCCGCTGGCTGTTGGTTCCCTAGAGAGATCCAAGGTACTCCCTAACGTTCCTACGATTGCCGAATCTGGCTACAAAGGATTTGAAACTTCTCAATGGTACGGCATCATGGCACCAGCAGGAACTCCAAAACCCGTTATTGATAGACTCCAAAAAGATATTGCCAAGGCCCTTAAAAATAAGGAGGACTCTAAGCGTATGTTAGAAGATGGTGCTGTATTAATAGGGGATACTCCTGAGCAGTTTGCTGCGTTCATCAAAGTTGAGCAAGGGCGTTGGGGCAAGGTTGTTGAAAAAGCTGGCATTCAAGTAGATTAAGTCACCCATGAAAATATTATCCTCAAGTTTGATTGCGCTCTTACTATGCACCCTTAGTGTAGGTATTGCTTACGCGCAAAGCACATACCCTAATCGAACTATCCAAGCTATCATGCCGCTTCAAGCTGGTAGTGGCGTGGATATTCTGTTTCGCCCGATCGCACAAAAGATGAGTGAGAACTTGGGTCAAGCTGTGACGATTGAAAATATTCCCGGCGGCGCGGGTTTAATTGGAACTGCCAAGGTAGCGCAAAGTCCTGCAGAAGGCTATGTCTTGGGGGCGTTTAACGACAGTATTCTGACGATGCTACCCAATCTGTATAAAAAGATTGATTACGATCCAGTACAAAGTTTTGCGCCAATCTCGGAACTCGCTGCGATTACTTTTGTACTTGTTGCTAACCCCACTTTTCCGGGGAATACCGCGGCTGACTTAGTTCGGATTGCTAAGGAAAAACCAGGGAAGATTGACTATGCCTCTGGCGGCAATGGTTCACCACAACATATAGGTATGGAAATCTTTCGTCAATATACCGGTGCGCCCATAGTGCATATTCCCTATCGTGGCGCTGCTGCTGCAGTCACTGATGTGATGGCAGGACAAGTACCCGTCATGATTAGTGCACTCTCTGTAGTGCTTCCGCACATTCGTGCTGGTAAGTTAAAGGTATTGGGAGTTGCTAGTAAAACGCGCTCGCCATTACTACCTAATACCCCAACGATTGATGAAAGCATTAAGGGCTATGAATTTTCTACTTGGGGTGCACTGCTAGCACCTAAGGGAACGCCACCAGCGGTCATTGATAAACTCAATGACTCTTTAGCCATTGCGCTGAAAGATCCGAAGTTGCGTGAGCAACTGATTGCCCAAGGTTTTGAATTTGTTCCTCTAGGCTCAGATCATTTAAAAAATATGATTGCCCAAGGCTTAGTAAAAATGAAAAAAGTTATCAAAGATGGTGGTATTCAGCCTGATTGAGGCTAAAGGTTTTTACCTCTTATCGTCTTTGATAACTATTCAATAAATTATCCTGCAAGACATAGGCAACGCCATTAGCGATGAGTGAGAGCTCTTGGTCTAATACCCGACTCTTATAAGTCCAACCCGCAGGCAATTTTAATTGTTTAGCGAGATCTGGTAAATCGCTCATCGCTAAATTGGGATTAACAATTTGGGAGTAAGACTGCATCACATAAACCTCACCCGTAGGCGAAGTGAGCTCATAAATTGACGTACCCGACTTATAGATAAAGTTAGTAGTACGAATAACCTCATTAGGGGAGTATCGCTTGCTACCGAGTAATTGCTTAAATAAACCCACTTTAAGCGTAGCGCGTAAATTCATCTCAATGCCACCGAAGGATTCCTTAACTGAATTAACAGTGCTGCCTGCCGCCTGAATCTCATCCATAGTCCAGTAACGCGGTCCATTCAAAAGCACAAATGAGGCTCCATAGGCCTTTTCAATGGAGTCTTTTGTCAGTATCTTCCATTGAGCTTCTGGGCAAAGATTAAGTCCCTGGGTATTAAAGACTTTCACTTCTAATGTTAAAAAATCACGCTTCCCATAGATCACCTCGCAATAGCGTAGATTACGCAAATTAGAAACACTCTTTTCATATTTTGGATTGGCATTGCTAGCTTGTCCAAATGCGTGGCCAATCGACAAGAGAAAGCCAAGGGTAATCAAAAAGAGTTGATTCATGCGCATGAGGATGTCCATCCAAAAGAGTTAAGGTAGTAATTACCTGCTTACTGTAACAAATAAAAAAACGCCTAGTCTTGTGAACTAGGCGTTTTCATTTTCTACAGCACAATCGCTGTGGAAGGTCGGGCTATTACATCATGCCGCCCATACCACCCATGCCGCCCATGCCGCCCATATCAGGCATACCGCCACCAGCAGACTCATCCTTTGGTGCTTCGCAGATAGCACAATCCGTGGTCAATAACAAACCAGCAACAGAAGCTGCATTGACTAATGCAGTTTTAGTGACCTTAGTTGGGTCGATCACACCTTGAGCTACGAGGTCGCCGTATTCGCCAGTTGCAGCGTTGTAACCGTTATTGCCCTTGCTAGCCAATACCGCATTCACAACCACACTTGCTTCGTCACCAGCGTTAGAAACGATGATACGGAGTGGCTCTTCCATTGCGCGTAATACGATGCTGATACCAGCGTCTTGATCAGCGTTATCACCTTTGAGACCTTTGATACCTTGCATAGCACGTATCAAAGCTACGCCGCCGCCAGGAACAATACCCTCTTCAACTGCAGCACGAGTAGCGTGCAATGCGTCATCAACGCGCGCTTTCTTTTCTTTCATTTCTACTTCGGTAGCAGCACCAACACGAATCACGGCAACACCGCCTGCCAACTTGGCAACGCGCTCTTGCAATTTTTCTTTGTCGTAATCGCTAGTTGCTTCCTCGATCTGAACACGGATGTTCTTTACACGTGCTTCAATCGCTTTAGCATCGCCAGCACCGTCAATGATGATGGTATTTTCTTTACCGATTTCGATACGCTTTGCTTGACCTAAATGCTCAAGGGTTGTTTTCTCGAGTGTGAGTCCGATTTCCTCAGCGATCACAGTACCACCAGTCAAAATGGCGATATCTTCCAACATTGCTTTACGACGATCGCCAAAGCCTGGAGCCTTAACAGCACAGGTCTTGATAATGCCGCGGATATTGTTCACAACTAAAGTTGCCAAGGCTTCGCCTTCAACATCTTCAGCAATGATGAGCAATGGACGACCAGACTTCGCTACTTGCTCGAGTACTGGGAGCAAATCACGGATGTTGGCAATTTTCTTATCAAACAAGAGAACGTAAGGGGAATCCAATACGGCTACTTGTTTTTCAGGCTGGTTAATGAAGTAAGGGGAGAGATAGCCGCGGTCAAACTGCATACCTTCAACGACTTCAAGCTCATCTTCTAAAGACTTGCCATCTTCAACGGTAATCACACCTTCTTTACCGACTTTTTCCATCGCTTCTGCAATGCGCTGACCAATACTATGGTCGCTGTTTGCAGAAATAGATCCCACTTGAGCAATTTCTTTAGTAGTAGTACAAGGCTTGCTGATTTTCTTGAGTTCTTCAAGTGCAGCGGTGACTGCCTTATCAATACCGCGCTTCAAGTCCATTGGATTATGGCCTGAAACAACATATTTCATGCCTTCACGTACGATGGATTGAGCCAACACAGTAGCAGTAGTAGTACCGTCACCAGCGATGTCAGCAGTTTTAGAAGCAACTTCCTTCACCATCTGCGCACCCATATTCTGGAGCTTGTCTTTGAGTTCAATTTCTTTTGCTACGGATACACCATCTTTAGTGATGGTTGGGCCACCAAATGAACGTTCCATAACAACGTTACGACCTTTAGGTCCTAATGTAGTTTTTACTGCGTTCGCGAGAATGTTTACGCCTTCCACCATCTTGGTACGGGCGCTATCTCCAAATACGACGTCTTTTGCTGCCATGATTAAATTCCTTTCTTAAATACTGAAATTACTTCTGTACAACAGCCATGATGTCTTCTTCGCGCATGACGAGAAGCTCGTCGCCTTCGACTTTGACTGTTTGACCTGCATATTTGCCAAATAACACGCGATCGCCCACTTTGACGTCCGGTGGATTTAACTTGCCGCTGTCATCCCGTTTGCCTGGGCCTACTGCCAATACTTCACCCTGGTCAGGCTTTTCAGCAGCAGCATCAGGAATGATGATTCCAGAGGCAGTTTTTGATTCTTGATCTAAACGTTTAATGATTACGCGATCATGTAAAGGACGCAGATTCATTCCTTCTCCTATGTTAGTAAGTGTTAACTAATTAAAAAACCAATATAAATCAATACTTTGTA
>Ga0194047_10001522_pt1 | contig 14074 bp, 19 predicted proteins | sample JunL225m_MetaG_2_FD_160070 | JGI IMG/M metagenome (GOLD analysis project Ga0194047, IMG submission 160070) | Anoxic zone freshwater microbial communities from boreal shield lake in IISD Experimental Lakes Area, Ontario, Canada - Jun2016-L221-5m | ecosystem: Environmental > Aquatic > Freshwater...
CCATATTACTGATAAGCATACGGTCTTTATCGTATGCTTATCAGTAATATGGTTGATGGTGTCACTAAAGGGTTTACCAGAAAACTTGAAATTGCAGGTGTCGGGTATCGTGCTGAATTGAAAAATGATCTGCTTGCGTTGACTCTTGGCTATTCACATATGATTTATTTCAAGGCTCCTGATGAGATTAAAATTGATGTACCGGATCCGGTTACCATTCTTGTGAGCGGAATAGATAAAGCTCTGGTTGGTCAGGTTGCTGCAAAGATTCGCTCATTCAGAAAGCCCGAACCTTATCGTGGTAAAGGTATCAAGTATGAAGGTGAAGTGATCCGCCGCAAGGAAGGTAAGGCGGCAGGCAAGTAATGATTCAAGAAGACAAATAGTTAGGCAATAACATATTACAACGGTTCAAGAGAATGAGTCAAATCGATAAAACCTCCCGGAGGCAGAAAATCAAGGACAGAAGCAGAGCACATGTCCAGGGTACCCAGGCAAAACCGAGGCTTTGTGTTTACAGGAGTCTTTCACAGATTTATGCGCAACTGATTGATGATGTGAATGGTAACACGTTGCTTGCAGCATCAACAATGTCCAAAGACAACAAGGCTCTTCGTGGCTCAAAATCAGAGGTATGCCGTATTATTGGCACTCAGATCGGCCAGAAAGCCCTTGCCGCAGGTATAACAAGTGTAGTATTTGACAGGAATGGATTTCGTTATCATGGCAGAGTGAAGGCATTGGCTGATGGTGCGAGAGAGGCAGGACTGATCTTTTAAAAACTTTTCAAAGAGATAGGTAAATGGCGAAAACATCTGCTAAGAGTATCAGACCCGGTGAATTAAATCTTAAAGAGAAACTGGTTCATATCAACAGGACTGCAAAGGTTGTTAAAGGCGGTAAGCGTTTCGGATTCAATGCTATTGTTGTTGTCGGCGATAAAGAGGGTCATGTCGGTTACGGGCTTGGTAAGGCGAACGAAGTACAGGATGCCATTGCTAAAGGTATTGAAGACGGCAAGAAAAATGTTATCAAGGTACCGATTGTCAAGGGAACTATTCCCCACCAGATTGTAGTAAAGTATGGATCCGCAAAGGTCATGATGAAGCCGGCAACTCCCGGGACAGGTCTTATTGCCGGTGGTGCAGTAAGAGCCGTTCTTGAAATGGCCGGGATTCATGACATTCTGACCAAATCGCTCGGGTCTTCAAATCCGCACAATGTTGTAAAAGCTGCAATCAAGGGGCTTCAGAGTATGTCTGACGCTTATGATGTAGGCGAAAGAAGGTCAAAGAGCTTGACTGAGGTTTATGAAAGCTAAAATGAGAGAATCCAATCATGAGTGATAAAATACTTAAAATTACCCAGGTACGTAGTGTGATCGGGGGGACAAAAAAACAGAAAGCTACGATTCAGGCTCTTGGGCTCGGAAGACCCAACTACAGTGTTGACAGGCAGGACAATCCCTGCACGAGAGGACAGATCAGGGTTGTACAGCACCTTGTAAAGGTTGAAGAAGTCTAGGATTTTTTACTAATAGCAAGTCGGGAATTGAAACCATGGATTTAAGTTCACTCCGTCCAGCAAAAGGCGCAGTAAAAAACAAGAAGCGTGTTGGCCGCGGTCAGGGTTCTGGAAATGGAACTACCGCAGGCAAAGGAAATAATGGCCAGCAGTCACGAAGCGGTTACAAGAGACCACTTATTGAAGGTGGACAGGTTCCAGTGTATCGGCGGTTGCCTAAGTTCGGGTTTACGCCTCTGGATAAAAAACCAGTCAATACCGTAAATCTTACCCAGATCGACAAGTGGGTACAGGATGGTCTTGTAGAAAATGAGATTACCATTCTCGATCTTAAGTCTCTTCTTCACGCCAGTAATGCTGATTATTTTAAGGTTCTCGGTAACGGAGAGCTGACGAGCGCGATTAAAATCAACGCTCATGCCTTCAGTAAAAGTGCTGAGGAAAAGATTGTCGCAGCGGGCGGGGAAGCAGTTAAGGCATCCCGGACGCTTGAAGAGGCATCAAAGGTCAGGGATCTGCCGTTTGAAGAGGCACTCTTGAAGCCAAAAGCGAAGCTGGTGAAGAGAACCAAAAAATCAACCAAGCCCTGAATTTGTTAAAAGGACGCTATGAAGCTTACTGAAAGTATAAGGAACATTAATAAAATCCCTGAGCTCCGTCAGAGGATCCTTTATACGCTTCTGTTGTTATTTGTCTACAGGCTTGGTTCACACATTACCATTCCAGGTGTTGATGCGGCTGCTGTGTCAGGCGCATCGCAGACACATGCGAACGACCTTTTTGGTTTGTTTGATCTTTTTGTAGGCGGTGCTTTCGCGCGCGCGTCTATTTTTTCTCTTGGTATCATGCCATACATTTCCGCTTCGATTATTGTTCAGCTTCTTGGCGCAGTGACCCCCTATTTTCAGAAATTACAGAAAGAGGGAGAAGATGGACGCCAGAAAATCAGTCAGATGACCCGGTACGGAACCGTACTGATAGCGATTCTCCAGTCATGGGGGGTGAGTGTCAGTCTTGCAAGTCCGGCTTCATTTGGCAAGGTTATTGTTCCTGAACCCGGCATATTTTTTACCATAACCGTTGTGATTTTTTTAACCTCCGCTACGGTTTTCGTTATGTGGCTTGGTGAAAAGATTACAGAACGGGGTATCGGAAACGGCATATCACTCATTATTATGATCGGTATTCTGGCAAGGTTTCCTCAGGCTCTTGTTGCAGAATTCCGCTCAGTTTCTTTGGGAAGCAAGAACTGGATTATAGAGATAATTATTCTTGCGATGATGGCTGCCATTGTGGCTTTTGTTGTCATACTGACCGTTGGAACTCGTCGTATACCAGTCCAGCATGCCAAAAGGGTTGTAGGGCGAAAGGTATACGGTGGTAGTACTCAGTACATCCCTATGAGGATTAATACTGCGGGTGTGATGCCAATTATTTTTGCGCAGTCAATCATGTTTCTTCCAGGCACCTTTCTCTCCTTTTTTCCTGAAAATGAGTTAATGCAAAGAATAGCAGGACTTCTGGCTTACGATTCATGGTGGTATGCACTTATGTTTGGCACCATGATTGTGTTTTTTACCTATTTTTATACAGCGATAGCATTTAATCCAAAGGAAGTAGCTGATACCATGCGCCGACAGGGTGGTTTTATACCTGGTGTCAGACCCGGAAAAAGTACTGCCGACTTTATTGATAATATTTTGACGCGCATTACGTTACCGGGAGCAATATCACTGGCGATAATCGCGATTCTTCCTACTTTTTTGACGAAATTTGGTAATGTCACGCAGGGATTCGCCCAGTTTTTCGGAGGAACCAGTCTTCTGATCATTGTTGGTGTAGGCCTCGATACATTACAGCAGGTTGAGAGCCATTTGCTCATGCGTCATTATGATGGCTTCATGAAGTCAGGCAAAACGCGCGGACGACAGAGCAGGTAACTCATCACTATGATTACGATAAAAACAGAGCGGGAAATTGATCTGATGCGAGCGTCTGGCGCTTTGGTCGCCAGGGTACTGGATCTCATTGAAACAGAAATAATGCCGGGAATGACGACGAAGCAGCTCGATACGATGGCTGAGGAGTTTATCAGGGATCATAACGCGGAGCCAAGTTTTTTGAATTATGCGCCTAAAGGAGATCCTGGAGCAACGCCATACCCGGCAACACTCTGTGTCTCACTTAATGAAGAGGTCGTTCATGGTATTCCGAATAATAAGAGAGTTATAAAGGAGGGAGACATAGTTTCCGTCGATTGTGGCGTTTATAAAGGAGGTTATCACGGTGATGCTGCAAGAACTTTTGTACTTGGCACGATTGATCAAAAGATACAGGAACTGGTTAGCGTAACACACGAGTGTCTTTCCAGGGGAATTGCCATGGCTGTAGCAGGAAATCGCCTTCATGATATTTCATCTGCGATAGAAGATTATGCCCGTTCTTTTCGTTTTAGTGTCATTGAAAATATGGTTGGCCACGGTATCGGCAGCGAATTACATGAAGACCCTGCTGTACCCAATTATGGGAAAAAAAATACAGGGGTGAAGCTGCGTGAGGGCATGACGCTGGCTATCGAGCCTATGATTGCCTTGGGAAGATCACGCAGGGCAATTAGTAAGCGAGGTGGCTGGGTAGCAGTAACAGAGGACGGAAAGCCATCAGCTCATTTTGAGCATACAATAGTTGTAAGACCCGGAAAAGCTGAGATACTGACTCGTACTTTTTTATATGGGGAAACAGCTTGATTGATTGCGTACAACACATTATCGAATAAAGGAGCAGACAATTTGGCTAAAGAAGAATCAATTGAGATTGAAGGAGTGATTCTGGATGCACTTCCTAATGCGCTTTTCAAGGTAAAACTTGAAAACAGTCTTGAAGTGCTTGCGCATGTTTCGGGTAAAATCAGAATGCATTATATCAGAATACTTCCCGGTGACAAGGTTAAGGTACAGATATCTCCTTACGATATCACCAAAGGACGTATTACATACCGTTATAAATAAGTGACAGAACAAGTGGTGCGGATATTGTTTTTGTAATCTATATTTATTACATTACAGGCCTTTTCACCTTTCGGAATGAGTTGATTTAATTATTGCATGTCGGGTTTATTATGAAAATATATTCTTCTATTAAAAAGCGTTGTGAGCATTGCCGCATTGTTAAACGCAAAGGCAAGAGATATGTGATTTGCAAAGTAAATCCCAGCCATAAGCAGCGCCAGGGTTGATCTTCAGAAAAACAATAGAACATTAATGAGAATATGAGGATAGCTGGGGTAAATTTGCCGTTGAACAAACATGCCGTTATCGCTTTGACGCATGTTTATGGTATTGGGAGAGCATCAGCAGAAAGTATTTTGCGGAGAGCCGGTATTGCGCCTGACAGAAAGATTTCTGATCTGAATGATGAAGAAGCGCATGCTATCAGAGAGATTATTGCTGAGGAGTACAAGGTTGAGGGGCAGGCACGTGGTGAGCAGCAGACTGCCATAAAACGTTTGATGGATATCGGATGCTACAGGGGGCTTCGTCACCGGCGCTCTCTTCCTGTTCGTGGACAAAGGACACGCACAAACGCAAGGACCAGAAAGGGTAAGCGAAAGACCGTCGCAGGCAAGAAGAAGGCTGTCAAGAAGTAGAAGTGTAAAGGCAATAAATCTTCGATTACTATAAGAATGTAAGTTCATGGCAACATTAAGCAGGAAAAAAAAGAAAGTAAAAGTTACCCCCGAAGGTGCTGTTCATATCAAGGCATCGTTCAATAATATTATGGTAACCATTACGGATGTTCAGGGCAATACGGTTTCCTGGTCCAGTGCCGGCAAAAACGGATTCAAAGGTTCTAAAAAGAATACACCTTATGCGTCGCAGGTAACATCTGAGGCCGCAGCCAAGGAAGCTTATGATCTTGGCATGAGACATGTCAATGTCTTTATCAAGGGACCGGGTGCCGGACGAGATGCTGCTATTCGGGCATTGCAGGGAGCAGGTCTTGATGTGCGGACTATCAAGGATATAACACCGCTTCCCCATAATGGCTGCAGGCCTCCCAAACGCAGAAGGGTCTGATTTTATATATTCATAGAATTTCAATGAAGCAATTGATATGGCAAGATTCAGAGGGTCAATAACAAAAGTATCCCGCAGGTTAGGTATTGCGCTCGCACCAAAGGCTGAAAAATATCTCGAAAGACGCCCTTTTCCTCCAGGCCAGCATGGTCAGGGGCGGAAAGGAAAGGTTTCTGAATATGCTCTCCAGCTCCGGGAGAAACAGAAGATGAAATATCTGTATGGCATTCTTGAGAAGCAGTTCAGAAATTATTATCAAAAAGCGGTTTCGCAAAGAGGTATTACGGGTGATAACCTTGTTAAACTTCTGGAAAGGCGTTTTGATAATGTTGTTTTTCGTGCAGGTTTTGCGCCATCAAGGTCAGGTGCTCGCCAGCTCGTTACGCACGGTCATCTTCTTGTCAATGGGAAGAAAGTCGATATTCCGTCCTATATAGTCTCTCCCGGAGAGCTGATTGAGTTTCGCCAAAGAAGCAAAAATATGGGAGCTGTAACTGATTCTCTTAATAAAGCTCCTGAATCGCGCATTCCTTCATGGATTCAGGTTGACAAGGCAAACCAGAAAGCAGTATTTCTGAGCGTTCCTGAGAGAGTGGAAGTACAGGAGCCATTCAACGAACAGTTGGTTGTTGAATTATACTCGAAATGATTTTAATGAATTCTAAGGTATAAACACTATGATATACCAGATGCAGATGCCTGCAAAAATAGAGGTAGACGAAGCTTCACATAGTGATTGTTTCGGCAGGTTTATTGCGCAGCCGCTGGAACGCGGTTATGGAGTGACCCTTGGAAACGTTATGAGAAGAGTTTTGCTTGCTTCACTTCCGGGAACTGCAATAACAGGGATCAAAATCGATAATGTCTATCACGAGTTTGCTGCCATCGATGGCATCCGTGAAGATGTACCGGAAATCGTTTTGAACCTTAAGAAGGTTCGCTTCAAGTCCACCTGTAAAAGAAACTGCAAGACATCTCTTTCCCTTGTTGGGCCTATGGATTTTACTGCAGGAGATATTGTTCCTCAGGAAGGGGAGTTTGATGTATTAAATAAGGATATGCACATTGCGACTATCAATGCAGGTGTGACACTTAAAATTGATCTTTATATTGGCAGAGGTCGTGGATATATGCCTGCCGAGGATAACAGACCTGAAGGTATGCCTATTGGTTATATTGCTGTCGATGCAATTTATACACCGATCAGAAATGTTAAATTTACGGTAGAGAACACGCGAGTTGGTCAGCGGACTGACTACGAGAAAATGATTCTTGATGTTGAGACCGATGGCTCCGTCAGTCCTGATGATTCAATCAGTCTTGCTGGCAAGATCATTACTGAGCATGTTATGTTTTTTGCCAATTTCTCGCCAACTGAGGAAGAGTTTACCGAAGAGGAGTTCAAGCAGCAGGACGACGAGTTCGAGACAATGCGCAGGCTCTTTCACACAAAAATCGAGGATCTTGATCTTTCAGTACGTTCGCATAACTGCCTCAGACTTGCTGAAATTGATACTATCGGCGAACTCGTCTCTCATAAGGAAGAGGAGTTGCTCAACTACAAGAATTTCGGTAAAAAGTCTTTGACAGAACTCAAAGAGCAGCTTGAAAAATTTGACCTGAAATTTGGTATGGATATTACCAGGTATCAGATGAAATGATACTATTAGTAACCCCTTTTTTGAATTATTGAGATCAGGAAACAGTCATGCGTAAAGTTAAGCCGGTAAGAAAACTTGGAAGAACCGCAGCCCATAGAAAGGCGACACTCAGAAATCTGTCAACACAACTGCTTGTTTACAAGCGCATTGAGACGACGGAAGCCAAAGCCAAGGAGACCCGCAGGGTCGTTGAGAAGATCATTACCAAGGCTCGCAAAGGTACAGTTCACGCCCAGCGTGAAATCTTCAAGGATATTCGCGACAAACAGGCCATCAGAATGCTTTTTGAAGAGATTGTGGCTAAAGTTGGTACTCGCAATGGTGGGTATACCAGAGTTATCAAGCTTGCTCCACGTTTTGGTGACGCAGCAAAAATGGCAGTAATTGAACTGGTTGATTACACTGATGCACCATCAATAAGTCAGAAAACCGGTAAACAGGATCGCTCAAAACGGGTCAGGGGTTCGAAGAAAATGGCTGAAGCAGCAGCATCTTCTGCCGAATAAGTTATTCGCATTTGCAAATAATCCTTCAATCGTTACTATTAGTCATTGTCAGCAAGACCGCAACTATCTGCTGGCAATGACTATATGCTTTTCAGAAAAAAACTGACTTGTCTCATGGATTGGATGTTGTTTTATTCTTGAGGGAAATCCATTGTGTTTATTGCTTGAAGTCAGTGCTTTTGAAATTTCTGTTTCTAAATTCCCTCCCTTGAGGCAGATCAGAATTCCTTTTGGTTTCAAGAGCCTGCCAGCATAATCACAGAGTTTATCGAGTGAGGCTACTTGCCTCGAAAGTACTGTATCAAACAGTACACCCTTCAGTTCTTCTACCCTTGTGTGTATCGCAACGGCGTTGCTGAGGTCCAGCTCCTTGATCATCTCTTGACATGCAGTGATTTTTTTCCGCGTCGCGTCAACAAGAAGAAACTGCGTTTCCGGAAAGGCGATAGCAAGTGGAATTCCAGGTAATCCTCCTCCCGTACCAAGATCAAGAACCTGTTCTTCTTTTCTGAATGAGTGGTAAAGAGTGATCAACAGTGCATGAAAAATATGCTTGATAATGATCGGAGCATCTTCCTTGCGGCTGATAAGGTTTATTCTCCGGTTCCATTGTTCAAGACAATCACCATAACGAACCAGTTTCTGGAGCATTAAAGGGTCGATATCTATTCCCTGTTCGGCACATAACGTCTTCAGTGTCAATAAATTATTTTTGAGTCGTTCCATCATGTACAATTCTTTACAATTCAGTGGCTTTAACCCAAAAAACAATATTTTGGGGTGAATGACAAATCGGCGGTTATAATTGCAGGGATGCCCGGCTTATTTTGTTAATAAAAATGTAAATTGGCGGCCATTGTAACAGTTTATATTATTTCACTAGCACCAACAATTCTCAAGAGATACTGTTTTATGAATTATGATTTAGGCAATCATGTTTATGCCGTTATCATGGCTGGAGGCTTTGGCAAGAAGCTATGGCCTGTTTCAAGAAGAAAAATGCTAAAACAGTTTATTGATCTTTTTGAAGATGGCACGATGATTGCGCAAACAGTACAGCGCATCTCAGGATTAGTGATTGAAGACAACATTTTTATTATTACCAGCGAATTGGGGCGTACGCTTCTTTCTGAATCCCTCAGTAGTTTCCGTCAGGATAATATTATTGTTGAGCCTTCCAGTCGCAACACTGCGCCTTGCATTGCTCTTGCAACAGCGCATATAAAAAAGAGGGATCCTGATGCTGTGACAATTGTGCTTCCTTCGGATCATCTGGTGCTTGATAACCATTCATTTTTGAAGATTCTTGAGGCTGGCATTGATGTAGCCAGCGAAAAAAGTGGCATTGTGACTATAGGTATTAAACCAGACAGACCAGAAACAGCTTACGGCTATATTCAGGTAGATGGAGAGTTGTCGCTTCCACCGGGGTTTTCAGATGGCAGCGATTTCCGTCTTTTCAAGGTAAAGGCTTTTGCTGAAAAACCTGACGTTACAACAGCGGAAGAGTTTCTTGAAAGTCATGATTTTTACTGGAACAGTGGCGTTTTTATCTGGCATATTGATGCAATATCAAGAGAGTTTGAACGCTCTATGCCGGATTTGTATAAGGATCTTCTCAATATCTATGAAAGTCTTGGGACAGAGCGAGAGCAGAAGGTCATTGAGGATGTTTATTCCTGGATTCATCCCCTTTCTATTGACTATGGTATTATGGAGAAGGCCGAAAAAGTGTTTGTGCTGGCAGGAGAGTTTGGTTGGACTGATCTTGGATGTTGGGATGAAGTTCAAAAAGTTGCTGAAAGCCGGAGCGCCTCTGCAGGGATACTGCCCGACAGTCGGTTGGTTAAGATAAATAGCGAAAATATTTTTGTCAAAAATACAACAAACAAGTTGGTCTGCACTATCGGGATTAAAGATGTTATTATTGTTCAAGCTGAAAACGCATTACTGATATGCCGTAAAGGAGAGTCTCATCGGGTTCGTGAAGTTGTTGATATATTACGTCGTGAAGGTCTCGAAGAGTACCTTTAGGTTACAGCAGATCTTGCGTTCTTCTGGAATAGAAGAATAAACAATCAGTTTGTGAAGCTCATAAAACCCTTTTTGTTGATCAAGATTGTACTGACCAGCTCGTTCCTTCACGCGTATCCTTTATTTCAATCCCGGCTTCATGCAGCCGGTCACGTATCTTGTCACTCAATGCAAAATCCTTGTTCTTTCTGGCTTCAGCCCGGAGTTCGATCAGAATAGTCATAACTTCTTCGATTTTTTTTACACTCTCTTTGTTCTCTCTGTTCCATTCCATGTTATCAGGTTTCAGGATGCAAAGGGTTTCGTTTCCTGCGCGATCAAGAAAAGCCTCAATCTCCTGGCGGGATGCCCCAGAAAGAGCGTCTGGTAGATCAAGTGCAGCGTTAATGGCTTTCGCGAGTTCAAAAAGAACCGATATGGCCACTGGTGTATTGAAGTCATCATCCATCGCTTCGGTGAAGCGATGCTGGAAGGGGGCAATATCAAACACTCCAGTTCCCGACTTTTGTTCCCGAAGGCGTCGTTGGGTCGCGCGAAGTTTTTCAAGCCCGGTGTTTGATGCTTTTATGGCGGTTTCCGAATAATCGAGTTGTGATCGATAATGAGACTGAAGAACAAAAAACCGGATCACCAGAGGATCAGTCTCTTTAAAAAGTTCTTTCAGATTGATCGAGTTGTTCAGTGACTTGCCCATTTTAATGCCATTGATCGTCACCATGTTGTTGTGCATCCAGAACCTGACATAAGGCAGGCCTGTTGCTGCTTCAGACTGGGCAATTTCGCAGTCATGGTGGGGAAACTTGTTTTCCATACCTCCACCGTGGATATCAAGTGTTTCTCCAAGGTATTTCATCGACATGGCCGAACATTCGAGATGCCATCCGGGATACCCGATACTCCAGGGTGAATTCCACTTCATTATGTGGCTCTCATCCGCCTTTTTCCAAAGTGCAAAATCAGAGGGTTCCTTTTTATCAGATCGGACTCCTACCCTGATACCTGATTGCAGAGCATCCTGATCAGTTCTTCCTGAAAGTTTGCCATACCCGTCAAATGACTTCACAGAAAAATAAACGTTGCCATTTACCTCGTATGCGTGGCCGCTTTTCATCAATCTTTCAATCAGGGCAATCTGTTCGGGAATGTGAGCGGTTGCTGCAGGAGCTATATTAGGCCGGAGAACTTCAAGTTTGTCCATATCTTCATAAAAACTGCGAGTGTAGAACTGCGCAATTTCCATGGGGTCTGTTTTTTCGAGATGGGCCTGTTTCATGATCTTGTCTTCTCCCTCATCGGCGTCATCAGTGAGGTGCCCAACATCGGTAATGTTCTGTATGTATTTCACACGGTATCCGCTCTGGCGAAGCCAGCGAACAACAACATCAAATGAGACATAGCTTTTAGCGTGGCCTAAATGAGCATGGCCATAAACAGTGGGGCCGCACACATACATGCTCACGATTCCAGGGTGGAGAGGTTCAAACTTCTCACTGGTTCTGCCGAGGGAATTATAAATGAAGAGTGACATCTTCTGCGGTTCTTCCTTATTACTTGGAGTGAAGTGATGGTATCGCGTGTAAAAATCCGGATGAAAGTTAAACATTTGGGTTTTTAACGCAAGGTTTTTAGCTTCCTTTTTTATTGCTCTTTTTTCGAGACCCCTCACCTTTGTATGAAGATTACTTTTGCCTCCTTTCACATCAGTGCTTCCGCCCTTTCCGGTCTTCCGGAAGAGTCATCTCCTGAGATAGTTTTTGCTGGCAGATCCAATGTCGGCAAGTCTACCCTTCTAAACTCACTGACTGGTGTCAAAGGTCTTGCCAAAACCAGCTCTACTCCCGGAAAAACCAGGTTGATCAACTATTTTCGAATTAACCATGAGTTGTATTTTGTTGATCTGCCAGGGTATGGTTATGCCGCTGTCGGTCAGGCGGAAAAGGCTGCATGGGGCCATCTGCTCGCCTCCTTTATTGAGCGTCGCCGAACTATTTCACTGATTGTGCTTCTGCTTGATTCCCGTCATCCGGCTATGCGGTCCGACAGGGCGATGATAGACTTTCTGGAGTTTCATGAAAGGCCCTACGGGATTGTGCTGACCAAGTACGACAAGCTTACGCAGAAGGAAAAGGTACAGGCTCGGCGCATTATGGAAAGCAATGCGACAAAAGCCAAATTTATTGTAAATTATTCATCTTTTTCTGGCATGGGAAAAAGCGAGCTTCTGGCTCATTTTGATCATTATATCTCTCAATAAAAACAACCGTCGTGGAATCAAAAAAATTCAGGACTCCGTCGCAGTCGGCAACTGTTATTGTCGGCACACAGTTCGGTGATGAAGGTAAAGGAAAGCTTGTAGACTATCTTTCGGACAAGTACGATATCGTTGTCCGTTATCAGGGAGGGGCTAATGCCGGTCATACGATCTGTTTCGATAATAAAACCGTCGTGTTGCATCTGATCCCATCCGGAATATTTCATAAAGGATGTGTTTGTGTGATCGGTAACGGTGTGGTAATCGACCCGGTGGCGCTTCTTGAAGAGATCAAAAAGGTTGAAGAGCTTGGCTATGAGGTTACCGGCAGGCTGTTTATCAGTCATAATGCACATCTCATCATGCCGTATCATAAATTGCTTGATTCCCTGCATGAAACGGCCCAGGGCGACCAGAAGATCGGCACGACCGGTCGGGGAATTGGGCCGAGCTATGAGGACAAGTTTGCGCGCAAGGGTATTCGTGTTGTTGACCTGCTCAGTCCTGAAGTGCTGCAGGAGAAGCTTCGCGAAAACCTTGCTGCCAAGAACAAGCTTTTCAAGAATATCTATGAGAAGGAGGAGCTTGATGTTGAGCTTATGGTACGTGAGTACGAAGAGTTTGACAACATTATTGACCCTTATGTGACGAACACCCAGCTCTACCTTAACCGTCAGCTTCAGGAAGGCAAGACTGTTCTGCTTGAGGGTGCCCAGGGCTGCCTTCTTGATGTTGATCATGGTACCTATCCTTATGTCACTTCCTCTAATCCAACTTCTGGAGGTGCCTGTACCGGTTCTGGTATTGCTCCAAACTATATTGGCAAGGTGATTGGTGTCAGCAAGGCCTATATGACCAGAGTTGGCAATGGAGCCTTTCCCTCGGAACTTCTTGATGAGACCGGCGAGCTTCTTGGCAAGATCGGTCACGAGTTCGGCGCCACGACCGGCAGAAAACGTCGCTGTGGCTGGATAGACCTTGTTGCCCTCCGTTATTCACTGACGGTCAATGGTGTGACGGAAATTGCCCTTACAAAACTCGACGTGCTTGATACCTTTGAAGAGATAAAGGTTTGTACCTCCTATATGCTTGATGGCAGAGAGATTCACGATTTCCCGACCGATCACCAGACGCTTGCCAGAGTGACGCCGGTCTATACCACCCTGAAAGGCTGGATGGCCTCAAACGCTCAGGCAAGAACATTTGCCGATATGCAGCCTGAAGCACAGGACTATGTGACTTTCCTCGAAGATGAACTCCGGGTTCCAATCACCTTTATTTCGGTTGGTCCAGGACGCAAAGAGACTGTTTTCAAATAATTCTCAGTTATTAGTGCCATGGCGTTGATGGATATCGCAGTTCTCCCCCTCGACAGTAAGGAGGGGAGCCTCAGTGACTTTGTTGCTGGATTGCAGGAGATTCTTGCTGGATGTGGCTGCAGTTACCGACTTCATGATATGGGTACGACTGTTGAAGGCCCGGCTTCTCTGCTTTTCGAACTTGCGCTGAAGCTCCACGAGCACTCATTCAACCAGGGGGGCAAGCGCGTTTATACCGTCATGAAAATAGATGACCGTCGTGATCGGGCAGTTCGACTCGGCGAAAAAACAGCATCCGTTAAAGCCAAAATAGCCCCGACAAGCGAGTCGGGAGAGTAGGGGGATTACCGAAAATATTTTATCTTCACATTCTTTATGTCTGGCCGTCGTAACACGGTATACTCGCGGCCAGTAAATCTCAATAGAAAAAAGTAATGATGCAGGTTCCCGGTGATATTCAGATAATCAAGGAAGATAACGTCACGCACAGTTTTTGTGGTCTGGCCTGTGTTGGTTGGATGTATCAGAAGATCAAGGACAGCTTTTTTCTCATACTTGGAACGCATACCTGCGCCCATTTTTTGCAGAATGCTCTTGGTATGATGATTTTTGCCAAGCCGCGCTTTGGCATTGCTCTTATGGAGGAGGGGGATCTTTCAAAGAATGAGCCAACCCTTCAGGAAATTATCAGTGAAATCAAGGC
>Ga0194047_10001524_pt1 | contig 14069 bp, 12 predicted proteins | sample JunL225m_MetaG_2_FD_160070 | JGI IMG/M metagenome (GOLD analysis project Ga0194047, IMG submission 160070) | Anoxic zone freshwater microbial communities from boreal shield lake in IISD Experimental Lakes Area, Ontario, Canada - Jun2016-L221-5m | ecosystem: Environmental > Aquatic > Freshwater...
TAATAACGAAAAACAACATCCATATTAACCCAGTTAGACTTGATATTGGCTGGCGAGGATATCTATCTGCCAATATATTTGAATTCCAAGTATAGTTTAATATCTGTGCTAAGGCAGTGCAGATTATGATGTAGCTTATCCAGTGATCTTTATTTTTATATGCTTTGAAGCTACTGATTGTTAGTTGGGTAAAAATGACGGCGTATAAAAAAATAGAAACCGATTTCTCGATATCCAAAGTATGCCAATAATGATGCCCACTCGGATCAGTTTTAATTAAGGCAATTAAATCGAAATCATAGAAAAAGCCTTCTTTATAGTATATCAGTGATATAACACCGGTTATTAATACTGAGATCTCGGCGAATAATTTGAATATGTGTTCAAAACTCCAGGGGTTAGTATTTTGATCACCGTAGTTTTCTGAGATTATTGCGTAACTGTGTATAAAAAACAGTAATGACGTAAAATTAAGAAAAATGATGCTGTGTAGCAAAAGTGTACTCAGATCTTGATTCGAGCAGTGTATGCGAACGAGTTGTAAGCAGCAGCTAATCGCTAGTGTGACTAGGAATATCGATTTGCAGGTAATATATGGCTTACTGCGTGTCTGCTTTGTGAATAAGTCACTCAACAGATAAAAAGCTGATATCCCAGCGGTAAGTACTATGCTGATAGGGTATGAGCTTATCATACAGGTAATTAGCCTTACAAAATACAATCAGCCAACTAAATAGTCAGCCTGTGATCAGTAATCATCCTATGAAACTTCATAGGATCGCTCTCCCAAATCTATAACACAGAAACTAGCTAGTAGCGCAGTAATTGGCTATTGTATCCTGATTGGCAGCTACATGCATAAGCACCTGTTCTATGTTATCCATAGTTAAATTAACTGTTTGTAGCGCACGCGGGTCAGATCTAAATGCAAAGCCACCAATGCCAGGAGCCGATCCTAGTATGCGTGAGCCGCAATCGGCTAAATGTACAATAGCTGTGAGCCGCTCATTAGCAGGTGGAGTATGATGGCCAGCTATTGCAGTGGATATTTCATCACTTAGCTTCCATTTTTTAGTCAATTGAGCTCCGTAGGCGGCATGGTCGATATTGCAAATGTGCTTTTCTACTTCGATCCATGAATTAGACCGAGAATCTATTTTCGTCCTAAAGGTTGATGACTTCGCAGCCAAGTCCCCGCTTAGCGCTGTCTTACCTAAATCATGTAGCAGTCCACTTACAAATGCAATTGTGGTATCAATTTTAACGGCATTCTCGTCTTGGGCTAGTTCTATCGTATTGATTAATTTAGCTAACTCCTGGGATATTAGTGCGACAGTGACAGAGTGAACCCATAGTTCATTTTTCGCTATACCGTAACCTTTACATTCACCTCCTAAAATCTTGCCGAAACTTATTCCTGAGACTTGCTTTAAGATTTCTCCATGTCCAAGACGCATGATTGCCATCTCTAAATTCTCAAAAATTTCTTGATTGGATAAAACAGGTTCTTTTTCTGACGGATCTAGTTCAGGAGGAGTATAGCCACTTTCTTTATTACTTATTTTTTCTAATTTTTTAAGTAACGTATTGGATAATACCTTATCAGTCGCTACCACATTCGCTATATCGCTATTTTCGATATCACGGTCCTTTAGCATAAACATCAGCCGCACAACAACATCGATTGAATTGGTCAGATTAGCAAACTGAGCAGCGTATTTATCGGTGATCATAATCGCTTATCAGGATGGCCATTTTCTTTTACAACGATTGATCCATTGGCCACGTTCACAATAACAGCGCGCTGTGATTGCCCTCCTAGGACTTCGGCTTTTACATTTATTCCGCGCGACTTAAGAGAAGTGCGTAGTGTATTTCTTATTTTAGGTCCTAAATTGAGCTGAGCGCGTGTTTTTCTGACTAGAAGAGTTAAGTGCTGTTTTTCACATGACCAGTCGGTCTGTGAATATTCAAAGTTTTCATCCGGCTCTAGTAGCTGTCTTGGTCCTGAAAAAGTACGAGGTGTGGAAAGTTTATTCGACATGCCCTCAGCTGCAAAATTGTTAGTCACACGTCCAGCAATCATGTTACACAATTCACCCACGATATCAGTCATGTCTGCTTCACTTAATTCTGCCCCATCTTCCATTCCCATTAAGCGTCTTCCTGCAATTGCGACTAATTCTGGAGTAAATTGTATGATAACTTCTCCGTCAATTCGCTCTCCTGTAAAATTAATATGCGCTTGAATACAAGGGCCTCCTTGTGGAATTACTTCCGTTTTAGGAAATTCAAATGCGGTAAATCTTAGCTGAGTGTTAAGCACTGCGGTTAAGGCAGGTACTGCCATTAACCTAATATCTGTTTTTGAATCCATCGTCTCGGAAGCACCAATCAGATATGTACTTATCTGACTTGCGTTTAAAACAGGCGAGCCCGGAAGGGTTTTTGCAAAATCCTGAATCTTATCTAGTAATCCTTTCGGAGCGGTATCTCCGTAGATGAACTGATTATTTGTTTTAACGATCTTATTAAGCCGTGAATCGGGAAGGATTACATGAGCAACGCCAGTTGTTTTAGAAACTGGATCGCGCATGACTAAACAAACTCCAGACCCAATATTTTCGCACGCAAGTTCTGCGTCCTCCTTGTTAGTTACAAAAGATGAGCTGGGATGAATAATGGTACGTTGAGCACACATCTTAAGTAATATATCAGTGGGGCAGAATTAAAGCGAACAAAGGTTATACTAAAACGTGAGCAGTTGTTCCAAGAAGAAAGCTGCATCCGTTATGCCTATATACCAGATTATTGTTCATTGTTAAGATTTCTTATATAAACGGTCCCTAGCATCAATGGGTAAATTATTTGTTACTCTTTACAATTACTGAGCAGGTTTAGGTGTATTGAGTTCAATTTGGCGTTTATTGGCAAGGTCATGAATGTGCTCTTTGAACTCTGGGAAATTATCCAGGACATGCTCCAACTTATTTTTACTTAATGTGTACACGTCTATGTAGTCGACTGCACGTATGCTAGCAGTTCTAGGCATACTTAGCAGTAGTGCAATTTCACCGAAGAAATTGCCCTCAGCGAGTGTCGCATAGACTGTTTTACCATCTTTAGAGACAACCTCAACACTACCCCTACTGATAAAATACATGCTATCTCCAACATCACCTTGTTTGAATACATAGTCTCCAGGTGTGAAGACAATGGATTCTAAATTGATTACGATTTGCTCGATCAGACTTTCGCTTGCTCCTTTGAAGATAGGTACCTTAGCTATAATATCCTTATTCAAATGAAGGGATATTTGAAGTTTTAAGGAAGGGGGGAGCTCAGCTAAAACATCTTGCTCGGTATAGCCACGGCGTAAGTCCCACAGATTTGAGTAGTAGCCCTGCACTCTGTGTTGCATTTCAATCGGAATCTTCCGAAAGCGCATAAACGTACTTATTTTTTCTAAGCGCTCATTGAAATGACTGCGTGCTACATCCAGTTTAGCGATTAAATTAGCTACTGAACCCACGACGTAACCATATAGACCTGCACCAATAAGCTCCATTATCATGGCAAAAATGGTTTGTGTGGAAGTTACTGGTGTTACGTCACCGTACCCGATTGTTGTCATCGTTGTAATAGACCAGTACAAACTTCTTATGTAAAATAAGTACCCATTCGCGGTCCATTCAGGACCAATATTGCCGCCACCCACTGCTATCCATCCACATGCTGCCCAGTGCGCGACTATCATTACCCAAAAGCCTAGGAAAACCATGCGCAATATAGCTGGGTTAAAAAGATTCGCCTTGGACAGTTTCTGCATGAACTGTGCAATTCTGACCAGCCGGAATAGTCTTATTAGGCGAGTTGACTTAATTAGGGCGCTATAGCCCACAATATATGACGCCAACATAACATCTAAAGGCAGTGTAGAAAGTAGATCTAAAATAAACCACCCCTTGAGGTAGCGGGATGCTATTTTAGAGGGATCGGTAATCTCACTATTACCTACTTGATAAGACGTTATAAAATTTAGGATCAGGTCTAATCCGAAAATACTTATCAGAGCTATATCAAAATAGTATATCCAACCTTTGATGGGATAATGAAGAGCTAAACGAAGTGGGATTTCTATTGTAGCAGCAGTCGTCGTAAACAATACAAAATCATCCCAGATGTTTTTTATATGCGATTTATGGCTTATGATTAAGCGCTCGCGGAACGTTTTATCTCCCATGGGTATACAAAATTTAATCTATAACTATATAGAAGTAGGTAAATAGATCGGATCATCGGGGAATAACTTAAAGTAAGATTCACGAAGCATGGCTTAGAGGATCAATAAATCCTGAAAAATTGAATAAGTAATGCAGCTTTGTGTCGTAAGTTAATAAAGCGCATGCATTAAGCTAATAACAGACTTCCCCGTCCTTCTTAATAGCCTATTCACATGCTACGAATCCGTGGATGTCGTCGCATTTTAATAATACTTTAGTAAAAAAATACTTTTTTTACTAAAGCTAACTGAAATTAGGCCGTTATAAGTGACAATGTCTGTAATTAGCTCATTTTCCAACGTTGCGTCTGCGGTTGAACATCTAGGCCTGATTGCTGAAGAACTTGCGTTCGTCGCTCCTAATGAGGACACCGGTTTATTGAGTATCAACAGGTCAGTAATGGAGTTAAGTGATTTAATCCATCCAGAAACTCCTGAACCTATCAAAGCTGCTGTTTTAGCAGCTAAAGGTTGGATGGATTCAAGTTTAGATAATGGCTGTAAATTATCTGCAGCTACAATTGAAAGTTTAGGTAAGTGGCATGGTTGGATGGATGCAGCGATGGAAGCAACGCGTCTTGGGGAAAAATGCCCAGATGTGTTACCAGAATGGTCGAGTAAAGATGCTGGTGCTATCCCTGGTAAAATTGCTACTAAAGTTGCGCAAGAGCCAGAGGCTGCAAAAGATTTAGGCGAAGAGCCTGCTATTACTCTTAATTTAGATTCAGATCGTGATCTCATCAATGAATTCAACGGTGAGTCCGCTGAACTCTTGGCAAACATTGAGCAGGGAATTCTAGTTTTTGAAGAGAATCCAGATGATAGTGGAACAATCGACTCTATTTTTAGAGCGTTTCACACTTTCAAGGGTGGCGCTGCATTTTTACATTTAGGCGCAATTCGTGACTTGGCTCACGATTTGGAGTCCATGTTAGATGCTATACGTAAAAAAGAATTACGTATAAATTCTGATATTACAGATTTAATTTTGGCTGGTACAGACGCCCTTAAGTCATTTAGCCGTGAAATAACAGCGCAGCTGCGCGGCGTTGGAGCAGGTACTCCAATATTAGTTCCTACTTTAGAATTACGTGAACGTGCAAAGAGCGCAACCAAGGGTGGTTCTGCAGCTCCATTAGGGAAAGCTAAAGCTCCAGCAGCAGCACCTGTAGCTGCTGCTCCTAAAGCTGAGGCAGCACCCGCAGCAAAGCCTGCCGCTCCAGCAGCAGCACCTGCTGCTGCAAAGCCTGCCTCTGCAACACCTCCTGCGAAAGCTCCTGTTAAGGCTGCTGCTGCTGCTGCTGCTGGTGCTGGTGGTGGTGGTGAAGGTGGAGCTACTGGATTTGTTAAATTAGATACAGGTAAACTAGACAGCATGGTAGACTTGGTTGGTGAGCTCGTCATTGCGCAATCCATGGTTGTGCAAAACCCTGATGTGCAAAAAATTAATAGCTTACAGCTTGCACGCTGCTTGCGCCAACTTAGCCGTATCACCACAGAATTACAGCGTAATGCCATGTCTCTTAGAATGGTGCCTATTCGGGGCGTATTCCATAAGATGAGCCGTTTGGTTCGCGACCTAGGGTCCTCAACTCAAAAGCAACTTACTTTAATTTTAGATGGTGAAGATACTGAACTAGATCGTAATATCGTAGAGAAATTAGGCGATTGCTTGATTCATATGATACGCAATTCATGTGATCATGGTATCGAAAATCCTACTGACCGTGCAGCTGCAGGAAAGCCACCCGTAGGCGTGATTCACTTGTCTGCTGCGCATCAACGCGGTGGGATTGTTATTCGTGTACAAGATGACGGTAAGGGACTTAATACTGAAAAGATTTTAGCTAAAGCCACAGAACGCGGTCTTGTTAAACCAGGAGCCGTGCTTTCTGATTCTGAAATTCACTCCTTGGTATTTTTACCAGGCTTTTCTACAGCAGATATAATCACAGATCTTTCTGGTCGTGGTGTAGGTATGGACGTAGTACAGCGTAATATCGACAGTTTACGCGGTAAGGTTGAGATTACTTCAACCCCAGGTAAAGGAACTACCTTTACAATCGTGCTTCCACTCACCCTTGCGATTATCGAAGGCTTAATTGTTGGAATAGGTACAGACCGATATATTATTCCAACGCTTGCAATTCGTGAATCGTTCCGTCCTCGTGCGGGTACAATTTACACTGTGCAACAACGCCAAGAAGTGGTTAATGTGCGTGGTAAGCAAACTCCAATCTTACGATTGGGTAATCACCTCGGACGTCCTGTACGTGCAGTTAATCCAGAGGAAGGCATTATTATCGTTGTTGAATCTGGAGACGCAGCTCGCGGTATTTTGGTAGACGAACTGATCGGTAAACAGGAAGTTGTTATTAAGAGTCTTGGTAAGACCTTTGAACACCAAAACTTGCTTGCTGGATCAGCCGTACTTGGTGACGGCTGGGTCGGTCTTATTTTGGATGTAGATACTCTAGTACGTCTTACACCTCCTCCAATAAAAACAGTAGCTGCAGCTTAATTAAATTATAATCTTATGGCACAAACTATAGAACATACAGCCACTGCAACAGCAGGCAGATACCTGACATTCCGTCTAGGGACTGAATCTTACGGTGTACAATTAGCAAGTGTGCGTGAAATCATCAGGCTTTGCCCAATCACGCCAGTACCACGCATGCCATCCCATATTAAGGGAGTAATCAATTTGCGTGGAACGGTTATGGCTGTCCTTGATTTACGTGCAAAATTTAGACTAGATCACGCTGAGATGGGTGAGAGGACATGCATTATCATTGTCCAAGTTAATATTCCAGGAAGTAACTCTACAATGATGGGCGCTATGGTAGATGCCGTAGAAGAAGTTGTTCAATTAACTCAAGCCGAACTCGAAGCTACTCCTGATTTCGGATCTGGCACAGATACACAATATATACTTGGTGTAGCAACAATCCGTGGTGGTGTTAAGACACTCCTCGATATTCAGAAAATTTTCCTCGAAGAAGGCACTATTGCGATTTCTTCGAATCCCAAATTAGATAAATAAACACAAACTGCTTAATTAATCATTATGAATAACTGGACTATCTCACGCCGAATTCTTGTCGGCTTTATCTCAATAGTTGCATTGACTGTAGGTATTGGTGGCTTCGCGCTCTTACGTGTAAGCACAATGAAAACGAATATCATCGATATCGTTGACAATACAATACCTAGCTTCACGTGTTTATTCGGCGTTGGTAATGCAACACGTGATGCAATGGTGAGCTTTGAGTCGATCACTGCAAAAACATCTGCAGATGACCGCGAAAGAATTTCAAAGACCGTAGCTGAATTACAAGCCAAAGCAGATGAAGGCATCAAAAAGTACGAAGGTCTTCTTTCAGATGAAAAAGACAGAGGTATCTGGACTGAGATGGTCCGTAACCGCGATGCTCTCACTGCTCTTCGCACTCAAGCCTTGGATTTATTTAAGGCCGGTAAATTTGATGATGAAAACAAGCTCTTTGTAGACCAGGTACTCCCTGCTTATCAAAAAGAAGTTGAATCAGTTCAATCTGATATCGATTACAATGAGTCATTAGGTGCTACTTCTGGAAATAATGGTAAATCTATTGCTACGATGAGCTTAACACTCATTTCAATTGGCGTAGGTGCAGCTGTAATTATTGGTTGCTTACTTGCATTCCAAATCATCAGAGCTGTTAACAAAGCACTTGGTGATATTTCAACAAGTCTTGATGACGGTGCACAACAAACAGCATCTGCTGCAGGTCAAATTTCAAGCTCAAGCCAAAGCCTATCTACTGGCTCAAGCGAGCAAGCTGCTTCGATTGAAGAAACAAGTACCGCTTTAGAAGAAATCTCTACGATGATTCGTACAACTGCAGAAAATGCTCAAAAAGCAAAGTCTCTTGCTTCTGAAGCTCGTTCTGTTGCAGAAAGTGGTTCATCAGCTATGTCTGAAATGAGTCAGGCCATGCACTTAATTGATTCCTCCAGTGGTGAAGTTGCAAAGATCGTTAAGAACATCGACGAAATCGCATTCCAAACTAACATTCTTGCTCTTAATGCAGCGGTTGAAGCTGCTCGTGCTGGTGAAGCTGGTGCTGGATTCGCAGTTGTTGCTGACGAAGTCCGCTCACTTGCTCAACGTAGTGCTGCTGCTGCTAAAGAAACGGCAGAAAAGATTGAAGCAGCTATCACTAATAGTAAGAAGGGTTCACAATGCAGTGAGCGCGTTAATGTCGCACTTACTCAAATCACTCAAAAAGTTACAGCTACGGATGGCATTGTTGCTGAAATAGCAACTGCAGCACGTGAACAAGCTCAAGGTATTGAGCAAATCAACACTGCTCTTGCTAACATGGATAAGATTTCACAAAGCAATTCTTCTAACGCAGAAGAAAGTGCTGCAGCAGCTGAACAATTGGATGCTCAAGCTTCCAACCTTAATGAATTGGTCAGCCGCCTAGTGATGTTAGTCACAGGAAAAGCAACTGCAGGTGAAGGAACTCATCATACTGAGCGTCCACGTGCTCGTGCTACAGCGCAGAGTCACAAGAAGAGTCACTCTGGCTCAGCTTTATCAGCGCCAAAGCGTAAAGCAGCTGCTATTCCTATGCCTGATGATTCATCAAGTACTGCATTAGCAAAGTCTGATAGTTTCAAAAAATTCTAATGTGGATGAGCCATCGTTCTCAGATTTAAAACGTACCTATAGAGACCTAAATCTAAGTACTTCTACATTTCACAGGCTGGTAGACATTGTCTACCAGCACAGTCGTATCCAATTCGGAGACGATAAAAGAGTACTGTTTTCTAATCGTCTTAGAAAACGTATATTTTATCTCGGTATTGAGAGTTTTGAAGAGTATCTGACCATACTTGAGTCCCATGACGGAGAGTCAGAAATAGAAGAACTCTTGGATATGGTTTCAACAAACCATACCCGATTTTTCCGTGAGGAAAGTCATTTCTCGTTCCTTGAAAATACGTTTATCCCAGAGGTTCTACCTAAAGTAGCAACTTCAGGTATTCCGATTAATATTTGGTCATCTGCTTGTTCGACAGGTGAAGAGCCTTACTCCATTGCGCTTACTTTAGCCCGTGCTTTAAGGCCATATCCTATGGTCAAGTGGAAGGTCACGGCATCCGATATATCTAACCGCGTACTGGAGACAGCGCGCCGTGGTATATACCGAGATCAGATCTTGCAGCATATCCCTCAAGATATGATCAAGCCTTATATCGAAAAAGGTGTTGATGATAACGCAGGCTATGTGCGGATCTCTCCTGAGATTCAATCCCATGTTGTGTACGACCGGATTAACCTGTTTGAAACGGCATTTCCAATTCCTAACAAACAGAACATCATATTCTGCCGAAATGTGATGATTTACTTCAACGAAAAATCACGATTGGAATTAGTGAGGCATTTATCACGGCACCTTGCAGTTGGTGGTTATCTTATTGTAGGTCACACAGAAAGTTTACTAGGTATGGATCATGGGCTAAACTCAATACAGCAAGGGGTGTATCAACTCGGTGCTTAGCAGTAAGCCTCAAGATTGAGGCTTACCTTAAGCAACCCATACGCATTTTTCAACTGAAAGGAGGTTCTTATTACTAACGAAGTTAAAAAAATTCGAGTTGTCGTCATAGATGATTCTGCTCTCGCACGCAGAGCTATTGCTGACGCTATTACTAAGGACCCTCATATTGAAGTGGTCGGCTTTGGAGTTGATGCCTATGATGGTAGAGATAAGATTTTAGAGTTAGAGCCTGATGTTATCACGCTTGATTTAGAAATGCCTAGAATGGATGGGCTTACCTTTTTAAAACTCTTAAAAAAGCATCATTCTGCACCAGTTATCGTTGTAAGTTCCCTTACTCAGGCAGGTTCTGCCAAAGCCTTGGAATCGTTATCAGAAGGAGCGATCGATGCGATAGGTAAGCCAGATGGGAATAGAACCATGGCTGAAGTGGGTAGGTTGCTCATTCGACAAATTAAGGCAGCAGCAACCTCGAAAAAGCAGTTTAAGCCTGTTGCTAAAGAGCCTGTAGTAGTTAAACCAAAAGACTTTAATCAGTTTAATTTGGGGCTTGGTCGTATCATCGCTATTGGCTCATCAACGGGTGGAGTAGAAGCCTTGCGTTACCTACTTCCTCGATTACCTGCAGGGCTTCCACCTATTGTAGTCGTACAACATATTCCGCCTAATTTTTCTAGGCTGATGTCTGAAAATCTAAATACAATTTGCCAGTTTGAAGTTCATGAAGCTATAGACGGTGAGGAGCTTAAGCCAAATACCTGCTACATAGCCCCTGGTGATTACCATCTAAGCTTAATTCCCAAGGGGATGGGGTATTCCATACGACTTAATCAGTCACCTCCCGTACATCATTGTAGGCCCTCTGTTGAAGTTATGATGCTTTCGGTTGCCCGTAATGCAAAGAGGAAGGCAGTAGGTGTAATGCTTACAGGTATGGGGCAAGATGGGGCACGTGGCCTATTAGAAATGAGAAATGCAGGGGCTAGGACATTAGCTCAAAACGAAGAGAGCTGTGTTGTGTATGGTATGCCTAAAGCTGCTATCGAGATAGGTGCAGTGGAACGTATTGAATCTCTTGAAGCTATGCCTGCTGCCATCATGGAGGAACTTTTAAAACCTATTTAATAACTTTATCATCACTTTTAGCTTTAAATACCCACGACGACTGTGTCGTTATTTACCAATCCAATTTTCAATTCATGTCCTCAGATCAAGAAAGATTAAAACTACATAAGATGGCTGCTTTAGCGATGGCTGAAGTGCTGGATACCCAGCTTCATTTACCTGGTGTAGAGACAGAGAAGTACTCCTTGGCTGATCACGATACTTTGTGTGTAAAGGGGCATGTTGCTATGCACGGCCCTCAATTCACGGGCGATATTTTCCTTGAGATTCCTGTTCCTTTTGTTCGCTCAGCAGCGCAGCAAATCTTCGGATTCGAAAATCCTGCTGATGTTCAAGATGCTGACTTAAAAGACGTTGTTGGAGAGCTCTCTAACATGATTGGTGGAAGAGTTGCAGCAGAGTTACTCGCAGAAGGACTTACTTGTACACTTGTACCCCCAGATAAATCTATAGTCACACGTGTTAAGCACGAAGCCAAAGATTCAGCCGAACTGTCTCAGACTTACTGGCTGTGTGATGGTAACTTAATTTCACTAACTGTTCAGAAAAAGCTAATAACCTCATGAGTGCTAAAATATTGAGTGTCGATGATAGCAGAATGGTACGCAGTGTTATTTCACGTCTACTAAAGCCGTTTGAGGTCGAGCTCCTCGAAGCTGAAAATGGAGAAATAGGCCTAGCTATCGCTACAGAGAAGCTTCCTAACGTTATCATTTTGGATTACAATATGCCTGTGATGGACGGTGTCACCATGCTCACTAAAATGAGAGAAAATGAGAGTACTAAGTCTATTCCCGTAATCATGCTCACAGCAGATGCTAATCCTCAGATTATTGCTACAGTAGCTCGTCTAGGTGTTAAGGACTATATTACCAAACCTTTCAAGGACGCTGATTTGATTGCTAAGATTGGTCGCACAGTGCAGCTCGTGCCACGTCCAGCTGCACCTCCTGCTGCCTAATTTTTAGATAGTATAACACGTAACACCTTTTGACCTTATGAGCGAACTCTCACCTGTAGACATAGCAGCCATCGCAGAGTTGAAACCTGAAGAGGTGTCTAACTCACTTAAATCAGCGCGTGTTCTTGTGGTTGATGGAAGTCGTATGATGCGTGCTGCACTGACTCGCTCACTCAATGAACTTGGCTTTACACATATTTCTGAAGCTGGTGATGGTAAAGCGGCAATGACCATGCTGCTTGAGCAGGACTTTGACTTAATGCTTATGTCAATGGAGCTGCCGATTTTAAATGGCATTGAAGTCTTAACAGCAATGCGGCTTAGCCCAAAGACAAGCCAAGTACCAGTCATTGTAATTTCAGGCGCTGATCAAATTGAAAAAGTAGTGCAGTGTATTGAAGCAGGAGCGGAAGATTATTTACCTAAGCCGCCAAATCCAACACTTTTAAGAGCACGTGTTACTACCTCCTTAGAAAAGAAGCGTTTCAGGGATTTAGACCGTATTCGATTTGCTCAATTAAAGGCTGAAAAAGAATTAGTAGAACTTGAAAAAGAAAAGTCCGAGAGACTTTTACTTAATATTTTACCTGGGGCTATTGCAGGCCGCTTAAAGAGCGGAGAAAAGACAATCGCTAATGGACACAGTGTTGTGACTGTTATGTTTGCTGACTTAGTGGGCTTCACAGCTATGTCACGCAAGACAGATCCAGCTGATCTTGTTGCTATTTTAAACGGTATTTTCACAGCCTTTGATTTAATTGTAGAGAAAAACAAAGTTGAAAAAATTAAGACTATTGGTGACTGCTACATGCTTGTAGGTGGACTGCCCACTCACCGTGATGACCACGCTCAAGCTGTGGTTAATTCTGCTTTAGAGATGATGGACGCTCTAGCAAAACTTAATGAAAGAAATGGAACTGATCTTAAGATGCGTATGGGTATGCATTCAGGACCAGTCGTTGCAGGCGTTATTGGTAAGATTAAGTTCACGTATGACCTGTGGGGTGATACAGTCAATGTAGCTAGTCGTATGGAATCTTCAGGACAACCAGGACGTATTAATATATCCGAGCAAACCAAAGTCCTCCTAGGCGATCACTTCATTTTAGAAGAAAGAGGTATGGTAGAATGTAAGGGTCTTGGGCCAGTTAAGACATACTTTGTAAACGGTAAAAACCCTTAAGTTTATTCTGGAGCTCATGGGGCAAGACTGCATAGTCTTTTAGGCAGAAGTGTTTCTGTTAAATTGATCATGCACGCCACACCTAACGTCGAGTTATCTTCGACTCTTAAGTTTTGGGGTGTAAGGGGATCTATCCCTTCACCTGGGCCTAGTACCTTACGGTACGGGGGTAATACTTCGTGTGTTGAAATACGCCTAGGTGGTAAGCATTTTATTATCGATTGTGGCTCAGGTATTCGTGGATTAGGAGGAGCCCTGTTACGTGAATTTGGGAAGACTTCATTAGATCTTTCTATACTGATTAGTCATACCCACTGGGATCATATTCAGGGGTTTCCTTTTTTTGCTCCAGCTTTTATACCGGGTAACAAGATCGCTTTTTATGGAAGACCTGGCCTTAAAGAGGCACTCGAGGGTCAAATGGACGGCGGGCAATATTTCCCAATTAAACTCTCCATGATGGGCAGTAAACCTACGTTTAACACGTACGAGGATACTGGCTTTAAGGTTGGAGATGTAACTATTACGACAAGTATTACAAGTCACCCGGGTGGGTGTACGGCATACCGCTTAGAGTATGCGGGTAAATCTGTTGTTTATCTTTCTGATCACGAAACGGGTGGTGACCATGATATCAATATCTATCAATTTATCAAAGATGCTGATGTTGTCGTTGCTGATTCCCAGTATGATGCAACCGAAATGGCGTCTCGTAAGGGCTGGGGTCACGGCTGTGTAGATACAGTTGTTAGTATGGCAGTTAAAGCCAATGTAAAGCGTCTGTACCTCTTTCACCATGATCCTATGCATGATGATACGTTTATGGATAACTTTGTGCTAAGAGCTAAGGCAGATGTTGTGGAATTAAAATCTACTTTAGAAGTAGATGCTGCCCGTGAAGGTGCAGTCGTTTCTCTATAAAAAAAGTTAAAAAGATAAGCTTTAACTTTGCCTTGAATAAAT
>Ga0194047_10001525_pt1 | contig 14069 bp, 17 predicted proteins | sample JunL225m_MetaG_2_FD_160070 | JGI IMG/M metagenome (GOLD analysis project Ga0194047, IMG submission 160070) | Anoxic zone freshwater microbial communities from boreal shield lake in IISD Experimental Lakes Area, Ontario, Canada - Jun2016-L221-5m | ecosystem: Environmental > Aquatic > Freshwater...
AATCTCGGCGGCTTGATTGCGAGTCTCAAGAGAACCATTAGTAGATCTCTCGAGCTCGATCATGAGAGCTGGAGTCGTCGGTAGCTTGTTGTATTTGAGAATGAACTCGAGCATGAGCTCATAGGCCACGCGCTCGCCTCCCTCGAAGTATTCGGGCTTGACGTGAGGCATCGCCTTGCGGCAGTAGCCCTCGTCGTTGATAAACGTCTGTAGTACTAACTTTTGTAGATTACTTTCCATTCAATTTTCCAATCTTTGCGTCATGACTCGACAGTATTCCTGTGAGCAGATCGCCTGCATAGTGTTGAAACCTAGGATTATTTGAGACGTCGGATCGAGAGTACAGCGTGTAGTTGAACGACAACTTTGCCACGCCGAGGCTCGGCTCTTCGGTCACACGAACGTACTCGTAGCTATATAGCGTGCCGGCGAACTCCCCGGTCAACAATTTTACCATCGTCACACCGGGGACGTTCGGTGACGTCATCAGCACGTAGTCGATGTCCTCAATCGGCATCTTCTTCAGACCCAGCATTCGGACGAGACGTAAGCATTTCCTTGTGGCCCATTGAGTAGCGGTTCTTAACATATTCTTTGAAGTCAGTCTTTTCGTAGATGGTATTCCAGAACGAGTCGTCGAAGGTCTGATCGGCGCGGAGCTTCTTGGACAGGTCCTTCTTGGTCTTCGGATCGTGGGCGACGTACCAGCCGACCTGAGGCTTAGTCACATATCCACCTTCGAATGCCACATCGAGGAGACCAGAGTTTCTTTCGATGCCGCCTTCCCAAGATACGGAGATCGGAATCTTGGACTTCTCACGAACGAAGCGAGACTTCTCAATGTTGATGATGAAGTGATAGCCCTTCATCTCGTCTCCGTCTTTGTCCTGCTGACGACCGATGATCCAGATCGTATCGGCCGAGTAGTAGATACCGGTACCGCCAGAGACAATATCTTTAGGATAAAGACTCTGTTCTTTATACGTATGATTGACGGCCAAGAGAGGAATGTCCTTCAGAGTCAACATAGGAGTGACCATGCGAAACAAACCTTTGAACGCCTTGGCTCGAGTCATATCAGCCACGGACTTCTCGTTGATTGCATCTTCGACTTCTTTCTTCGAAGCCAGATTGCCGATAGAGTCGATCATGATGATGATCTTATCGCCACGATTGATGCCATTTAATTGAGAGACCAGATCGAACTTGAGTTCTTCGATGTTCGTGATTGGCGTATGAAGGACTCGAGAAGGATCGATGCCAAACGAGGTGAAGTAAGACTGCGGAGATCCAAACTCAGAGTCATAGAACATGCACACGGCATCGGGATTCTCCTTCAGATATGCACCGACCATGAGCAAGCCAAATGAGGTCTTGAAATGTTTAGAGGGACCAGCCAGTATGGTCAGGCCAGATGTCAGGCCGCCGTCGATTGCACCAGAGAGTGCCACGTTAATCATGGGCACTTCGGTCTTAGTGAACTCCTTCACGCCAAATAGCTTTGAGTCCGCCATGACTTCCGCGCCGTCGATCTTAGATGCCTTCTTGAGGCGTTCGAGTAGTGATGTAGATGATGTTGCCATAGAGCTGATAATATAAACTGTTGATTGTTAATTGTACATCAATTAAGCCATAAATGTTTCCAGAGAAGAAGCTTCTCCAGACGAGATGCATTGACGCACGTTGTCCTGAATGAGGAATCCATCCGCATAGTCGTCGAGTGGAAGCTTATCTTCGAGGAACATCTTGACCATTCGAGCCGGATGTTCGGCCGTCGTAACTGGAACGTTCTGACAGATATGATTCAGATTACGAGAGGGATTCAGAAGTTGAAAGTCGAGAGGCATCTTCATGATCGAAAGACATTCACGGACGTTGAGGAATCGATCATGACGATGATGTGTGAGCATTGTAGGCATGTGACCGACAAAGGCACCAATGACATCGCACGGTACCTCGATCTGCTTACGCATAATGTTTCCACCCATGCCTAGCTTCAGATGCATTCCCTTGGATCGTTCAGCGAGCTTAGAGAATCCATTCTTTTCCATCCAAGCTGCCACACGCATGTAGTCGTGACCCGGTGCTCCCTCGATCGAGCGAAGCACATTGGCCGTTCGAGTGAGTGACTCGGCAAACTTGCGATGAGAGATGCCTCCATGAACTTCTTCGAGGAGATAACGATAATAAGGATCCTGTGAAGGAACCTTCTTCGAAGTCAAGATCTGAGACATCGGATCGTCCTTGGCCGCTCGACGAGCCATCTCGATCGTGTCTTCGATGCGTTCGTTGGAAGAGTGATTGCAATACTCGAGGAGCGGAATCTTGTCACCCTGCCAGAAGAAGTAGAACGTACGTTCACGGACCTGTGAGAGTCCATGTACCAGAGACTTAGTCTTGAAAATCGAGAAGGTATAGCCGTTCTCTTTACCAATCTTACGAAGACGATCCACGACCGGCTCGCCGAGCTTCGATGCGAGGCGCGGAGCATTCTCACCCCAGAACACGCGAGGCTTGATGTTGCCGAGGACGTACTCGGCGGATCTAAACATCCACTCGTTCATCGCGCTCGAACCGGATGCGGTAGGCGAGAGGGCAGACAGACCTGCACAAGGACAAGTAGTTGATATAGCATCTACATAATGAGGATGTTTGCCTCCTTCATCGAGGGCGATATATGGTACTTCGTTATTATAGTAATTTACAAGATGCGAATCATTATTCTTAAATGGCGAATATGTTAAAAGATAATCCGGTCGAGTACCAAATATATTTTGCTGAGCAATGGTTTGCCCTCCAATCAGTGGGACAATACTGGCATGTTTAATCATTTGAATGTTTTCTTTTGATGTGTAATTTCACGTTTCCTGCATTATTTTCATATTCGCAATGAGGACATTTAATTTTTTTATGCATCGCATTTAGACACTTATTTCGTTTCTCAGGATCTGACATATGCTGTTTAGCAATATCACTGCGAAGCTTTTGAACTCCTTCATTGGCATAATAATTATTTTTGAATGATTCTGCCTGACGTCGTTTCAGTTCTTCATTTTGCATGCGTTCAGATTGTAATTTTGAACGCTTCTTAGATAGATCTTTTGTTGAAAGATATGGACCTCCTCCACCACTAGCCAAATTCCATCCAGTCAATTGAGTAGGACGTAATTGAGCTTCATATGCATAGCATTCATCAAGAGTTCCTTCAAAAATAATTTTTACATTCTTTTCAAAGGTTAAGTTGTTTTCTTTAATTAAATGGCGCATATGTTTTCTATCTGTACTATGTTCGCGAAATCTTTGATAAACACCTTTTTTAGCATTTACGACACCGATATATCCTTCTTCTATCGATGGATTGTTTGGGTTTTGAATGTGATATACGTAACCTTCTGATTTGATTATTGAGTCCATGTGCTGGTATTTATACTATCCAGCGCACGGACTGGGTAATTATTTTTCGAAGTCATTCAAAAAAGGTTTCTAGGGAGTTATGCGGTACTTCTAATAATTCAGGTTTATGCGGCACTTTAGATAATTTCTTTGGAGTGCTGAAGGTATCTATTCCATTCCAATGAGGATAGAACTCACGCGAGAGATGAATCGAATGAGGCTTCTCCATGAATTTAAAGTCGAGCTCCCTCGTCGATCACGTGATACGGCACCTCGTGATTGTAGTAGTTGAGGAGGTGCGAGTCGTTGTTCTTAAACGGAGAGAACGAGAGGATGTATTCTGGACGAGTGCCAAATACGTTCTGCTGAGCGATGGTCTCGCCGCCGATGAGTGGTACGATAGATGCGTGTGTCATGCAAAAAATTCTTCAAGGATTGTTGTATGGTTGTTCACATCTAATTTATTCATTTTTTTCAAAGGCTTCTCTTTGAGAGGTACGGAAAAATGTTGCTGACCGGTCCAGTGAGGATAGAACTCGCGCGAGAGGTGAATCGAGTGAGGCTTCTCCATGTAAGCAAAGTCGAGCTCACCCTTGCCGTTCAGGAGGTAGTCCGTCCAGCGAATGAACTTGGCACGACGTGTGGCCTTCTCGACGGCCTGATTAAATGTATGACGGACTTCAGCGCGCTGAGCCCATGTTCCCCAGAACGGCTTGCCTTTATAGTAACCGGTCTTGGGTAACTTACGAGACTCATTCTCGAGGGGCAGGAGTTCGTAGATCGCTACGTCCTTGATCGGAAGCATCTCGACGGCCTCTACATATCGAAGAGCCAGAGACATCGTGTTGGTAAATGAATCACCTTCCAAACGACAGAGATGATGACGCACGTCGATGTTGCCAAAGTAGAACTCAGCGGAAGTTACCTTGTCGACGGAGGTAAACTCTTCGATGAACGTATGAAGTCCCAGAGTCAAGGCGCCGTTCAGAGTCTTGAATGGAACCGAGTTGACCGTCCATCCCGGACGATGCATGCAGATCGCATGAGAGTCTCCGATGACTACCTTGTCCGTGACGTGTGGAAAGCGAACCATCGTGGACTCGAGGCGCATGCGCTTGAGATTGACCAGATCCGTCTCGAGCCATTCGGGCTGAACGTCCTTGGAGTTCTTCTTGGCGTGCTCAATCCGTTCGCCGATCATCTCATCGATCTTTGGAAAGTCTACGGCCAAAGAATATACCTTGCCCTTGAACTTTGAGAAGTTACGAATGTTCCAAGCATAGGGAAATGATTGCACTCCACCAAAGAGATTCAAGCCACCGGTCCAGTCAGATCCCCAGTAAACGTAGACGACATCATACTCATTATGATCCTCATGTGCATTGCCTGCCCAATTGATATCGACAACATCATACTCGCCAGTCTGTCGAATCTGATCGGCATAGATGACACCTTGCGAGGATCTATGTGATGCCAAACGAGGAACTATCGGAATGAATGGTGCCGTGACTAATGCTTTCATGATTATTGAATCTTCCAGGTGTCGTTACGATTTAGCTTAATGTCATTCGAATCGAAATGTTTTATCTGCCAGTCGTGATTTTCTAGAGCAACCACCCAGCAGCTATTCAAGTGGATACCGTAGTCTATAATCATGACGGCCAATCCATGTCCCAGTGGAGTCTTGACCCACATAGGATGCTCGAACTCGTGTGTCATATTGTAGACATTATATCAGTCAAATGAGCCTTGTACATCTATTTGTGAAGTTGTTTTACCATTGATTATCACTTTACCAGCCGGATGCTTTGCCAGATTGAAATTCTCTGGAAAGATCCACGTGTATGGAATACGCTTCGTTGGATGTTTTACGCCATGTCTAATTGCTATGGATTTGTAAAATAGGCAACTTTTATCCTCTACGTTCAACCAATGTTGGCATGTCATAGGATTGTCTGGATGCTCGCAGAGGTAACTCATCTGAGCGAGCCACACGTTGGCCTGATGATTCTTTGGAACGAACTCGCCGTCCGCATCGATCTCATACTTCACCTTGCCGTTGACGTTCTCGAGGAAGATCTGATGCATGCCGTCGAAATGCCCAGTACCTCCATAGAGTACGGACTCGGGATCTACCAGATGAGGATAGGCCATTGCGACGTATCGAGCCGTGTTCTTACACGGATAGAGCGGAGAACGAAAGTTCTGTTCCTTCTTGAAGTGAGCCTCGAGGATCTTGGCAAACTGCATCATCGTGTACCTCTTACCATTTGTAAGATGATGATGAAGAGCATTCGCCGCCTTCAATGGTCCGGTCAGGAGCCATTCCTTTACATCCGTACCCTTGGGATAGTAGATCTGAAATAAGTCAGATCGAGCATGACGATTATGCTTGAAGTGCTCGCGAGTCTTATCGATGCCGTGGGTCATCAGATGAGTTAGAGTACCCCAATGCTCATTGGTAAACGAGAAGACGAGGGCGTACCAAAGACGATCACGAGAGTCTTTTACTCCTGTCATGAGCTCTACGAAAGGATGTTCATGCCAATGAAGGCGATGGGAGAAGATCTGATAGTCTTCCTTGAGCAGCTTATCTTCTCGAAGGTCAAACTTACGACAGAACTCAAAGAACTTCGCCACGCGCTCCTCATGAGTCCAGTCGCGCATCCAAGAGTCCTTGGGCTTGCCGTCCTTGAGTGTAACCTGAGCCGTGTTAGGATAGAGAATGTCGTTCATTGCATGTCCTTCTTCCATTTACGATACGAGTCCGTCTTTACAATTATCGATGCGTCCTTTAGAATGGGGTCGCGGCCAACATTCCACATCAGTCGGCGCTTCTTGCCATCCTTGGGAATAAATTTCCAAATTTTTCCGTCGTAACTGGCAACGGTCGGAAATGGTGGTAGATTTTCTTTCTTCTCGGCCTGTGGAAACGCCAGAGGCTCCGAGATCACTTCTGCTCGACCGAGTTCACCGGCCTGTAGATTACGTGCCACGGCGACACATGTAAACTTAGCATTCGGCCAAGCGATCTGAAGGGCTCGAGAGAGGACACCGGTAGAGATTGCCACATATACCTCATCAGGTTCTGGAATCGTAGATGCGGCATGTATGATAGCCGCCGTCGCCAATTCATGCTTGAGGCCAAGAGGAATGAAACATGCATTACGTTCATCGGCCCATCGCTTGGCATAGAGATTCAGATTCGGCATAGCCGCGATGCGTTCGAAGATCGGAGTGGCTCCGCGTTCGATGCAGCATGCCTGATGCAATGAGATCTCCTTCGAAGACGGCATGAATAGGACTACGTCCTTGTTGTGACGCTTGGCTACATCGCATAGAGATACTCCGGCCAGTCCAACTCGAGGCTGACAATACACGAGGGTCTTATTCAGAATCTTTGAGCAAAGGAGGTCGCCGGCTCGAGTCTTGGTACCCACGGTCAGGTCATCTCGAACCACCTGCACTCCCTCGTGCTCGATGACCATGGGAGAACTATTGTATGGAGTCCAGCCCTCGCATAGACTCAGGTAGTACTGCTTCGCCTCCTCGTAAGACATTCCCATCGGGACGTCTTTATTGTTGCCGTCGATTACGTGTTCGTCGTGTGCCATAATTTTATTTAGTGGGGAATTTTTCTGGTACTCCGATCCAGTCCTTGTAGTTCGGATGATCCTGAACGAGCTTGATGTATTCCCTCTCGGTCAAGTTGTTTGCCTTGATGACCTCGTCGTAGTAGAAGTTCTGCGAAGGGTCGTTGAACGTCTTCACGAGTCCGAGGTCGAGCATCGCCTTCTGTCGACCATACGGATGAATGATCTTCGAAGAGTTGAATACCTTGTCGCGATCGAGGGAATTATATGCCTCGCCCATGCGTACGTAATTTGTTGCATATCGGATATAGTCACAGCAAACATCTTCGCAATCGTAAGGCACACTGCCAGTATCTTTACACGCCATCTCCATCACGGCGTCGAGGAAAGCCTGAGTCTTCATCTTCTTGAGAGGACGAGCCAGATATGAGATGCACTGCTCGGCATTCGATCCATAGAAGAACATCGATTGGCGATCAACGTATTGAGGATACCAATCTGCAATATCGGCAATGATGGCAGCGTATTGAAAATGATACTGACGAAGGCCATTTACGACATTCCAGTCGAGCATGAACTGACCAATCTCTCGAAGAGTCTTTGCCTTTCCTATGGTTGGCATTCGAGATTCAAATAGCCAGTCTGCCAGATCGCGAGCCAATCGAGGAGCGAACTCACAGAGGTAGTAGTCGCCTCCGCGCTTGTATCCAGTCGGCGGCTTAGGAAACGCAGGGAACTGATATCCCACGGAAGTGTAGAAGGAGTTCTGCTCGTTCTTCACCATCTCACACATGTCCTCGATCGACTTGGCTCGATGAAGCTTCAAAAGCAATGTGTTATGATAGCCCGAAGGCTTCTGAGCGTAGTTGATGCCAGAACCACATACTCGATGGAGAATGAAGATGTAGAGCCATTCGGCCAGGCCAAAGTGTGCATGCTTACCGGTCCAGTCGTGTGCGACCTGATCTCGTTGAGGAGTGATTTTACCTGCCTCCATCTTCTTCCAGTACGGATGTCTATCCGTCCAACCGTAGAAGCAGTCATTCATGATCTGAGAGAATCCGGCATACTTACGCTCAACCACGTCATACAGTTCCACGTTCTCGAGGAGTCCATCATTCATATTGGATTCCATGTGTGTGAGCATTCCGTATGGAGGATTCAACGACACGTTGCACTTCTCCTGCTGTTCCTTGGCGAGCCTGAAGTAGCGAAGAAAGTCCTGATAGTATGGTGTTGATTCGATTATCATATCATGTCGTATTGAATACTAGCTTCGTCAAAAAGATCGTACGTCAATCCACAAGATTCTTGCCAACGCTCTGGAATATCCTGCTTCGGAATGACGACCCTATGAATGCCTACCTGAATAATGCCCTTGGCACACTCAGAACAAATAGGCAATCCGATGGCATACAGCGTAGCACCGTCTAAAGATACTCCGTGTTGAATCGCGTTGTAGATCGCATTCATCTCCGCGTGAACCACGTACTTGTACTTGAGTTCGCGCGTATTGAGTCTCTCAGGCGTATCCTTGATTCCACGAGGGAAACCGTTATAGCCAGATGCCAAGATGCGACGATGCCTGACGATCACGCAGCCAATCTTTCGAGACGGATCTTTGGACCACGCGGCGACCTCAGTAGCCATCTTCAAGAATCTTGAATCCCAGTCGCTCATGGCTTAGCCTTACAGTTATCAAAATGGTATCGAGTCATTAGATTATTTAGCTAATATATTTCGAATCAGGGCACAAGGCAATGTATTCAGCTTTTGACATATTCCGCTGGAATTTACCATAACATTCTACCATCCAAAAATTGCGCTCATAGCAATGCAATGATCCAACATTCCAATGAATATCGCCGGCGGCTATATTTGATTCTGTTAGACGATTATAGTCGGCCACCAATAGATCAAGTACATGCTTCTGCCATGCATAATCATTCCTATATCCTGCCCAAACATCATTGCTCCTCATCTGTACGACGCAGTGCATCTTGCCTTCGCGAATCAGGTACTGCACGGCATTGGTGCACATGAAGTCGGATCGACCGTTATGAAAGGCGTCTTCATGCATCGTCGGACGAGTGTAGATCATGATGGCTCTACGTGTGTCTTTGTTTGCAATCAGCTCGGCTCGGCACTTCTTGTACTGATCGTGGTTACTCGGCGACCAGATGCACCATCCGTAGTTCGAGTTGATGAGGCCGTCCTTGTCAGCAACTTGCTTCCAGATCTCGGGAACCTTGCCGGGAATATCATTCACGTTGAGCGACTGAGACTCATACCACTCGAGTTCACGATTGACGTAGTCTTCATTGACCGTGCCAAAGATCGTGGGCTCATCGGCAATAAACGAAGCACCGATCAGCTCGATCGTCTTTACGCCAGACTTATCGGTCACGAATTCTTCGGCCATCAAAGACTCGAAGAAGTGCCACTGAAGATCCATCACATTTATTTTTTTGTCTTTCATTTTAAGTTTAAGAGTTCCTACACGATGTTGTTGGGTTTCGATATGCGACGATTCAAGAAGTCGCGATCTGAATTCTGACCTTCCATCTTGCCGCGACAGTAAGAGACGATGAACGAGCAGTAGTTGATCATGTCTTTGGCCGAGTCTTCGAGCGATTCGAAGTTGGGCTTGTAGCTAGGATCGTTCTGCATGGCCGCGACAACGGAATCCATTCGAAGCTTCTTGGCATGAATGATGTCGAGGAGGGTAATCACGCCGTTCGGATAGTAATCGGCCTGCTTGATTCGAGAATTCGGATTCTGATAGTCGCGCGACTTGCTGAGTTGTAACTCGATGCATTCGCGAAGGGCTCTTATTGATTCACGTTCTGTTTGTTGGTTCATAGATTAGGGCATTATTATAGTCTGCGATTGATGGTTTGTACAGTACTAAATTACGAAGCCGTCTGACCGTCGATGTATAGGTCGATGGACTCGGCCAACGTGTCGGCCTTGTAGTGACCAGTGTTGATATGATCTTCAAATTTTTTAAAGATGATATGAATATCAGTACTTTGAGTTTGCATTATAGAGTTTAGATCCGGAGAGTTCGCGCATTCGTTGAGCAAGGACAGGATTATTTACCGTTCTGAGATGTGTCATCTTGGAGATGGGCCAGCATACCATGACTCGACCCATGGGTTCATATGAAGTAGGACGAGTCGAGACCATGTTGTATCCTTCACGATCCACGCATTCAAAGATCTTGATGTCCGACGTGGCATCATACTCTACGAAGATCAGACGATCAACGGACATGCACTTCTTCAGATTGGTCTGATGCTGAGCGTTGACCGTGAATGATCCGTTCGGATGGCGATTCTGCGTCTTCACCTCGATGTTCTTGCCAAGGGCCGTCATGTCTTTGACCATGTCGTACTTGTTTTCAGACAGGCTTCCACCAAGGATCGAGGCGACTAGCTCCTCTCCAAGCTTACCGAGCTTCTCTTTGTTTGTTGTATAGTTCATATCAAAACGGTTTTAAGAAAGCCTCGACTTTATTTGAACTTGGCATATTAGCTCTTAAATGGCGCCATGTTCTAAACGCCCAACTGACGGCCTTGTAGTACGGCTTAATGAGGAATCGAGCGTACCACTTCGTCCAGAATACACGCTCATTCTCCATTCGTTTTTCAAACGCTTCATTCTGAGCTCGAGATTCTGCGTTGTTCTCGTGAGTGAATGCTTTCAGACGAATGGACTTTACCTTGCCATCGATGACCTTAGCCGTGTATTCGACCCAATAGTCGTTCTCCAATTCAAGATTGTCTTGAAAGCGAATGGAGTCGTAGAAGTCAAAAGAGCCGGTGAAGTCGTGAAGGTCCTTCCAAGATGAGCTCACTTCCTTCATGTGACCGATTCGGCCCATGATTGATTTGCTCTTTGGATCTCCAGGCACGTGTTCGAGGATCGCGTCACGTAGTTGCAGCTTCTTGTCAGAAGTGATGCGATACTGCGCGAACGCACTATCGATGTCCTTGGTCTGAAAGGTAAGTTTATTGAAGTCATATCCCTTGAGTTCCATTGGATTCGGAATCTTAGGCAACTTGGCCTCACACGTAATGTAGTCGAACATTCCCATAGTTTTATTTAGATGATTGAGTGTTGATAAACGTTAGGCCATACGTTCCAACCTTGGGGCCGAGAGCATATACGTTGCTCACCGTAGGTTTGGGCATCTCTGCCATCAACAAAATTAAAAGAGCAGTAGGATGATAGCCAGTTCCGAAACCCGAAAGGCCACATCATCAGTCATTCGGCCACTCACTCGCTTCCGCTACGCAGTTGCGCTACTACTCTAAATATCCCGCTGCAAGTGTCCACCGGAATCCAGCAGTATTTGCCCACTTGCACTTCATTCGAGCTTTCCTTAGCATATCGCCTAGTATATTCTCGAGACTCGTCCGGCAAAGGAACGGGATAAATTGGCGGGCGATGGCAGGATTTGAACCTGCAACATGCTCATTTAAGAGCCGCGTCTGACTATCAGCACAACTGATAGCATCAATCCTTCGTTGAATTGAATTCCGCCACATCGCCCAAATTCATTCTGATATAAGAATACCACATATTCATCAAATGTACACAAAAAGGTGTAACTGAATTACGAAGTCATTATAAGCCCACGTGCTTCTTAATGACGCTGAAGTAATACTCAAAACACTTCTCGGGAGTATGATTGGCGTTGTAGTCGTCAAATGATTTTTGAGCTAAGGCTTCATATCGCTTCTCGTCGAGCATGTAGCGAATCTTCTCTTCTACGTCTTGAAAGTCGTCGCGAATCACGCAGTAGTCTTTGAACGGCATCACGCTGTCACTCACGGACTTATTTCGCATCTGAGGCATGATGATGGCCGCTTTAACGGAAGCGAGTTCCCAGATCCTCCAAGAGTCGTACGAGTTACCAAAGTAGTGAAGGCCGATCTTGGATCGATTGATCGCTTCTACGAATTCCATCGACTGCTGACCTCCTGGCGGCTGAGGAGAGACGGAGATGTACCATCGCAAGTCGCTCATCGAGCCTCTCGCCAAGCTCATGATCTTTTCAATGAATGGAGCGCGTCGAGGATTGCTGATGTTACCGATGAAGCTCACGTCGATGTCCTTTGACGCATATGCCGGATTGTATTGAGACGGAATAGGAAAGTGCATCGGATACACGACGCAGTCTCGAGCATTCTTAGTCTGATCCGTGTATTCTCGATGCATCACGACGTCGGGCTTACGATCCGACCAGTGCTGAATGTCTTCGAAGTCCGTGTCGTCGTGCTGAATCAGGACGGAGTCCTGAAAGTAATTGTTGATCAGGTGATTCGTGATCGGAATAGTCCAGCCCTCGTGAAGGTATAAGAACACGGCTCGATACTTGTCCTTTGGAACGAAGGTGGCGAGGCTCGCTTCGTCGACGAAGTCACAGGTATATCCAAGCTTCTCGAACGACTTAAAGATGAACGTCGAGTTTCGAACCCATGAGTAGTTAAAGAATAAGAAGTCTTTCATGTATATTTGAGAGGATAATCCGTACATATGCCTTTGATGTCTGGAAGATCTTGGGCGTAATGATGCATCACCGTGATTCCATTCTTTAGATATACATTTGGAAAGCACCAGATGTGACCTTTGCTCGTCAGAGTCATTCTATCCGTATCATGCCAGAACCAATTGATGTCGAGCGTAGAAGCATATTGAGCCGCCTCAATATTCTTACAATGCACCCAAAGATTCTTATTGAAGAAGTCTGAATCAATTTGATATTGAGGGCCATCATGACCAAGGAATAGTTCTCCATTTATTCTCCAGAGGTCGACCTCGATCTGATGCGTCTGACTCATCTCAGAGATGTGATCAGGATTGTTCTCTAGAGAATTATCACGGCCATTCAGATTGCCTCTATGAGATATGATGATCATTTGCAATAATAATCATTTTGTCGCTTTTACGAAGATCCATTCAGAATGTGAATCGGCAAAAGCTGGACGTATAACTGTTTCAATATTTTTAAATCCAATCTCTTGAAAGTCTTTAATCAATTGATTCGGATCAGTGACTCTGACGTCATGACCGCTGTTTGTAACTGAAGCATGAGTGGCTTCATCATAGTATTCGGCCGTATTGGGATGACTATAACCGAATCCCATCTGAATGGATATGATTCCATTCTTAGATAGCACTTTATACATATGCTCAAGGATTTTTTTGCGAATTGAATATACGCATATATGTTGCAGCACGATAGTTGACATAATGAAGTCATAGTAACCATCCTGCGCAGATCCTAGATCGTTGCCATTCGTGACAAAAAAGTTAAAATTCTTATAATTCTGATCAGTTAGCAATTTTTTACAATATTCAATATTATTGCCGCTGATGTCACATCCATGAGCCTCTTTAAGATTAAAACGGCTTGATAGCATATTCATTACATTTCTACCACAGCCGCAACCAAAGTCCAATGCCCTTTTATTGGACCAATCTCCTTGTGTCAATGGCTGCAATAAGATTCCATAATAATCAGGATTTGCATCATGATGTCTATGATTCATTTGCGCCATTATAGGAGTTTCTGCTTCGTAAAAAACCTTTTGCATCTTTGTATAATCCTCTTGATTTTTCATAATATTTTAATTTGCGTTATAGGTTTCTATTTCTTTAAGTGTGATTCCGTATTCATTGAGCCGATTCTCTGAAATTATTCCTGCTTGTACAATATTATTTAATTTTCTAACAATCTCTTGATCTTCACCAGCAACAATATTATCTTCTATCAGCTCAGCTTTAAGTATATTTTGCACATATTTATTGATGTATTCATGTTGCAATGGCTGCAAATTTGGAGAGATATGATCAAACATTTTTCCAAACTTTATAGCATTCTCATGATTCATCACGAAATGAAAATCGCCTTTACCGTAAGCAAAATTATTGACATAGACTTTCGATGTAACATCATAATTTTGCATCTTCATATCTTTCCATAAAAAAAGATCAGGCCTGTAAATAATTATTTTATCATAGTCAACAGGCGTATCATTCAACATCAAACACACTCTATATAGAGATAATAGC
>Ga0194047_10001526_pt1 | contig 14067 bp, 11 predicted proteins | sample JunL225m_MetaG_2_FD_160070 | JGI IMG/M metagenome (GOLD analysis project Ga0194047, IMG submission 160070) | Anoxic zone freshwater microbial communities from boreal shield lake in IISD Experimental Lakes Area, Ontario, Canada - Jun2016-L221-5m | ecosystem: Environmental > Aquatic > Freshwater...
GTTATGGATGCTCTCCAATTCTATCTATTATTTTTGGTGTTATTTCTTTAATATTTGGCTTAGGTCTCGCTTTTATTAATTATTAAAAAGGCATGATAAAAGCTCTAAAAATATTTTCAATTGTAGCTTTTACTTTTATTTCCATATCGTGCGAGCACCATTTATTTTATCTAAAAAAAGTAAAGGCAAATGATGAAACGAGCAAAATAAAAAATCAATCAAAAACCAATGACCCATTGAAAACAAATGATTTTGCAAACACTTTCAAACTTCTCGATTCAAATAAAAAAATTACTGAAAATATTTTTGCTTCAAATGAAACTTCAACTTTTGAATTTTTATCTGCCCAAAAGAAAAATAATTCTGTTAAAACTGAAACTTTTAGAAAGTTCAACGAGGATTTAAATACCAGAAAAAAGAACAGAAAAACAGAGTTTCAAAACCAAAAAACAAGGAGTTTCCATTTAATATGTTTGTAGGAATGATGCTATTTATAATCGGCTTAGGAATAATTTTAAGTTACTTTGTTTATAAGGATAATACTAACATTGGAAAAGGTTTTGGAAGTTTTCTAACAGTAACATTTGTATTTGCTTTTCTTATAACGGGTTTACTTCTTTTTATTAAAGGTATCATACATAACACATAAAATATCTGCTAACTATTTCTATCAAAACATGTTCTCTGAATTCATTTAATCGTGTTTTCACTTTTTTAAATATCTATTAGTTCCAACTTTTTCAACTTTTTTTAGTTAATTACACTTTTATTAAACTAAAACATGACATACCAATTTACTTCACTTCACTATTTTTTACGTAATGCCGCAAACAATATTAAAACTCCAGACAGTGTATTTCTTTTGAAAAAAAGCAAAGAAAAATACGAGGGAATTACATACAGGGAAGTGCTTGAAAAAACAAATGCCATCTCAGCGTTTTTATTAGACAAGGGTTATAAAAAAGGCGACAAAGCTGCGCTGATAACAGAAAACTGCCCTGAGTATATTTGCTTTGATCAAGGTTTGATGCAACTTGGAATGATTAACGTTTCAGTTTATCCAACATTATCTGAAAGTGAAGTTGAACATATTTTAAATGATTCTCAAGCCTCGGCAATTTTGGTTGGAACACCTTTTCTTCTAAAAAAAATCAATAAGGTAAAAGCTAACTGTCCACATTTAAAATATGTCATCACCATATTTGATGACCAAAAATCAGATGAAACAATGTGGTTTGATCAAATGATTGAAGAAGGAAAAAAATTGTATCCTTCTCTTAAAAATGAAATTGAAGTGCAATTAGAATCTGTTACCGAAGACGATCTTGCTTGTTTACTTTATACTTCAGGAACAACTTCAAAGCCCAAAGGTGCAATGCTTAGTCATGGTAACTTTATGAGTAACGTAACCATTGCTGTTGAGCTGATGCCAATCGTTACAAAAGAATACCGCTTTCTTTCTTTCCTTCCTCTTTGCCATGTTTATGAGCGTACTGCAACATACTATTTGAGTACTTTAGTTGGTTGCGAAATTGCCTTTGCACAAAGTCTGGAAGCGCTAACATCCAACATGCTTGAAGTTGGGCCAACAATTATATTAACCGTTCCCCGATTGCTTGAAAGAATTGAAGAACGTGTTCGTAAAGCAACTTCTTCGGCAGGAGGAATAAAGCTTAAAATTTTTAATTGGGGAATAAAAGTTGGCGAACGGAGAAGGATAAATAAAGAGGAAAACAAATCGAACAGTCCTTTACTTTTATTAGAAATAATGATAGCTGAGAAGCTTGTTTTCTCAAAAATAAAAGAAAGACTTGGAGGTAAAATAGGACTTATTATTTCAGGTGGTGGTGCTTTACCTCAGCATGTCGGAGAATTTTTTGGAAATATAGGTATCCTGGTTTGTGAAGGCTACGGACTCACTGAAACTTCTCCATTGGTAAGTATCAATGAATATCACCGTCAGATATTTGGAACCGTTGGAAGAGTTTGTAAATGTTGTACCGTTGCTTTGCAAAATCCTGAGACAAAAGAAATTCATACCATACAATCTTTTGAAAGTTTTGACCCTAAATTTGAATCAGGTGAAGGAGAAATTTTAGTGAGAGGCGCCAATGTGATGAAAGGATATTGGAATTTGCCGGAGCTAACAGCCGAGGCGATAGATAAAGATGGCTGGTTTCATACCGGTGATGTTGGAAAATTTTATAAAGGATATTTAAAAATAACCGATCGTATAAAAAATATTATCGTTAACTCTTTTGGTAAAAATGTTTATCCAACTCCAATTGAAAACACGTATCTGAAATCTCCAAAAATTGAGCAAATATTTTTAATAGGCGACAATCAGGAATACCTTACCGCTATTATTGTTCCATCAAAAGAAGAATTAAAAGACGTGTTTGGATTTAAGGCAGACTATTTCAAGTCGGAGGATGATTTTATTGATGACCCAAAAGTAAAAAGTTGGATCGATGCAGATTTAAAACTTTTGGAAAAAGAGCTTGGTAAGTTTGAAAGAGTAAAATCTTTTTGTGTAAAAAGAAAACCATTTTCACTTGAGGACGGAGAACTCACTCCCACACAAAAAGCAAAACGAAAATTTATTATGGAAAAATATTCGCAACAGATAAAAGATATGTATGTTAATATTGTTGAGTGATACGAATTGCTTCATTTGTACTTTTATTTTTGTTATGCTCTGTCAAAGTTTCGGCACAAACACTTTCCGAAAAATATGATCATATCAAAGAAGATTTTTTAGGAAAAAGCTACTTCGGTGTTCATGCCGGTATTGCCATTCCATTTAAAGAGTTTTCTGATAATGATCCAAATCATATCACTTCTGGTTATGCGAAAAGCGGGTTCACTTATAACTTTACCTTCCGATATGCATTCACCGAATATTTTGGAGTTACCGCAAAATATTTCAGCACTTCTAATTCATTTGATTCTCAAAAACTTCAGAACGACTTCAATAATAAATTAGGTCCGCTTACTTCTAATTCTTATAGCTATACTTCAGACCCATGGACAATTGAAGGCTTTATGTTTGCTCCAACCTATTTGTTTAAATCTAAAAATTACAATATTGAATTTGGTGTGGGTATTGGAAAAGTTAACAGCACTTTGCCTCAAAATACGTTAACAATCATTTCCCCTTCCGACAGCATAAATATCTATTCTCAGGGAGCTTATCAAGCTAGTAATTGGGCTGTATCCATTGATGGTGCATTTCGATATATGATCACAAAAAATGTCATTCTTTCTGCACAAGGTGATGTATTGATCACCGACCATACGTATAAAAACATTACTACTTATCTGACAAATAATACAGGAAATTATATGATCGTTCCTTCGTATGATTATTTACAACCTTTCCGATTGATTCATCTTACCATCGGAATTGGTTTTCAGTTTGAAGAATGATTACAAACCATACTCGCTGATAAGCCAAACTAAAGCAGCCATGCAGCCTGCACCTAATTCAAGTTCTCGTTTATTTACCTTATCAAAGGTATCGATCTCCGAATGATGGTAATCAAAATATCGTTGTGAATCGCAAGCGTATCCTATCAAAATTGCTCCTTCTTTTTTTAACGGACTGATATCAACACCGCCCCATCCTTTATTAATTTCGTGTATTCCGAAAGGCTTTAACATTTGAACCCAAGGTTGCATCTTTTGTACAGCGTTATCGTCATCCACTCCAAAAGCTCGAGGAGTAAAACCTCCCCCATCACTTTCAATTGCTGCAATATGTTTAGCGTTTACTTTTGATGCAAGTTCAGCATACTTCAACCCGCCTTTCATTCCGTTCTCTTCATTCATAAAAAGAACTGCACGAATTGTTCTCTTTGGGCGTATTCCTAGGGCTTTGAATAATCTCAACACTTCAATACTTTGTACAATTCCGGTTCCATCATCATGAGCTCCATCACCAATATCCCACGAATCGAGGTGACCGCCAACAACAATTATTTCATCAGGAAAAACACTTCCTTTAATTTCTCCAACTACATTAAATGATTTTTCATCAGACAACATTTCGCAAGTTTGACGGAAGAAGAATTTTGTGTTCGCGTCTAATTTTATCGCATCACTTAATTTTGTTGCACCATAAATACTTATTGCACATGCTGGTATCTTTGTAATAGAATCTTCGTAATGCATTGCTCCTGTATGCGGATGATCATCATTTGCCAATGTCATCGAACGAACTACCACACCAACAGCACCGTATTTTGCAGCTTCAACAGCGCCACTTCCTCGTTGATCAACAGCGCCACCATAAGCTGCACCTGTTCCAATATTTGTTGGATCTAATGCCCGATTAAAAAAAACAATTTTCCCTTCGATATTTTTTCTGCCAAGTTTTGCAAGCTCTTTAAAGTTCTTCACTTCAATTACGATAGCCGAAATTCCTTTTGGTCCGGTACCAATCGAATTCCCCAAAGCACAAACTCTCACCTCTGTTTTTTCTTTTTGAGAAAGAATTTTTGCCTGCTCTTTTTCACCTCGAACCCAATGTGGCACCATCACCTCTTGTAGCCAAACTTTATCAAAACCTAAAAACTCCATGGTGCGTTTACCCCATTCAACAGCTTGTGCAGCTTGGGGGGAACCACTTAACCGTCCTCCAATTTTATTGGAAAGATGATCTAACATTTCGTAAGATTTTCCTCTGCTGAGTTCTTCGTTAAAAAAACTTTTAATCATTGTCGAATCATTTTGAGGGTAGGCAAAATGCATTGAAAAGAGAAAGGCAAAAAGGTAAAAGTATTTTTTATTCATGATACAAGTTTATGAAAATTTTAATAGATAGACTTTAAAATGCCGAACAGTTTTAATGCTGCCCATAAAAATAAAATCTCCATCAATAATATAACATTTTGAAATCATGCTTTTTTAGCGAAATTTGCAGCCGCTTAAAAATCTCGTTTCTGAACAACATAATCAACATTAAACCTTTGCTGTTAGGCAATACACAGCAAAAGATCATCATCACAACACATCATAAACCCGATGCTGATGCGCTTGGCTCATCGCTGGGGCTGTATCATTTTTTCAAACAACTTGGTATCGAATCAACAGTAATCACTCCTACCGATTATGGTGATTTTTTAAAATGGATGCCGGGAGAAAATACCGTCATAAACTTTGAAGAGCATGAAGCAAGCAGTACAGAAATGATTGCTGCAGCCGACTTTATTTTTTGCTTAGATTTTAATTCATTAAAACGAATCAATAAAATGGGCGAATTAGTGAAACTATCCGCTGCAAAAAAAGTGCTGATCGATCATCACCTCGAGCCCGATAATTTTGCTGATTTTGGATTATGGACCACAAAAGCAAGTTCAACCTGCGAGTTGGTATTTTTGATGATAGAGCAGTTTGAAGAAGTTGATAAAATTAACAAGGATGTTGCATCGTGTTTATATGCCGGAATCATGACAGATACCGCTTCTTTCAAACACCCGAGCACATACCCGAGCACACATAGAGTTGCCGCAGTATTACTTGAAAAAGGTGCTGAGTCAAATAAAATTTATGATGATATTTACGATAATTATTCGGCAGACAGAATGCGGTTTATTGGCTTTTGTTTAAATGAAAAATTACAAATATTTGAAGATATTCATACCGCACTGATTTGTGTTACTGCCGATGAATTGAAAAAATATAAAAACTCAACAGGAGATTCAGAGGGTTTGGTAAACTATGGACTTTCAATTAAAGGCATCAAACTTTCTGTATTAATTATCGACCGCACACATTTGCGAAAGATGTCGTTTCGTTCAAAAGGAAATTTTCCTTGCAATGAAGTGGCAAGATTGTATTTTAGCGGTGGTGGACATTTTAATGCTGCAGGTGGCGAAAGCGCTGACACCATTGAAAACGTTGAATTAAAATTTAAAACAATTATCAAAGATTATAACCATTTACTTACAACTTAATAAAATGTGATGAACATTTTATCAAACTACTTTAAAACAAAAATTACACGAATGAAAAAATTATTTTTAGCAACAGCCGCACTTACTTTATTATTTAGTTGTGGCAAAAAATTTGAAACTACCGAGAATGGTGTGAAGTACAAAATTTTATCACATGATGAAAGTGCTAAACCAATTGGTAAAGGTGATCTGATTTTGGTGAACCTTATCTTGAAAACAGAACATGATTCAATCATCCTTGAAACATTTTCAAAAAATACTCCAAGGTATATTCCTTTTGAAGAGCCTGTATTGACAGAAGTATTTGCAACTCTTTCTAAAGGAGATAGTTTAGAAATTTTAGTTAATGCCGATACCTTGTTTTTGAAAAGTTTTGGAATGCCTAAACCTGCAAATATTAAATCAGGAGAAAACATTCATTTCACTATGAAAGTTGTTGAATCTTTGGATCAAAAAGAAATCTTAAAAAAGAGAGCTGACCAACAAAAAGATTTAATTCAAAAAGATTCTCTTGGCTTAGATGAATTATTGAAAACATTGAAAGATGTTAAACAAACTCCAAGCGGCTTACGTTACGTGATCGAAAAAGCAACTACAGGAAAACAACCTAAAAGTGGTGATAAAATTACTGTAAGATACAAAGGAATGTTGTTAAACGGTGAAGTGTTTGATGCAACAAAAGAAGGTGCTGAACCTTTTAACTTTACAGTTGGTTTAGGTCAGGTAATTAAAGGTTGGGACGAAGGTTTATTGTTAATGCACGAAGGTGAAAAATATAAATTGATCATCCCTCCGGGACTTGCATACGGTGATGGTGGAAGCGGACCAATTCCTCCAATGTCGACTTTAGTATTTGATGTTGAATTAGTAAAAGTTAACTAAAATATATAACCATGAAAATTTTATTATCATTCATTATTTGTGGAGTGATTTCTACTTCATCATTTGCACAAAAAAAAGAATCGAAACCAAAGATGAAACTTGAAACTGAATACACAACCTCATCTGGATTGAAATATACTTTCAAACAATTTGGTAAAGGCGCTTTAGCTAGTGCAGGTAGCAATGTAAGTGTACATTACGTTGGTAAACTTGCTGACGGAAAACAATTTGACAGCTCACGTGATCGCAACCAACCGTTTAAATTTAAACTTGGTGCCGGTCGTGTAATTAAAGGTTGGGATGAAGGAGTTGCTTTGATGCATGTTGGCGATAAAGCAATGTTCTCTATTCCTCCACAACTTGGTTATGGCGAAAAAGAAACAGGACCAATTCCTGCAAACTCAACTCTGTTTTTTGAAGTTGAATTGCTTGACATAACTGAGCCATTAAAACCTTGGACATTAACAAAACATGATACCCTTACAACTTCAAGTGGGTTAAAATATATCATCGTTGAAAAATCGAAAGATGCAAATGCTCCTATTGCCGAAAAAGGTAAAATGGTAAGCGTGCATTATACCGGATTTTTATTGGATGGAAAAATATTTGACTCTTCTGTTGAACGTGGTGAACCAATTTCTTTTCCTCTCGGACAAGGTCAGGTTATTAGAGGTTGGGATGAAGGAATTGCATTAATGCACGTAGGTGATAAAATGCGTTTGATCATACCTGCAGATCTAGGTTACGGTGCAGCTGGTGCTGGTGGTGGAATCATTCCTCCAAACGCAACGTTGTGTTTTGATGTAGAATTAATGGGCGTGAAATAATCTATTTATTGTAAGTTTTTAAAACTGACAACCATTTAAAAAGCTGCTAAGTAATTATACTTAGCAGCTTTTTTTTGAATATTGTTTTCTGAAATTGAAAACACTTTCACTTAACCATTTTAATATCTTATTATCTTAGTCCCAGCCGCTCAACCATTTCAGGTTTTAAAAAATATTTAGCATAAAAAAGAGAGATAAACACTTCTACAGAATTGTAATTATAATCACGGTGCTTTGCTTTATTGAATACATACAACCTGTCGTCCTTTAAATAAAACTTATCGGTTATTCCTTTTAAATAAGTAATGGTATCTGTCATTACCGTTACGTTATTTGAGCCTCTAACTTCAGGAGGATTATAACTTGATATATAACACGAGGGAACATTTTTGATATGATAACGGGTGGTGGTGTAATACACATATTTTTCAAACGAATCTCTTTTAAGAGGATCGATGATATCATTGATGGTTAATATTTTTAAGGATTTGATATCTACCGTTATAAAATTTGATTCAAAATTTGAACGAGGTGCTTTATCGCAAACGTTATACGGACAAGAAATAAAACTATATAATCCGTTTTTATGAAATGTGTTTGCTACACCAATTGTGTAAAAAAACTCTCCATGATTTTGAAGAACTCTATTAGCATAAATGTTTTTTAAATTGATCTGCGATTCCCTTGTGTCATAATATCCACGCATGGCTTCATCCAATATCGCCTGATTTACTCGATGTAAATTTTGTGACTCATTAAAAAATGTGATGACAATATTTGCCGAACAATCATCATCAATTTTTGAAGAAACATAATAGGTTTTTAAAGTGGTATCAACCTGGGCAAAAACAAAAAAGGGTTGGGCGAAAAATAAAAATACAACTAAAATTCTGATCATAGTAGCGCTATTAACTTGATCGAATTTACAATAAAAAAACTTTATGCAACCTGAAGCGTAGAATCTTTTCTTTCGCCAATTTGCTGTCTCCACATCGCGTAGTACAATCCTTTTTCGGCAACCAATTGATTGTGTGTTCCGGTTTCAACCATTTCGCCTTTTTCCAATACATAAATTCTATCGGCATGCATCACGGTTGAAAGTCGGTGAGCAATCATCACGGTGATATGTTCACCATTTAAAGAAACATTTCTGATGGTGTTTGAAATTTCTTCCTCAGTAATCGAATCCAAAGCTGAAGTGGCTTCATCAAAAACCATCAATTTTGGTTTACGCAATAATGCACGAGCAATTGAAAGTCGTTGTTTTTCTCCGCCCGAAACTTTTATTCCTCCCTCGCCAATAACTGTATTGATGCCGTTTTCGCTTCGTGCTAAAAGGTTTTGACAAGAAGCGCTGTTCAATACTTCCATAATCATTTCATCGGTTGCAATTGGATTCACGAACAACAAATTTTCTTTAATTGATCCTGAAAATAATTGTGTATCCTGAGTAACAAAACCTATTTGATTTCTTAATTCGTTGATATCAATTTCAGCACTATCTACTTCATTGTAAAAAACTTTTCCTGACTGAGATTTATATAATCCTACAAGCAGTTTTACCAAAGTTGTTTTACCTGCACCCGATGGACCAACAAAAGCAATTGTCTCTCCTTTTTTTACTTCAAAACTGATATTTTCGATAGCTGAATTACTTGATGATTTATGTTTGAAACCCACTTGCGAAAATCGCAAAGATTGAATATCGCCAATTGACTTAGGGTTTATTGGAGTAGGCTCTACAGGCATATTCATGATTCTGTCGAAATTATTTAAAGATGATTCGGCTTCGCGATAACTCATCAATAAATTTCCAACTTCCTGCAACGGGTTAAAAATAAAAAAAGAATAAAATTGCAACGTCATTAATTGCCCCGGAGTTACGTGATGTTTAAAAATCATATAAAGTAAAAAGAACAATAAACTCTGACGCAAAAAATTCACAAATGTTCCTTGTACAAAACTGATACTTCTAATGTCACGCACTTTTTTTAATTCCAATTTTAAGATTTTCATTGTGGCATCATTCAATCGAACAACTTCCTGATCTGTAAGTCCAAGACTTTTGATAAGCTCAATGTTTCTTAAACTTTCGGTGGTTGAACCTGCAAGCACATTTGTTTCGCGTACAATTTTTTTCTGTACGATTTTTATTTTCTTCGATAAAATATTTGTTACAAACGAAAGGATAATTGCAGCGGTAAAATAAAACGGAATGATCCAAACATAAACGGTGAGGGAATAAATAAAAACAAAAATTATTCCTACCAAACTAGTAAAAAATATGTTAATGAAATTGACGATAAACTTCTCAGAATCGATCCTTACTTTTTGAAGAATATTTAATGTTTCGCCACTTCTTTGATCTTCAAATTCCTGGTATTGCAAACTCATCGAATGCTTTAACCCATCGGTATAAATATCGGCACCAAATTTTTGAATCACCAAATTTTGTGTGTAATCCTGGAACGCTTTTGCTATACGGCTAACCATTGCCACGCCTATTCCTGCAAGAATTAATAACGCCACTCCGATAACAAAATCTTTCTCTAAATAATTGTCGGCTTTAATTGCAAAACGATCGAAAATCTTTCCAAAAATATATGGATCCATCATCGAAAAAGATTGGTTGATTGTTGCCAGCAAAAAAGTAAGTGCTATAAGTGGTTTATATCGGCTTAAGTAGTGTAAAAATATTTTCATGGTTTAAATCAAACACCAAACATTGAAATTTGTTTCTTTTAATTGACAATTAATTTTGCTGCTGAAAATTATCTGAATCTTTTTTGAATCAACTGCTCCAATTCCATAACGTTTTCATTTTCATTGTCCCACGAGTACTGATGTTTCAATTCATTAAAAAATCTCATGGCTTCATTCAGGTCAACCGACAAATTTAATTTATCAATAGCTTTTGCATATTCGACAGTGTTTTCACTAAAGAGTTCATTTACGAATGCGATTTTTTTATTCAATCCGATTGCAGATTTTAAACTTTCAACTTTGGATTCATTGTATCGCTCGTTGATGTCGGCTTGTTTGTTTCCTGAAATTTTTTGGTGTAATGAAAGTTCGCTTTGAGGAAGATTTATAAGGTTGCTTTTCTTTTCAATTACAATTTCGGTAACAACAATTTGCTCAGGTATCGATTCGGTGGCAATCGGCTCTTCTTCCAATACTTCATTTATAAATTCGTTAGCAGGTTGAATCGGAATTTCTGACTCAACAGTGCCAATTATTGCAGCTTCTTTTATCTCAAAATCTTCCATGCTTAAAGTTGTTTGTTCAACTTTTTCCACCGGTATCTGCACTTCTTCAATTACTTCGATAGGTGCTTCAACTATTAATTCCTTTGTTTCAACAACTGTGGTTTGAGAGTCATCTTGTAATTTTAATATGCTTTCATAAAGTTCCACACATTGTTTTTTAAACAATGCAATATCAAGTGCACCGGCAGCTTTGTTTTCGGAAAGTAAGTGATCGTTCAATTTGCTTATCTCAGAAATCTGAATTTTTATTTTGTTAAAAAGCTGAATCGTATTCATAAGAAAAAATTATTTATATGTGCAATGTGGTAAAAGAAAAATTGACTTTAAAATAAAATAAACCACACTATGTGAGTTATACAATTTTAAACATAAACAAGAATTACAAAATTGTGTATTTTCACGCCCAATAAATTATGTTTTTAGAACCTCAGTTACAAACAGTATATCATAAAAAGGGATGGATCGAAGTGGTCTGCGGCTCAATGTTTTCAGGTAAAACTGAAGAATTGATCCGAAGAATCAATCGTGCCCGAATTGCAAATCTTAAAGTTGAGATATACAAATCGGCTGTTGATACACGTTACCATGAAACAGAAATCGTTTCGCATAATTTAAATGCCATTCAATCTACACCTGTAACATCTTCCTTAAATATTTTATTGATGATGCAGGATCCCGATGTGATTGGAATTGATGAGGCACAATTTTTCGATGATGAAATTGTATATGTATGCGAAACCCTTGCTCAAAAGGGCATTCGTGTTATTATTGCCGGACTTGATATGGATTATCTGGGAAAGCCTTTTGGCCCGATGCCATCTCTTATGGCTATTGCCGAATTTGTTACAAAAGTAAATGCGATTTGTATGGTATGCGGTGATTTGGCTACACATACTTTTAGAAAAAGTTCAGATAATTCATTAGTGATGCTTGGCGAAAAAGACACTTACGAAGCGCGATGCAGAAAATGTTATTCTGAGGGAATGAAAAATAATTCTTAAAAATCGGTACTCATCGAAATAAAGTATATGGTTGTTTTATTAACCTCATTATCCTGAATTCCCCACGATGCATCAAAGCGAATAAAATATCCAAAAATTTTGCTTCTTACACCTCCGCCAAAACCCTCAACAATTGGGTCACGAACATTGATAACAGTTGCATAAATATTTTGTACTGCCACAATCCTTTTATTAAAAGTATTCTCATCTGAATAAGGATTTGTACCAGACCATGCTGTACCAATATCAAAAAAAGATACCAGTTGAAAATTATTTAAAAATTCAGAATGAATAGGTCGATTAAGTATGTATGGAAAAAGAGGTAATCGGATTTCTGTATTGATCACGGCAAACGAACTTCCATTTCTGATATTTTGATTGAAACCTCGCATGTTTGTGGCCAAAGCTTGAAACGCATAGGTCTCGGTATTTGTATTGTTGTTGGTATTATCATAAGCCGGTAAAAAAGTATTGTCAACACCACCCAAAACATATTTTACTTTCTGCACACCGAAAGAAGTATTGTAAGTTAATCGGCTACAAAAAATTAATTGACGGTGGATCTTTTGATAATGCCTGAAATCAAATCCGAAAGTATTTAATTGGATATCCTGATTTTGTGCATTGTAATACTTTTCATAAAAAATTTTGAATCGTGTTCCATTCCATAAATTTAATCCGCGAGGAATAGTGTTATCCAAAACATACTCAGCTTTAAATCCCGTCCAATAAACTATTTTATCAGGGGTTTCGATTGATTGTTGACCAACTGATTGAAAAATATCTCTGTCCTGACGGGCAAAAATATTTAGTCTTAAACTTGTTATCGGACTAAAAGGATATTTGATCACATAACGCAATTCGTGAGAGGTGTTTTTAAGAACATTATTATTTGCATCGTTCCCATTTCTAACCTGTCGGTAAAATGTAATGCTTTGGTCGAGACGTTTTTTGAGAGTTGCATAAGTAATAAAATAATCCATTCCACTAAAGTCGAGCGGAATCCTAAATCCACCGGTTAAACGATAATCTTCCATCAAATCCACCAACCCAAGTTTTACCATTCCTCCCAAACCTGGATTAAATAAATTTTGTCCGCTTGCGCTGATAGGTTGATAATAAGAATTGATTACAGAATTGTCGAGCTGAGTAACAAAATGGTCGGGGAAAAATGTAACGTCATAAAATCTTGGTGCAGCAATTTTAAATGTTTTGGCAGACCTGATCTCTTCGTGTTGAAATGATAAATTTACATCTTCGGCTTTATATGTTTTTGGTGTGAAATCGTTTACGAAAAAATAACTATTGCTGTCAATAATTTTTAATTTTTCAGGAAGAGCACTTTCACTTTTTTCAATTACTGCAGGTTTACGAGGATTAAAAACTCTCGGTCCATCTGAAAAAGGCTTCGATGCAAAACCACTTTTTAAACGAAACATGTTTGGAAAAGTTTCTGTTAATTTACTTTCCGCAACAACATCATTCACAACTGGAGAATATTTAATAAAATACTTTCCATTGTCCATCACCATATCATATACTGTTTGATTTTGACGGCACATATCCTGAGCTAAAATACTTCTGCTGTAGTTGGTAATTGGATAAGTAAAAACAACATCTTTTGTATGAATGATGGTATCAATTTTTGCTACGTTACCGTTTAATACAATTCGTTTTCCATTATAAATAAAACTTGAGCCTTTGGGTTCTAATGCTTCAAAATTCAATGTGTCGGAAGGAGTTGTATCCTTATACATAATTTGAATTTCGGTATAATCATATTCTTCCTCAACCCTTGTTGTGTAGCGGTTTTGAATTCCGTTATATTCTGTAATGTAAGAATAATATTGCTTGCTATACTCCATTGGATTTACTTCATCAATATTTGGAGTATTGCTTAATCTTTTCATTTTTTTATCAGCCGATGCATAATCATAAAGATAGATATCCAGGTTATTGTCGGGTTTCAAAGTTGGGCTTATTGCAGAGCCAAGAAGTTCATTATTTCTATTCGAACTAAAAATAATTTTTGATGAGCCATCTACAAATCTTGGATACAAATCATCAGCCGGATCGTTTGTTATTGCTCGTTCTTTTCGTGATTGAAGATCATAAACATAAATATCCGACT
>Ga0194047_10001527_pt1 | contig 14045 bp, 12 predicted proteins | sample JunL225m_MetaG_2_FD_160070 | JGI IMG/M metagenome (GOLD analysis project Ga0194047, IMG submission 160070) | Anoxic zone freshwater microbial communities from boreal shield lake in IISD Experimental Lakes Area, Ontario, Canada - Jun2016-L221-5m | ecosystem: Environmental > Aquatic > Freshwater...
TTCTTAGATTTGATCCAGGAAGGCAATATCGGTTTGATGAAAGCGGTAGATAAGTTTGAATACCGTCGTGGCTATAAGTTCTCTACCTATGCAACTTGGTGGATTCGTCAGGCAATCACGCGTTCAATCGCTGACCAAGCTCGCACTATCCGTATCCCAGTTCACATGATCGAGACTATTAATAAGATGAACCGTATTAGTCGTCAGATCTTGCAAGAAACTGGTCATGAGCCTGATGCTGCAACTTTGGCTCTCAAGATGGAAATTCCTGAGGACAAGATTCGCAAGATCATGAAGATTGCTAAAGAGCCTATTTCCATGGAAACACCAATTGGTGACGATGAAGATTCTCATTTAGGTGACTTCATTGAAGATGGCAATACTTTAGCTCCAGCTGAAGCTGCATTACATGACTCTATGCGTGATGTGGTGAAGGATGTGCTTGATTCATTAACACCACGTGAAGCGAAAGTATTGCGTATGCGTTTCGGTGTTGAGATGAGTACAGACCACACTCTTGAGGAAGTGGGTAAACAGTTTGACGTTACTCGAGAGCGTATACGTCAGATTGAAGCTAAGGCCTTGAGAAAAATGCGTCATCCAAGCCGTAGCGATAAACTCAAGACCTTCCTCGAGGAAGATTGATCCAAAGATTAACGGGCCCATAGCTCAGTTGGTTAGAGCAGAGGACTCATAAAGTTGGATAGAGGACTAAGACAGTTTTACAACATTAGTCTTTAGCATCGCAAAACTATCTGTTCAATAAGCACCACCCTCTAAGGTGGTGCGTGGGTTTGCGACAACACTCGTTGGCATACACAGTCGCGAAATAATATTTTCGACAGCACACTTGCGTGTATGTCGCTACTACAAGAATTATTACAATCCCAAATTGATGCTGATGCTGACACAACCATTCTAGTTGTGGGTGGCAAAGCTAGGCTGTATAAGCGTTCTAGCACACAGCATTGGCAAGTGCGATTTAAGTTAGGTAATGGCAAGTGGCACTCGCAATCTACTTGTACACCAAATAAAGAAGAGGCAAGATTACGAGCAGAGCATATCTTTGCCACAGTGCAAATCAAAACTGAGGCAGGCCTTGTGCCTATTACAAAGACCTTTAAGAGAATTGCTGTAGATGAAATAAAGGCAATGACTCAAGCAATGGCAAGTGGCGTAGGCAAGCGAACGTACAGAGACTACATCTTTGCCACTAACAAATACCTTATTCCCTTTTTTGGAAACTACAAAGTAGAAAGTATTACTACAGAGTTGATTAGCGACTTTGAAGGATGGCGTATTGCTGTGATGGGAAGGATACCTATGCAGAGCACCAAGCGTAATCACTCAAGTGCTTATATACGCATCATCAACCTAGCCAAAGAGCGTGGAGTCATTAGTAGCACTCGTGCTGTGCCCGTATTAGACACTAAAGGAGAAAAGAGTCGTGCTCGTCCAGCCTTTAGTGATGCGGAGTTGGAGGAATTGATTGCATATGTGCCAAGTTGGATAGAAAATTCATACACAGCAAGAACAAGGCAGATGCGAATCTTATGTGGTGTGTATATAGAGTTCCTCGTCAATACAGGCATTAGACATGGAACAGAAGCCTTGCCATTGCGTTGGAAGCACTTGCAGTGGCATTGGATAGGTGAGAAGAAATACTTACGCATATGGGTCAGTGGCAAAACTGGACCACGCTACTTGATTGCTAAAAATGAAGTGATTACTGTATTAGAAAGGCTCATGCTATGGCAAGAGCTTGCCTACGCAACGCTAGATGCTTTGATTGAAGCCAAGCTAGATAAGTTGATATTTAGGCTTGCTACGGGTGAGCCAATTAGCAATATGGAAAACATCTTTCGCAACCTAATGAAGCACAGTGGCTTGATGTTTGACAGTGGAGGGCAAAGACGAACGCTGTATAGCCTACGCCATACCTACGCTACAAGGGCTTTGGCTAAGGGAGTTGATATTCATACACTTGCAAGGCAGATGGGAACGAGTGTTTTGATGATTGAAAAGCATTACAGCAAGATAACCCCAATGCTTAGTGCTGAGAAGTTGGCTTAGAAGAGTCTGTAGATAAATTATTTCTAAGTGCATTGGCAACTACACGATAACCAATAGGGGATAGATGTGGTCCCTTTGGTGCGAATGCTTTATCACCTAAATCATCAATTAACTTTGTAGTATCAATGAATTGAATGCCTTTAGTCTTGCAATACTCAGCCAATAGTTTTGAGTAATGAGTTGCTCTTGCATCTGGTCTCCAAAAGTTACTATTAGGAATATAGGCAACCATAGGGATGCAACCATTTTGTTGGCATGATGTAATTAGAGTATCTATTGCAACTACATTAGAGTAGGGCAGCTTGCCTATATAGCCATTGGCTTTAGCGTAATTGATGAATGTTTTTCTAATAGTGGGCAATGAAAAATATTTGAGTGATTTTTCTAAAAATCCAGTGTGAGAATATTTTTTAATAAAGTCATCTGGAGATTGTTCTCCACTAAGAAGGTTATCAATTAGATAATCTGCTTTAGTATAAAAATCCTTTACCTTACTTGATAAGGAGGTGTAACTATTGCTTGATTCAAAATATTTAGTAGCGTCGCTGTAGGATTTATTCCAATACACTGAATCAACATCATCTTCATTATCATTGGCATAGAAAATAGTGATAACGTATTTAGGTTTAACAATTGGAATAAAAGTTTTTTCTACGGCAGCATAATGAATTGCATGATTACCATATGTGCCTAAATTGAGGGTATTGAATTTATCATTCAAATTCGCAGAAATTGTATCTTTATCCTCTACACATGCACCATGTGTGAATGAATCCCCAATCAGTAGGGCATCAACTTTTTTATCCCACTGCTCATTACTGTTTCTAAATCCAAATCTATCAGTTTTGTATTTAATCAACCCATAGCCTTCATTACAAAAATAAAGTGAGCTATTGGGCTGTGGTGCTAATGGAGCTACATCAAGTTCAATAGCTAATTTTCTTAGTGGAAGATAGTTGTCTATAGTTTCTGGATAAAAAAGTGGCTTGTATCCATCTTTGATTGCCAATTTTCGTTGCAGCACATCTTCCTTTGCAGTTCTATCTCGTTCAATAATTTTTGCTTGAGTTATTTCGCTTTCATTATGTTTAGAAATATACCTTTGAAGGAAGAAGTTGCAAATAACTAAAGCAAAATATATAAAAATAATAAGCAGTGAAAAATATACGAAATAAAACTTGAATTTTTGTGTAGAAGGAATATGCATTACATTATCTATGTATTTGTTTTGCAAACTATACTAGATAATGTAATGAAATAGTATGCAAACAATACTATGCTGTATTGATTCTTATGCCTAAACTAAACATCACCCATCTACCACAACGCTTGCAGAAGCGTTTGGAGCAACTTGAGCGTGGTGAAGCATTGGAAGCAAGAGATATCAATGTCTTGTTGAATGATGAGCAAAAGCAAAGACTGAAGAAGGCTTGGTCAGAACAACAAGCATTACGAAAAAAACATAAGCCACCAAAAACAGAAGAAGAGCAAAGGAAGATTGGTTGGAAAACAATTAGGGATGTGCGTATAGAAATCTATAAGCAAGCCATAGCTGACAATGAAACTAATTTACTCGATGGCTATAGGGATGAGTTAAAGAGACTTGAATTAAAGAAAGCTCGCGTGTTTATGGAGGCAGTGAGCTTGGCAGGCAAAGAAGGTAAGAACATGCTCAGAGCTGGAGATATTGCACTTGCACGAGCTGGATTTGGTGTCACTCACTCAAGCGTCAATCAGCGTGATAGAGAAGTAAATGCAATGGAAGATGCACTACGCAAGCAATTTGAAGCGCAAGCAAGTAAAGCAGAAAAGGAACAATTGGCTATTTTGAAAGAACACGAAAAGGCACTAGAAAAGAGGAAAAAGTAGTGGTTTTAGGAAAAGCAGTGTTTTTGCGAATATTGACAAAAACCCTGCGTTTTAATAAACCCCTATATCACCTAGCTTCTAAGCCCATTTTTTAGTAAAAAACACTGCTTTTTGCTAAATCATCCATTCAAACCACCAAATCCCATCTCAAACCAAGTTCCCAACTTGGTTATTCTTCCCTTTAGTCAATTTAAGTAATTTTCTTCAATATATGTATAAAGCTACTAGAGAATTTATAAAACTACGACAACCCTATTCAGACGCGATGATAGAGGTTGTGAGTGTAAAGAGGATTGGTTGTGAAGATGCAAGATTTTGTTATGACAATGCTTGCAAGGTTATTGATGTTCAAGCAAATACTTTTATTGTTAGTGGTTGGATAGTTTGTAAATTCAGCATAGAAAATAAGCATACTGAAATTCTTCAGCATTACTGGAATGTTGATGAGAGTGGTGGACACTTTGATACTACGGAGCTTGGAAAAATTGATGTTGAGTATGTAGTGGATAGTGAAATTAGCCTTTACATACAAAAGCATTACGATGACTATACAAGTGATGTATGTTCTTCATTATTGCTTAATGATGATGGCAGCCTATCTGCAATGGACTTTTTAGAAACTGGAACAGTTTTTAGGGAAATTGATGATTTAAGCACGCCATCCCTTTTCTCAAGTCTTCGTAAATAAATGCGCAATACCTCACACCATCTCCACAGCATTTCTCATAAGCTCACTATTGCAGTCTATATAGCACTGAACGCTACTAAGTGCCTTGTGTCCACTTAAACCCATAATTACTCTTACACCAATACCTTTGTTAGCTAGTGTGGTGATGAAGGTGCGTCTTGCAGAGTGACTTGAGCAGCCATCTAAACCCACACGCTTGTATAGATAGTGGAAGTGTTGCGTTAGTGTATTAGCTGTGAAGCCATCACTGTTTCGCTTTTGACTGTAGAAGAACTTGTAGTTTATTTTGTCACTTGCAAGTAGCTTGGAGTATTGCTGTAGTTCTTTGCGTAGTTTGTCATTGACAAATACTGTGCGTGCTTCATTAGTCTTTGTGTTCTCAGCCAATAACAGTATTTCATTCTTTATATTACCTTCGCTATCTACAACATCCCTAATACGAAGACTTGCTACTTCGCTGACACGCATGCCTGTGTTAAACATCATCATTACCAATGCTCTATTGCGTGCGCTGTGCTTGCGTGTAGCACAGAAATCTAACACTCTGCGTATTTCAGTGCTGTTTAATACCTTCGCTTGCTTAGCCATAGTGTTCTTTCCAAAATAAAGGTTTGCTATAGCTAGATTGTGTTTTCTTTGTTTATTTTTTCCTACCTCTTGTTGCCAAAATTCGTTCATGTGTAATTTCTTCCAATAATCAATGACTTGCGTATGAGAACCACTGGTTTTGAAGCAATACCAAAGGTTCTTCATTAAATATTTGGTATGAGGTATTTATTGGCTTTGTCGTCTATTTCCCACATTCTTTAATAGACTTGCATATAGCGTCTATGTGCTGTTTGCTTAATACTCAGCTGTGTTGATATTAGATAGTGCTATTAAATTGCTTGTAGAAGCTATTTGATGTGTTTGTTTATAAGTCAGCTACGCTAACTTGTGCTTTCATAAAAGCTATCGCTTTTATTCAGCACTTCTTTAATAAATTATCTTTTAATAGATTATTTGAATTTGCTGTTAGATATCTTTTACTAGGAAGCATAAGCCACGCTTCTTTTAACAAGCGTGGCTTATTAAGTAATCTCGTAAATACTTTTACTGAGGGTTTCATAACTGATATACACACAACTTGATTTAACAAGGAAGGTAGGTTTTGCTATCACCTTTTAAGTGCTCGTCTAACGCAACACTTCCACAGCGTATATCAGTAGCTTTGTGGAGTGTTTGTAGGTTTAATGTGGCGTCCTACTCACTTTATTCACGCATCACTGCGTTACCAACTATTACGACTTCACATAATGTAACTGCCACAAGGTGGCGTCATTTAAGTATCTAATCAGTATTGCTGAGTAGATATAGTGAAGAAGCGAGTAATGAGCAACCCTTTCATACCGTCACACATCAGAACGGATTTAAGAGCACTATAGTAAACGGCGTGCCAACCTTTATCTCATTTGTATAGATATTTATGCAAGACCAAACAAAGCTAATTATTTATAGGTGATTTGTTTGGTTTGAGATGGTCTTATTTGGTATTAGGTGGCAAATAGTGGTCGTCCAATTGTGTAGGCTGACGCTACAGTAGGTATATAGGGTTTAGGTAAACGCAGGCTTTTTGTAGTGTAAAAAAAGTCTGCTTTTTGTTAAACCATATCTATAAACCAACTTGGAGAAGCAAATGAGCACACTAGACACACTAAAACTATCCACAGCAAAAAAGCCTACACATCTGCCACAAATCGTTTTACGCAGAAACAAGCTATCTAACAAGTTGTGGGAGCAAATTCAGTTAGCCAAAAGTCAAATTGAAGGAACTACATTTGTTGTGAAGAAATACAAAAGCGTAGTAGATAGGGAAACAGGCCTTCGCAAGCAAGTAGAAGTGCCCAAGCGTATACGCGAGTGGTGGTTTAAGAATGAGCAAGGAAAAGTATGTGTGGCTATACGCTATGGCACACAAGTAATGGAATTAGCTAAAGGCAAGACAAGCATTGAAGTGGATAGTGCTCAAGCGCTGATACGAGCATTAGAGCTAGTCAAACAAGCTGTAGAAGGTGGCGAGCTTGATACGCAAATCAATAACGCAAGTGCTAATTTGCTGAAAGGATTTGCTAAGTAGTTGTATGAAACAGTTTCGTGCAACAGTCAGAGCAAGTGGAATGGTGGTGACTACGGTGGTGTTCGCCACCTCCACGCTTGAAGCGCAGAAGATATTGCAAGCGCAGTTTGGCGCCAACAATGTGATTTCAATACCCTCACAAATTCACTAAGCCTATGCTCGTCAAAGAAGTCGCCTCCATCAAGCCTATAAAGCCACTGACGCCACAGCAACAGCGTATTGACACGCTCAAGCAACAAGTTAAACGCAGTCAAGAAGCTGTTAAAGCTGAAAGGCAGCGTCAGCAAGTCGCTAAGGCACAAGCTCAGTTGGCTAAGGCTCGTCAGCCTACCTTGTGAGTCTTTTTATCGCATACAAGCCTTTAACTACATGGTTTTATAGGATTTACACAGTCAGCACATTAGTCAGCACCAATAAACTATTACAATAGCGTTATACAGATTACAGCAAGGTAGAAATAAAATGCGTCATCCAAGCCGTAGCGACAAACTCAAAACTTTCCTCGAGGAAGATTGATCCAAAGATTAACGGGCCTATAGCTCAGTTGGTTAGAGCAGAGGACTCATAAGAAAGAAGCCCTAGGGGTCTTGTCGCAAAGACCTCAATGATTTCAAGAGCTTAGTGGTTGATTAGGTAGTTAAAATTGCTTACACACCGACTACACACCAGGGCATTTTTCATGGTGTGTAGTAAATGCGGTTTTAGTGTGGTTTTGCAGTAAAAAACACCAGCAGTAAGGTGTGTAGTAAATGTAACGATTAAGGGCCTATAGCTCAGTTGGTTAGAGCAGAGGACTCATAGCGAAAGTTGTGCCATATACGTGGAAACTGTATATGGGATGGTGTCAAATTCGGAGAAAGCTAAATGTAGCCAAAAGCTGCACAAGCTAACGCCGAGCGAAGCTTAGTAAGAAATTACTTTGAACGTGTAGAGACTAGACGGCACCCATCTAAGTCGAGCAATCGATATGATGAAGGCATAGTCCAGGGAGTTGTGAAAGCAACACAAACCGGAATCCTTTGGTCCCAGGTTCAAGCCCTGGTGGGCCCACCAGAAACGAAAATACCAACCTTCGGGTTGGTATTTTTTTATAAGCGTCACCTAAAGTAACGCTTATATGGCAAATGATCCTTAGTTACTAGATTAAGGGTAAACCAGCATAACTTAATGCATATATAGGCATATAGTTTCATTAGCTACAAACGCTACTTTAAGGACCCTATTTATTTTAAGTCAACCGCTAGCCGTCAGCTGTCAGTTGTGCCTGGGGCTCGCGCCGTTAGGATTACTAAGTAAAGCTTATTTGGAGGAGCTTGCACATGATTAACCGACTTATCCATGCTGGGATGATCGTAATCATTCTTGCTATATCTAATTTTTTCATCTCTGCATCAGCGCAAGAAAGTTATCCATCAAAGCCGATTACATTGCTGGTTGGCTATGCTCCCGGTGGAACAAGTGATACGTCAATGCGATATCTTGCTAATTCAGCTTCGAAGTATCTAGGGCAGCGTGTAATGGTGGTCAATAAAGAAGGTGCGGGAGGCGTAGTGTCGCTGAGCGAACTTAAGAGCGCGAAACCGGATGGTTATACGATTGCTTTTCTTGCTACGGGCCCAATTATAAGTGCCCATATGCGCAAACTTCCATTTGATGTAACTAAGGATTTTTCGCCAATTATCCAAACTTCTATCGCAATTTATGGTATGGCTGTTAGATCTGATTCCGAATTTAAGACAATGCAGGACTGGGTTAAGTTTGCCGCGTCCAATCCAGGAAAGGCTACCTATAGCACCGCTGGCACGGGCTCACCGCAGCATCTTGTTATGATTCAATTAGCAGACCTACTCAAACTTGATTTGGTACATGTCCCAACAGCGGGTGGGGTGCCAGCAATTACAATAATGTTGGGTGGTCACGTTACCGCGGCATCACAGACAACAGAATGGAAGCCCTACGTTAATTCTAATCAAGCTAGGTTGCTCGCATTGTATACAGCTAAACGTATACCTGACTATCCAAATACCCCTACACTTGTTGAGTTAGGCTGGAACATTGTAGCTCCGAGCGTTTATTCTATTGTTGGACCAGCTAATATGCCTAAGGAACGAGTGCAAAAACTGCATGATGCATTCAGGGCTGCCATGTCAGAACAGGGATACATAGACTTACTTAAAAAAGTAGATCTTCAGTATGAGTATTCTGATCCTGCTGGATTAGAGAAGTTAATCATATCAATTGATCAGTTAAGCAGTAAGGCGCTAAAGAATATACCTAAAGAGTAGTCATTAGCCATCAGATAACAAGTTGACTACTATCCGTCCAGTAAATTGTTGTTATATTACGCTGGATCTACTTAGTTTTTGGTAGCGCAATATTAGCAAGATTTTATATTGGAACCTTGATTAACTAGGGGTTAGTCTTATGGCTTTACTAAAATTAGAAAAAAAGTATCAGAATTTCAAATTAGTCATTATGTCTGCTGATGATTCAAGATAACCACATAGGTAATGAATATGCAAATTGAAAAATCCGAAGCACTGGGGCGTAATATACGACAGGAAAAAGGCGAATCGCTCGCTACATCCACTTGGGACGAAGTGCGAGTAGCAATTCATGAGGGGAGAACGCAGGATGCCCTTGCTGGTCTTGAGTATGGTTGTGCAGAAGCTAAAATGATGCATGACAGCATGTGTTCATTCGCTGATGATGCGTTGACTCGGCTAGCTGAGGTTGGGGGTGACGAAGAAGTTCAGCAACTTTTGCGCAAGCGCTATCAACCATTGATCACACGTTGGCTTGCTACCACACCAGATGTTAGAGAGTCTTTGGAGAGGGGAATTGAGTTTCAGCGAGGACATTTTGGGCAGACATCTGTCAAGGAGGAGGCTGATCGTTTTGTAGTCACTTGTGATCCATGTGGTAGTGGCGGACAATTACGCCGAACCAAGGAAGTAGCTCGCGTTAAGGAGGCGCATGATTGGACGTGGAACAAAGAGGATATTCCTTACTATTGCACACATTGCGCCATCATGTGGGAAATTATCCCCACTGAGATGAGGGGTCATCCGATTCGGATTAATTTACCACCCAAAAATGATAGTGATCCTTGCGTCCATCTGTACTACAAAACGGCTGATTCAATTCCAGATGAATACTTTGATCGAATTTCCAGAGACCGGGGGACTGGCACTGAAACCCCACTCAATTTTTATCCAAAGATTTTAGGCAAAAAGGATAAAGAGTGACAGACGTAGCTCCTACGACATTTGTAAATATGTCTGAACAAGATGTAAATCAGACTCAAATTGCTAAGCTAACAGAGGAAGTGCTGGCTGGGAATATCCGAGCTGTTTCTCAGATACTTACTAGGGTTGAAGCAGGTGATAATAGTATGGAAGCTTCCCTTGATCGAATTTATTGCAGCACAGGAATTGCGCATGTGATTGGAGTCACTGGTGTTCCTGGAGCCGGAAAATCAACTCTGATCGCCTTGCTTGCCACCGAATTTCGTAAATCACATGACAAGGTGGGCATTATTGCCGTAGATCCCTCAAGTGCGCTAACTGGAGGCGCTATTTTGGGAGACCGTGTAAGAATGATTTCGCTGACACATGATAAAGGCATCTATATTAGAAGCATGGCGTCACGTGGCTCAATGGGTGGGTTAGCACTCGCCACACATGAAGCAATAGATGTGCTTGATGCTGCTGGCTTTGGCATCATTATGGTCGAAACTGTTGGTGTAGGACAAGATGAGTTTGAGATAACTGACGCAGTAGATACAACAGTAGTTGTATCTGCGCCGGGACTAGGTGATGACGTTCAGGCTATCAAAGCTGGGATTCTCGAAATGGCTGATATTCATGTCATAAATAAAGCTGACAAGCCAGAAGCCCATAAAACGATGCGAGATATTCAGGCGATGCTTTCGATTACGGGCAGTCGTCGCCGCTCTCATGTGCCAGTACTTCCCACTAGTGCTGAGACACGTGAGGGCATTTCTGATCTTGTAGTTGCTATTGGAAAACATTTGATTGAATTACGGGAAAATGGTGGCGGAGAAAAGCGTTATATGCGACGTTGTAAGCAAAGGGTGTTGCGAGCAGCTGAACAAATAGTTTCTCAGCTTATCAAGTCAGAATTAGATGAGAAGGCATCAACAATATTTAGACAGGTGTACTTGCGTGAAAAAAGCCCAAGAGCTGCTGCACGCGAGTTTATTAAAACATTTGAATTCTAAGAAAAATAGCGCCCCATATCTTTTTTAAGCTTTTCAAATAAATTATAAATGTCCTTGCCAATAATGAAAAGAAAATTTGAATGGATATAGGCTACTCAAAAATAGATTTGGAGTTTCGTAATCAGGTTCGCCAGTGGTTAGAGCAAAACTTACCAGTCGATTTGCGAGATAAGGTTGCTATGCACCAGAGACTATTGAAGGAGGATATTGTCCGTTGGCATAAGATATTAGCAATCAAGGGGTGGGTTGCCCCTGCTTGGCCGGTTGAATGGGGTGGCACTGGATGGAATTTAGTTCAACGCTATATTTTTGAAGAAGAATGTGGTTATGCTGGCGCGCCTCAGTTGCCACGTTTTGCTCTGTCAATGTGCGCGCCTGTACTTTTACACTTTGGTAGTGAAGAGCAGAAGCAACGTTTTTTGCCCGCTATCTATAAGGGTGATGAGCTTTGGTGTCAGGGTTATTCTGAGCCCGGAGCAGGGTCTGACCTTGCATCACTTAAGACGCGTGCAGAGCGCCAAAATAATTCTTATATAGTTAATGGGCAAAAGACCTGGACTACCCTTGCCCATTATGCGGACTGGATGTTTTGTTTAGTGCGCACAGATATGAAGACTACTAAGCGTCAGGATGGTATTAGTTTTGTGCTTATCAACATGAATTCGCCAGGTATTACGATCAAACCAATCATTTTGATGGATGGCGGTCATGACGTAAATGAAGTATTTTTTGATAATGTAAAAGTCCCAGTTGAAAATCTTGTACACATAGAGGGGCAAGGATGGTCTGTAGCTAAATATCTTCTTGGATATGAGCGGATGAATAATGGACGTATTGGTGGGTCAAAGCGGGAACTTCTCAAGTTGAAGAAGTTGGCTACTAGGCAGCTAAAGAATGGTCGGCCATTGCTAGAGGACCCACGTTTTCATGATCGTCTAGCTAGGGTTGAAATCGAATTAGCTGCGCTAGAGATTACTAATTTACGCTTTCTTGACCAGATGCATCGAACTTCACAGCCGCCAGGTGCCGATGTATCAATGCTAAAAATCAAGGGATCAGAAATTGCACAAATGCTAACTGAACTTATGGTGCAGGCGGCAGGTCCTTTTGCTAAAGCGTGTGAGACAGATCAACAAGATTCTGAGTTTGATAGATTCCTTGCTACATTACTTCCCGTTTATTGCTTGACTCGAAAAGCTTCAATCTATGCGGGATCAAATGAAATTCAGCGAAATATCATTGCCAAGATGGCTTTGGGGCTTTGATAAGGGAGAACATGGACTTTAATTTCAACGATCAACAGCAACTTCTGACTGATTCTTTTAAGAGAATGGTTCAGAAGGAATATAGCTTTCAGGAGCGAACTAGACTTCTCTCTTCAGAATTAGGAATTAGTAATAGCATTTGGAATTCCTTTGCAGAACTAGGATTACTTGGGATCTCTATACCCCCTGAGTATGGAGGATTTGGTGGAGGCGCCGAAGATCTAATTGGTGTAATGGAAATTATTGGCGAGGCGCTTATAGTAGAGCCATATTTATCTACAGTTTGTATTGGGGCTCGTCTTATCGCATTGGGTGGTAGTGTACAGGTAAAAGAATTAATTCTTCCTGCAGTAGTTGAAGGTAAGGTGAAGATTGCACTAGCACAACTAGAAAGTGAAGGTCGATATGATCTTAATTTTGTGCGCACTAGAGCTAAGAAAGTTGGTGATCATTGGGTTATTAGTGGGGATAAGCGTCTTGTAGTTCATGGTCCAGAGGCAAATAAGCTCATTATTGTGGCGCGAACCGCAGGAAATGATTCTGATCAGGATGGCATTAGCTTATTTATCCTGGATATTCATTCACCAGGAATCTCACTAAAGTCATCTCGTACTATTGATGGCATACACATCGCTGATATTGTATTTAATAATATTGAAGTTGGACTAGAGGCGCTTATCGGAGAAGAAAGTAAAGGCTTATCTTTACTCGATAATACAATTGACTTTGCAACTGTAATGTTGTGCGCAGAGGCTCTTGGTGCAATGAGCTATGCAAATAACGCCACACTTGAGTATGTAAAAACAAGGGATCAGTTTGGTGTTCCAATCGGAACTTTTCAAACTGTTCAGCATCGTATAGTTGATATGGTCATTAGCTATGAGCAGGCAAAATCAATGGTATACCTTGCCAGTAGTATATTTGATAAAAATGCTGAAGTCGACGAGTGTAGAAATACGGTAAGCGCAATGAAGATTAAGGTTGCAGATGCATGTAGGCAGATAAGTCAAGATGCTGTTCAGCTGCATGGTGGCATGGGTTTGTCGGATGAGTTAAAAATTAGCCATACTTTTAGGCGATTGACTGTAATTTCTCAAGAGTTTGGTGACGCTGATTTTCACCTTGAGCGCTACAAATGTTGAATAAATAATGAGTGGAAGTTAATGATGCATGTTCACTTTCATAGATGGGTGTGGGAGTATGTTTTGAAACTATGGTCCAAATGATCATCAACAAGATTTCTTCTATATCTCCTCTAAGATTTCATGAATTTCGAATAGTTTGGCTTGTATGGCTATCAGCCAATACCTGCAACTGGATGATAGATGTAACTTCGGCTTGGCTGATGACCTCATTGACAAGTGATCCCCTTGTGATTGCTTTAGTTCAAACGGCAGCCGCTCTCCCGGTTTTTTCTTTTGGAATTGTTAGCGGCGTATTAGCTGATTCCATAGACCGTCGTCGCTATCTAATTGCTGCCCAATTATGGGTAACTACAGTAGGGGCAGCTTTACTCGCTCTAACAATGGCTAATCTGCTTACACCCGTTCTATTACTTATTTTGACCTTCGCAAATGGCATAGGGCTGGCTATGCGTTGGCCAGTAAATGCTGCCCTAACATCTCAACTTCTTCCGCGGAACCAGGTGTCTTCAGCAGTAGCTCCGAATGGAGTTGCTTTAAATGCATCTAAAATTGTTGGCCCAGCTCTCGCCGGAATTCTTCTTGCATATAGCGGTAGAAATATTGTGTTTATTTTAAATGTAATATTTTCCTTGATTAGTGCTATTGC
>Ga0194047_10001528_pt1 | contig 14042 bp, 5 predicted proteins | sample JunL225m_MetaG_2_FD_160070 | JGI IMG/M metagenome (GOLD analysis project Ga0194047, IMG submission 160070) | Anoxic zone freshwater microbial communities from boreal shield lake in IISD Experimental Lakes Area, Ontario, Canada - Jun2016-L221-5m | ecosystem: Environmental > Aquatic > Freshwater >...
TTGCTATGGGGTGGCCAGGGGCCCTCGGCCTTGGAGGGGTCCAGGTCATCGATCGCTTTCACCAGCAGCTCGAGCTCCGGGCTGCTGGCACTCAGCCACTCGCGGATCTGATCCGAGGGCAGACGGCTGATGTCCTGAAACAGGTCAATGCAGCGGAATCCCAGGGCAATGGCCTCCAGCGTGAGGACGAATTCTCCGACCTTCACGCCGGCGAAGACATCCTCCAGCCGGTGCGCCACCGCCACAAGCGGTGTCAACACCACGATGCTGGCGGCCCCCTTAACCGAATGCAGCGCCCGCATCAATTGGTCGATGGCCTCCTGGGCGTCGGGGTTGCTTTCCAGCAGCAGCAGGCTCTGGTTGAGATCCTGGACCCTTTCCTCCAATTCCAGGCGAAACAGCTCCAGGGGGGAGGCCTCGAGCGGAAGGTCACTCATGAGGGTGAGATTTCCGTGTTCAGTGCGCTGAAAATGCGCTTAGGATCAAGTAGGGTTACCGAGCGGTTTTGCCACTGAAAAACGCCACTGGCGTAGGAGGAATCGGCATTGCTGATCACAACAGGAGCACTCTTTACGTCGTCACGGTTAAAGAGATAAATGCCGTAGATCTCATCGATGGGAAACGCCCACTTGCCCTCCGGCGCCCCGGCCACCGCCATGCGGCCCACCCCCGTGTGACTGGACCCCGAGGCCTGGACCGTCTTCAGCGCCAGCAGATTGGTGAGGGAGGCAGCCAGCATGATTTCACCACGAATGTTGACAATTCCCAGAAACAGGGAATTGGTGCGGCAGGGCACCGAATGCACCACAAACGGAGCCGAAACTGCCAGGAGACCACCCACCGGTAGGGCGAACAACTCGCTGGCCAATCTGAAGATCATCACCGAGAGCGATTGATCGCTGCGCACCACCGTGCCATCGGCGGAGAGGCTGGAGCTCTCTGATTCCCGCTTGGTTTCAGCCAACACGGAGGTCCACTCCTTCAGGTAGTCGTCAGGAGGCAGACGCTCCAGCAGGCTGCGGCCGGCGGCCGAGTACACATGGCAATTGCGGCAGTGAACGCAATCTTTGAGCACGTCACAGGATCGATCACCGAATACACCCATGCGATTCCAACAATCCTCAAGCCGCGTTGCGATCCCTTCGCTGCTCGCTGACGGTTGCCCTTCAACAGGAAACGCCAGCGCAGTATCAGCTGCGGACATGGAAACGAGCGATCTCCGATCGCAGGGATTGGGTGGAATCATCGAGCACCTCAAGGGCACGGTTGGATTCGCGCAGGGCATCAGAGGTCTGCTGAGAACCCTCACTCAGCTGCTGCATGGCTTCACTGATCTGCTGGGCCCCCTGGGATTGCTCTTCGATGCTCTGGCCCACCATCTCAAACTTGGGGCTGAGCCCCTTCACCTGTTCGATCACCCCTTCCACCTGGTCACTGATGCGCACCACGTCATCCACCGCGGAGGTCACAGTTTTGCTGAAGTGGTCCATCTCCATGACCCCGATCGACACGGCTCGCTGCATTTCCTTCACCATCTGTTCGATCTCGAGGGTGGCTACGGCTGTCTGATCAGCAAGACGACGGATCTCGCGGGCCACCACCGCGAAGCCGGTGCCGTACTCGCCGGCCTTTTCGGCTTCGATGGCGGCATTAAGACTGAGCAGGTTGGTCTGGTCTGCCACTTTGGTGATGGTGGTGACCACGGTGTTGATGTTGTTGGCCTTCTCGTGCATTACATCAAGCTTGGACGTAATCGTCGCGGTAGCAGTGACCAACTCGCGCATCACCCTCTCCATCTGGTCGAGGTTCTGTTGGCTGTGGGCGGCAGAATCAGCCGTTTCTACCGCCTGCACCTTCACCTCGTCCATGGCGCGTACCACATTCCTTGAGGTGGCCGCAATCTGCTGGGCGGTGGCCGTGACCTCATTGGTGGAGGCCAACTGTTCGGCCATGGTGGCCTGCAGCTGCTTGGAGGCGGCGGCGATCTCGGTGGTAGAGGTGGTGATCTGAATACCAGAGGATTGGATCTGACTTACCAGGCCGCTCAGGTTGTTGACCATCACGTGGATTGAATTCTGGAGTTTGCCAAGTTCATCCGCTGATTCGGTGTCTTGGATGTTTTGTGTCAGGTTTCCACCGGCAACGTTTTCAGCCACATCCACCACGTCGGCAATCCGCGATCCGAGCGGTTTTGCAATGGTGCGGATGAAGTAATTAGAGGCAAAAAAGCCAATCGCCGGCGCAGCAATCAGCGCAACAATCGACCAAAAAATAGCAGATTGAGAGCTCTCTTTGCCGGATTTAGCTGCCTCTTCGCCGTTTCTGTTGTTGAAGTCAATAAGTTTTGAGATCGCATCTGTGGATGATTTAAAGTTTGGCATCTCCCGCTCCCACACTTGAAAAATGACCTGTCCTTTAGGAGTGTTGGCTGCAGGAAAAGTCTGATTGCCAAGGGAGCTCAAGGCCTGGAGAAGTTCCTTATGGTCGTTTTGCCATGCGGCCCACTTGGGTTTGAACTCGGCGTAGAGCCTCTCTTCTTCAGGGGTGCTGTCCGTGGTCTCGTATTTCTGGAAACCGGCATTGATCTGTTGCCAGGCGCTATCGATGCGGCGCAACTCCTGCCGGCGCTCAATGGGGCCGGCACCTGGAGTGAGAATGGCGTTTTCGGAAGCCTGGACCTGGGTCTGACCTTCATGGACCTTCCACAGACCGTCAACCGAGGGCAGCCGGTTTTGGCCCAGTTCTTTGATTTTGCCGGCCAGGGTGGTGGCGGAGACCACACCCAGGGCTGCCACCAGCATCGCGAGCCCACCCATTCCGAGAAAAGCAAGCCGCAACTGGCTTTCCATCGACTGCTTCCTGGCGCCGTCCCCTTGATTGGCCACATTGGAGAATTTTCGGCACCTCACCTTAGCGGCTGGCGTGGAGCGCTCCGGCTGCGTCAACCCAGCAGGTTGACGGCCAAGCATTCGATTTTTTCATAGTTTTGGTATCGTCGGCTACACTTAAGCCTCCCCCATCGGGTATGAGATAATTAAAATGCCGGGCATTGAGGCGGTGACATCCTTGCAATGCTGGCCAAGGATTTGCTGTAAGCCGTTGTGCTTCTGCTCCCTTGTATTCCTGCCTTCCTCGCGTCCTTCCTTTTGGCCCTGCCCCCGACTATCATCCCCCAACCGTTTGGCGTTGATCCGGCGGTGCTGCTGCTGTTATTCTCCGCCGGCGGTTCTCTATATGCAATGGAGACAAAGGATGTGTTGGAGGTTATCCCCAGGGTTGTACTAAGGCCTGCCGTCAATTTGCCGGGCTATGTGTCGGGTTTTTTTAATTATCGAGGTGTGGTTGTTCCGGTCATTGATCTTTGTGTTTTGATCCATGGCCCTCCCAGCGGCTTGAACTTTAGCAGCCGGATTATCATGGTATCTGCAGCCGATTCCGTGGCAAAGGATCAATGTATTGGACTCCTTTCTGAAGGTGTTACTGACACCCTCAGCCGCCCGCTTAGCGCTTTTCAAAAAACCGGTCTCAATTCCCAGTGTAAGCTTTATCTCGGCGGCATGACCCTCGACGATAGGGGTATGGTGCAAATCTTGCACCTCAGTGTGCTTCTGGAGCAGCTAAATCCCGTGCCCGTAGGGAATGATTCGATCATCTTGTAGTCCTATGGATGTCACATCCATAGGCGGCTGGCTATCGTCCCACGTTGGCATTAGTCCTGCCATCATCGGCGTTTCAAGCCTGCGGCGAGCCGTTGCCAAACGCCTTAATGCCAAAGCCTTGACCAACCCCCAAGTATACTTGGCATTGTTGCTTAATTCTGAGGAAGAGCAGGATGCCCTTTTGGAACATCTCGTGGTGCCGGAAACCTGGTTTTTCCGCGACCGTCAGCCGTTTGTGCACCTCCAATCCCATGTGAAGCAGCGCCTGCCTGATGTTTCCAGCCAGACGCCCCTGCGGCTGCTCAGTGCCCCTTGCTCCAGCGGAGAGGAGCCCTATTCGATGGCCATCACCCTGCTGGATCTCGGCTTACCTGCTAGCAACTTCAGAATTGATGCGATCGATATCAACAAACCTTCGATCCGCAAGGCCCGCAGGGCCGTATACACCAAGCATTCCTTCCGAGGGGTGTCCTCCAGCGAACGGCACCGCCATTTCCAAGCTACGGCCGAGGGGTTTGCTCTGCATCCCACGATCGCCAGCACGGTACGGTTTCATCGTTCTAATCTAATGCGCTGTCTTGAGAGTGGTGTTGGTTTTTACGATGTAGTTTTTTGCCGCAATCTTCTGATCTATCTCGAAGATAAGGCCAGCAACTACCTGCTCGAGACCATCGCCGGTCTGCTCAAACCTGGTGGACTATTGGTGGTAGGGTCTGCAGAGATGGGCAAGGTCCCGAAGACCCTGTTTCAGCCCTTACGCCAATCGTTTGTCTTTGGTTTTGAACGCCGCTCCCCTGGCGCTGATCAGGCGCTTTCGCCCGCTTTTGCCGAGCCTCGGTCGGTTGCCGCCCCACCCCTAACCAATCGCTCCTCACCCCCAGACACCACCGCGCCGCGTCAGCGACCACTGTGCATGCAGGTTGGGCGCCCCGCCCATGGCATGCTGAATGCCTTCCCCTCGCCCCTGGCCCCAGGGTCTGCCGATGGACCGGAGGCGGAATTGGAGCGCTGCCGCAGGCGGTTGCAGCTCGAACCCACCAGCGATGCGATTTACATGTGCATGGCTGACCTATTGCTACAGCTCCAGCAGAAACAGGAGGCCTTCGACTGCCTGCAAAAATGTCTCTATCTCCGGCCCCAATCCCAGGAGGCACTGAGTAAGTTGATCGTCATTAGCCGCGAGCTAAACCAACTGGAAATCAGCCAGCGCTATGAAGATCGGCTGGCCCGGCTTGTGTCGTGCCCAATTTAGCGATGCAGCGGCCAAGGGTGCTCGGCCGCCGGCTATGGCTAGGGGGAGTGGCCCTGCTGCTGGGAATGGTGTTTTGGCTATGGCCTTCCCCGCACGTTATTGCCGGCCCATACCGTCAGCTAGCCGTGCAGCGTCATGTGCAGGAACAACCCGCCACCTGTCTGCTCGGTGTCTACATCCAGGACATGCGCGATTACCAATTCGCCCAAAACAGCCTCTTCGCCTCCGTGAGGCTGTGGAGCGTCTGTCCCAGCGCCAAGCAATCACCATTGAGAGATCTCAATGTTTTGAATGCGAACACCATCAGCTTAGGTGAAATTCATACCCAGAAAGTGGCGAACGGATCTGATTATTTCCGCAATAATGCCGAAGTCTATTGGTCTACGCTCACCATTGATGGTAAGTTCTTTCACCATTGGTCTGCTAAAAACTTTCCCTTCGATCGACACACTATTGCTTTTGAGTTTGAGGTGCTTAATGATGATGTTAATAGCTTCGTGCTGACGCCCGATTTTGCTCATTCCGGCTTTAGCCCTACCATAAACAATGATGACTGGATCGCCAATGGGTTTTCAATTAGTGAAATCCGCCAACACTACCCTACAAATTTTGGCAAACCGGATCCGAGCGCTTCCGAAGCTGGTTCTTACAGCCGCGTAAGAGTGCAGCTCACCCTACAACGAACCCGCATCACAAGCTTTCTGAAGCTCTGTACGGGTGTTTATGCCGCCGTGCTTATGTCGGGCATGGCTTTCATACTAGATACGCGTGATTCGACATTTGTGAGTAGCCGTAATGGTATCTTGGTGGGGTGCCTATTTGCCTCGATTGTGAGTATGCAAAAAGCGGAGGCCACCCTTGGCGCCTCTGAAGATGTAACCCTGACCGACTCGATTCATATCGTTTCAATTTTTTATATCTTGGCTGCCAGTATTTTAGGCTTCTTGGCCTACCTGTGGTGCCAAGACGGCAGGGGAGAGCAAGTGCTACGCCTGAATCGGAAAATAATCTTGCCCACTTATATCATAAGTTATGCGGTAATCAACTCGCTTTTAATTGCTTATGCCGCCATAATCGGTTAACCAGGTTGTTGCGGCACCGGGAACCGATCAATGGACTTAGCCGCATTAGACAGGAATTTTGGCTGTTCAGGGGCGTCCTTGGAGAGGCTGTGATCCAGGCACAATAGCGATTTAAGTTGTGACACGGCTGCGGTGCTGTTGCGGGTTCGAGGCCCTGGATCCGGGGGAGGCTGCCGCAACCATTGGTGTTTCCCAGGCTCGACGGGGGCGCTTTCGACCCCTGGCCTCCGCTGCCCGGGAAAGTCGTACCCCCCCTAAAGGGGGGTATTTGGTTGAAAAGCCTTTAGAGGCGGGTTCGCTGTCTGTATCTTGCATGTAAGTGCATTGTGGTTCGAATCTTGGAAGGCCCCATCAGCAGCTTCTCGGACCTCAACCAGCACGTCCAAGGCTTCAGCCCACTGGCTTTGCCGGGCCAGCAGCACGGTTGGAGCTGGGATCGGCTCCAGGATCCCGCGCCAGTGCTTGGGTCGCTGCGGGAACCCTTCGATCTGATCAGCACCGACCTCGACAGGGCAAGCCCGCTGCGGCTCAGCGTGGTGAGCCTGGAAGACGACCAGTTGCGGGCCCTGGCCGAAGATCTACGACGGCAAGGCGAAACCGTGCTGGTGTTGGATCCCAGTCGCGAGGGCTTGAACGATCTGGCGCGCACCCTGCAGCAACAGGGGCGCCATTACGACGAGATCCAGATCTTTGGCCATGGTGCCGACGACAGCTTCAGGGTTGGTCGCAATACTGTGTCCACTCGCACCCTATGGCGTTACGGCGGTGCCCTCGAAACAATCGGTGCTGCCATCCGCCCGGGCGGCGATCTGTTGCTCTATGGATGCAACTTAGCGGAAGGCACCAAAGGCAAGCAACTGATCGAGCGGCTGGCAACGATCACCGGCGTTGATGTGGCGGCCTCCACAGATCTCACTTATGCCGATGGGAAAACTAGCGATTGGGATTTGGAATGGTCGGCTGGGGTGATCGATGATCGTGCCTTCCATGATCTGCTCACCGGCTTGAACTGGCAGGGGGAACTTGGGGGCACGGTTAGTTATAGCAATGGCAAGCTCAGCATTGATGATGCATCGGGAACGTTTGGCATCACAGGAAATATCGACTCAACTGGAAATGGAAGTATAGCAATTACGGGGGATACAGTTTATTCAAATACTGCAATCACGTCGCTTAACGAGATTGCCGTATCAGGCAAGGATTACACGATTAACGGTATCAATTTAGATGGTAATTCCCGGGATTTGCTTTATCCAAAAGCATATAATATTAATCTGAGATCCAATGCAAGAGGTGGTACTCAGAGCAATTTTGCCGATGAAACTGTAACCAGTATAGTACTGAACGGAACGATTAAAACCTATGGTGGATCTATCGATATTGCGCAGACGAATTCTGCCTTAGATCTTCCGCTATTCCTTTGGAATCCCTGGCTGAAAGGGTCTATTGAGCTGGGCTCAAGTAGTAATCCATTAAATATAGATACGTCAACGCAATTGACGTCGCCTATATTTGGCAGTTTTACGATCAATCAAGCAATTTCAGTTGATCCATATCTTGAGTATTCTGGAGCAAGAAATGATCCTAATAATGGTGAAAAGGCAAACGTTGCTGCTTTTGTTAATTCTTTTCTCATTGATAAAGTCTTAAATACAGCGCTTTACGGCTTACAGGGGATGATCATACCAATTAGCATAAAAACCTCTGATCTTGAGGGCAGAATTAATTTTACCAACTCAACGATTAATGTTGGTAGTTTTGATGTTGATTCGGAAGTACTTCTTCAGCTTAATAATCAAGCTTTAGTTACTAATTCGAATTCGTTACTGTCAAAAGGATTGAGTAAAATAGGAACAAAAACAGATATTGCCGCGGCCATCATTGTTGGAAAAGCCGTAAGCGATGTTTCCTTCTCTAGTAGTACAATTACAACAAACACGCAGGAAGTTTTAAAAATTATCAGCAAATCTACTAATACTCTCTCATCTTCCTCCCAAATAGCAGCTAACGCTGGAAGTCCTTATGACCCAAATGCTTCGAAAGAGGCAGTTACCGCACCGACGGGCGAGAGGAATGGTGTTAGCATCAGCGTTGTTAAGGGCCAAACTGATAGTAGAGTTTCACAAGATTCTAGCTCAACTTTTAATTCTAAAGGTTCAATTGATATTAAAACCTCTAGTTCGCCCAGCGGCTCTGCCGCAGCAAAAACCTCTATTTTCGTAAATGGCAAAGCAGCAATAATGACTGCTGCCAATCAAGACGATAGCAATTCAATTATCACTATCGATGGCAAATTAACATCTGGTTCAACCAGCCCAGTCTCAGATGCTTCACCGACGCTAGCAAACTATGCAACAAGTTGGAACTACCTTGTTGGTGCGAATGGATCCGTGACATCAGCTAACGGCACACAAGCCAATGCTACTGTTAGCTTAAGGAATAAAGATATTATAAAGTTTAACAACTATTCTGGTAATCTTTACAGCTTTCTGGGCACTGACAATACCTCGGTAAATCTTTCCACCGTTAACCCACTTACTAGCTCGAGCTTTGCTGAGCTGGCAACCGTAAGCTTCCAAAGCAATTCGTCCCTCAAGGTTGGCGATTCAGTAAGTGTTAAAAATCTAGCTGCTGCCTATACCTATAAACTTCTCTCCGGTTTTTTGCTTGACGCCAGCGGAAACCAAGTCGCCACAGTTAATCAGCTGTCTGACGGCAGTTACCAATTTCAATCCGTCAACGGCACGAGTGGATTCACTTTTAAAAATTTAGACGTAGTCCTTTGGGATGACGACCGGACCTATCAATATTTCTCCAATCAGCCTCAGACAATTACCTCCTTTCAAATCTTCCCCTTCTCTCCGAGCAATGGCTGGGCAATTCAGCCTTTGCTGCAGGATGGCAGCACAAAAGAGATCACGGCAATTCTTGCTGATCCAAACAATGCTGGTGTTTCCAACTATATCCTTGCCGATGCCCAACCCCAAAACATCAGTGCAGCTCTGGCAACGGGAAATGAACATGATCTTTACATGTCTGCCGCCTATCAATTTGATGGCAGCTCCAGCAATGCTGTAGATGTCGCCCACCACGAGATCCTTATCAGTGCTGATCAAATTGATTTCTACAATAGACTGGCTGAAGGCCAAACTGTAAATTATACAGTCCTAGATGATACGGGGGCGCGGCAAGACAGCTCAGCAATCGGTGGTGTGGATGCAGGGATCGATTACTTCATTGCTAAAAAGGGAATTGATGCTCAAGGGCGAGGCCATATTTCTTTGGCACCTACCCCAGCAGATGTAATCGCCAACAGATGGATCAGCTTCTCTGGTCTGGGTGTTGGTGCCAAGCATTTGCTCAGTGCCGAGCTAGGTAAAACTTCCAGCCTTACTCTTACAGGCATTAGTGGTCTTTCACAAACTGCCATAACCCCAGTTGCCCAGGTCAGTTCCCTGAGCTTGAGCGGCAGCTATGCAAACAACGACACCATCACCGTTCATATTCAAAACTCAGCTAGCGGCAGTAGCCCCAAATCGCTGATTCATACATTTACGGGACTGAGTGGTAGCCAAACGCAGATCCAGCAACAGGCAGTCCAGCAGTTGAGGGATAAAATCAATAATACTGTAGATGTTGGTGCCGGCACCTATGCTTTTGTTCAAGCCAGTATTGATCCAAACTCAAGTAATTCGATTCTGCTAACCGCTAAAAGTGCAGGGGTATCTTTCGATATTGACACCAGCTCAGCTCCCAGCCTTGCTCTGAGCCCGATCACGGAAGCTGTTGTGGCGCCGAACTGGATCGGACCCGCCTTCCGTGTAACTGCTGAAAACGGCCAAGCGATAAGCTCTATGCCTGAAAGCATTCTCAGCCAACAAATCGCTAGGGTTAAACAAGGGCTGTTCTATCAGAGCAATGGATCCTTCATCGGTGCGGATCTCTTCCTTAATTCGAGCAATCAACTCTTCAGTGCCAACAACATCCAAGCCACTGGAAATCAATTACTTCATGCTGGCCAAATTGTTTATGTAGAGCCCGACTCAACAGGTACTAGCACTGGCACCTACTGGAAGTACCTTGGTAGCTCAGATTTAACGATTAGTTCGGCAGCCAACCTCAGAAGTTCGATACCTACTACTGGGCTAGCCTCCGCAACTTGGCAGAGCGGTACTGGGCCAAAATTCATTATCGCCCGTCTACTGGATGCCAACAAGGTACCGTATTTACAGTTAATGGGCGAGAATAGTGGTTCATGGGTATTTCAAGGCAGTGGCCTGGTGGGAGGGACATCAGCCCCGGTCACTATTGAAGCAGGCATGCCCTACTATACTTTTAACCCCAGCACGGCGGTAAATAACAATAACAATACTCTTTATTTGCCGGGGCTAAATGCCATAAATGGCCAGATAGTTACCTATTATTCAGATCCTACCTACTCAAGTACTGTTTCGACCCCAACGCTGACGGCAGCGTTTGCTTCGGACATCGTGAGTGGCAGTAATCAGTGGAACAATGTCTCCTTGCCTTCGGCACTCGGTAATGGATCGATTGTTCGGGCAACATTTCGCACGGGACTTGGATTGCCCAGTTTTAATTCTCTCAACCCAAGTCTGAACCCGTCAGATTCAGCTGGTCAATCTCGATCAATCGCAGGCTTAACAAATAATCAAACGGTTTATCTTAAGGGGTTTGCAGGGAGTAGCGGGCAACCTGGCGGCGTTCGGATTTACAGTGATCTTGCCGGAACCAATGCAATTACACTATCAACCCCATCACAACAAACAGACACCGGCTATTTTGCGATCAACATAGATCAGGCCCAAGGGTCTATCCCAATCAATGGCATGGCCGTGGGCGAACAGCTCAAGCTGCAGGCCCTTGGGAATGACTACTACCAAGTAGCGATTGATACGCAGCAGTTCAATCTATCCCAAGCCTATGTTCTGCGCGGTCAGCAGATCACAAGCAACACCCAGCTGCTGAAGATTGACCCTAAGGCAGACAATGTTGTCTCCATTCCTGGCATAACTCTTTCTAGCACGATCAAAGCCTCTGACAAGGTTAAGGCGACCGGTGGTACAGGCGGCGGTCCCAAATTCAGCGACTACGCCAGTAATCCCTGGATGCTGTTTGCTACAAATACTGGAGCCAGCAGTAACACGAATAAAGCGTCGATTGGAGATAGAGCTTTTGGTACTAGATTCGGAGATGCGGTCAAGAAGTCGGGTGGTAATTATCAAGCTGGAGAAAACAATGGCACACTTTCGATTTCCGTTGCGCCAAATATAATCAATCATAATGCCAGCATCGTTTTATCTCCTAGCTCTGTTCTCACCACTTCAGGTACGGTAAAAATCGATACTGGTACCACCACTGCGTTGAGTACCTGGGCTGAAGCTGCTACCGGTGTTGATCTAAACAAAAACGCTGCAATTAGTGTCGCTCTCGCGGTGAACGATGTGGCTAACCATGCCACCACTAACCTAAATGGATTAATTCAGCCCATCCAAGCTACTGGTGCAGCAGCACCTACCCTCACGATTAGCAATAAAGTTGCCTATCCCAGCTTGTTTTTTAGCACATTTGGCAATGAAAAGTTAATCAAGCAGTATGTGTCCAACCCAGCCAATGCTATTGGGGCTCTGTCTGGTATTAGCGGCGCTTTGATGTCGGCTGGATTGAATTCCTATGCCGGCGTCAAAAATAAAAGCAAACCATACAAAAAAGATGCTACTGATCAGAGTAAGAATACGGGTACTAGCCTTGCTTTGGCATTGTCACTTAACTATAGCTTAATTGACAATCAAGCCACAACAACTATTGGTGGAAACATCGTTGCCGCCAAATTCACAAGTACTAATGTCGTTGATAACAGTCTTGTGCTTGGTGTGGGCATGTTGCACCAGGGCATTGGCGTGGATTCGTTAATTTCGGGGTTTGGTGGCAGTGCAGGGACAACCTTGGGAGGGGCCAAAGGTTCAAAGGCGTATGCGGACAAAGATGCTATTAGTGGTTTCAAGGAATTTCTCTCTTTTGGGAATATTGGTGTAAACGGAGCTGGAGCATCAATTCAGCTTCTTGATATCAGCAATAAGGCAACACTTGATGTGAAGTCTGGATCCAATATTTCTGTGAGTGGTGCATTTAGTGCGACCAACAAGCAAGGGGTTTCGGGTGTGGTGAATAAAGCCAATACCACCCAGGGAGCCAACCAGCTCGTCACCCTTGCCGTGGGCGCCGGCCAAGCTGACAATATCGGGCTGTCCGGCAGTATTACTGTAACGATTGGTGATGGCAATACCACTGGCACGACGATTGAGCAAGGTGCCACTGTAAGCGCCAACAGTGTTGATCTAAAAGCCTTAGATACTGCGAATCAAGTGGATGTCGCTGGAGCCGTCCAGTACAGCAATGCTATTGGCATTGGCGCCTCAATCATTGTTAATCAATTCAAGCGACGCACCCGCAACAAGCTCAATTCAATTATCGAGTTGACGTCTGCAGACACCGTCGAAGACAACTTCCTGCTCGAAGCGGCTCAAGATGGTTCCGTTGTTTCGGTATCAGTTGCGGGTACATATCAAGAAGCTGGCGAAGACACCAAAAACACTGGAGATAAAAAAAATTGGTTGGACTATTTCACAGTCACAGATTTGGGTGTTTCGGCTGCTGGCAGTGTGAATGTGATACAGCTTGCTGATGTAATTGGTAACAGTATCGGCACATCAGGTTCTCCTCAATCTGGGCTGGCTAGAAATTCAAAGTATTATAATATCAATTCTGCTGCAAGCGATGCCACCAAGATTCAGAATTGGAGCGGCGCAGTAGCTTTTGGCCAGGGTGGTGCAACTCAGCCTAAGCCCAAGGAAGGGAAGAAGCCGGAATCCCCCCAGTTCACCATCGCCGGTGCTGCCGCTGTTAACCAGGTTTCCCGCCAAGTTGTTAACACACTCCAAGGTGTTAACTTTAGTGATAACTATTTATCTTATAAATCAACTGCAAGTAGTGATGGGGCCAAAGCTACTGCCGGTGCAATTAGTCTTTCTGTTGGCTTAAGTCCCACGTTTACTCTGGCGATTCCTGGCTCTCTGGCCTTGAACCTTGACAATCCACTGCTCCCTAGCGGCTTGAATCAATCCTCAGCCAATCTGGTTGGCTCCACTGTTAGTGGTATCACAGCAAATAAACTTAGGCGGCTTGAGTTAACGGCAGCCAACGGCGCTGATGCGGCTGCCTATGCCGGAACCCTAGGTTTTGCTGCAAATCCCCTGATCGTTGATGACCCTGAAGCTAAACCTTCGAGCAGCTTCGCTGGCACCTTTGGTTCCTCTGTGGCCATCAATGATCTCAGCCCTGCCACCACTGCGGAGCTCTCAGGAAGCATCCTGACCACCACTGCGGATGGCTCCCTCACGGTTCGGGCCCAGAGCAAAAAGGTAGACCTGAAGACGGTGAGCATTGCCGCCGGCGGCTCCTTCAGTAACGCGAACTCATCGGGTGCATTGGGGGCCTACGCGATTGCCGGTTCAGGAGCCGGGGCAGAAAACAAGTATGCCAACCCGATCACCGCTCGGATCGCTTCCAGCAGCATTAATGCGCCAAGCAGTGGTAATGCCGCCAATCTTGCGGTCGAGGCTTCCAGTGATGAGCAGGTGCTTGCTATTACCGGCGGGGTTGATTTCGCCATTGCTCAAGCCCGCAGCAGCGGTAGCAACACCACTACTGGCACCCTCTCGGTTGGAGTTTCTGCTTCCCATAACACCCTCTCAGGCGGCATCGCTGCCCTGATCACTGGGGATAGTGCGATCACGGTGAAAACGCTCAATCTCACCAGCACCGATGGCAGTTCGATTGGTGCCTATGCCATCGCCGGAGCAGCTAGTGCTTCAGCCGCTGCCCTTGGACCGGCCTTCGGCGGCGCTTTGGTCGGCGCTGGTACGGGCAATGTGATCAGCCGCGGCCTCGATGCCCGCATCGGCGATCCCAATGCCACCAGCATCGCCAGCGGCGTGATCAACGTGGCCGACGCCACGATCCGCGCCCGCC
>Ga0194047_10001529_pt1 | contig 14041 bp, 9 predicted proteins | sample JunL225m_MetaG_2_FD_160070 | JGI IMG/M metagenome (GOLD analysis project Ga0194047, IMG submission 160070) | Anoxic zone freshwater microbial communities from boreal shield lake in IISD Experimental Lakes Area, Ontario, Canada - Jun2016-L221-5m | ecosystem: Environmental > Aquatic > Freshwater >...
TGTTTAGAAGTCATTGAAACTGGAGGTGTAGTAGGCATGCAAGACATGGGTGCTGCTGGAATTATTTGTTCTACTGCAGAGATGAGTGCGAAAGGTCAAGTAGGCATGCGCATCGATTTAGACAAAGTGCCCACACGTCAACAAAATATGAAAGCTTGGGAATTGTTATTAAGCGAAAGCCAAGAAAGAATGTTGATGGTGGTTGAAAAAGGTAAAGAAGCACAAGTACTTGCTGTTTTTGAAAAATGGGATTTGTCTTGTAGCAATATTGGTGAAGTAACGACGGATGGTTTATTGAACTTTTACATGCATGGGGAATTGGAAGCTTCTTTGCCTGCCTATGAATTGGTATTGGGTGGCGGTGCTCCTCAATATACCCGTGAATACACAGCGCCTGCTTACTTGTCAAAAGTGAATGCTTTTGATATGAATACAGTGACAGATATTTCCAATTTGCAAGACACTGTAAAACAAATGGTGCAAATACCAAACATTGCATCCAAGCGTTGGGTGTATACGCAATATGATAGTATGGTAGGTGCTGCCAATGCAAGTACCAATGCGCCTAGTGATGCATCCATTGTGGTGGCAAAAGGAACTGGTAAAGCTTTGGCGATGACGGTTGATTGCAATAGTAAATATGTATTTGCGAATCCCTATCAAGGGGCGATGATTGCTGTGGCAGAAGCAGCAAGAAATATTGTTTGTAGTGGTGGAACTCCTATTGGTGTCACCAATTGCCTCAACTTTGGTAATCCGTATGATCCAGAAGTATATTATCAATTTGTAAAATCGGTAGAAGGCATGGGCGCTGCATGTCGAAAATTTAATACACCAGTTACAGGAGGCAATGTTAGTTTCTACAATCAAAATCCAGATGGTCCAGTATATCCAACACCCACGATTGGTATGGTAGGTATTATAGAAGACATGCAACTTCGTATGACTTTAGATTTTAAAAATGCAGGTGATGCCATTGTTTTATTAGGTACACAAAGAAATGATATTGGCTCTTCGGAATATGTAAATAAAATCAAAGGAGTTACTCATTCACCAGCACCTCATTTTGATTTAGAGGAAGAGTTTGCATTACATGAATTGATAACAAGCCTTATTAAGGAACATAAAATTAAAAGTGCGCACGATATTAGTGAAGGTGGATTGATGGTTACTTTATTGGAATCTGCATTTGTAAACAACAAAGGGTTTGAAGTCAATTCAAATGGTTCTGATATAAGAAACGATGCTTATTGGTTGGGTGAAGCGCAAAGTAGAGTGGTAGTTTCTTGCGATGCCGCAAACATGAAAGCGATAGAAGCTTTATCTAACAAATTGGGCATAGCATGTAATGTCATTGGTAAAGTAACGGATGGTTCTATTAAAGTGAACAATGAAAAATGGGATTCCATTGCTATTTGGAAAAATAGTTATGATACTGCCATTGAAAAAAAATTAGCATAATATAAGTATGTCAAAACAACCCACCATAGTTGTAACAGGCACCGCTGGCTTTATTGGGTCGGTGATGGTGCAATTTTTGAATGAGAATGGATTTGCCAATTTATTATTGGTGGATGATTTTGGTGTAGAAGCCAAAAGGAAAAATTGGGAGCAGAAAACCTATGTCAAAGTCATCGAGCGTCAAGCTTTTTTGGAACAACTTTTGAGCGATGATTATGAAATTGATTTCATCATACATGTAGGCGCTCGAACCGATACTACCGAATTTAATTACGCCATTCATGAGGAATTGAATGTGGAATATTCAAAATCTATTTGGAATTACGCGACTAAAAAACAAATTCCTTTGATATACGCTTCCTCTGCTGCTACTTATGGTGCCGGAGAAAATGGTTATGAAGATAGGCACGATGTGTTGGAGCAATTGGTTCCTTTGAATCCTTATGGGATAAGTAAAAATGAATTTGATAAATGGGCAATTACACAAACCAAACAACCACCATCTTGGACGGGTTTGAAATTTTTTAATGTTTATGGTCCTAACGAAGGGCATAAAGCCAGAATGGCGAGTGTCATATTTCACGCATTCAATCAAATTCAAGAAACAGGGGTAGTTAAATTATTTAAAAGTCATCGTCCCGATTTTAAGGATGGAGAACAGTTGCGTGACTTTATATATGTGAAAGATTTGGTGCGTGTAATTTTTTGGATGATGCAAGAGATGCTTGCAAAAAAATGGACTCATGACAAAAACGGGTTGTATAATTTAGGAACAGGAAAAGCAAGATCCTTTTATGATTTAGCAGCCAATACTTTTACCGCTCAAGGCTTAACGCCTAATATTGAATTTATTGATATGCCTTTGGACATCAGAGACAAATACCAATACTTTACCGAAGCCAACATGAACAAGCTTCGAACTGCAGGTTACACCGAACCCTTTTCAACTTTAGAAGAAGGAGTGAAAGAGTATGTGGCCAATTATCTTGTGAAAAATCAATGGTATTAGTGATATATCAGCTTGACTAAAATAGAAAAGAAATATACCATCCCTCACTCTCAGCTCGCAAGTTCAATGTTCGTTCGGAATAGTATATTTCTTTTAATAATAATTAGTTCCTAATTTTTTAATGTGCTTTTAAAAATGCAATGGCTTTGGTATACGCATCTGCTTTTGCTGCAGCATTGTAAGTAGGGTTGCTTGGATTTGCAAATCCATGACCTGCTTCATATCTATTAACTGATAAATTCTTACCAGCTTCTTTCATATTTTTTTCAAAATCATTTACCATCGCAGGAGAAGGGCTTTGATCCAAATTGCCAAAGAATCCAATGATATCGCATTGGATAGATTTTATTTTATCCATATTGGTTTCAGGTCGTCCATAATACATCACTGTTCCTTTGGCTTGGGGTCCTGCTAATATTGCTGTTTGCAAACTCCACATACCACCAAAACACCAACCCACACTGTAGATAGAAGCGTTGCTTCCAGCATATTTAATAGCGCCTTGAATGATAGCAGTCATTCTTCCCAAATCAGCACCGCGCATTAATTTCATAGCACTGTCAGGTGTTGCTGCAACTTTACCATCATACATATCTACGGCAATGACATTTACATCTCCTAAGTCGGTATAATATTTGTCTGATTCCATTTTTACATTGTCATTGAGTCCCCACCATTCTTGAATGATAATTAAAAATTTATTGCTTTTCTTTTTTGCAGCAATAAAATAAGCATTGGCTTTTTTGCCGTCGGCGGCGTCAAAAGGAATCATTTTACCTAATAAATTTTCAGGAATCACCACTAAAGGAGTTGGGTGCATGGCTGCAAAAGCAGGAGTACCTGCCTCTTTTTGGTAGGCTTGTTGGGTCTCCATATTTAAGCACTCCATTACATCGGCTTTTTTGACTGTGGAATATTGAGTTTTGCTCCAATTCCAGCTGATTAAACTGGCGGTCAAAAGGACGGCTAAAAGGACATAGATGGCTTTTTTCATATATTTTTATTTAATTTATTTGAAGATGTTCACTTTTATATAACACTTATAAACATTTTTTGTTGACGGAGGCGTATCATTTTGTAGCCCCCCTTTTTTGGCGTAGGTTTGTACGACCTCTAAGAATTTTCCAAATAAAGATAGGTCCTAAAAAGTAAATTAACCATTTTCAAACTGGTTTATACGCAATAGCATATTCCTATTGGGTGTATGCTATTTTTGAAAAAGCAGCATAAAGTATGGCAAAGTATATATTTGTAACGGGTGGTGTAACGAGTAGTTTGGGGAAGGGCATTATTGCTGCTTCCTTGGCAAAATTATTACAGGCCAGGGGGCTTACTGCAACCATACAAAAATTTGATCCTTATATTAATGTGGATCCAGGTACTTTGAATCCTTATGAACATGGTGAATGCTATGTGACTGAAGATGGAGCTGAAACCGATTTAGATTTAGGCCATTATGAACGTTTTTTAAGTTCACCTACCTCTCAAGCGAACAATGTTACAACAGGTCGTATATATCAAACCGTTATCAATAAGGAAAGAGCCGGTGAGTTTTTGGGCAAAACGGTGCAAGTAGTTCCGCATATCACAGATGAGATTAAGCGTCGTATGCTATTGTTGGGACAGGATGGGAAGTTTGATATTGTAATTACTGAAATTGGCGGTACCGTAGGTGATATTGAAAGCACGCCTTTCATTGAAACCGTTCGACAAATTCAATGGGAATTGCCTGAGGAAGATGTGATGGTGGTGCATTTAACTTTAATCCCTTACTTAAACGCAGCCAAAGAATTAAAAACCAAGCCTACCCAACACAGTGTTAGAATGTTAAGTGAAACAGGGGTACATCCGGATGTGATTGTTTGTAGAACAGAGCATCCTTTAAATGATGATATTAAAAGAAAAATTGCTTTATTCTGCAATGTTAGAGCAGGCAATGTGATTGAGTCTTTGGATGCTAGCACCATTTATGAAGTGCCTTTGTTGATGTTGAAAGAACAATTGGATTTAATTGTTTTAAAAAAATTAAACATCCAAAATTACAAGGAACCTGATTTAACCAAGTGGAATATTTTTTTAGACAAATTAAAGCATCCAAAAGCGATTGTCAATATTGGATTGATTGGGAAATACATCGAATTGCAGGATGCGTATAAATCTATATTAGAAAGTTTTATTCATGCAGGTGCAATGAATGAAGTGAAAGTGAATGTGGTCAACGTGCACAGTGAAACTATAACCGATGCGAATGTCAATGAAATGCTTTCAGGCTTAGATGGCTTATTGGTAGCCCCTGGTTTTGGTAACAGAGGTATCGAAGGAAAAATTATTGCTGTTAAATATGCAAGAGAAAATAAGTTGCCATTTTTCGGAATTTGTTTAGGCATGCAAATGGCGGTGATTGAATTCGCGCGCAATGTATTGCATTTAAAAGGCGCTCATTCTGTTGAAATGGATCCTAATACCGAACATCCGGTAATAGATATGATGGAAGATCAAAAAAGAATTACCATGAAAGGTGGAACCATGCGTTTGGGTTCTTATCCTTGCACCATTGCTAAAGATACCCTTGCTTATAAAATTTATGGCCAAGCCAATATCAATGAGCGCCATCGTCATAGATATGAGTTCAACAATACTTTCTTGAAATTATTTCAAGAAAAAGGAATGGTAACAAGTGGTGTTAATTCGGATTTGGGATTGGTAGAAATTGTTGAATTGCCCAATCATCCTTTTTTTATTGGGGTTCAATACCATCCCGAATTAAAAAGTACGGTAGAACATCCCGCCCCTCTATTTGTTCATTTTATTGCTGCTGCCAAAGCACTTGCTTCAAAAAGGTAGCTTGTTATTTGGCTAACATTTGTTAGCTTTATAGCATGAACAATATACGCATACTTACCTCCACTAGTTTGTTTGATGGTCACGATGCTACGATTAATATCATGCGTCGAGTTTTGCAAGAAAAAGGGGTAGAAATTATTCATCTTGGGCACAATCGATCTGCGCTTGAAATTGTTGCTGCTGCGATGGATGAGGATGTGCAAGGTATTGCTATTACTTCCTATCAAGGAGGCCATCTTGAATTTTTTACTTACGTTAGGCAATTATTAGATGAGGCAGGGTATCAACATATAAAAATTGTTGGTGGCGGGGGTGGCACTATTTTACCTAAAGAAGCTGCTTTGCTTGAAAAGAATGGGATCTCTAAAATATATTTACCAGAGGATGGTTTACGATTAGGTATCGAAGGAATGATTGATGACGTTATTAAATATTGTTCTTTTGAATTAAAAAGTTTCCCGAAAAAAAAATTACCTAAGTTAAGCATTGCCAAAAAAATTGACCCTCGCTATCTTAGTAGAGCCATTACGCTGCTGCAAAATGGTCCAATTACCAGGGCAGTTAAAAAAAGAAATAAAAATATTCCTATCCTTGGACTTACGGGAACAGGCGGAGCAGGTAAATCCACGGTTTGTGATAGACTAGTTCAATATTTTTTGTTGGCCAACCCCACCAAAACATTGGCTATTATTTCTGTTGATCCAAGTAAACGAAAAACAGGAGGCGCTTTATTAGGTGATCGAATTCGAATGAATGCCATTGATCATCCCAATGTATTTATGCGTTCCTTGGCAACCAGGTCTGATAAAAATTCAATAGCAAATTCGATGGATGCGGTTATTGAACTTTGTATCGCAGCAGGCTTTGATTGTATTATTATTGAAACAGCTGGTGTGGGGCAAAATGATGCTACCATTGTTGATTTTGTGAGCATCCCCATGTATGTTATGACACCAGAATTTGGAGCACCTACGCAATTGGAAAAAATCAACATGATTGATTATGCTAAAATTATAGCCATTAATAAATTTGATAGAGTGGGTGGTTTAGATGCAGTGAAAGATGTGCGTAAACAATATCGTCGGTCACATCATATTTGGTCTGAGGAAACAGCGGCGATGCCAATTTTTGGTACCATCGCCTCTCATTTTAATGATCCGGGTATGCAAGCTATGTACCAATGTTTAGTAAGTATAGTCAATCAGGTTCATGCAGTAAAATGGAATGGATTGCCTTGGGAGACAAAATACAATGAGAATGAAATAACTGCTCCAACAATACCTAATAATAGAAATAATTATTTAGGTGAAATTGTTTCAGTCATACAAAAAAATAATGATTGGATTGAAGCTCAAAAAAAACAAGCATCTAGGTGGTATTGTTTTCAAGAAGTATTGAAAGAGGCCTCTCTAAAAGGAGATAAGAAATTATTAAAAGCCAATCAAGCCATTGAAAATAGCATTGACAAAGAAGTAAAGCAACTGTTGGAGCAATGGCCTGTGAAAAGTGCTGCCTATAAAAAATCTTTTTTAGAACTAGATCAGAAAGGCAAAAAAGTGAAACATCCAATCAATTTTGAAACTCAGTCAGGAAGTATTATTCAGAAAATACAATTGCCTAATTACAAAGACTGGGGAGATATTGCCGAATGGCATTTGAAAGAAAATTTGCCTGGTTATTTCCCATTTACTGCGGGTGTTTTTAAATTGAAACAAGGCAATGAGGATCCAACTAGAATGTTTGCAGGGGAGGGTAGTCCAGAAAGAACCAACAGCAGGTTTCATTTTTTAAGTAAAGGGCAATCATCCGTTCGAATTTCAACTGCATTTGATAGTGTTACTTTGTATGGGCATGATCCTGAAAAAAGGCTAGATGTTTTTGGCAAAATAGGAAATGCAGGAGTCAACGTAGCAAGCATTGACGATGTTAAAAAATTATACAGTGGCTTAGATTTAAATAGTGCAAGTACTTCGGTGAGTATGACTATCAATGGACCTGCGCCAATACTGATGGCCCAATTTTTTAATACAGCCATTGATCAGGCTTGTGAAAAATACATTTCAGAAAATAAGTTATGGCCTGCTGTGCAAAAAAAAATCAAGCAAATTTTAAAAGGAGCCGAACCCCCTGCCTACAGGAATATCAATAAGTCCATTCCATTGAATGACTGGCACAATGGATTGGGGTTGCAATTATTAGGCGTATCTGGCGATCAAGTATTACCTCCTGCTGTATATGAGTCCATCAAACAAGAAGTACTTACGCATATAAGAGGGACACTTCAAGCGGATATATTAAAAGAAGACCAAGCGCAAAACACTTGTATTTTCTCCACTGATTTTGCTTTGAGAATGATGGGAGATGTTCAAGCTTATTTTGCAGAAAATAAAATAAAGCATTTTTACAGTGTTTCAATTTCTGGATATCATATAGCGGAAGCCGGGGCTAATCCTATTACTCAGCTGGCTTTTACTTTGGCAAATGGCTTTACCTATGTTGAATATTTTATGAACAGAGGCATTGCTATTGATGATTTTATGCCCAACTTAAGTTTTTTCTTTAGCAATGGAATGGATATTGAGTATGCTGTCATTGGAAGAGTGGCTAGAAGAATTTGGGCCAATACGATGAAGCATAAATATCATGCCAATGAACGTTCTCAGCAATTAAAATACCATATTCAAACAAGTGGAAGAAGCTTGCATGCGCAAGAAATTGATTTTAATGACATTCGAACTACCCTGCAAGCTTTGTATGCCATTTATGATCAATGCAATAGTTTACATACCAATGCCTACGACGAAGCCATTACCACGCCCACGGAAGAAAGTGTTAGACGTGCTTTGGCCATTCAATTAATTATTAATAAAGAATTGGGAACGACGAAAGTCGAAAATTTTCAACAAGGAAGTTTTTTAATAACAGAGTTAACCAATTTGGTGGAAGAAGCGGTCATGAAAGAATTTGAAAAAATTAATAATAGAGGGGGTGTATTAGGTGCGATGGAAAGAATGTACCAACGCACAAAAATTCAAGAGGAAAGTTTACAATATGAAACAAAAAAGCATGCGGGCAACATTCCGATCATTGGGGTCAATACTTTTGTAAATAAGCATCAAAAACACAATGCCGATCAGCAGCTTATTTTTCGATCTTCAACCCTAGAACAAAATCTTCAAATAAAGAATGTAGACGCCTTCAAAAAAAGGAATCATTCAGTCAGTAGCGCGTATTTACAAAGGCTTCAAAAAGCGGCCCTTCAAAATGAAAATATTTTCACCATTTTGATGGAAGCTGTCAAATATTGCAGTTTAGGGCAAATTTCTAATACCCTTTACCAGGTGGGGGGTAAATACAGCCGAAATTTGTAAAAAAACAATACCTTTGGCCCTCGTTAAATACGTTTAAAAACTGATTATGAATACGGATAAAAATACGGTCATTGGGTTTGTTTTATTAGCAGGTTTGTTTTTTATGTACTTCTGGTACACCAATAAACAACAAACCGAAATGGCATCCTATAAAAAGCATTTTGATGATTCTGTAGCAATGATTAAAGCAACGGCCGATAAAGCAGCTGCCTTAAAAAATCCTACTACAGCAGATAGTGCCTCAGGAGCAGCTGGCATTGCAAAATCAGTGGATTCTGTAAAAGAACAATTTTCCTATCTAGAGAACGAATTAGTAAAAGTGAAGTTGAGCAATAAAGGGGGACAGGTAGTAGGAGTAACATTGAAAAAGTACACCAATTACAAAAAGGAGAATGTATACTTAGGTGATAGCAGTTCTTTAAACTATCCAATCAATTTGGGGAACAATCAAACCGTTCAAATCAATCAGGTGCTTTTTCCAACGACCACAGTTTTGCCTACTGAAAATGGGGTTCAAAAAATGGAGTATATTTTTACTACCCCTGCTGGGAAAACAGTTCGTCATCAATTTGCTTTGCAGTCCAATAAATACAATATTGATTGGAATATTAAATTAGACGGAACGGATCAATTGTTGACCAATAACCAACTCAATTTAATTTGGGATGTACATGCTTTTCAACAAGAACGCACTTCAAAATACGAGCGTCAAATGTCTAATATCTGTTTTTCTGAAGGGGGTGAGTTTGATTATATTTCAAGTAAAACCACTAAGGCTTTTGAAAAACCTATTCAATGGATAGGTTTGGTGCAACAATTTTTTAACACCACTATAATCGCTAAAGATGGTTTTGGATCTGGTAAAATTGATTGGCAAAGAAAAATGGACAGCAGCGATGGCTTGGCTGCTTTACAAGCACAAGTACAAACTAAATTGAATGGAAGCAATGCCAGCATTGCACTCTCCTTATATTATGGCCCTAATGATTTTGGAGTTCTGAAAACGCAGGCACCTGAGATGGAAAAAATAGTGAACTTAGGAAGAGATTTGTATTCTTTTGTACGACCCATTAATAAATATATTTTAATGCCTGTATTTGATTTCTTTGCAAGTTTTGTTAAGAATTTCGGATGGGTTATTTTCTTACTAACCATATTCATTAGAGTCGTTACATCACCACTTACTTATTCTAGTTATTTAAGCAGTGCTAAAATGAAAGTGCTTAAACCAGAATTAGACGGCATTAAAAAAAGGCTAGGAGACGATCAGCAAGGATTTGCCATGGAGCAAATGAAATTGTTTAGAGAAGCGGGGGTGAACCCGATGGGCGGGTGTATACCTGCATTGTTGCAAATTCCTATCTTCTTTGCATTGTATAGTTTCTTTAATTCAAATATTTCATTAAGAGGGCAATCCTTCTTATGGAGTCACGACTTATCAAGCTATGATTCTATATTCACTTTGCCTTTTACCATTCCTATGGGATTCGGTAATCATGTTAGTTTGTTTACACTTACTGCTGTAATTACGAGTATGATTATGTCTATATACAATATGGCCATGACACCCACACAAGACAATCCTGCTTTAAAGTACATGCCGTATATTTTCCCATTCATGTTGTTGTTCATATTCAACGGACTTCCTTCGGCTTTAACCTGGTATTATACTGTTTCAAACGTAATTACTTTGCTTATGCAATTAGTAATTCAAAAATTTATCATCAATCATGATAAAATTTTAGTGGATATGGAATTGAAACGTAAAACGCCTAAGAAAAAAAGTAATTGGCAAAGCAAGTATGAGCAAATGATGGAGGCGCAAAAGAAAGTACAAGTCTTAAAAGATAAAACCAAAAAATAAAATTTGAAATCTTGTATCTATTTGGAGATTTCAAACAACAGCGTTCATGAAATGTAAAATTACCCCCCTAATTCTAAGCATTTTTTTTACGATGGCTGCTGCTACTGCCCATGCACAAATAAAAGTGGTAGGCGAATGTGCGCTTCAATTTAATATTCTCGAACAAAAAGACAATCAATGGGTATCCATAGGCACTAAAAATGTATTGGTAAAAGGCAGTCAATGCAAAACCATATTGGTTACTCCACAAATGGTGCAGTCTTTGATATTTAACACACAATCCGACAAGGCCATTATTTTAAAAGACATTGGACAAAGTCATTTCTTACAAGAGATTACCTACCCGCCTAGCAATACTTCTACCATGCTTTCTATGAAAGAGGCTGTTTTAGATACCGCTATTTCTATTTTAGGTTATCCCTGTAAAAAGGCATTGCTTAAATGGAGTGATGAAACGGTTTATGAAATTCAATACACCAATGAAATCATGGCTTCTGTGAATGCTTTTGAGATGGCGTTTAAAGACATCCCCGGTTTGGTTTTAGCTTATACCATTATCCCAATCAAAGGGAATGCGATACAATACATAGCAACAAAAATTGATTTAAGTCCGATTGCATTGAGTCAATTTAATATCAACAAAGAGCTATACCAAACCATTGATTAATAGAGCAACTTTACAACTAAAGTAAAAATAAAATAAGTAAAGGAAATTGGAAGTTAAGGTTGAACCGGACTAGGCGTCTTAAACTTAGACAACACCACTTTGTAACGATAAGGGATTACATAAGAAATATTGCCCTTATTGTATTTCATATAATTGCTGTTCGCATCCGCACTAGCAGTCGTGTTAGAAAAGCCTTTAAAAATCAAACTAGATTTTAAAGCGTTAAAAGTGGCAGTCTTGTGGGTGCTATTGCCAATATTTTTTAAACTGTACTTTTCCACCAATCTTCTTGAATCCATATTGCTATTAACAATAGTAGAAGAGAAAGTGCTTGTAGATGCAAGCAACATGATTGCTAAGCAAGCAGTGAATAATATGTTTTTTATAGTGGACATGATCTTTTCAAAGGTAGACAATTTAATAATCCTGTAAAAAATTTATTTTGAACCACTTTTAAGGCCTATGTGAAGAACAAATTATTGATTATTAATAGGTTAATTGTACATTTATTTAAAGCATGGGTATTTATTGAATTATTTTTTAATTTGTTGAAAATCAATGCTTTATTCCTAACCCATTAAGTAGAATGCCATGTTCGATAACCATCGTGACGAGGAGGGCGGAGATATTCAGGAGCTTATGCTTCGCTTTCAGAACCTAAAATTAGGTCGGACCAACTCTTATATAGAAGAGGATGATTTTGAAAGAATCATTGAACATTTGGATGAAAAGGATGAAATGGCAGAAGCCATTGAAGCAGCCAACATGGCTTTGAATCAGTATCCGCATTCTTCCTTACTGATGATCAAAAAAGCAGACTTACTTTTAGCTACAAGAAAATACAAAGAAGCGTTGAAGTTATTAGATGCTGCTGCATTGTATGATCATAAGGACATGAATTTATTCATTCTTAAAACAGACGCGTATCTGGCATTGGACCAACCAGAAAAAGCAATTGTCTTATTGCAAGAAGCGCTTCATCTTTTTGAAGGGCCAGAACGTACCGAAGTATTATTTGAATTGGCCGATGTATATGATGATCACGAAGCTTTTGATAAAGTATTTGATTGTTTGCAATTGGTACTCGAAGAAGATCCTACCAATGAGGAAGCCTTGTATAAAATTTGTTTCTGGACCGATTTTACAGGAAGAAATGAAGAAAGTATTCGATTGCATCAACGCATCATTGATGAACAACCCTACAATGCATTGGCTTGGTTTAATTTAGCGGCAGCTTACCAAGGTATAAAATTACACGAGAAAGCCATCGATGCATATCAGTATGCGATTGTGATTGATGAAAAATTTGATTATGCGTATCGTAATATGGGAGATGCATTTTTACGTTTGAGAAGATACAAAGAAGCCATTGAAGCATTGGAAAAAGTATTGGAGTTGTCCAGGCCCGAAGATGTTATTTACGAAGCCATTGGACATTGTTATCATCGAATGAAAAATTATGCTCAAGCAAGATTTCATTATAAAAAAGCCGTGCATTTAAATCCAGACGACAGCAGATTGTATCAAAAAATAGCCAGCACCTATATGTTGGAAGAAAATTGGGAATTGGCCATTAAGCAATTAGAACACGCATTAAGAATTCATAAACACATCAATGAGTATTATATTTTAATGGGGGAGTGTTATATGCATTTAAGCCAGTTCAGGGAAGCGGCTCAGTTTTTTGGTACGGTCGTGAAAAACAAACCCAAACAAATTGCGGGTTGGGAATCTTTGATTAAGTGCTTGGTGGCCAATAAGCAATTAGACCTTGCCTTAGAGCAAACAGAATTGGCCTATATGTCTACCCAGGGAAAAGTAACTTTCATTTTTTATAGAAGCGCCATTTTGTTTATGATGAATAAATCTGCCGAAGGTTTGTTGCAGTTAGAAATGGCTTTATCTAAGTCGACGAAATTGTTGAAAAAATTTACCAAGTTTTATCCTGAAATAGTGCAGGATGCTAAAGTGGCAGAATTGATTGGGCAATACAAGAAGCTAAAAAAATCTTAATCAATTGAGGTATCTTTGCCTCTTATTTACAAAGCACAAGCATTATGATGAATTTTAACATGTCTCAAATTCCAGAAAGAACCGCCAAGCCAAGAAAAAGTGGATTGACGATGGTGATGGACAAAGGATTGAGTTTGGGCGAAGCTGAAAATTTTTTAAGTGTAGCAGGTGGACATACCGATTTAATTAAACTGGGATTTGGAACTTCTTTTGTTACCCCCAATTTGAGAAAAAAAATTGAATTGTATCAGGCACATGGGATACCTGTTTATTTTGGAGGCACTTTGTTTGAGGCCTTCCTCATTAGAAATCAGTTGGAGGACTATGTGGCCATTTGTAAAGATTATAAAATTGATTTGATTGAAGTAAGTGATGGATCTATTACCATACCACATGCTGAAAAATGTGGTTACATCGAAAAAATTGCAAAATTTGCAACGGTATTAAGTGAAGTAGGTAGCAAAGATGCTGCGCACATCATCCCTCCTTATAAATGGATTGAGCAAATGAGTGCAGAATTGAGTGCAGGGTCTACCTATGTAATTGCTGAAGCGCGTGAAGCAGGGAATGTAGGAATTTACCGAGGCAGTGGAGAAGTAAGAGAGGGTTTGGTGCAAGAAATATTAACTAAAATTCCAGCTGAAAAAATTTTATGGGAAGCACCACAAAAAGCGCAACAACTTTATTTTTTAGAATTAGTAGGTTGTAACGTTAACTTAGGAAACATTGCTCCGTCCGAAGTAATACCATTAGAAACCATGCGTATCGGACTTAGAAGCGATACTTTTGATTTATACTTAAATAAATAACCT
>Ga0194047_10001531_pt1 | contig 14008 bp, 18 predicted proteins | sample JunL225m_MetaG_2_FD_160070 | JGI IMG/M metagenome (GOLD analysis project Ga0194047, IMG submission 160070) | Anoxic zone freshwater microbial communities from boreal shield lake in IISD Experimental Lakes Area, Ontario, Canada - Jun2016-L221-5m | ecosystem: Environmental > Aquatic > Freshwater...
AAATAATGCCCTGCTTCGTGCGGGGCATTTTCTTTTAGTCGAGCGGATGAGATGGCCGCTTGACAAAGCGTACGCTTTTACGTACTATATTGAAAAGGAGTGAAATCATGACCACATTAACCGCAAGTGAAGCTCGAGCAGGTCTATACCGTTTGATTGATCAAGCGGCAGAGTCGCATAAGCCAATAGTTATTTCTGGTAAGCGAGCAAATGCTGTTTTAGTTTCTGAAGAAGATTGGAGCGCTATTCAGGAGACGCTGTATTTATTGGCAATTCCAGGAATGCGTGAATCAATTAAAGACGCTATGGCTGAGCCTATTACTAAAAGTAAAAAGGCATTGAAGTGGTGACTTGGAATTTAGCTTATTCCAAATACGCTATTAGGGATGCCAAAAAACTGTCTGCCGCAGGCCTTAAAGATAACGCCCAGGCTTTATTGGATATTTTAGAGGTAGACCCTCTCCAAAATCCGCCGCCTTATGAGAAGTTAGTTGGCGATCTAAAAGGAGCTTACTCACGCAGAATTAATATTCAACATCGCTTAGTTTATGAAATTTTGCGTAAGGAGAAGACAGTTCGAATCTTAAGAATGTGGACTCACTATGAATAAAATAGGCATATTTGTCTAAAGCAGAGTCAGACATCCTTGTGTCGGTGGCTCGATTCTGCCCCGGCCTACCAAGAAACACCTAAACCACCTTCGGGTGGTTTTTTGTTTGTGCCGAAAAGTCGTTTAAAACGATAAAACCATTGGTTGTGAAAGTCATTTGACATTAGTCAATGTATGGACTATATTAGTACGTATATGAACTTTCTACCTATCGTTAGAGAACTCGCTAGAGCCTATCAAGAATTTGAGCGCTATTCTTCTACCCACATTCGCGGGCTTGGGCTATTACCAGTCCAGTTTGATGTGATTGCCACGCTGGGCAATCAGCCGCCGATGAGCTTTAAGCAGTTGGGAAAAAAGACGCTGATATCTAAAAGCTCCTTAACAGGCGTTGTTGATCGAATGGTTCAAAAAGGCTTGATTGCTGCTTTAGTAAATCCTGATGATGCTCGTAGTCATTTACTCAAGCTAACTGCTAAGGGCCAAAAGATTTTCGAACAAGTCTTTCCGGCGCACCTAAAGCACCTTGGACTGGCGTTTGACAAGCTATCCAAAAAACAAAAGAAAGAAATTGAAGAATCTCTTAAAACCCTTAAATCCATTTTTATTAGCTAAAGGAAATACAATGAATCCACATATCGCCCAAAAAGCACCTTACCCAGTAGAAGTAACTGCTGGACAGTCTTATTACTGGTGCTCTTGCGGTCTAAGCCAGAATCAGCCATTTTGTGATGGTAGCCATAAAACCACCGAATTTACGCCAGTAGCGTTTACTGCTGAAAAGACCGAGACCGTCTATCTGTGCGGTTGTAAGCATAGTGCCAATGGCGCGTTTTGCGACGGCAGTCATAACAAGCTCTAAGAGCTCTAGATAAATTGAATAAGGAAAGATATGAAAAACTTCGAAAATGAATTAAACCTACTAGGTCGTATCGCTATTGCTGCATTGTTCTTACCAGCAGGACTCAATAAGTTAATGGGCGTTGAGGGCACAACAGGCTATTTCGCATCACTTGGATTGCCTGCTGTAGCTATATTGGTTTGGGTAGTCATTGCTATTGAAGTATTAGGCGGTATCGCTTTAATCCTTGGTTATCAAACTCGTATTGTGGCTATTGGACTAGCAATTTTTACCGTATTGGCAAGTATCGCTGGTCACGCATTCTGGGCTGCTCCAGTAGATGCCGCATTTATTGCTCAGTTATTGTTCTTTAAGAATATTGCGGTAACTGGTGGGTTATTAGTGTTGGCCTCATCGGGTGCTGGTTCAATTAGCATTGATGGCCATAAGGTAAAAGCTGAGTAATTAAGCTTTCATGAGCTAGAGTCAGATATCCTCAGCCTTCGCCTATTAAATCCTGGGTCACCAAGAAACACCATAGCCACCTTCGGGTGGTTTTTTATTTAGTTAAAGTGGATTATTGAGATGGCCAGTTTTTACATAGATCAGTGCGCCCTCTGATTTGGTGAAGGGTGTGTGTTTGCTATATCGAGGACTTCTTATCCAAGTTCCGGCGGGATATGAACCATGCTCATCATGAAATACCCCTTTGAGAACAAAAATTTCTTCTCCACCCGTATGAATATGAGGATTAAAAATGGTATTTGGTGCCCAATGAACTAAAGCTGTGCCAATGCCATCAAATTCATGAAGTGGCATTACAGATAATCCCGGAACTAAGCCAGGATGCCATGTGGCCGTAGTCGTATCTATTCTGACTATTGAATTATCTTGGGCGTTAAATTGCCGTAGTTTTACAAATAAGACGCAACCTTCTCTTGAGTATGGAGTATGTTTACTATTGGGTGGATTACGAATGTAGGTGCCGGCCGGATAGTCGCCATACTCATCAGAAAATGTGCCCTCAAGAACTAGGATTTCTTCTCCGTTACTATGAAAGTGTTCAGCGAAAGATGATTCAGGGCTGTACTTAACCAGTGAGCTGGCTCGTGCAAGTTCATCGCCAACCCGATCAAGATATTTTCTTTCAATGCCTGGTACGGGCGACAGGTTCCAACCTAAGTCCAAGGTATTAATTACCGCCTTTTGGGAAAAGTCCGAATTTATGTTCATGAATACATTCACATAGAAAGTTACCAGCTTACTAGAAATAGCCTTAGGCATCCTAGACTTTGGTCGATTCTGTTACTTCCCCAAGAAATACCAAAACTACCTCCGGCTGTTTTTTCCTTTAGTCCTCAACTTATGTGGGGCTAATACAAGGATTCCCAAAACTACCTAAGATGTAGCTATGAGTAATTTCTTAGATCCCGCAATTCTCTTCTTTATCTTTGGCGCTTTTGCTGGGGCTGTGAAATCTAATCTAGAAATTCCTCAGCCTATTGCTAGATTTTTATCTTTATATCTCTTGATGGCTTTGGGTTTAAAAGGTGGCTTTGCGCTTCATAAATCAGGCTTTACTGTTGAGATTGGTTTAGCACTTGGCTTGGCAATATTTTTAGCAATCATTATTCCTCTGATTGGATATTTTGTTCTCAGAACAAAACTGAATAATTACGATGCAGCTGCAATTGCTGCGACCTATGGTTCAGTGAGTGCAGTCACATTCATTACCGCAACACAAGCGCTTGATCAATATGGCATTGCATTTGGCGGACACATGGCCGCCGCAATGGCTTTGATGGAGTCACCCGCAATTATTCTCGCAATCTTGTTAGCAAATAGGGCAAGAGTAACAGCTACCAATTCAAAACAGTCAATAAGTATGTCAAAGATTCTTCACGAATCATTTACCGATGGTGCGCAGCTTCTTTTGTTGGGCTCCATGGTAGTTGGTTTAGTGAGCGGTGATGCTGGACAAAAAATAATGGCCCCCTTTTCAATTGATTTGTTCAAGGGAATGCTCGCCTTCTTTTTGCTTGATATGGGTTTGATGGCCGCTAAGAACTTTGAGGGATTAAAAGGCAAACCTTCAATCACTTTAATTTACGCAGTTGGGGCACCTTTGGTTCATGCCGCGATCGCATTGGGCCTATGTAAGTTAATAGGCTTACCGCTAGGCGACACAGTCTTATTAATGGTGCTTGCCGCCAGCGCTTCTTACATTGCTGTACCAGCAGTATTAAGACATGCTCTACCCGAAGTAAATCCGGCTTTATATATGGGGATGTCATTGGGAATTACTTTCCCTTTCAATATCATCTTGGGAATTCCGCTTTATACCTATATTGCTGGACTTACTTACTAGATAGGTTCTACATCCTAGGCGCTGGACCGATTCCGCTCCGTATCACTAAGAAACGCCGAAACTACTTTCGGGCGATTTTTCATGTGGCACTACCTTTGGTAAGGGATTATTGGTGTTGCCGGTGCTGATGGAGATAATTCTATATATTATGAGGATATGACCCAGTTGATCGAATTAACTTATGTGAGCGAGCCTGCCCAAGAGATGTCTTTTCTAGGCTTGATGCGCTTGCTTTACCACTCCTATTTGAGAAATACGAGCATGGGGATTACGGGCGCTCTCATTTTTGAAAATAATCGCTTTGGTCAAGTGATTGAAGGACCAAAGACCCAGATTGAAGACTTATGGGGAAAAATTCAAAAAGATACTAGGCATAAAAATATTCATCTCATAGAGTCAAGGCCAATTAAGCAGAGAAGCTTTAGCAAGTGGACTATGGTTTTTCAGGGCAGTGAAGAGGTTGCTAAAAAATTACCTGAAATTGCTGTAGCTGTTGAGAATGCTAATTTTCCTGTTGGCCACCCACTCCTAATTGCCTTAAGAGATCTACAATAATTCATCGGCTTTACTTGATGAGATCACGATTGTTTGTGGATGAGTCATCTTATCCCCCGATCGATTCTATCCCCAAGCACTAAGCAGCATGAGGTTTGAGCACTTAGTTTTTTGCAATTGACCTAGCAATAAATTGAATGATGACTTGTATAACTATTGCCATGACAACCGAGGATAGAGCAGCTATCAAAATAGAAGTCTTAGGTAGCAAGAGTGTTAGGGTTAAAAAGAATCCCACGAATGAATACAGGCCCTTGACCATTCCACGATAAATCTGTGTGACATGAGTAGGTCCTAAAGTGTTATGAGTAAATACAGCAAGGACCAGTCCAATGACTGGAAAAACCGCAAGGATCCCACTCCAAACTTCACCTAAGGCTGCAGCCAAGGTGGTTACTGAGAAAGTCAACAAAGCACCAACTAACATGCGCCAAGGAAGATCATGTAATTTAGTTTTTGGAGGAGCCGTCGCCTTTGTGCGAGGAAGTAAAAGCGGCGTAATGATTAGCGAGCAAATGGCGATCAGCAATGCTATACCAAGACTTGGTGTGATCATAGCTAAAGTAAGCGCCAAAATGAACCATGCTAGCAATGCAGAAAGTAAGGCCAAGAGCCAACCTAAACGAATACAAGCCCAAGAGTAGACTAGTCCAAAAATAAGTAGACAGGCTGTAGCGGAGATTGCAGATATAGAAGTTAACGCAGCAAATTCAGAATCCTGTTCAAGCGCAATGAAAATAATAATAGGCCCTGCCACAACTGGAAAGGCACCCATTAACCCTGCAATGCTAGAGCCCCACTTGCGACCAGCTAAGGTAATGAGACCAATAAAGAGGGGAACTATAGTGAGTTTAAGAATAAGCAGCACTGATGGATTATAGGTAGTTATGCTTTGGATCACTCGATGTTATTGGCATCAACAAATTTTATTCAATAAAAAAGAGGTGGCAATTACCACCTCTTTCAGCACGCTCTTGTTAATTTAAGTGAACATATCTGCGTTCATTACTTTAGTCCATGCTGCTACAAAATCTTCTACAAACTTCTTTTTATTATCATCCTGAGCATAAACTTCTGCATAAGCACGAAGCACGGAATTAGAGCCGAATACTAAATCAACCCTAGTTGCTGTCCATTGAGGTTTTCCAGTATTTCGATGAACAACATCGTAGCTATTGCGTCCCGTTGGTTTCCATGTGTAATTCATATCAGTCAAATTAACAAAAAAATCATTACTCAGAACCCCTATCTTGTTTGTAAATACTCCTTCCTTGGCTCCGCCATGATTTGTTCCTAGCACTCTCATGCCGCCAATCAAGGCAGTCATCTCTTGGGCGGTGAGCCCCATCAATTGAGTACGATCGAGTAACAATTCTTCAGGAGTTACCGCATAGTTTTCTTTCAACCAATTACGATACCCATCTGCTAGGGGTTCTAATACTTCAAACGATTCCACATCAGTCATAGATTGTGTGGCATCACCGCGACCTGCAGTAAATGGCACCTTAATATTGAAACCACCATCTTTAGCAGCTTGTTCAATTCCAATATTGCCGGCTAGAACAATGATGTCGGCAATGCTCGCGCCGGTTTTTTTAGCAATCACCTCATAGATACCCAGTACCTTAGCTAAACGCTTTGGCTCATTACCAATCCAATCTTTTTGTGGGGCAAGACGTATGCGCGCACCATTAGCGCCACCTCGCTTATCCGATCCGCGGAAGGTACGGGCGCTATCCCAGGCGGTAGCAATCATCTCGCTATTGGATAGACCGCTAGATTTGATCTTGGCTTTTACTGCTTTGACATCATATTTTTTTGAACCTTTTGGTACTGGGTCCTGCCAGATCAAATTTTCTTTAGGCACATCTGGACCAAAGTACCTTGCTTTTGGTCCCATGTCGCGGTGAGTCAGTTTGAACCAAGCTTTGGCAAATGTTTCAGAAAAATAGGCTTGATCTTTGCTGAACCGCTCTGAGATTTTGCGATATTCAGGATCCATTTTCATGGCCATATCAGCATCAGTCATCATGGGCATAGTGGTAATCGAAGCATCTTCTACATCAACTGGCTTATCTTTTTCTTGGATGTTGATAGGCTGATATTGCCAAGCACCTGCTGGGCTTTTAGTTAACTCCCAGTCGTAGTTAAGTAGTAAGTTGAAGTAGCCGTTATCCCATAAAGTTGGATTTGTTGTCCAAGCGCCCTCAATACCACTTGTAACCGTATCGCGACCAATACCGCGAGTCTTGTGATTGATCCAGCCAAGACCTTGTTCTTCAATTGGTGCAGCCTCTGGTGCTGGCCCCAAGTTTGCTGCATCACCATTGCCATGAGCTTTACCTACGGTATGCCCACCGGCAGTTAGTGCAACCGTTTCTTCATCGTTCATAGCCATGCGAGCAAATGTCACTCGAATATCATGTGCTGTTTTAAGTGGGTCAGGCGTGCCATCCACACCCTCGGGATTAACATAAATTAACCCCATCATAACTGCAGCTAAGGGATTTGCTAAATCACGCTCGCCTGAATAACGGCTCCCCTCACCCCCACTTTTTTGGAGCCACTCTTTTTCTGAGCCCCAGTAAATATCTTTTTCTGGATGCCAAATATCCTCGCGCCCAAATGAGAAGCCAAAGGTTTTGAGGCCCATGGACTCATAGGCGAGAGTGCCAGCCAGAATCATGAGATCTGCCCAACTGATCTTGTTGCCATACTTCTTTTTGATTGGCCATAAGAGACGACGAGCTTTATCTAAGTTCGTATTATCTGGCCAAGAGTTTAGTGGTGCAAAGCGTTGATTGCCTGTTCCCGCACCGCCCCTGCCATCAGCAATGCGGTAAGTACCAGCAGAGTGCCAAGCCATCCGAATCATCAGGCCACCATAATGACCCCAATCGGCTGGCCACCAATCCTGACTCGAAGTTAGTAATTTTTTGACATCTTTTTTGAGCGCCTTGACATCGAGTTTTTTTAACTCTTTTCGATAGTTAAAGGACGGCCCTAATGGATTTGTCTTCGTATCTTGCTGGTGAAGAATGTCAAGATTAAGCGACTTAGGCCACCAAGCCATTGGGCTATTACCAAGCTCTGTATTTGCCCCATTGGCAACTGGGCATGTGCCGTTTGTAGTCATTTTGATCTCCTTTGAAGTAAGTCATTTATTTTGCTGTTTCAGCTTAACTGATCTAGCGGGAATTGGTTGATTCTGATGCTAATCTTCTTTTGTTACAGCTATACGGCCTGCCATCAAGCTTATGAGTGTGATCATCATTGAGGCTCTTGATTAGGTTTGGTCGATTCTGCTCTATCCCACCTAGAAACAACAAAACCACCCCTGGGGAGCTATTTTTTTGGTCTAACCTAGTTTTATGGAGATCAGTGTCACGGATTCATGATCTAATGCCACTCACTATGATTACTGTCGTTATCGCTTCATATAGGTATGGACACCTTGCAGCCCATTGCATTGAGTCACTGCTCTCCCAAACTGTTCCTCCAACAAGGATTTTATTTGTTGATGATGGTGGCTTAGATTGCAATCATTTACCTGGCTTGTATCCTGAAATTGAATATATATTGAGGCAGAAAAATTTCGGGGTGGTAAACAACTTCCAAGACATTCTGTCACAGATCAACACAGAATATGTACTATTTATAGGCGCCGATAATTGGTTGCGCTCAGATGCAATTGAGCTGCTTTCAAATGCGAGTGCCGATATTGTTACCTATGACATTGTTGTTACTGGCGAATTAAAAGAAGAAATTTTGGATAGAGTGCCTGGCGAAACCTTTTTCCATCAGGGCGACTTGTATTGGGATCGTCAAGACCAGCACCATGGATCAATGATGTATCGCACAGCGCTTGGCCAAAAAATTGGCTACAAGAAGAGATATAAAGATGGCATTCATCCCCAAGAGGATTGGAATCTATGGGATAAGATGCTTGAACAAGGTGCAACTGTCACAAGCCTCAAAGAGGGACTTTTGTTCTATAGAAGACATCGGGAAAATTTTTTGAAGTATTCCCATGTAACTTCACAGCCATATCAATTTGAGACAAGCTCTGTTCTTCAAGAATAAGTAAGCAATAGAATTACATTCATATGAATCGATTAATTCAAAAAATCTTTGCCTTAAGTCTTGCGTTTAGCGGTTTAATTTTTTCGCAACAAGTAAATGCTGTTTTATTAGATGATCTAAAAGATGGTCAGCATGTGTTGTTGATGAGGCATGCCGATGCTCCTGGCTTTGGAGATCCCCCTGGGTATGTCATTAGCCAATGTTCCAGTCAGCGTAACTTGGGTGAGTACGGTAAAAAGCAAGCCAAGGCAATAGGGATATGGTTAGCTAGCCAAGGCATTCAAAAGGCAGACGTGTTTAGTAGTCCTTGGTGTAGATGTTTGGATACGGCGAACCTACTCAATAAAGGCCCGGTAAAAATTGAAGCCTCACTCGCCTCTTTCTTTGACAATATGAGTCTGGAAAAGAGGCAAACTAAAGAATTAGAGCGGTTTATTAAAAGTGAGCTGACCAAGCAATCGAAGCTACCGCTTATTTTGGTAACGCATCATGTCAATATTGAGGCCTATACCGGGAAAGTGCTTGGGGTGGGTGACATGATTTTAGTAAAAACAAATAAAGACGGAGAATATCTTTCCCACACAATTTATCCAAGCCCTAAGGCCTGAAAGTAGTTTTTATTTAGGTGGGCTGAATTGTAGAAATGCTTTCTGTAGTTTTTAGGTTTTATTGTTGTTGGTGGCGAATGGTTTTGTATGTGGCAATCTGAGAAGTGGAATGGTGTAGACGCAGCCTTTCGTTTTGTTGTGCTGATTATGTTTACATTACTGTTTACCGCATTGTCTGAATCTGGAAACGATATGAAATACTAAATCGCTTTTAGACATTTTTCATTTGAAGCAATATCGTTTCAAACGACAATAGATGCTCATAATAAAAGGTTGGAGACGGCATGTATAAACTCATTGCTTTTGATGCCTATGGAACATTATTTGATGTGTATTCCATGGGTCAATTGGCCGAAGAATTATTTCCAGGGCATGGTCAAGCATTTGCTCTCATGTGGCGTGATCGGCAAATTGAATACACCCGCTTGGTGACGATGAGCGATCCCTCTCCCAGCGGAAGCAACTACTATCTTCCATTTTGGGAGCTAACCATTCTCTCATTGCGCTATGTTTCTAAACGCATGGGTTTAAATCTCACCAGTCAATATGAAAAGCGGCTAATGGATCAATACTCCAAGCTCACCGGTTTTGCAGATAGCCTCAGTGTTCTTAAAGCCATTAAAGAAAAAGGCCTCTCTACGGCGATACTATCTAACGGCAGTAAAGAGATGCTTTCTACTGTGGTGGATAGTAATGGCTTAAAGCCTTATCTAGATAAGGTAGTGACTGTTGAGAGTGTGCGTTTATTTAAAACTGCCCCACAAGCTTACGAACTCTTACTAAAGGCATTTCCTGTTACAAAAGCAGAGATCCTATTTGTATCAAGTAATGCTTGGGATGCTTTAGCAGCAAAGTGGTATGGCTTTGATGTATTTTGGGTCAATCGCCTTGGGCATCCATTTGAAGAGATTGGCGAAAAACCAAACTACGAGGGCGCCTCATTAACCCATGTTTTAGATGTTATTTAAATTTGCTACCAATTTCAATTTTTGAATGAAACGGCTCTTTCCCCTTATCCTGGTTTTGCTCATATCTTTGAGTCATGCCCAAGAAAGACCAAACCCTTTTAATGTCCAAGTTAGCGTTATCCCCATCAATGGCCGTTTTCAAATCAATGCTAGTTATGTTGTCCCTATCAATATTTGTAGCGCCTATACTTTTATTACAGACTATGAGGGCTCAAAAAATATTCCTGGAATAACCGAGGCAGTAGTGATTTCAAGGGTAGGCAATAAGGTTCGTGTCAGAAGAGTCATTGAGGAAGAGGTTCTTTTTTTCCCCATCACTATGAAATCCGTTGTCGAATATACCGAGACTCCTAATGAATTGGTCAGCTTTGAGCAACTGAATGGCGATGCCAAGTTATACAAGGGTACCTGGAGGCTGATACCAAATGGCGATCAAACAACCTTTAAGTATGACGGATTGATTGAGTTAGACTTAGTTATACCTTCTGTGATAGTGGAGTACTTTATGAAAAATAATCTTCGGGGACGATTGGGCGCAATGGCGCTCAAAGCTTCTCAACAAGGAGCTGCAGAAATGCGGGCTTGTAAATAAGGGCCTCAATATATATTCCATATAATTTTTTATATCCATTCTTTAAGTGAGCAAAGTAATGATCCTCTATAGTGCACCCCCTTCTTATTATTCAATGATTGGTCGTTTAGCACTAAATACAGCGCAGGTAACATTTGAAAATCATTACATGGATATTCATTTGCGCAAAGACCAGCTTGCCCCTTGGTATGTGGCGCTTAACCCTCATATGACGGTGCCAACTTTAGTAGATGAAAAAATAATCTTGATCGACAGTAAAGATATTTTGCGCCTAGCGGCATCCCTAGCGGGGAACCACTGGCTTGATGTCGATTTGAATTTAGCCCCTCAAATTGAGTCCATAGTGAAGGCGCACTATGCAATCCCGATTGAGCGTTTGACCTTTTGTAAAGCCATGATGCATTTACCAATTTTGAAGTATATTTTTCCGCGCGCATTGGGCGCTATCATTAAGGGGCTTAAGGTTCAACTAGCAAGGACAAAGGATCCTGCTGCGTTGCAAGCAAAGATAAACTTGAATCAATCGCGCATTGCTTACTTTACTCAAGGCGCTAGCTTGCAAGAGAAGATGGCAGTAGAGCGTAATCGAGTAAGCGCCTATTTAAATCAATTACCGAACCCAGGCAATTTTTTATTTGGCGATAAACCCAGTTCGGCTGATATTGTGACAGCGGTTTTATTTGGGCGTCTAAAAATGATTGGTGAGTATGCTTTAGTGACCAATAATGCTCGAGGGACTGTTTTGGATCAGTGGTTTAGTCGCATGCAACAGCAGACAGCTTTTCAGCAATCTGATATATGGCTACGATTTCAATGGTGGCGGATTTTGCTTAAAAGATAAAAAAGACGAGATAAGACAAGTGAGACTTTTGTGTAGAATTAATTGATGACAAATCTAAATCAGCTTCCTACAGACCTGCCCATTCCTCAAGATGATGGTTTGACCAATCATTTAAAGGGAATGAAATTACCTAATGTTTCTTTAAATGCGACCAATGGCAAGACTATTTTTCTTGGAGACATCAAAGGTAAGCTGGTAATCTACTGTTATCCAATGACTGGGCAACCCAATGTTGCTTTGCCAGATGGCTGGGATCAAATTCCCGGAGCAAGAGGTTGTACTCCGCAAAGTTGCTCATTTAGAGATCACTATCAAGAGCTGAAAGCATTTGGCGCAGAAGTTGTGGGTTTGAGTGTTCAAACTACAGAGTATCAAAAAGAAATGGCCGATAGACTTCATCTCCCATTTCCAGTAGTGAGCGATGCGAACTATCACTTTCAAAAGGCGTTGAATATGCCAACTTTTGAAGCTGCTGGGATGACTTTATTAAAGCGAGTTACTTTAATTGCCAATAATGGGGTGATTGAGGCGGTTCACTATCCTATTTTCCCGAGCGATAGTGACCCAGCCTGGGTAATTGATTATTTCAAGAGTCATTAGAGTTAGGTATTCTTTAAGCAAGAATTCAATAACCAGTATATAAAAGACAGGTTCTCTAACTAAAGGTTTGTAAATGAAAAAAATACTTATAGTGACTCTATTATTTCTTTTAACGGCTGGGTTATCTCAAGCCGCAGACACTGCACCTGCCAAGCAAGATCCAGCTTGGTTGACTGAGGCAAGGGCCAGCATTAAGGCTGAAAAATACAATCAGGCAATACAGCAATTGCAGACTGCTAACGAAACAAGTTCTGCCGATTGGAATAATTTGCTGGGCTATAGTCTTCGCAAGAAACAACCGCCTGATTTAGCTGGAGCAGAAAAGTATTATCAAGCCGCATTAAAAATAGATCCTTCTCATCGCGGAGCGCTTGAGTATTACGGCATGCTCAAGTTAATGAATAATGACCTGCCAGGCGCTGAGGCATTATTGGCTAGATTAGATAAGGTCTGTACTTTTGGATGTGAGGAATACTCTGATTTAAAAGAGGCCATAAAAAAATATAAGGCTAAAAAGTAGAGTCAGCCATTCTGGTTCAATGCTACCTTAGGCCCATCAAGAAACGCCAAAACCACCTTCGGGTGTTTTTTCTTTTTAGGGTCTAGAATGGCCAATGTTGTATTTCATATTGAGGCTCCTTAGCTCACTTCCCTTAGCAGTTCTTCAGATTATTGGCGCTGGCATAGGGCTTTTAATTTACTTGGGCTCTCCCCGGTATCGTGCTCGCTTGAATAAAAATCATCAAAGCGCTGCAAATTACTCTGGATTTAAATTAACCCGATGGAGGGTGGCAGCAGAATCGGGAATGATATTTGCCGACACTTTATGGATTTGGCGATATCCAAAAGCCTCTATCAATAAAGCAAGCATAGAAAACTTAGATCAAATTATTGAGCTATCCAAAAATGGAATGGGTTTGATTGTTCTTGCTTCACATTTGGGAGGCTTTGAAATAGTGCCCCGTATTTTTGCCGAGCATATGAGGGCAACGGTAATGTATAGGCCGGCTCGAAAACAGTTTGTAAATGATCTGATGCTTAAATCTCGGAAACATCCCCAGATGGATTTTGTTGAGGCAAATATTGGGGGTGTTCGCAAGATTAAGCGAGCCCTTTTAAGAGGAGAGGTCGTTGGCATTTTGGCAGATCAAGTCCCAAGCGTAGGCGATGGTGTTTGGGCAAAATTTTTTAATCAATATGCTTATACGACTTCATTCCCAATCAAATTAGCTCGTCAAGCTAATGTGACAATCCTTTTTGTTGGAGCAGAACGTTTGGGGCTTGGCAAGGGCTGGGTGATTAAGAGCCAGGTAATGTTACGGCCATTCCCAGAGTCTCTGATTGAGGCCTGCACAGAAATGAATGAACATTTTGAGGAAATGATCATTGCCAAGCCGCACCAATATTTATGGTCTTATAACCGCTATAAACAACCGGCAGGAGCAAAAGTGGCACCTGTAGAGTGAGGCCCTAGTTCATCTGGGCTAGTAAAAACACTAAAACCACCTTCGGGAATTTATTGATTTGTGAGTTTTCTGTTTTTGGGTTAAGGTAAGTCTAAATAGGTTCATGAGATGCCTAGACTCAGAACGGCGTTAGGAAATGAGGCATGGACACTATGGGAGATTGAAAGGCATAAATTCATTAACGGTGAAATATGAAAAGACTATTAAAAGCAGTATCTGGGATTTTATTGACGATATTTTTGTGGGGCTGTCTAGCCAGCACCACCTCGCCAATCGGAGTTAATTGCGATTACAGCACTGGCAAGCCTATATGGGACTTGCCACTAGTTTGTCAGCCTAAGTAATACTTGTATCTGTGGCTCGATTCTGTTGAGGTAACACTGAAAAAATATATTAATAAGACTACTTGGAACGAGGTCTTTGTGTTGGTTGATGAGAATTTTGTCAGAATCAGGCAAGATCTACTCAGATGTAAT
>Ga0194047_10001533_pt1 | contig 13996 bp, 6 predicted proteins | sample JunL225m_MetaG_2_FD_160070 | JGI IMG/M metagenome (GOLD analysis project Ga0194047, IMG submission 160070) | Anoxic zone freshwater microbial communities from boreal shield lake in IISD Experimental Lakes Area, Ontario, Canada - Jun2016-L221-5m | ecosystem: Environmental > Aquatic > Freshwater >...
CTCCGGGGGCGACGATACCGCACATGGAGAATACACAATGGCTAACATCGAACAACTCGTAGAAGAACTCGGCAAGCTCACCGTCCTGGAAGCTGTCGACCTCGTTAAAAAACTGGAAGAAACTTGGGGCGTCTCCGCCGCTGCACCGGTCGCCATGATGGCGGGCCCGGCCGCTGCGGCTGAGGCCGTCGAAGAAAAGACTGAATTTGACGTCGTGCTCACTGACGTCGGAGCCAACAAGATCGCCGTCATCAAGGTGGTGCGTGAAGTTGTCCCCGGCTTGGGTCTTGCGGATGCCAAAAAGCTTGTCGAAAGCGCTCCGGCGAAAATCCTTGAAGGCGTCAGCAAAGACGCCGGTGAGGCCGCCAAGAAGAAGCTTGAAGAAGCAGGTTCCAAGGTCGAACTCAAGTAACACACCCCAGCGGATTTCCCCAGGGGTGGAGCAATCCATCCCTGGGACTTTCCTGCCGAGACCGGCTCGAGATTTCAAATCATCCCTGTGCTTTCGCTCCGATCCCGTCATTCCCCTCCAACGTCTGAAAACCACCCTCGCCTGAGACCGTTTGCGGCTCGGGCTTAACTTGTAAGAAAGAATACCACCTAAACGCCATGGCTGAACGTCTCTATTTCGGGAAATTTGAGGAAGTCATCGAACCGCCCAACCTCATTGAGGTGCAGAGCAGTTCCTATGATGAATTCCTGCAGAAGGAGGTGCCTCCCAGTGAGCGCTCCGATACCGGCCTGCAGGCTGTGTTTCGTGAAGTCTTTCCTATCAGAAGTTACGACGAGGCGATCGATCTCGACTTTGTTAGCTACGATATCGAGAATCCGAAGATCACCTCGTTGGATGCGCTCCGCAATAGCGAGAGTTACAGCGCCGCCCTCTACGTCACCTTCCGCCTCAAGGACGAGACCGGTAACAAGAAAGAGCGCGTCTATATGGGCGAACTGCCCATGATGACCCGCCGCGGCACCTTCATCATCAATGGTGCGGAGCGCGTGATCGTCTCCCAACTCCACCGTTCACCCGGCATTTGCTTTGAGATCTCCCAGCATCTCAACGGCAAGCTCCTGCATTCATTCCGCATCATCCCGGATCGCGGGTCCTGGCTCGAAGTCCAGTTCGATACCAACGACCTGCTCTACGTTTATCTCGACCGGCGTCGCCGCCGCCGCAAGTTCCTTGCCACCACTTTCCTGCGGGTGCTGGGTTATCCCACCGACCGCGACATCGTCAGTCATTTCTACTCGATTGAGCACCTCGTTCTCAACGATAAGATGGACGAAGGTGAACTTGGCCACAAGGTTCCCTTTGAAGACGTGATCGATGGCGAGATGGTCGTCGCCAAGGCTTATGAACCGCTTACCATCGGCATCGTCCGCCAGTTGCTCGCACTCGGCCAAAAGCAGGTTGAGGTCATCGACGGTCGCGAGGATGAAATCCTTCTCAAGTCGCTGCGCAAGGATCCTGCCAGTGATGAGGAATCCGCCCTCAAGGATATTTACCGCAAGCTGCGCCCTGGCGATCCGCCCACCGCCTCCAACTCCCGCGCCTTGCTCAAGCGCCTCTTCTTCGATCCGAAAAAATACGACCTCACCCGCGTCGGTCGCTACAAGATCAACCAAAAGCTCGGCATCCAGGTCGATTCCAACCAGCGCATCATGGTGCCGGAGGATTTCCTCGCCGCCGTCCGCTATATCCTCAAACTCAAGAAGGGTGATGGCGTCATCGACGATATCGACCACCTTGGCTCGCGCCGCGTGCGCGCCGTCGGTGAACTTCTCGCCAACCAATGCCGCGTCGGTCTCGCCCGTACCGAGCGTCTAGTCAAAGAGCGCATGACCCTCTTCGATGTCAACATCGAGGGCATGACGCCCCAGAAGCTGATCAATCCCAAGGCGCTCTCCGCAGTTGTGAGGGATTTCTTCGGCCGCAGCCAGCTTTCGCAGTTCATGGACCAGACCAATCCGCTGGCCGAACTCACCCACAAGCGCCGCCTCTCCGCCCTCGGGCCCGGCGGCCTCAATCGCGACCGTGCGGGCTTCGAAGTCCGCGACGTCCATCCATCGCACTACGGCCGCATCTGCCCGATCGAAACCCCGGAAGGTCCTAACATCGGCCTTATCAACTCGATGTGCACCTACGCCCGCATCAACGAGTTCGGCTTCATCGAGACCCCATACCGCCGCGTCGTCAATGCCCGCGTCACCAACGAGATCGAGTATCTAACGGCCGATCAGGAGGAGAACTTCCACATTGCCCAGGCCAACAATCCGATCGACAAGTCCGGCGTGTTTCTAACGGAGCGCATCACGGCCCGCGAGAAAGGCGGCGAGTTCATCGAAGTGGCGCCCGCGGACGTCCACTACATGGACGTTTCGCCCAAGCAGCTCGTGTCGGTAGCCGCCGGGCTCATCCCGTTCCTTGAGCATGACGACGCCAACCGCGCGTTGATGGGATCCAACATGCAACGCCAGGGGGTGCCGCTGCTGGTGTCCGAGGCTCCGCTGGTGGGCACCGGCCTGGAAGGCAAGGCCGCCCGCGATTCGCGTGCCGTGGTGGTTGCCGAAGCGGATGGCATTGTCGCCGCCGCCACTGCGGAAATCATTGTCACCACCCCCGATGGCACCATGCCCGTCGCAGATGAGAAATTCCTCAGTGACACGGAAGCGGTGAAAACCCATGTCGAGAAAGGCATCATGGCCTATCCACTGCGCAAGTTCATGCGTTCAAACGCCGGTACCTGCATCAACCAGAAGCCGATCGTCCACAAGGGCCAGAAAATCAAGAAAGGCCAGGTGCTGGCCGACGGTCCCAATACCGAGGATGGGGAACTGGCCATCGGGCGCAACGTGCTGGTCGCCTTCATGCCGTGGAATGGCTACAACTTCGAGGATGCCATCGTCATCTCCGAACGCGTCGTCAAGGAGGACGTCTACACTTCCATCCACATTTCTGAGTTTGATGTCGCCGCACGCGATACCAAACTCGGGCCGGAGGAAATCACCCGCGATATTCCCAACGTCGGCGAGGATGCCCTGCGCAATCTCGACCACGACGGCATCATCCGCATCGGTGCCGAGGTGAAACCCGGCGACATCCTCGTCGGCAAAATCACTCCCAAGTCCGAAACCGAACTCGCGCCGGAAGAACGGCTCCTGCGTGCCATCTTCGGCGAAAAGGCCGCGGATGTGAAAGACACATCGTTGCGTGTGCCGTCCGGTTGCATGGGCATTGTCCAGGACATCCGCGTTTCGTCCCACGGCTTCGCCAAGAAGCGCATGGAAAAAGTCGATCCCAACGAGCTCAAGAAGCAGCTTAAGAAGATCAACGACGAGCATAAGAAAAAGGCGGATAAACTCACCGATGATCTAACTGAAAGGTTGTCAGACATCCTGCTCGGGGAGAAAATCCCGCTCGATGTTGTCAATGCGCAATCCGGTGAAATCATCATTCCGGCCAACCGCAAGATCACCAAGACCCTGCTGCGCAAGCTCGCTTCCGTCCACGACCACATCGAGATCGATCCCTCGCCCATTCGCAACAAGATCATCGAAATCATCACCTCCTTCGAGCTCCGCTTCCAGGAACTCGATACCGAGCGCGAACGCAAACTCGACCAACTTGAAAGTGGTGACGAAATCGATCCGGGTGTCATCAAGGAAGTCAAGGTGTTCATTGCCGCCAAACGCAAGCTCTCCGTCGGTGACAAGATGGCCGGCCGCCATGGCAACAAGGGCGTTGTCGCCACCATCGTGCCCGAGGAGGATATGCCATTCCTGGCGGATGGCACCCCGGTGGACATCTGCCTCAATCCCCTCGGCGTGCCTTCCCGCATGAACGTCGGACAGGTGCTCGAAACCCACCTCGGCGTCGCCGCCAAGGCTCTCGGCTTCAAGGTGGCCACTCCGATTTTCGACGGCATCAAGGAGGAGGTCATCTGGGACTTCATGAGCGAGGCCAAGAAAGTCGATGGCATCAATATCATCGGTGAAGCCGGCAAGGCCCGCCCGCGCAAACCCGGCGAACCGGAAAGCCGCGGCTTCACTTGGATTGGCGACGGCAAGGACGGCACCACCGGTGGTAAATCCACCCTTTACGATGGACGCACCGGCGAAGCCTTCCACAACCCGGTCGTCGTCGGCATGATCTATATCCTCAAACTCGGCCACTTGGTCGCCGATAAGATCCATGCCCGCGCCGTCGGTCCCTACTCGCTGGTGACCCAACAACCGCTGGGCGGCAAGGCCCAGTATGGTGGCCAGCGCTTCGGGGAAATGGAAGTGTGGGCATTGGAAGCCTACGGCGCCGCCTACACCCTGCAGGAGTTGCTCACCGTCAAGTCCGACGATGTGTTAGGCCGCACCCGCATCTACGAGGCCATCGTCAAAGGTGACAACAACCTCGAGGCCGGCACCCCGGAATCCTTCAACGTCCTCATCAAGGAAATGCAATCCCTCGGTCTCGACGTGCGTCCCGGCCGCAAGGGCTCCACGCATGGCTCCGGCATGACCGGCGGCCTGGATGATTATTCCTTGGATGATCTCACCCTTTAATCCGAGCCCGCGAACCCCAATCCCGATCCTAACAAATTTGTTCCTATTATGAGTGTTGACACCAACCTTCGCGAGCTCTTCGGCGTGGATGAACGCCCGGAAGCCTTTGATCAGGTTTCCATCACCGTGGCCTCCCCGGAAATCATCCGGTCCTGGTCCAAGGGTGAAGTGAAAAACCCCGAAACCATCAACTACCGGACGTTCAAACCGGAAAAGGGCGGCTTGTTTTGCGAGCGCATCTTCGGGCCCACCCGTGACTGGGAGTGTGCCTGCGGCAAATTCAAGCGCATCAAACACAAGGGTGTCATCTGTGACCGCTGCGGCGTCGAGGTGACCCTCAGCCGCGTGCGCCGCGAACGCATGGGCCATATCGAACTGGCCGTGCCCGTGTCCCATATCTGGTTCTACAAGTGCATGCCATCGCGCATCGGCCTGCTGCTCGACATCAGTGCCCGCCAGTTGGAGCGCGTCATTTACTACGAGGACTACATCGTCACCGAGGCGGGCAACACCGCCCTCGAACTCGGCCAGCTTCTAACTGAAACGGAACTCCGTGAGGCGGAAGACACCTATGGCGACGGATCGTTCCGCGCCGGCATGGGAGCCGAGGCCTTGCAGGATCTGCTCAAGCAAGTGGATCTCGTCGCGCTGGGCAAGGTGCTCGAGGAGGATTTGGCCACCACCAAGTCCAAGCAGAATCGCAAGAAGTTCGCCAAGCGACTCAAGATCACCCAGGGGTTTGCCGCATCCAAGTCCCGTCCGGAATGGATGATTCAAACGGTGTTGCCGGTCATTCCGCCGGATCTGCGTCCGCTGGTGCCATTGGAAGGCGGACGCTTCGCCACTTCGGACCTCAACGACCTCTATCGCCGCGTCATCAACCGCAATAACCGCCTCAAGAACCTGCTCCTGCTCAAAACACCGGAGGTCATCATCCGCAATGAAAAGCGCATGTTGCAAGAGGCGGTTGACGCGCTCTTTGACAATGGCCGCCATGGCCGCGCCGTCACCGGTGCCGGCAACCGCCCGCTCAAATCCCTCAGCGATATGCTCAAGGGCAAGGGCGGCCGCTTCCGTCAGAACCTGCTAGGCAAACGCGTCGATTACTCAGGCCGCTCGGTCATTGTCGTCGGTCCCGACCTCAAGCTCGGCCAGTGCGGTCTGCCCAAGAAGATGGCCCTAACACTTTTTGAGCCATTCATTATCCGCCGTCTCAAGGAGCTTGGCTATTGCCACACCGTGCGCTCGGCCAAAAAAATGATCGACCGGAAAACCACCGAAGTCTGGGACATTTTGGCCGAAGTCACCAAGGGTCATCCGATCCTGCTCAACCGCGCGCCCACGCTGCACCGCCTCTCGATCCAAGCGTTCGAGCCGAAGCTCATCGAAGGTGAGGCCATCCGCGTCCATCCGCTGGTGTGTACCGCCTACAATGCGGACTTCGACGGCGACCAAATGGCCGTGCACGTTCCGCTATCCGTGGAAGCCCAGTTGGAGTGCCGCCAGCTCATGCTCGCGCCTAACAACATTTTCTCGCCTGCCTCCGGTCGCCCTATCACGGTGCCCTCGCAGGACATCATTCTTGGCACCTACTATCTGACGTGGGCACCCGTGCGCACGCAGAAAGACCGCGAAAAACAGGAACATCTGCCGTTGTTCGAAAATGCCTCGGAAGTGGAGTTTGCCATCGCGTCACGCAAGATCGAATACCATTGCTGGATCCGCATCCGCAACCCCGACTTCGGTCGCGACACCCGCCTTGGCGACAAGGAGAGCAAGGTCATCGAGACCACGCCGGGACGGGTCCGCTTCAATGAAATCTGGCCCCCCGGTCTCGGCTTCGTCAACTACAACGTCGGCAAAAAACAGATCGGTGAAATCATCTGGCGCTGCTATCAGGCATCCGGCCAGAAGAAAACCGTCGAGACCCTCGATGAACTCAAGACCCTCGGCTTCAGGGAAGCGACCCGCTCCGGCACTTCCATCGGGATTGTGGACATGGTCATCCCCGAGGAGAAAAAGGAGGTGATTTCCAAGGCCTACGAAGACGTTGACAAGGTCACCAAACAATACCGCAACGGCGTCATCACCGATGGCGAACGCTATCAGAAAGTCGTCGATGTTTGGACTCACGCCACGGACACCATTGCCAACGCCCTCTATCGCAAGATCGAGCATAACGATGGCAAGGCCAAGGCAAGTCCCTTGTTCATGATGGTCGATTCCGGCGCGCGCGGTAACAAGAGCCAGATCAAACAGCTCGGTGGCATGCGCGGCCTCATGGCCAAGCCGTCCGGTGAAATTATCGAGCGCCCGATTATTTCCAACTTTCGCGAGGGTCTTTCCGTGTTGGAATACTTCATTTCCACCCACGGCGCCCGCAAGGGCTTGTCCGATACCGCGCTCAAGACGGCTGACTCCGGCTACATGACTCGCAAGCTCGTCGATGTGGCTCAGGACGTCATCATCACCCGTCAGGATTGCGGCACCGCCAATGGTATCACCGTCGCCGCCATCGTCGATGGCGATGAGGAGGCCGCCTCGCTGTCCACCCGTATCTATGGCCGCGTTTCATGCGAGCAGATCAAGGACCCCGTTACCGGTGATATCATCGTTGAGGTGGATGACATCGTCGACGAAGTCCAAGCCACAGCCATTGAGCGCATCGGTTGCCTGAAACTCAAGATCCGCTCGGTGCTCACCTGCGAATCAGATCGTGGTTGCTGTGCCAACTGTTATGGTCTGAATTTGGCCACCAGCAAACCTGTCAAGATCGGTGAAGCCGTCGGCATCATCGCCGCCCAATCCATCGGCGAGCCCGGCACTCAGCTCACCATGCGTACCTTCCATGTCGGCGGGGTCGCTGCCGCGACGTTCAAACAACCGATCATCAAGGTGAAACACGCCGGCCAACTGGTCTATAAAGGCATGCGCACCGTGCAATCCGCCGACGGCCATTGGGTCGTGCTCAATAAGAACGGCACCATCTCCATCCGCGGCAAGGACGGCCTCGAGCTGGAAAGTCATAACATCGTCATCGGCTCGTTTATCTCCGTCAAGGACGGCGAGGATGTCAAGAAGGGCGACACCGTCGTCACCTGGGATCCCTACAACGTGCCGATTCTAACCGAAAAGGCGGGCCGCGTCGAACTCCGCGACATGATCTCCGGCATCACCGTTGCCAACGAAACCGACAAGGAAACAGGCAAGAAGGGCGTCGTCGTCACCGAGCACAAGGAAGACCTCCATCCGCAGGTGGTCATCGTCGATGAAGTCACCAAGGAAATCAAAGCCAGTTACTCCATTCCCGTGGGCGCCCATCTCTCCGTCAAGGAGGGTGAAATCGTCCACGCCGGCATTCAGCTGGCCAAGACGCCCCGCAAGGTGGCCCGCACCAAGGACATCACCGGCGGTCTGCCGCGCGTGGCCGAACTCTTCGAGGCCCGCAAGCCCAAGGACTCCTGCGTCATCGCCAAGATCGACGGGGAAATTTCCTTCGGGTCCAATGTCCGCGGCAAGAAGAAGGTTGTCATCACGGATTCGACCACGGGTGAGCAAGTCGATCACCTCGTCCCCATGGGCAAACACATCGTCGTCACCGATGGCGATCAGGTCAAACGCGGCGACCAGATCACCGAAGGCCCGGTGTCTCCGGAAGATTTGTTAGAGGCCTGCGGCGCGCAGGAACTCCAGGAGCACTTGGTCAATGAAGTGCAATCCGTCTATCGCGTCCAGGGTGTGGAAATCAATGACAAGCACATCGAGGTCATTGTCAGGCAGATGCTGCGCAAGGTGAAGATCACCGATCCGGGCGATGCCGATCAATACCTCTGGGGCGACCAAGTGGATCGTTCCACCTTCAAGCGCGTCAATGCCGAGATCATCGCCAATGGCGGCAAACCCGCCGAGGGCGAGCCGGTCCTGCTGGGCATCACCAAGGCGTCCTTGGAAACCGATTCATTCATCTCCGCCGCTTCCTTCCAGGACACCACCCGGGTCCTCACCGAAGCCGCCACCCTGGGCAAGGTCGATTATCTAACAGGTTTCAAGGAGAACGTCATCATGGGTCATCTCATCCCGGCGGGTTCCGGTTTCCACTGCCACCGCGAAGCCGAATTCGAATTCACCGTCGAAGAACCCGAGCCCATCATCATTCCCAAGGAAATCTTCGACGAGGATGAAAACTCCAGCAACATCTGAGTTGCCGGGATTGACCCCCTGCGAAACAGCGGCTTGACATCGGCGGACGGATCGGGAATCTTGCAAACGTCGGTGTGGAAAACCACGCTGGCGTGAGAGATTACAACCCTAACAACCAAACCACGACCATGGGCGACAAATCCCCCAAAGCGAACCAGAAGAAGTCCTCGCAAAAACAAGCCAAAGCCAGCAGCGCCTCGCAGGCGAAGAAGCCGCCCTCGGCCGGTTCTCCGGCCTCCGGCAAGAAATAGTGGCTACGTGTCTGCCCGTTTGCGCGAGTCACGCCTGATGCAACCCATCAGGCGTGACGTTCATTACCGGTCTTCGCTCGGGGTCCCGTACGCGGCAGGTCAATGAACCTTCGTCAAGCAAGCTCCCGATTTTATGAGCGAATCCAAATCCCACGCGCCGCATCCCCGGATTGAAGAGCGCCAAAAGGCCGGCGTTCATCTCACAAGACATGAGCACACCGGGTTCAACGGGCGCTTGGCGGTGTTAATCACCGGCGCGGTCAGCACCATGTGGTGTGCTTATGTGTTTGCCGCCATCGCGCTGATCAGTCTGCCTGCGGCGCTGCAAGCAGGGACTGCCGCCATTGTCTCATGGGTCGCCCAGACCTTTTTGCAGTTGGTGCTGCTGTCGGTCATTATGGTGGGACAGAAGGTCGCCGCGAAGGCATCGGACAAACAGGCGCTGCAGACCTACAAGGATGCAGAAGCGCTCTTGAAGATTCAGGACGAACTCCACAAGTTGCTCAAAATCAATAATGAGCTGACCATGGAAATTCACCGCCGCACCGTCGAAAACAACGGATCACGGCCCACCTGATGCGCGGCAAGGAGCCGTAAAGAAATATGCCTATTTACGGCTCCTAAGGCCGCCGCGCCTGGTCTGCCAGAAAACAACTTGTATGAACGCCGCGGGAATCCGCGTAGCGGATGCCACGCGCCGCATGCCTGTGGCGAGATTTGGGAACCCCGAAACCGCCATGAGAGCACACTGCAATCGCCATATGATGAATTCACCGAAGACGCCCGCCACCCGCTGGCTCGTCGCTTGCGGCATGTCACTGCTGCCGCTACATGCCCAAGCATGGGAGCCCAATGCCAAGGAATTGGATGCGGCACTCAAGGCCGGGGATTTTACCGCGTATTTTTCTAACGTTTCGGCCTGGTTGAACCGGCAAGTGCCCGCCGCCGCGGACAAGATCACAGACGCAACGCTGCAGGCGTTGCTCAAGGATCCGGTGTTTTCCAACACGCTGGACCAACGGCAATTCATCGCAAAACTCGGGGCGGATAAGGCCGGTGCCTTTGCCAAGGCGGATCCCGCCAATCCGGAATTGTTCGCTGCGTTGCTGAAGGACACCCGGGTCATGGACTTGTGGCTGGAAGCCGTCGGGCCCACGCCGATTCCTGCCCGCGACCAGAATGGCTACGGGCTGGCCACTGAGTCCCTCAACATTTGGAAAAAAATCCTAGCTGCGGATCCGCAAGCCAAGGAGGGGATCTATCAGAGGCTTGCCATCGCCACGGCGATCGCCCCTCCGGGCACCGGCGCCCCGGGTGCCGGCCAGGCCAAAACCCCCGTGGATCCGCTGGAGCGATACAAGCATTTCAAGGCGGCCCAGCAAAACAAGGAGCTGTTTGCGAGTTTCGACAAGCTGACGGTTTGGGAGTACACCAAGGTGGTGCAATCGGGAGCGTCCAATGAGGACTTGGCCTGGGCGCGGGAAATGGTCAACAGCTGGCGGCCGGACTTGCGAATTCATGAGCAGGTGGTGGATTCGACGCGCGAGGTATGGCGTCGCAACTCCCCGATCTCCTTTGATAACAGCTACAAGAACGTGTTGGCAGGTGGTGGCAAGTGTGGTCCGCGCTCATCGTGGGCGGTGTTTATCTGCCAGGCGTTCGGCATTCCGGCCATCGGCGTGGGCCAACCGCAGCATGCCTGTGTCGCCGCCAAATCCGCCTATCCGGAGATCGAGCCACAGCCCGGCAGCGCTTGGAAAGTGCACCAAGGCATGGGCTGGCAGGTGTCCAAGCTCGAGGGCACCAATGGCCCCGGTTTCCTGGAGGCGGTCGAGGAGCGGGCACACCCGACTGAATTCTCACAGATAGAGCATCTCCGCTGGCTGGCTTCGGCCCTGGTGGCAAAGGAGGCGGCGGATGCCGTTAGAACCGCCTCTAACAAGCTTCGGCAAGCGCTGCCAGCACATGCGCCGATACGTGCCGGTGCCCCGGCCATTGATCCGAACGTGGAAGGCGTGGCCAAGGTCACGCCGTCGGTTGCGGTCACGCCGGCAACAACCCCGGAAGAGCCCGTCAAGGTAACACCCGGCACCCTTCACATTGAGGCGGAAGCGTTCACCAAGAGCTTCGCCGAAGCGGCCTATCCAGCCGAGCAAAAGGGTTGTGTCTATGTGCTGGATTGTTACACCGGCGGCAAACAACTCAATCTCCAGAAAAACATGCAGACGTGCTGGGTGGACTATGCGATCGATGTGCCGGCGGCTGGAACCTACGCCATGATTGTCAGGGCCACCGTGGTGAACATGGATCAGGTGCTCGAGGTCAGCACCGGGGATACCAAGCTCGCCACCATCAGCATCCCTAACACGTATGGTGTGTGGACGACCACCCCGGCGGTGGAGGTGAAGCTCGACAAGGGTCCCCAGACGTTGCGCCTTTCCGCACCGATGCAGAGAGGTGTGGCCATCCGCTGGTTCGAACTCAAGGCGAAGTGAGGCTGTTTTAAAGGATCCGGGCAGAATGCCCGGTCCATGTTGCCCGCCGCCCCGTCAGAATCCGAGCGTCGCCCGCACCCCGAACATTTGCGGGTCGCCCGGTGAGCCGGCCTTGATCAGCGAATTGATGAAGGTGTAATACCTTTCGTCCAACATATTCCGCCCGAACACTGCCAGCGAGAAATTCTCTCTCGCATAGCCGATTTCCGCATCCCAGCAAAGATACGACCCCTGGCGGTATCGGCTGTCGTTCATCTCGTCGAAGTAGGTGGCACCGGTCGCGCGCAGCGATGTTTGGGCATAGAAGCCTTTGGGAAAATCATAGCGGGCACCCAGGCTGGCGGTGAACTCCGGCACAAAGGGCACCGCGTTGCCGGCATAGGGATGGGAATCAAATTCCGTGTTCACATAGCCCGCGCTGCCCTGCACCGTCAGCCCGTCCAACGGTTTCCAGCGCAGTTGCGTTTCCAGTCCCAGCGACGTCACTTGCTTGGCGTTCACGGTATAATAGTCGGTCGAATACAAGTCCGGGCGGTTCACCTGATAGTCGGCGATCCGGTTGACGAATCCCGTGAGCGAAAATGTCAGATGGGGGTCAGGCAGGGCAACCTCCATGCCCACCTCGTTGGTCCACGCCCGTTCCGCGTCGTAGCGTGCCAGGGCGGGGGTGCTCGCAAAGGCCGAAAACCCGGCCGGCTTGATCCCGATGGCACTGCGCGCGAACAGGCGCGTGTTATCGGTTAGACCGTAGCTGGCGCCGAGTTCCGGCGAGAAATACCAGGCACCCAACCCGTCGCGCACCGTGCTCGGCGGGGCATAGGTGGGGGTTTTGGTGCGGTCGATCTCGGTATCGACATACTCCAGTCGGGCTCCTGCTAACAACGTGAGCTGCGGGTTCACCGCATACGAGGCCCGCCCGTAGGCTGCGACATTCCATTGATCCAGATCATAGAGGGTGCGCTCCGCAAACGGCCCACCCAAGACCCGCGTCGTGTCGCCGCTGCTCGCCTGATTCATGAAAAACACGCCTGTGCGCCACGCCCACGGCGCCGCATCCTGCGGCGATTCCCAACGGAATTCCTGGGTCCACAGCCGTTGGTCCTGGATGATGGTCGAACTCATCCCGTAGCCCGGAGGGCTGTTGCTCAAATCCAAATCCGTCACGCTCGGGTCCAGCTTCCAATCCTGCCACGCGGTGATCGACTTGAACCGCCCCCACGAGCCCTCCTTGGTCCAGTGCAACGACACCTGGTGGCGCTCCATGACCGTCTCGCCGGGAATGTCCGAATAAACCTTGAACGGATCGGGGTTGGCTAACAAACTCAACCGCTGCCCGCCGTCATCCGCACGCTCAGCCAACACCCGCAGCCGCCATTCGGTGTCCGGCGAGGGTTTCCAATAAAGGTTGGCCAGACCGCCGGAAAGCGACCGGTTGTCAATCGCCCGGCCCACGGTTGGATCGTATATGAACCCGTCCCGTTCCTGATGATAGAGTTGGAGGGTTTGTGAAAAGCCGTTGCCCAAGGGGCCGCCAGTGCGCAGCTTGGCGCCCCACGCGTTATACGACCCGTAGTCGGTGGTGAAAAGCATCTCATTGGTGAGGCCCGGACGTGGGGTGGCCATGTCGAGCATGCCGGCGGCGCCGTTGCGGCCGTAGATGGTCCCCTGTGGGCCGCGCAACACCGTCACCTGATCCATCTCCAACAAGCCGGCCGGGTAGGTGGAAGTTTCCCCCATAGGGACGTCGTCCACCATCATGCCCACTGCCGGCGGCGAGAAAAACAAGGTGTTGGTCGAGCCCCGCATGCTGATGATGTCGCCGTAGCCGCGGGTGTCGCTTGTCACCACTGAGAAATTCGGTGCCAATCCCGATAGATTCGCCACGGATTCCACTTGGAACAGATCGAGATCCTTGCCTAACAAAACACTGCCGTCGGAACGCTCCGCCGTCACTACCAGCGGCTCCATGGTAGAGTCAGACTGGGCCGCGCGCAGCAGGCCGGGCGACCAACCGCCAAGTGCCAAGGTGGTGAACAAGATGAAGTGATGTTTGCTACGAATAATCATGGGAGGGGTGTCTACGCGTTGGCCGATGCGAAATACTCCAGTGAGCCTTGCGGGTCGGGCTTCATGGTTTTGTCACCGGCGTGCCAGTTTGCCGGGCAGACTTCGCCATGCGCTTCGAAGTGTTGAAGCGCATCGAGGACGCGCAGCGCTTCATCGACGCTGCGGCCGATGGGCAGGTCATTGACCAGTTCGTGGCGGACCTGGCCATCGCGATCAATAAGGAAAAGACCGCGCAGGGCCACCGCTCCATCCGCGGTCAGGACGCCGAAGTCGGCGGCGATTCTCTTGGTCAAATCGGAGACCAGCGGGTAATCGAGGCCGCCGAGGCCGCCGAGTTTGCGCGGCGTGTTGATCCACGCAAGGTGGGTGTAGTGGCTGTCCACCGAGATGCCCAGAATGACGGCATTGCGACTTTCGAACTCCTTG
>Ga0194047_10001534_pt1 | contig 13989 bp, 7 predicted proteins | sample JunL225m_MetaG_2_FD_160070 | JGI IMG/M metagenome (GOLD analysis project Ga0194047, IMG submission 160070) | Anoxic zone freshwater microbial communities from boreal shield lake in IISD Experimental Lakes Area, Ontario, Canada - Jun2016-L221-5m | ecosystem: Environmental > Aquatic > Freshwater >...
TTGCGGCGGCAGAATGCTCGCAGCTTCCCGGATTCGGGTAGTGGCAGCGGGCAGTGACCGACCACGTGGTGTCATTGAAGGCTGTCTAAATCAAACTCTCTCTGGAGAAAATACATGCAAAAGAAACTAATTGCTGTTGCAATCGCCGCAATCACAGCGGCCCCGGCTTTCGCTCAGTCGAACGTCACGATTTATGGCCGCGCTGACTATGGCTACGATACTCGTAGCGGCAGTAGCGGTGCCCGCAACACAAATGGCACGAAGGCGGAATTCAGGGATGGCGTCCAAGGCGGCAGCCGTCTTGGCTTCAAGGGTGCAGAGGATCTGGGCAACGGCACCAAGGCCATTTTCCAGGCTGAATTTGGCATCGCTATGGACGCGCCGGCTGGCGCAGCTGGCCTGCCGGCATCAGCGGCATTCTGGACCAACCGTAACTCCTACGTTGGCCTGACTGGCGACTGGGGTACGGCTGTGGGCGGTCGTCTGGACGGCATCCGCTACAACATCTACCTGGCGGCTGATCAGCTGGTCGGCGGCGTGGGCAATTTCACGTCGATGACGACCCAGTATGACCGTGCCGATAACGCGATTGCGTACATTTCGCCGAACTGGAGCGGCTTTACGCTGACTCTGGCTCACTCCACCAACACGGGTGGTGGCGCTGAAGGTGCTGTCGGCACCAAGAACACGTCAGATGGCCACGCCTCCGGCGGCAACAAGGGCGACGACGTGCTGAATTCCATCATGTTGAAGTACGCGAATGGCCCGCTGACCTTGTGGGGCGATTTTGAAACCACCAAGCAGCAGGACATCGGCAACAGCACCCTGAAGACATGGGTTGCCGCCGGTACGTACGATTTTGGCGTCGTCAAGCTTGGCGCCCTGTACGACTCCCTGCAGGGTGACGGCTGCTCCAACATCGGCGGCGCTACCTACGGTCAAACTGCCGGCACTCTGGTATGCGGCGCTGGCTACGACAAAAAGGCCTGGTTGTTGTCGGCGAAGGTGCCCTTTGCCGGGAAGTGGAACGTCAAGGCGACTTATGGTCACATCAATGACAAGAAGCTCTCCAACGGCGATGCCAACAAGTTCGGTCTCGGACTTGATTACAACCTGTCCAAGCGCACCCAGATCTATACTGACTACGGTCGTGTCAGCAACAAATCTGCTGCAAGCTACGGCATTACGGCTTCGCCGAATTCGGTCGTCTACTACGGCGTCACCGGCTTCGACGTCGGCATGGCGCACAACTTCTAATACTGCAGTTTCCAGTCTTAGTTGATGAAACGGCCACCTTCGGGTGGCCGTTTTTTTGTGCATGATCAATTTAACTCACTGCGCCCACACTTTTTGGTAGAGAGATTCAATATCCTGTGTAAAGCGGTGCGTGTCGAAGAGTGGCGCATGCAGCCGCTGCCCTGCCAGTTTTTGTCGTAGCAGCGAGAGTTTGAGCGGATCAAGGGCCAGTTCCCGGGCCAGAGCGAAGTAAGCGTCCCAGTCGTGCGTCACCATTTCGGGCAAACCAACGGCATTCAGAAGACTGGCGCCGACGCGACTGGCAAAGGTGTTGCCGGTCCTTGTGACCATGGGCACGCCAGACCAGAGGGCATCGCTGCCGGTGGTATGAGAACCGTATGGGAAGGTATCCAGCGCCAGATCGGCCAGACGCAGTCGACCCAGATGCTCGGTCAGGGGCACGCGCGGTGCGAAGATCAGACTTCCCGGCGTGACGCCACGACGTCCATATTCCCGTTGCAGATTCTCTTCGACTCTCTGGCCGGCGGCCAGCAGCCACAGCACGCTTCCGGGAACCTCTTTCAATAGCCGTGCCCAAATATCGCAGGTTTCAGGGTTGAATTTATAGATCTGGTTGAAGCTGCAAAATACAAAGCCGGTTTCGGCCAAACCGGCTGCCTCGCGAGTTGGGCGGGGGCCGACCGGGCGATTCCGGTCGTTGGGCTGGTAACAGTGCGGCATCTGCACAATGGCTTCTGTAAATTCACCCGCTGTTTCCATGGGCGTAACGAACGGGTCGCCGATGATGTAATCCGCTAGCCGCGGGTGCCCCAAAGTCCCCGGATAGCCGAGCCAGCTGACGATAATCGGCGCGGGACGTCGTGCTGTGATGCCGAGGCGAGCATCCTGAGTGTAACCTTTGAGATCTACGAGGATGTCGACCCCGTCGGCGACGATCTGGGTGGCCGCTTCCGAGTCTGTCAGTTCGCGGATGTCGCGGAACACATCGGCATTCTCTCTGGCCTGCCGCCGGTAGTCGTCGTCAAGGTCGGGTCCGTAGGAATACAACTGGATAGAAAACCGCGAACGGTCATGGGCGGCAAGAACGCCCGCCATGAGGTGCATGGTCGCGTGGTTGTGGAAATCGGCGGAAAGGTAGCCGATGCGCAGGCGATCGCGCGCCGGCCGCGACGACGGCTCTGCCAGGGGTGCCTGTTCGAGCAACCCCAGGCCGAAATGGTTGGTGGCCGCGAGATGCCCAAGACGCATCTGCAATTCCGCCGCATCGGGCGCCGGCAGGGCAAGAAAATCGAAGGGATCGATATAGGTATCCGGCTGCTTCAGCCTCAACCTCAGCGCCGCTTCGTCCTTGCCGCGCTGGCCCCAGTCGCAAATCTGGGCGGCGCAGTGGAAGGCTTTTCCGAGCGCATAGCCGCGATCATCGCGGATGGTTCGGAAGCAGGGCAAGGCCTCGTCATAGCGCCGGAGTACCTGCAGCAGATTGCCGAGATTGTTGCGGGCGTCGGCATACCCGGGATCGATGGCGAGGGCGTCGCGGTAGCAGGCTTCGGCCTCGCCGTAGCGCCGTTGCCCCATGAGCGCGTTGCCCAGATTGCACAGCGCACCGGGCTGGGACGGGTCCAGCCGGATGGCCTGGCGGCTCGCCGCCTCGCTTTCCAGGTAGCGGTTGACGGCGTTGTACGCCCCGGCCAAATTGGCATGGGTAACCGCAAGCTCCGGGGCCAGTTCGACCGCCCGCCGCAACGCGGCCAACGCATCTCCGTCCAGCCCGCGAATCTGGAGCGCGCGGCCGAGATTTGAGTGGGCCATGGCATTCCCGGGAGCCAGCACAATCGCTCGCCGGAAACAGCACTCGGCCTCGGTGACCATACCCAGATCCAGGAGTTGCAGGCCGATGTCGTTCTGCGCCATACCCGATCCGGTGGTCAGCGACGCGGCGTTGTTCAGAGCGGCGGCAGCTTCCGCCTTGCGCCCGAGGCCCTTCATGGCGAGCCCGAGGTTGAACAGCGCTTCCGGCTGGTTCGCGGTCAAGCGCAGGGCGCGCCGGCAATACTTCTCGGCGGTTTGAAAGTTCCCCTGCCGGTTGGCCAGACTGGCGGCGCTGACCAAGGCTCCCAGGCGGTCCGGTTCCAGTCCGAGACAGCGCTCGAAATTGCGCAATGCGTCCTTGCCAAATCCCGCCTGCATCTGCGCCAGCGCCAGATGTTCGAGTGTTTCCGCGTCCTTGGGGAGCAATTTCGCTGCACGCGAAAGCGGCGTCACCGCCTCGTCCGCCCGTCCAAGGTTCAAGAGGCCAAGTCCCAGCAGGTGCCAGACCGGAGCGGAGTTTTGCCAACGTGCGGAACACTCTCTGGCGACGACTACCAGGCGCTCCAACTGCCCTGACCTGAGCAGATTGACAAGTTCGGCAACGGGTGGGGGGGAGTTGGATGGTTGATGCAAGATGGGTGGCGATGCGCGGAAAATCCGGATTTGATTTTACTGCCGCGCGAAATGAAAGTGCGAAGTGCTCTGCCAAATAATGCGCCGCCGGTTGAGAGTCGAACAATGCCCGCGGCAAACGGGGCTGAGCGGAAGCTGAGCCTTGCATTCCCCGCTGTGATGTTTAGCCATGTCGCCCTGACCCAACATGACGCAAAATGCCGGGAGTCCGGTATCAAATAAATGCCCTCCCCGCCTTGTAATGTCGCTAATATGAGCGATTAGGACAGGTGGAAGTTGCAAGACTTTTGGCCTCAGGATCACCATAAAACAGGAGAAGAGCGATGAAAAGAGGAACAAGCATGAAACTGATTCCGGCGCTGGTACTCGGCGTGTGCTCGGGTTACGCGTCGGCGGGCGGATTCCAGTTGCTGGAACAAAACGCCAGCGGGCAGGGAACCGCCTATGCCGGGACCGCTGTTAGCGCGGATGATGCCAGTACCGTGTTTACCAACCCGGCCGGCATGGCGATGCTGCCGCAGGGCAAGAAGAGTTTTTCGGTTAACCTCAGCGCCATTCAGCCACAGGCCAAATTCTCCAGTTCCGGCTCCGTTGCGGCGACGCTGCAGACGTTGGGCTCCGGCAACGGCGGCGACGCCGGCGGCCTGGCTTTCGTGCCGAGCGTCTACGTCGTGATGCCGATCAACAACCAGATCAGCCTGGGTCTGGGCATGAACGCGCCGTTCGGCCTCAAGACCGAGTACGACAGCGGTTGGGCCGGCCGTTTTCAGGGCGTGAAGTCGGATGTGAAGACGATGAACCTGAATCCGTCCATCTCGTTCAAGGCCAGCGACACGGTCTCGCTGGGCTTCGGCCTGAATTACCAGCAACTCAAGGGCGAATTCACCAGCGCGGTCAACTATGCCGGTTCGGTGTTTCAGGCAGCGGCAACCCCGGCGGCAGCGGGCGGCTTGGGCATGACACTGGCGCAAGCCGGAGGGCTGGCGGGCGCGGCCGGCGAAGGCACAGGCAAGATCACCGGCGACGACACTACGTGGGGCTACAACTTCGGCGCGATATTCCAGGTGTCGCCGGCAACACGCCTCGGCGTCACCTACCGTTCGGCCATGAAATATCACCTGACCGGTACGGCCGATTTCAGCCGGCTCGCAGCCACCAGCGTAACCAACGCCACGGTCAATGCGATCTTGGGTAGTGCCGCCAGTGCGGCCCGCGGCGGAGCGATCTATGCCGATATCAAGTTGCCCGACACGCTGACCTTTAGCGCGCAGACCAAACTCAACGACAAATGGGATCTCGTCGGCGATCTGGCCTGGACCGGCTGGTCGAAGATTCCCGACCTGACCTTCAAATACCAGGATAACTCTTCGACCGTTTCGTCCACTCCGGAGAACTGGCGCGATACCTGGCGGCTCTCGCTCGGCGCGATTCATCGCTACAACGACACATGGAAGGCGCGCTTCGGCATTGCCTACGACCAGACCCCGGTCGGCGATGACTTGCGCCGCACCGTGCGCCTGCCGGACAGCAACCGCGTCTGGGTTTCGCTCGGCGGTCAGTATCGGATGAATAAGGACTCGGCCATCGATTTCGGCTATAGCCACCTGTTCATAAAGGACGGCTCGATGAACAACAACGCCGGCAGCACAGCAGGATACGGCCTCCTTCTGGGTACCTACAAGAACTCGGTCGACATCCTCGGCGTGCAGTACTCGACTGCCTTCTGATCGGATCTTCCTCAGTCATGGACGGCCGCCCCGGGGCGGCCGTTTTTTTTGGTGCGCCCGGCAGGGCGCACTCGCTCGGAGGTGAAAATCCTCAAAGCAACGGCCGTTCTGTGCCGACTTGGCGCACAGAACGGCCGAAGAAAACCTGCTCGCTTGAAGAGCTTCGCGTTGTGATGCGACCGGCCGTTAGCCGGCCCTGGGCCAGTCGACCTTTGGCAGATCCTTCAGCGCCTCGGTCACCAGTTCATCGGGATAATCGAAGTCCTCGAGTTTGCCCGACAGGTAGCGGTCGTAGGAGGCCATGTCGAAGTGGCCGTGTCCGGAGAGGCAGAAGAGCAGGGTCTTGGGTTCGCCGGAAGCCTTGCAGCGCAAGGCTTCGTCGATCACCGCGCGAATCGCGTGGCAGGACTCCGGTGCCGGAATGATGCCCTCGGCCTTGGCGAACTGCACCCCGGCAGCAAACGTGGCCACTTGCGGCACCGCCACGGCCTCGATCAGTTTCTCGTGGTACAGCTGCGACACCAGAGGCGATTCGCCGTGATAGCGCAGGCCGCCGGCGTGGATGCCCGGCGGCATGAAGTTGTGACCCAGGGTGTACATTTTCATCAGCGGCGTGTAGCCGGAACTGTCGCCGTAGTCATAGGCATACGCGCCCTTGGTCAGAGACGGGCAGGAGGTCGGCTCGACGCCGACCAGACGCACCTTCTTGCCGGCGGCATTGTCGGCGAGGAAGGGGAAGGCAATGCCGGCGAAGTTCGAGCCGCCGCCGCAGGGGGCGAACACCATGTCGGGATATTCGCCGACCTTTGCCAACTGCTTCTTGGCTTCGAGGCCGATGATGGTCTGGTGCAGCAGGACGTGGTTGAGCACCGAGCCCAGGGCGTAGTTGGTGTCGGCGCGCGAGGCAGCCTCTTCCACGGCTTCCGAAATGGCCAGGCCAAGGCTGCCCTGATTGTTCGGGTCCAGTGCCAGTGCGTCACGGCCGGCTTGCGTCATGTTGGTCGGACTGGGGAACACATTGCCGCCCCAGGTCTGCATCATCGAGCGACGGTAGGGTTTCTGCTCGTAGCTGATCTTCACCATGTATATGCGGATGTCAATCTCGAACATCTGGCCGGCGAAGGACAACGCCGAACCCCACTGGCCGGCGCCGGTTTCCGTCGTCAGGCGCGAGAAGCCGGCCTTCTTGTTGTAATAGGCCTGCGGTACCGAGGTGTTGGTCTTGTGCGAGCCGGAGGGGCTGACGCCTTCGTACTTGTAGTAGATCTTGGCCGGCGTGCCGAGGGCCCTTTCCAGTCGGTGGGCGCGCATCATGGGCGTCGGCCGCCACAACTGGAAGATCTCGCGCACCTGCTCCGGAATTTCGATCCAGCGCTCGGCGCTCATTTCCTGCTCAAGGATGTTTCCGGGAAAGATCTCCAGCATCTTCTCCGGTCCTACCGGATTGCCGTCCGGCCCCAAGGGCGGCAGAGGCGGATTCGGCATGTCGGCGACGACGTTGTACCAGTGGGTCGGGATTTCATTCTCTTCCAGCAGGATGCGCGTTTGTTGCATGTCTTGTCCCCTTGATTATCGTTTTGGATGGTTCGAAAAACTGTTGCTGCCATGCCTGCATGTGACCCTTGCCGGCGCGGCCGGCGAGGTCGCCGGAGCGCCGTGTCGAGGCTGCAGCTTCGAGTGCGGATACGCGGCAATCAGCAGTCCTCGGGCAGTATTCATGAGTGCAGAAATTATGCGCCAAATACGGGATACGGAACACTGTATACAACCAAATGGCGGAATGTCAATCTCTTTGCGATGAAATTTCCCGGCTGCCCAAATAACGGCGGTTTCGCCCGTCTGACGCGGGTTCCCGGATTTTACCGAATGATCAAATCCGACTGCTGCGGAGGCGACTGTTTATCAAATGAGCAATGACCTGTCGGGGCAAATCGATGCCGGAATTAAATCGACCGGTGCTTGCCAAAATCATTTTTGCTGCGCCGGCACCGGACGCCGAAATACCGCGCCGTCATCGCTGCAGCCGTTTCCTGCCGGCAAATTGCGGCCGCCCTATCGCGCTGCAGCAATGGCATGTGGCCCAGACCTTGCGTTGGATGACCGGTGATCGAATGCGGTCAGACGCAAGCGCACCGTTTGGCGCGGGGGATCGATTGCCGGGCGGTACAGCAGAAATTACAAATAAGCGGCAAGCAGCTATTTGCCACAAGGGGGATGCGGTTCAGATGAAAGTCTTTTCGTCACTTGCGCTTTGCCTCGCGCTTCTCGGCTGCAACGTGGTTGCCAACCTCGATGCCGTTTCGGCGGTGAAGAAGGCGTCGATACTGCGCTCCGACCAGTTTCAGTCGGTTGCCGGCAACGGCAAGATTTTGCTCGGCGTCGGCAGCTTCGGCGTCATCGCCAGTTCGGATGACGGCGGAACCAATTGGAAGCGCACGGTGCTGCCGGGAGAGGCCTCGCTGATCGGGCTCGCCAACTGTCCCGACGGCTCATGGGTGGCGCTGGATTTCTACCGCAAGGTATGGGTGGCCGATGCCGCCGCAAGCAAATGGGAGCCACGCGAACTCAGCACCAAGGCCAATCCGCTGGCGATCACATGCGACGCCAAGGGGCGCTATTGGGTGGTCGGCAGCCGCACCACGCTGCTGTCGAGTGCCGACAAGGGCGCAACCTGGGCATCGCAGGACTTCGGCGAAGACGCGATCCTGATGTCGATCCAGTTCATTGACGCCGACCACGCCATCATCACCGGCGAATTCGGCATCGTCCTGACCAGTGCCGACGGCGGCGCCAGTTGGAAGCCCGGCAAGAAGATCCCGAACGACTTCTTCCCGCACGCCACCTTGTTCAGCGATCTACGTACCGGTTGGGTGTCGGGCCTGGCCGGAGTCATTCTGCATACCACCGACGGCGGCGACACCTGGGTCAAGCAGCCGGGCGGCGTAGGGGCGCCGATGTATGCGCTGGTGAAGCATCAGGGCGAGATGTACGCCATGGGAGCCAACGGCATCGTCCTCAAGCTGACAGCGGGGGAGTGGGTTCCGATCGAAGGGCGCCCGGCGCCCTATTTGCGTTCCGCCTTGTCGCTGGGTGAGAAGGGCATGTTGATCGCCGGCGGCGCCGGCGTGTTGCAGATCTTCTCGCCCGGAGGGCAGTCGCCCGCCCCGGCGGCCAAAAAATAGGTAAGGCTCCCGATGAGACACAAGATTACTCACGCGCTGCACCAGATCGAGAATCTGGTCTTTGCCGCACCCAAGGCCATACTTGGCGCCATCCTTCTGGTAACGGTGTTCTTCGCCTTTCAGATACCCGGCCTGAAGATCTTCTCCGAGTTTTCCGATCTGCTGCCGCAGAAGCATCCCTACATCCAGTTGCACAACCAGATCCGCGACACGTTCGGCGGCGCAAGTCAGATCGTGGTATCGGTGGAGGTGGATAGCGGCACGATCTTCACCAACAAGACGCTGGCCGTGATCCACAAGCTGACCCAGGACGTTGACAGCCTGCCCGGCGTCAACCACAACCTGGTCTCCAGCCTGACCCACCGCACGGCACGCAAGATCTGGCTGACGGAGACCGGAGAGCTCAACTCGGTCGCCTACTACGAGGCATCGAAGACGAATCTTGATGACGCCGCCCTTGACCAACTGAAGAAGTCCGTCATGGCCAACCCGCGCGTCTACGGCCTGATGGTTTCGCCCGACATGAAGGCGGCGCTGATCAAGGCGCAACTGAACGAGGGTGATCTCGATTACGAAAAGACCTTCCAGGAACTGCAGAAGGTTCGCGCCCAGGCCGCCGCACCCGGAATCCGGGTCTACGCCACCGGCCAGCCGGTGCTGATCGGCTGGGTCTATACCTATCTGTCGCAGATCATCCAGATATTCCTCTACACCATGGCGTTGATGGTGTTCCTGCTGGTGATGCATTTCCGCTGCTTCTATGGCGTGTTCCTGCCGCTGCTCGGCATCGCGCTGTCGTCAATCTGGGGCCTGGGCTTCATATCGCTCCTGAAGTGGAATCTCGATCCGCTCAATCTGGTGATCCCCTTCCTCATCGCGGCGCGGGCGATGTCCCACAGCATCCAGCTGGTCGAGCGCTACTACGGCGAACTGGCGATCACGCTCGACTCGAAGCAGGCCGCGCGCAACGCCTTTGACGATCTGTTCCGCCCCGGTTCGCTGGCCATCGTCGTCGATGCCGTCGGCATTCTGGTGATCGCGCTGGGCGCGGCGCCGATCAACATCAAGCTCGGCTACTACGCCGGATTCTGGGCCTTCTCGGTGATCTTTACGGTCCTGCTGGTGGTGCCCTTGCTGCTCCTGCTGCTGCCGCAGCCGAAGAAGACCACGAACAAGTTCGGCGTTCTTCGCGACCAGATCGTGCGCGTCATCAGCCTGGCCGGCAATCGCTCCAGCGCGCTGGCGATACTTGGCGCGGTCGCGGTCCTGCTTGTCGCCGGCAGCATCTTTGCCGTCAAGGTCAAGATCGGCGAAGCGGAGCCCGGTTCGCCGCTGCTCTATCCGAAACACGACTACAACGTGTCGTCGAAGGCGATCAACGAGCGCTTCCCCGGCTCCGAGGAACTCTACATCGTCGCCCGCACGGCGGACAGGGGCGGGCTGAAGCGTCCCGAAGTGCTGCATGCGATGGAAACCTTCCAGAACCACATGCTCTTCGATGCCGGGCTGGGCGGCGTCAAGTCCCTGCCGACTCTGCTGCGCAACGTCAATGGCCTGATCCACAATGTCGAGCCGCGCTGGTCGCAGATACCCGACTCGGCGGCGGAGGTCGGCGGCCTGATGTTCGCCTACATGGCCGGCAGTCCGATTCCGGGCGCGCTCAACGAATTCCTCAATTCGGACGGCACCGACGCCAACATGGTGTTCTTCTACAAGGACCATCAGGCGGAGACCATTCAGCGTGCCGTCGCCCTGGCCAAGGAAGGCATAGCCAAGACCGGAGGCGTCAAGGACTTCCAGATCCTGCTCGGCGGCGGTGTCGTCGGCGTCAACGCCGCCATCAACGACGCTGTCTACGACGACAACCGTCTGGTCGTGCCGCTGGTGCTGTTCCTCAGCTTCCTCTTCGTCATGGTTTTCTACGGCTCGCTGCACGCCGGCTGGTTGATGGTGCTGCCGATGATCTTCGCCACCATCCTTACCTATGCCTACATGGGCATCAACAACATCAGCGTGAACATCAACACCGTGCCGGTGATCGCCGTCGGCATCGGTGTCGGCATCGACTACGCGATTTACATCATGAATCGCATCCGCGAGGAGATGGCCGTTCTGCGCGACCTTCCCGCGGCAGTGATGAAGGCGCTGGCCACTACGGGCTTCGCCGTGACCTTCACCGCCGCCACACTGGTCGCCGGAATCATCATGTGGGTCTTCCTCTCCGATTTGCGTTTCCAGTCGGATTCGGCCCTGCTGCTCAGCATCATGCTGGTGCTCAACGCGCTCGCCGCGCTGCTGCTGATGCCGGCCTGGGTCATGGTCTTCAAGCCGCGCTTCATCACCGATGCCTATCTCGATGAAGACGGGGTGTTGCAGGTCGGCGGGAAATAAGAACGGCTGCCGAAGAACTTTGGAGTTGTTTTTGGAAAGCGGGGCGCAGCCGGTCTGATCCGGCGGCAACGCGAGGAATGGCGGGAAGTGGAAGGTCCGAAAGACGTTGCTCAGGTCGGTTCACATAATAAGAGGAGTGAGACAAATGCAGAAGCCAGATTCATTCAAGTTCCGATTGAAGCCACTTGCCCTTGCCACCGGTGCAGCACTTCTGGTTGGCTTCGGCACCAGCCCGGTCCGCGCGGCCAACGATCTTCCGGACATGGGAGCCGCCCCGGACCAGTGGCGGGTAGATACCTTCTACGAGAACGACACCCACCGGCGGGAAGGCACGGGCCTGTCCAAGTTCCGCAACACCATCCAGATCGAGGCCGACAAGGATGTGGGTGGCAACGGCACCTTCTCCAGTGTCAAGATCCGCACCAAGTTCCGCGGCACCTACGATGGTGTGTACAAGATCAATGACAAGGAGTACGGCAAGAAGGCCGGCGGGCCGATCATGCTGGAGAACGGCAGGGCTGGCGTCGATTATGGACCGAATATCGGTGCGCCTCCAGGCATACCGTTCATGCAGGGTGGAGGTATTGTTCCCAATGGTGGCGGCTCAATCAACTATGCAAATGCCGTTCCGTTGCTGACCGGTGCGTACATGGCGCCCCCACCTTTCGGTCCCGGCATGCCCGCGGCAATGGCCGGAGCGATTGCCGCATCCAACAACTTTGTCAATTCATATCCCAACAATCCGAACGACGGCATGGTTGTTCTCGGCAGCAGGCTGCACCAACAGGCTGGCGGCGTGGCATTCGGTGTTCCGGTACGCCCCTGTGATGTCGATTCGCGCGGCTGCATCAAGGACTACATGGATGCCAACCAGCGCGAGTTGGAATCGCCCGAATTCAACAGCCGGCTCGACTTCATCCGCGAGGCCTTCGTCGTCGCCAAGATGCCCATGGCCGATGGCCGGAGCTGGAATTTTCAGGTCGGCAAGCAGCAGGTGGTCTGGGGCCGCACCGATCTCTTCCGCGTCCTCGACGTGATCAATCCGGTCGACTACTCGCGCAACAACATCTACGCCGAATTGCAGGACATCCGCATCCCGATGTGGATTGCCACCGCGGAATATCGCATGGGCGCGACCGAAACCTTCGATGACACCAACTTCCAGATCGTCTGGAATTTCGACAAGTTCCGTCCGCACAATCTCGGCCAGGGCGGCACGCCGAACGCGATTCTTGACGCCGGTTCATTCTTCCGCGGCATGAAGAACCTCTGGGACAATGGCGGCACGGTAGCCAACTTCGCCGGCGCAGATCCGACCGGCGGCCTTGCCACCAACTTCGGCGCCAATCAGATCGGTATCCGTCAGGCCAACCTGCCGAAGTGGTCTTTGGAAAATACCCAACTCGGCTTCAAGTGGGAAGGAGTCTACAAGGGCACGGGCTTCTCCCTGAACGCATTGAGCTACCGTTCGCAACTGCCGTCTTTGCGGAATCTGTATTCCAAAGGGGTAACCAACACCAACCCATTTATCGGAGCGCCTTACGAGCCGCTGAAAACCTATCCCTGGAATATTGCCTTCGACATCGACTTCCCGCGCATCAACCTGATTGGCGGTTCCATGGACATGCAGCTTGAGTCGATCAAGTCGAGTCTCCGTCTGGAAACGGCCTTGACCAATGGCGAGGAATTTGCAAATACGGCACGGCCGGAACTGTATTCGAAGTCCAAGGTCTGGCGCTATGTCATCGGCCTGGATCGTCCGACCTTCATCCCCTTCCTCAACGAGAACCGCGCCTTCCTGCTCTCGGCCCAGTTGTTCGGGCAGCACATCCTGAATCACGAGGAGTATGACGGCATATGGGGCAAGGTGGGCATGCCGGACTGGAAGGTCAACCATATCGGCACCTTCCTCATGAAGGGCTGGTACCAGAACGACCGCGTCAGCCCGCAGGTGATCATGGCGCATGACTTCAAGGCCAACGCCACGGCCATCGCGCCGTCCGTCGAGTGGCTGCCTTCCGATAACCTGAAGATCACTTTCGGCGCCAACTACAAGTTCGGTACGGGCGCACGGCAGTGGAATGACGCGCGCGACGGCAATCCGTTCCCCCCCTACTCGGGTGCACAGGGCGGGCGGAATCCCATGCTGCAAGGCATGGCCGGCGTGACCGGCTACGAGCCTCTCGGCCGCTTCCGCGCCGGCCCGATAGGCATGGCCATGCAGGAGAACGAGATCTCCGTCACCCTTCGTTACAAGTTCTGAGCCTTGTAGAAAAGACGCGCCTCCCGGCCCCGCGCCGGGGAGTGCATCCCGTTGATCGACCAAAGGATTTGCAAACATGAAAAAGACCGTCTTCAAACTCTCGGTTGTCGCTGCCGTAGTCTCTTCCGCACTGGCCTTCGCAGCGACGCCGGACGAAATCATCGACAGTTCCTTCTATCCCTACAAGAAGGGTTTTCCCTCCCATCCCTTCGTCAAGCCCGGTGTCGTGATCAACAAGGCCAACGTCGATTCGGCCAAGGATGTGCTCGACCCGGCGATGTACCAGGTCATCAAGAACGGTGACTATGAAATCACCGTTGGCGCGACCACCTCGTTCGATCTGCACAAGAGCTATGTCGACGCCACCCGCGCCGGCATCGGCAAGGTCAAGCTGGGGGAGAAGAACGGCCAGATCATCGGCTACGTCGCCGGCCGCGCCTTCCCGGAAGATCCGGATGCCAAGGATCCGCGTGCTGGAGAGAAGTTGGCCTGGAACTACAAGTACGGCATCAACTGGGGCGATGCGGCATCGATCGAACCCTTCTACTGGAAGTACCGCAAGTCGGAAACGGGCAAGATCGAAACCACCAACAAGTTCGGTTTCCACTTCCTCAACTACAAGCATCGCGTCGTCCTCGCGCCGCTGCCGGAAATCACGCCGAATCCGTCCAACCTGTTCCGCTCGATCTACATGAAGGTCTTCGAGCCGCTCGACATCAAGGACACG
>Ga0194047_10001535_pt1 | contig 13984 bp, 14 predicted proteins | sample JunL225m_MetaG_2_FD_160070 | JGI IMG/M metagenome (GOLD analysis project Ga0194047, IMG submission 160070) | Anoxic zone freshwater microbial communities from boreal shield lake in IISD Experimental Lakes Area, Ontario, Canada - Jun2016-L221-5m | ecosystem: Environmental > Aquatic > Freshwater...
ACGACCTACTTCGGCAACTGCTGCCATGAGGGCATCATCAGTTGTGTACCCAGCCATTGGGGCAACTGGTGCTTGATCTTCTAGTCGCAAGATTTCACTAGCGCGACCCACATGTCGATGTAACGCGACACGTACACGTAAGAGAACTTCGTTGCAACGGTCTAACTGTCGGCGGTCATCAGATGAGAGATCAAGTCCAGCATCAACAGCCCACTGCAATGCATGAATATCGCGCAGCCCACCAAGACCTTCTTTAAGGTTTGGCTCAAGCAAAAATGCGACTTCTCCATCCTTTGCATATCGCTCAAGAATGCGTGCATGTAATTGCACGAGCCACTGTCGGCCATCTTTTTTCCAACTTGCAGATGCTTCACTAATGAGGTCATTACCAAGTTTCTGATTGCCTGCGATGACCCGAGCAGTTACCAACGCGGTAGCAGTATCAAGGTCAGACTCACATAACTGAATCGTTTCTTTGGGTGTGCGCACTGCATGGCCCAACTTGATACCTGCATCCCAAATTGGATACCACATCTTTGAAGCAATTTCGGAAATATTTTTTACTGACTTATGCACCAATAAAATATCGAGGTCGCTATGTGGCGCAAGTTCGCGTCTGCCGTATCCACCGACTGCAATCAACACTATGTCGTCGCGCTTTTTCTCTCCGGCAGTCGCAGCATCAAAGATTTCTGCCAACCACGCATCTGTGACATCAGATAACGCATGGCATGCGACAAGTCCGGTTACTGACGTATCACCAATGACCTCGGCTCTAGTGGTCATGACGGAATGCTCCCATCTTCACGACGGCGCATCAGAATTGTTGCGGCCTTCCAAGCGCCCCAAGAGATACCAGCATCGTGAACCTCTTCACCAAGGTCTCGCCATGTCAATGGTCCGATTGCAAACACATCGTTCGGCATTGCTCGTACTTCGTATTCGTCGCGTCGCGCAGGCATGACCCCTGAGATTGTCAAAAGTTGAGTTGCAAATGAAGTCGAAGCACGCAATACATGTAATGGATTTGACTGTTGTGCATCAACATCGGTGGCAAGTAGCGACAACAATTCTTTTGAAATAAATTCAAGCGTCTGTTCGACAACAACTGTGACAGCAGTTGCAAATTCACTTGAAGTCTCATCAATACTCATAGATGCAATTTCTGTGACCTGAGCAGAAATCCATTGCGGGACGGCACGAGTGACAGCCAGAAACAAGTCGCGCGCATATGGCTCTAATTGAAGGACCTCGGGTTGGTTGACCATATCTAAATGGAGTGTACGGAGCCAGAACTAGCCACACCCCACACGAAACAAAGTTGCAACAATTGTCTTGTCGCCCTCAGCGACTAAACATAAGGCATGACTCATTCATTGGTTTTGGCAGGTGGCGGCGTTACTGGAGTTGCATGGGAAACAGGAGTCCTCCTCGGGCTCCGAGATGCTGGTCACGACATTCTCAGAGATATTGACCAAGTCGTCGGCACATCTGCAGGTTCCACTGTGGGTGCTCAAATTCTGTCTGGCACCGACCTTGAAGATTTGTACGCCGGACAAATTGCGGAGAACCACAATGAGATTTCCCCCCAACTAGATCTTGATGCACTCGCAACTATTTTTGGCGAAATGGCGTTAGGCGGAACCACTACTGATGACCAACGCATTCGTATCGGAGAACTTGCACTCACCTCTGTCACGGTGGACGAACCAACACGACGTGCTGTCATTGAAAAGCGTCTTCCTTCACATGATTGGCCAAGCACTCCGTTAATTCTGACCGCAATCGATGCGCTGACAGGAGAATTTGTTACGTGGACAAAAGACAGTGGAGTTTCTCTTATTGATGCTGTGACATCAAGTTGTGCAGTACCGAGTGTTTGGCCATGCGTGACTATCAATGGTCGTCGGTATTACGACGGCGGATTACGCAATAGTGCAAATGCATATTTGGCAAAAGGTCATTCCAACATCACCGTAATTGCGCCAATGACCGGCGGGCCATCTCCCATTGTTGATGCTGAACTTGATGAACTAAAAGCATCGGGAAGCACGATTCGCATGATTGTCGCTGATGCCGAGGCAATCGAAGCAATGGGGCCCAACTCACTTGATCCACGCTTTCGCCGTGTTGCGGCAGAACATGGCCGTAGACAGGGTCGAATCGCTTCAATCTGAACGCACTTGATATTCGTTGGGGTTGGGCTAAGTCACTAGAATTGCAACACCACCTACGGAGGTTTTTATGACGTTCAATCCCACTACTCCTCCGGGATTTCCAGGCACTATCGGACGCACGATTGCTGAGTCGACTCCACACTTTCCAACTGACGACGGTGACGGCACAAAGCCAAATATTTTGATTGTGTTGCTCGACGATGTCGGCTTTGCTGACTTTGGTTGCTACGGCTCTGAGAATGCGACACCTATCATCGACTCCATCGCACAACGTGGATTGCGATTCTCTGGGTTCCACACCACTGCAATGTGTTCAACTACTCGTGCAGCAATTCATACCGGTCGCAATCATCACTCTGTTGGTGTTGGATGTCTTGCAAACTTTGACAGTGGCTATCCCGGCTATCGCGGAAAGATCGCAAAGGAAGCCGGCACGCTGGCCGAAATGTTGCGACCTCATGGTTATCGCAACTACATGGTGGGTAAATGGCACGTCACACCACTGACGGAAACAGGGCCAACAGGACCCTTCGATGGCTGGCCACTCGCACGTGGCTTTGATCGTTTCTACGGATTTCTTGATGCCGAAACAGATCAGTTCAGTCCCGAAGTAGTGCGCGACAATTCACATGTCACTGCACCCGGAACTTATTGGACCGGATATCACCTCACTGAAGATCTTGTCGACAACGCCGTCACCTATCTTGCAGACCACACAGCTGGCGCACCGAACTCGCCATGGTTTATGTTGCTTGCACCAGGCGCGTGCCATGCTCCACATCAAGCACCGGTGCCAATCATTGACCGTTGCGAGCAGTACTACGTAGATGGTTGGGATGCCGCACGTGAACGTCGTCTTGCAAATCAAATCAGACTTGGTCTTGTGCCAGCTGGTACCGAACTTCCTGCGCGTAATGATTTTGTTCTGCCATGGGACGACGTACCTGCTGAACAGAAGCCACTCTTTGTTCGCCTCATGGCTGCATACGCCGCAATGTTGGAACACTTTGATGAGAATTTGGCTCGCGTTATCAAACAACTTGAAGTATCAGGGCAATTAGACAACACCGTCATCATGGTGATGAGCGATAACGGCGCCAGCCAAGAAGGTGGCCCGTGGGGATTCATTAATGCCATGGGTCCTTTCAACCTAATTCCCGAATCAATCGAAGAAAAGATCGCAAAGGTTGGCGATATTGGTGGGCCTGATACGCACAGCAACTTCCCATGGGGTTGGGCGATGGCTGCAAATACTCCACTCAAGCGATACAAACAGAACACACACTCAGGTGGCATTCGCGATCCGTTTGTTCTGTCATGGCCAGGTGTTGTGAAGGATGAAGGCGGACTGCGCCATAACTTCTGTCATGCCATCGACCTTGCACCCACCATTCTTGACATGCTGGGACTAGAAGCACCGTCCACCATTAACGGAATAGCGCAGATGCCAATTGAAGGAACTTCTTTTGCACCAGTTCTTGCGAACGCAGATGCAGTCATCAATCGCGGTCCTCAGTATTTCGAGATGTTTGGTCATCGTGGATTATGGGAAGACGGTTGGAAAGCCGTTGCGTTTCACCAAATGGGAACTTCATTTGAAGATGACAAGTGGGAGCTCTACAACCTTGATGTTGACTTCAACGAATGCAATGACTTAGCTGAAGTAGAACCAGAACGACTTGCACGCATGGTTAACAAGTGGTGGGAAGAAGCAAACAAGCACAGTGTTCTTCCGCTTGATGACAGATTCGCTCCTCGCTTTGTTGAGAACGCAGAGCGACACACCGGCGCACGCACCAACTACACCTTCTGGCGTGGAATGGGCCACTTACCGTCAGACGTCGCACCAGATCTTCGAAGTCGTTCGTACACCATCTCGGCACTAATTGATATTCCGAAAGATGGATGCGAAGGCGTCATCATTTCGCACGGTGACCTCACTAGTGGGTACAGCCTCTTCGTTCGTGATGGCCATCTTGAACACGACCTCAATATTGGTGGTTCACATCAGATGTTGCGTTCTGATAAGCCGCTAACACCAGGCGCCCATATCGTTGGCGTTCGTATGAAACGAAACGGAAACGAAGGAACACTCACCATGTTCATTGATGATGTTCAAGTGGGCACTATGACCACCAACAACATTTTCTGGATTCTTATTTCATGGTCAGGTCTTGACATCGGGCTTGACCGCGGTACACCAGTAAGCAATTACGAATCACCATTCTTGTTTACGGGTCATCTCACCAAAGTGGAGATCAACCTCGATAATGATCAAGTGCTCGACTTTCACGGCGAGAGTCGCGCCACCATGGCGCGCGACTAATACGTCCTTATTTTCTTCCAGCGGCAGGGACTTCGCTAAAGGGCATATCACGGTCTATCTGAGGTTCTTTTGGTAATCCCAGTATCAATTCACCAATAATGTTTCTCTGAATTTGGTCTGTGCCACCACCAATTGAAGTGAAATATGCATTGAGTTGCGAATAGTTTGCATCGCGAGATGACGGATTTTGATCGCCATCAAGTGCACCCGCTGCACCAAGCAACTCCCCATGCAAGTGACCCGCAAAATGCAAGATGCCAGACATGTTGAGTTTTCCAAGTGATGCAAGTGGAGAAGAACCGCCGGCTTCAGTGACAGCCTTTGCTCGATCACCATTCCAATCGTTCGTCAAACGCATGCAATACAACTTCGCTAATTTTTGTCGGATAACTGAATCACCTGATTTGCCCAGTGATTGCGCAACTTTTACTAAAGAAAGATCTGGCGAAGGAATATTTCCGTGCGCCGCCGATGTTGCGCCACCAGGTCCACGAGGGCCACGGCGGGAAATGCCCATTACTGCTCGCTCATATGCAAGCGCCGACTGCAGGACCCACCATCCCTTGTTTAGATCACCTAAGACGTTTACGTTCGGAACCTTTGCTTCGGTGATGAACACTTCATTGAAACGAGAGTCACCAGTTGCCTGACGTAACGGCCGAACCTCTACTCCGTTTTGTTTCATTGGAAACCAGAAAAATGAAATGCCGCGGTGTTTTGGTTGATCCCAATCAGTACGAGCAATCAACATGCCGATATCTGCATCCTTCGCACCAGATGTCCACACCTTTTGTCCGTTGACGACCCACTCTTCGCCATCGCGCACTGCCGTTGTGCGAATACCAGCAAGGTCTGACCCTGCACCTGGCTCGCTGTACAACAGACACATTGCTACTTCGTCTAATAACAACTTGCGAAGGTACTGCGCTTTTAATTCGTCGGTGCCGAACCCCACCAAAGTGCCAGCCCACAGATTTGTTTTATCTTGCCCGGTTCCAGGAGCACCTGCTGCAGCAAACACTGCTTCAACTTCTTCGGCAACATCGTCTGCTAGCCCACGACCAAACCATTCAACAGGCCACCGCAATGCAGCCCATTGTGCATCAACGACTGTCTCTCGCCATGCAGCCAGGTCATTTCCTGGTTTCCAATTTTCTGCAAGAAACGCTTCTGCCTCGCGCACTATGTCATTCATATTGTGCCCCCGCTATTCGTGATGAGTTGAGACTAGACCGTTACACGCATCACGGTCTATTTGGCACGACCTGCTGTCGCCGCTATGAGCCCGAGCCCTATAAACAGACTTCCCGATACGTAGCGTTGAATTAATGGAAGTGTTCGGCCCCGCAGAAGAAGGTGCCGCAGCCCGCTCGCCATCAAGGAATACGAGCCGTTGAACAAGGTGGCCAGTACTACAAAGATCGCACCGAGAAACAACGATTGAAGCGTTGCGTGGTCTGAGGTTGTGTCAATGAACTGCGGAAAGATTGACAGGAAGAACAAAGCAGTTTTGGGGTTTAGCGCATTCACAATTATTCCCTGACGAAATGCTTGCTTCGTTGACACAGCTGCCTGATCACCATCAACTGCAACTGGCTCGCGCGTTAATGTACGAATGCCGGTGTACACCAAGTAGAGAACTCCTGCCCATTTCACAAGATTGAACAACGTTGCAGATGCCGAGAGCACTGCACTAAGGCCTAAGGACGCAAATAGCACTTGAATCGCATCACCCACTTCTAACCCAGCAACTGCGGCAAGTCCTACTGTGCGACCATCACTAATACTCCGATTCAGAATGTAGAGAACTGCGGGACCGGGAATCAGTAACAGCGCGACAGTTGCTGCACAGAAAGCAAGAATGGTCGACAACTCAGGCACGCCCCAACCGTACCAATTCCATGCACGACCACATCACGCGATATACGGTTGACATATGGATTTTTCATCAATAAACCCAATTGGAATTGGAATAGCGACACTTGCTGGTTTTGTAATCGGTGCGCTGTGGTTTAGTCCGAAAACATTTTTCCCCATGTGGTGGAAAGCTATGGGCAAGGGTGACGCACAACCTGGCGAGGGCCAGAACATGGGCGTTGTATTTACATCACTTGTCGTGACACTGGTAATTCAAGCCGTTGTTCTCTCTGGTCTGATCAATGGTCTCTACGGCCATCACGCGTCAGTACTGCACGGAGTTCTTGTAGGAGCCGTAGTCGGTCTTGGTATCTCAGCAACGCACTCACTTGGTCATCGTCTCTTTGCAGGTCAGGGCTGGCTTGTCTGGGCACTCGAAATAGGCAACGACATAGTTGCTGCAATTGCCATGGCTGCCATCATCACTCTTCTCAATTAGAAACGCGTCAGATGACGCCTCATGTAAAAGATGTAGAGAAATATCTCTCTGCAGTGCCGGAACCACAACAATCAACGTTGCGGGCTCTTCGCACAACAATCATGGAGTTACTTCCTCTGGGTGAAGACGCCATGAGATACGGCGTTCCCGCTGTAGTAGTAAACAGGAAAGCCATTGCCCAAAACACTTGTCAAAAAACTTATTCGCGCTCGCCTCTCGCAACTCGGCTTCTAACTCAACTACTCTGAAGCCATGCGCGCTTTAGTACAACGAGTTCTACATGCATCCGTTGATGCTGAAGTTGATGGCACAACTATTCGAGCCGGCGAAATTGAAAAGGGACTTCTCGTTCTTCTTGGCATCACTCACACCGATACTGATGCCACTGCAAAGAAAATGGCGGACAAAATCTGGAATCTTCGCATTATGGATGACGACAACGGCGTCATGAATTTTTCCATTGCTGATTCCACAAAGAGCCTCTTGCTTATCAGTCAATTCACTTTGTACGGCGAAACAAACACTGGGCGTCGGCCCACATGGACCGCGGCAGCTAAACCTGAATATGCAGAACCATTGGTACGCCAAGTCGTAAGCGAGTTACAACAACTCGGTGCGCAGGTTGAAACGGGACGATTTCGGACCTACATGCAAGTGTCCTCCGTCAATGACGGTCCGACCACCGTGTCGATTGAAATTTAGATTTGGTGAATTAGTTCTTCAACGGGCGTCACCATGCCCACGTAGAACGCACCAAATTCGGCATAGACCGCAGACGCTTCGTCATATCGCATGGTGTACACCACTTCTTTGAGATCATCTGGGTTCACTGCAAACAGCGTGACGCCCCATTCGTAATCATCAAGGCCGGTAGAACCAGTGACTAATTGAATGATGCGGCCAGCAAACGTACGTCCGCTCTTGCCATGTTCCTCCATGAGTTCTTTGCGCTTATCGAATTCAAGTGTGAACCAGTTGTCTTTGTGTTCACGACGCTTTGACATCGGGTAAAAGCACCATGCATTTTTTCCAGCAGGAGGAAGCTGCGGATACAAGCGAGCATTCAGCATTTCTTCTGGCATGCCTTTTGAATATTCGGAAACTTCAGTCAACGAAATGTAACTGTCAACGATGTCAAGACCAGCGTGCTGAATACCGGTCTGCAATGCCTTGAGTTCGCGCATGTCAGCAGCAACACCCATAACTGCAACATCAGCTTTATGGCCCAACATGGCGACTGTGATCACAGTGACTCCGGCGGCTTCAGCGGCTTTCACGGCTGCAACAAGTGCATCACCGTCGTATTCAAAACTTGGCTTGCAAAAATAGTGGACTACTGCAAGACCAACTGACGGGGACATCGGTTCGCTCATACTTGTAACGCTATCGGCGAGCCAGAACTGCGGAGGCAAAACGTGACGGCGCCTCGTGGTCGACCTGCAAGAAAAATGACGGTTCTGCTAATTCCAGCTCCATAACCACCGGGACTCCCGCAGATCCACGCACCGCATCAACACGGGCATACAGGGGGTACTCGCCCCACTTCTTCTTCACAAGGGTCATGACTGCTTCGCCCAATTCACGTTCTTGTGCACTGGCAGTACGCGGTGTGATTTCTTCCACAGTGAAGAGTCCATTTTTTATGTTGTCGCCAGTGGCCAATATGGCGCCTTTACGAAACGAATGGCTCAACCGACCATTGAAGTACACCATGCCTGTTTCGCCGCGTTCGTCGATAAAGCGTTGGTACGGCTGCACCATTGCTGCAAATCCTGCATCAAGCAGAAATCCCAAATGTGCCGCTGCTTTTACGGGTGACTCTTCATGACGTTCTGTGTTATTTGAACCAGCACTAATTGTTGGCTTCACCACAATGTCGCGCTCGAGCATTCCTTCGTTCGTGATGGTGACTAGTTCCTCAGCCGAACGCACGAACGTGGTGGGAACAATGCCGATTCCAGCATCTACCAATTCAGAAAGATATTCCTTATTGGTGTTCCACCGAATGACTTCAGCTGAGTTATGCAAGGTAGTTGCTGCAGATACCGTGTCGAGCCACGCTAGAAATTCTGGATAGCGGCGGTGATAGTCCCATGGCGACCGAACAATCGCCATCTCAAAGCGCGACCAATCGACTGCAGAGTCTTCCCAATTGACTACTTCCGTAATGATGCCGCGGTCGCCAAGGGCGCGCGACAAATACGGTAAGTCGGTATCAAATTCTTGCGCCTCTGCCCCGCTTACAAGAGCGATGACGCGCGACATGAAAGATGTAGAGAGTGAAGTACTTCTAGACGATGGTCTAGAAGTCGTCCATTCCGCCACCGTGATTATGTCCGCCGCCAGCCTCTTCAGGCTTGTCAGCAATAACAACTTCGGTGGTGAGGAACAATGCTGCAATTGATGCTGCGTTCTGCAATGCAGAGCGAGTTACTTTTGCGGCGTCGATGACTCCGAGCTTTACGAGGTCAACATATTCGCCAGTGGCGGCATTGAGGCCCTCGTTGCCCTTCAAGTTCTTTACGCGCTCAACAACAACGCCACCTTCGAGGCCTGCGTTTTCTGCGATCTGCTTGAGTGGTCCTTCAAGTGAACGAGCAACCATGCGTGCGCCAGTTGCTTCATCACCAGTGAGCTTTTCAGCAGCAATAATGACAGCAGCTTGTGCGCGAAGCAATGCAACGCCGCCGCCAGGAACAACGCCTTCTTCGATAGCAGCCTTTGTGGTGCTGACAGCATCTTCAATGCGGTGCTTTTTCTCTTTGAGCTCTACTTCAGTAGCTGCACCCACTTTGAGAACTGCAACTCCGCCCGACAACTTGGCCAAACGCTCTTGGAGCTTTTCACGGTCGTAGTCAGAATCAGTGTTGTCAATTTCAGCTTTCAGTTGGCTGATACGGCCCTTAATGTCGTCTTCGGAACCGGCACCTTCAATGATTGTTGTTTCATCTTTTGTGATGACAATCTTCTTTGCCGTTCCCAACAAGTCGAGTGTGACGTTTTCAAGCTTGAGTCCCACTTCTTCGCTGATGACTTGGCCACCAGTAAGAATCGCAATGTCTTGCAACATAGCTTTACGACGGTCACCAAAACCAGGAGCCTTGACAGCAACGCTCTTGAATGTTCCGCGGATCTTGTTGACAACCAAAGTTGCAAGTGCTTCGCCTTCGATGTCTTCAGCAATGATGACTAATGGGCGACCGCTCTGCATTACTTTTTCAAGTACTGGCAACATGTCACGAACGTTTGTGATCTTGCTTGACACCAAAAGGATGTATGCATCGTCGAGTGATGCTTCCATGCGGTCTGTATCGGTAACGAAGTATGGCGAGATGTAGCCCTTGTCAAAGCGCATTCCTTCTACAAGGTCCATTTCCATTCCGAATGTTTGGCTTTCTTCAACGGTGATAACTCCGTCTTTGCCAACTTTGTCGATTGCTTCTGAAATCATGCGACCAATTTCTGGGTCGGCAGCTGAGATTGATGCAACTTGTGCGATCTGCTCTTTCGAGTCAACTTCTTTTGCAAGTGCACGAATGCTTTCGATTGCAGCAGCAGTTGCGGCTTCAATGCCCTTCTTCAATGACATTGGGTTTGCGCCTGCAGCTACGTTGCGCAGTCCTTCGCGCACCATGGTCCATGCAAGAACAGTTGCTGTTGTTGTTCCGTCACCGGCAACATCGTCAGTCTTCTTTGCAACTTCCTTGACCAATTCAGCACCAATGCGCTCGTATGGATCTTCAAGGTCGATTTCTTTTGCGATGGAAACACCGTCGTTAGTGATGGTGGGTGCGCCCCACTGCTTGGCCAGAACGACATTGCGACCTTTAGGTCCGAGCGTGACGCGAACGGCGTCAGCCAACTTGTTCATGCCGGCTTCAAGACCGCGCCGTGCTTCTTCATCAAATGCAATGAGCTTTGCCATGGGATTTTCCTCCGTAGGTATGGGGATTGACCTGTTCGGGGGGTGTTTTCACACTGGAACAGACGACTAGCACTCTACCGTTGAGACTGCTAACGGCACTACCCCTCACCGAGGAAGCAGTGCCTGAGATTTAGAGGCCGCCAGCGACGGCGGGGATGATGGAGACCGTGTCTCCGGGCGCTACTGGGGTGTCTAACCCTTGCAAATAGCGCACATCGTCGTCAGAGACAAAGACATTGACGAACTTGTGCAGGTCGCCTGTGGCGTCGAAGAGGCGCTCATTAAAGCCAGCATGGGCTGCATTGAGGGCCACAAGCACGTCGCGCAATGTGGCACCTTCCACAGAAACGGTGGATGCGCCGCCTGAGATGGGGCGCATTGTGGTGGGAATTCGTACGGTCACGGCCATATGCAAACCCTACCGAACTACTAGTAATTCGCCACCAAAGGGGCCACTTTGTCGCGCCATGGCATAGCAGTTTCCAATTGCGATGCGAGCCGCACGAGAACATCTTCGCGAAAGGGTGCACCGACGAATTGCACACCCATGGGAAGACCAGTTGATGACCAATGCAGGGGAAGACTGATTGCTGGCTGTCCAGTCAAATTGAACTGTGATGTGTAGGCCATGATCTCGCGCAAATGACGTCCGCCGTTTTCGCCACTGAGGTGACCAATGCGTGGTGGAGGTCCGGCCAGTGTTGGCGATACAAGAATGTCAAAACCTTTTGAACCATCAGTTGGTTCCCACCATTGCACTACTCGCCTGCACCAGGAATGCAACCATTCCATATTTGACAAATACATTTCCGCTGTCACTGCCCTACCCATTTCGCGCATGCGAATGTTGTCTGGTTCTAAATCACCTTCACCAATTGTGCGACCAAGTATTGATTCAAATGTGGAAACGTCCCGATGTGTCCACGCCGCAACAATTGCTGTGAACTTTCCGGCAGAGGATTCATCATTCAAATGTTCTGGCCAGGCAACGGAAACATCATGACCTAATGCAGTCAGTTGATCTGCGACACGTGCGACTGATGCACGCGACTCTGGGTCGTCTAATTGAAATCCGAACAATGGATGATCAAGAATTCCAATGCGTAACCGACCAGGGTCAATGCCAACTTCTTGCGACAAAGGTCGTGAAAATGGGGGCGCGGTGTACGGGTCACCCGATTCGTATCCGCAGATCACATCAAGAACTGCAGCTGTGTCGCGCACAGTGCGAGTCACGCAACCGTCAATAGTTGCGCCCATCCATGTTTCACCAAGATCAGGGCCTTTGCTCACACGACCACGTGATGGTTTGAGTCCGACAAGACCGCATTCGCTTGCTGGAACACGAATGGAACCGCCGCCATCATTTGCATGCCCCACTGACACAATGTGTGCAGCCACACTTGCTGCAGACCCACCACTTGAACCACCCGTTGAATGTTCGAGATTCCACGGGTTACGTGTTGGTCCGTAGGACAACGGTTCAGTTGTGATTGTGTTTCCGAATTCAGGAGTGTTGGTTCGACCAATAACGACAAACCCTGCGCGTAAGAAACGTTGTGTCAAATAGCTACTGCGCTGCGCAATGTATTGTTCGTTTTTCAAGAAACGAGTTCCCATGTGGTGTGGTTCACCAGCAAGTGGGGCGCCCAAATCTTTGAGAACCAGGGGCACACCCGTAAATGGCCCAGCGGGCAATCCGGCGTCTGCTTCTTTTTGTGCACGTTCAAACCGTGGGTGAATAATTGCGTTGATATCGCCATTGACCGATTCGGCCTGAGCAATGGCTGCGTCAACGAGTTCGCGGGCGGAAACTTTTCCGCTTGCAACTAGTCCGGCTTGGTCGACTGCATCAAGGTTTGTCAATTCACTCATGGCGCAACCTTATGCGCACCGTAAGGTAGGCACATGCGCGTACTGGCTGCAGCCGACAAGTTCAAAGGAACAGCAACCGCTACTCAGGTGTGCGCTGCTATCGGCCATGCCTGTTGGAACCTCAATATTGACTGCGTGGAAATGCCCATGGCAGATGGCGGTGAAGGCACGCTCGACGTTCTCGGTGGTGCAAATCGCGTCACCACTGTGGCTGGACCACTGGGGCATCCTGTGCACGCTGAATGGCGACTACATCGCGGTGTTGCAGTTATTGAAATGGCTCGCGCCTCCGGACTGACGCTTGTTGGTGGCGCCGAACAGAATGATGCAATCGCAGCTTCAACAACCGGCACGGGGCAACTCATCGACATCGCACTCAACGAAGGTGCAAAGAAGATCATTGTGTGTCTCGGCGGATCTGCAACAACAGATGGTGGGTATGGAGCACTGCGCGCAATCAGCACACCAGCGCGATTACTAGCCGTTGATTTTCTGGTTGCGTGCGACGTTGACACTTTATTCACCGATGCAGCAAACGTTTTTGCCCCACAAAAGGGTGCGACCAAATCAGAAGTAAGCCTTCTCACTGGCCGTCTTGAACGGCTAGCACAAATGTATGAATCGGAATACGGAATCAATGTTGCAGAGCTACCAGGGTCTGGCGCAGCAGGCGGACTTGCGGGCGCGCTCGCTGCATTGGGCGCAACATTGATGCCTGGCTTCGACATCGTTGCTGAAGAAGTTGACTTTGATGAAGCGATTCACAACACAGACCTGATCATCACCGGCGAAGGCTTGCTTGATGACACAAGCTTTGACGGAAAAGTTGTTGGAAGCGTGTGCGACTATGCACGAGAGTCAAAAACAAACGTCTCTGCGATTGTCGGTGACATTGACGAAGCAATGGACGCATCTTTATATACAAATCTGCGCGTCAGCAGTTTGACCGCAAAATTTGGTGCAGACGAGTCAATGACTCACGTGTTGCGTTGCATTGAAGAAGCAGCACGCGAGATGCTGCAGAGTTCGTAGCTATTAACCAGCGACAGTTGTTGTCGTTGTCGCTGCAGCTCCACTACCGCCACCAACAACACCAGCAAGTGGCTTGTTCGCAAGGTCAGTTCCTAGCAAAATCAGAATGCATGCCTCGCCGACAGATCCAGTTTCCACGGGAATTGGTTGTGGCATGGCGGCTACTTCAACTGCGCCGCCAAGAACCGTCGCTACGTTCTGCGATGCAGCTTCACAGCCAGCAAGATAAAACACGCCAGTCTTTGCACGCTTGGCAGTGCCAGCAGCCACGTTCATTGCTACCTGCACTACAT